>WNGB01002943.1_pt1 | contig 27146 bp, 14 predicted proteins | sample 5400681 | NCBI WGS metagenome assembly WNGB01 (sample SAMN13153367, study PRJNA577476) | soil metagenome | isolation source: 115 cm soil or saprolite under grassland replicate 2 | place: USA:California | collected 2016-06-15
GACTGAGGGTCGGCGGCGGCCGCTTTCACGAGCGCGTCACGGGCATCTTCGTATCGTGATTGCTGCAGCCGGACCATCCCGATGACGAGGTGAGCCGTCGGATCGGCGGGGGCGAGCTCCAGGGCGCGCCGGGCGTGCTGTTCCGCCGCCTCGACGTCGCCGAGTGACGCTTCGGCCTCGGCGAGCGCCGCGATCGTTTCCCCCCTTTCGGGATCGATCTCCAGGCTGCGGCTCAGCGCAGTCTTTGCCTCGGCGAACTGCTTGCGATTGTTGAGCGCCAGGCCAAGCGCGGCGAGCGTGAGCGACCGGCCCGGCTCGAGCCGATCCGCGGTCTGCAGCGAGTCGGTCGCGCGCACGGTATCGCCCGCGGTCATTAACGCGACGCCGAACAGGTAGTGATATTGCGCGACGTCAGGACACATGCGCGTGAGCGCCTCCAGTGCGCCGGCGGCCGGGACCGGCAGGCGCGCCGCGAGCGCGAGCTGGGCGATCGCGCTCAGCACCTCTTCGGAGTTCGGCGCGAGGGTGCGGGCGCGCTGCAGTGTCTCGAGCGCGCCGGCCGCATCGCGCTCGCCGGACTGCAAGCGGGCGAGCTGCAGCAGCGCGCTCACCGACTGGAACCGATCAGCGGCCTCTTTCAGGAGCTGCCGCGCCTCGGTTCGGCGTCCGGCCTCGAGTGCAGCGGCGGCATCGGCGAGCAGCGTCGCGCGGTCACGCCCCTGCGACGGCGCATCGGCGCTGAGCGCCAGGGCGAGAAGGAGAGGAATCATCGCGATCCTTTCCGGCGCTGATCCTTCAGCCGCTGAAACGCTTCGAATTCTTTCTGCGCGAGATCGGTCTTCCCGAGTTTCTGGTACGCCTGCCCGAGCTGGTAATGCACGTTCGCATCTTCTGGCGCCACGCGCACGGCGATCTCCAGCTGCGCGGCGGCGCCCGCCGCATCGCCGGCGGCGAGCAGCATCTTGCCGTGCAGATACCGCGCATCCGCGTCTTCTGGCCTGGCGCGCAAGACGCTGCGCACTTCCGCGAGCGCCTCGTCGCGATGGCCGTCGAGGTCCAGTACCGTTGCGAGGGTGTACCGCGTCTTGGTGTCGCCGGCGTGCGCGGCGAGTTCGGCGCGGAGCGCGCGCGTCGCCTCCGCGAGCCGCCCCTGTTTGAGAAAGATGAGTCCGAGCGTAGCGTTGGCCTCCGCGACGTTCGGCTTCTGTTCGAGCGCGCGCTCGAGGGCTTTCACCGCGGCATCGAAGTCTCCCTGCTGTGCGTGCGCCTGCCCGAGCACCACGTTCAGTTCCGGGGAATCGCCATGCGCGGCGAGCAGCGCCGAGAAGACGCGCTCGGCCTCCGCTCCGCGCTCGCTGCGAACGAGCGCGACACCGTACGTGTACTCCAGCGATGGATCGGATGCGCGTTCGGGATCCGCGGCGAGCATATCGGCGGCGCGCGCGAAGTCCCCGATGTTGAAAGAGGCCATGGCGAGCATCCGGCGGGCGTCGAGGTTCTGCGGTTCCGCCTCGATCGCGCGCTGCAGCGCGGGCGCTGCCTTGCCGTACTCCCCGGCGTTGAAGCGGGCGACGCCCAGCGAATACTGCACACGGGGCAGCGCCGGATCGAGCGTGGCGGCCTGGTCGAAAAACGCTGCCGCGCGCGCGAACCGTTGTGCCTGTGCCTGCAGCACGCCGAGATTCAGGGACGTGCGTGCCAGCGCTGCGCGCGTCTGCTGCGTCACCGCGGCACGGTCCGCGGGTGCGGTCCCCTCGAGCGCGGGCGCATGAACTGGATCGACGTGACGGCCGGCCAGCGCGGGCGCTTCGGGCGCGTCGCTCATGAAGCGCGCGAGACGCTCGCGTTCGGTGGCGACCCGCGCGCCGGAGGCGCGCTGCGCTTCGGCGAAGTGGGCGTCCGCATCCGCGCCGCGTCCGAGCTGGCGCAGCGCGGTCCCGAGTTCGTAATGAAGGCGGCCGATGCGCACAGGATCCGCCGCGGAACGGGTGGCAATCTCAAGGGCGCGCTGCAACGACGTGACGGCGTCATCGATGCGCCCCGCGGCCGACTGCGCGCGGCCAAGGTACTGGAACGCTTCGGTGGAGGGTTGCGGCGCGCGGACAGCGATCTCCAGCGGTGCCAGGGCTTCGCGCTCGCGTCTGGCCTCGACGAGCGCCATGCCAAGACGGAGATTCGTGATCGGATCTTCAGGCACCAGCGCCCGTTCCTGGCGGAACTCGCCAATCGCCTCGTCGAGCCGAAGGACGCCATCCGATGACAGCGCGACCATGCCGAGCGCGTAATGCGCGTGGCGCACGCGAGAATCCATCGCGAGCGCCCGGCGCAGCGCCGCGGCGGCGCGATCGTACACGCCGGCGTCGCGGTACGCCTCGCCGATCAGGAGGTACGTCTGGGGAATCCTGCGCTGGCGCGCGACCTCGTCGAACAGTTTTTCCGCGTCGCCGAGCTTCTTCACGCGCAAGTACCCGGACGCGAGCGCGAACGCGGTCTCGAGATCCTCCGGCACCTGCGCGCGCGCTTCCTCGAGCTCCTGGACGGCGGCTTCGAGCTGTCCGGCCGCCACATACGCCTGCGCGAGCAGCCGCCGCACGGGCATGTTCCGCGGATCAATGCCTGCGAGCCGAGACAGGATGCGCAGCGCGTCGGATGTCTCTCCCAGCTGTACCTGGATTGTCGCGAGGGCCTGCTCCGCGGCCCGGCTGCCCGCCGTCGCCGAGGCCGCGCGCGCGAACGCATCGCGCGCATCGGCGAGGCGCCCGTCAGCCGCCGCAATCGCGCCGGAGAGCATCCATCCTTCGAGGAGCGCGGATCGGAAATGGCTCTCCGCGATCTGGCGCTCGCCGCTTTGCAGCGCGCGCTCCGCGGCGGCCACCTCGTGCTGCATCGCCGCCATCGGATCCGCGCGCTGCGCGGAAATCACGAGAGGCGCGCAGAGTACGAACGCCGCCGCGAGCGGCAGGCAGCGCGAACGCGGACGGAACAGCACGATCATCGGATTGTACCGGACTCGCGCGGCGTCTGGCCCTGCGCGAGCCAGCGCCGTGCGGCGGAGAGCTGTGGTCCCCACTGCGCCGGCGGCGCGGTGTCGGCAAAAAACGTGAGACACGTGCGGGCCGGCTGCGGGCGGCCTGCGCGCGCGAGCGAGACGCCGAGCTGAAAGATGCGTCCGTATTCGCCGGGATCGAGGCGTGTCGCTTCGCGCCACTCCGCGGCGGCCTCCGCCGCGCGGCCATCTTCAGCGTTCATCGCGCCAAGCGAGCTGTGGGCCCGCGCGAGCGTCCGATTTTCCGCAAGCGCCGCTTCGAAGCTGCCGCGCGCATCGGCGCGTCGATTCGCCATCAGCTGCACCGTTCCGAGCTGAACCAGCAGCATCGCGTTTGTCGGATGCGCCTCCCTCGCGCGCTGCAATGTGGCGATCGCGTCGGCGCCGCGGCCAGCGCGCGCCTCTGCGAGACCGAGCGCGACGGCGAGCTCGAGATCGGCGCTGTCCCCCTTCGCGAAAGGCTCGAGCAACGTCACTGCTTCAGGTGCAGCTCCTGCTTCCGTCAGATAGGCGCCGAGCAGCGCCGCCGTCCCGCTGTCTCCCGGCGCCAGCGCGTGCGCGCGTCGGAGCGACGCGATGGCCGCGTCGAGACTTCCCGTATCGCGCTGGATCTGCGCGAGAGTCATCCAGGCGACGCGCATGCCGGGGCGTTCGCGGACCAGCGATTCGGCAATCGCGCGCGCCTGTGCACGGTCACCGGACGTGTAGAGTCGAGTCGCCTCCTGCAGCCGTGCATCGACGGCGATCAGACGCTTCGGATCGTCGTTCTCCGTATATCGGCTCCGAGGCGCAACCGTGCCCGACACATATCCGAGGCTCTCGAGACGGGCGCGTGCATCGGACGACTCATTGATCCGCGCCGCCGCAGACGCGTCCGAGGCTATCTGCGACAGCTGGTCGCGCAGCTCCCGCGCCTCGCGCGGCTGCGTCGCGACCAGGTTGCGCGTTTCTTCCGGATCGGCGTCCAGATCGTAGAGCTCCGGTATCGGCAGATCGATGTACTTGCGTCCGGCTCGCACCATGCCGCGCAGCGGCGCCCATCCGCGATTCAGCGCCGGCGAGAGCGATTCGAAATACCCGGCCACCCGTGCCTCGCCGCGTCCGTCCACGACATGGAGCAGGCTGCGGCCGCGCACGCCATCGGGAACGGCGATGCCGGCCGCATCGAGAACGGTCGGCAGCACGTCGACGTGCATCGCATCTGTGCCGACCACGCGCGGCGCGGCCAGCGCCGGCGCATACACGATCAACGGGACGCGCAGCGTCGATTCGTACGCGAACACGCCGTGCGTCGCCTCGCCATGATCGCCGAGGGCCTCCCCATGATCGCTGGTCAGCACCACCAGCGTCCGCCCGCGCGTGCCCGCATCGAGGACAGGGCGGAGCAGCGGTTCGAGCGCCGCATCGACTGCGGCCACTTCACCGGCGTACGGCGCATCGCGAAAGCGCGACGCGAACGGCTCCGGGGGTGCGTAAGGCGCATGCGGCTCATAAAGATGCACCCAGCAGAAGGTGCGCTCCCCGGCGTGCGCGTCCAGCCAGCGCCGGGCGAGCGCCACGGTCTCGACGCCACGGCGCTCCTGTTCGAGCAGCGGCGGCCGCGGCGAGGCGTCGACGAAGGTCGAATCGTACGTGTCGAAGCCTCGCGCCAGGCCGAATCGCGCGTCGAGCGGGAACGCGCTGACGAACGCGCCAGTCGCGTAGCCGGCCATCTTCAGTTTCGTCGCCAGCGTGGCGCGACTGCCGGGAAACCGGAAGCCGGCGTTGTCGCGCACGCCATGGTCGGGCGGATACAGGCCGGAGAGGATGCTGGCGTGCGACGGCAAGGTGACGACCGCATGCGCGTGCGCACGTTCGAAGCGAAGTCCACCAGCGGCGAGCCGATCCATCCACGGCGTCGCCGCCCGCGCATTGCCGTATGAGCCGAGGGCGTCCGCCCGCAGCGTGTCGATGGTGATTAAGAGGATGTTCTGCAGCGAGTTATCAGGGAGCGGTGGACTGGGGCGACGAGCCTCGCACGCCGCTGCCGCGAGCGCGATACCCACGATGATGACGGAAGTCCGGCGCACGGCGCCATCCTACCGCATTCTCTAAACACATGTGACCGCTGGAGTTAGAGCACAGAGCCCCCCGGCTGCCGAAGATCCGCAAGGACTTTGTAAAAGACTCTTGACAACTTTCCGGCTCCGGCAATAATGGGCGCACGTACGGGACGTCCGCGTACGAGGCGGGAGGCCTATGTCGATGTGGAAACGATCGCTGCTCTGTGCCCTGGCGGTGATCCTGATCGCAACGCCAGCCGCGGCCCAGCGAAGCACCGCGAATCTGCGGGGGACCGTCACCGATACATCCCGCGCCCTCGTCCCCGGCGCGACTGTCACCATCTCCAACCCCGACACCGGATTCAGCCGGACGATGCCGACCAACGAGTCGGGCGTCTATTCGTTCAGCGAGCTGCCAGTCGGCCGCTACCAGCTCAAAGTGGAGCTGCAGGGATTCAAGACGGCGACGCGCACCGGGATCTCTCTCGCGCCCGCCGACAACCGCGAACTCGACGTCGAACTGGCCCCCGGCGCGCTGTCTGAAACCATCAGCGTCGTCGCCGAATCGACACCGGTGAAAACGGTAGGGGGGGACGTAGCGGGCGTCATCACCGGGCAGCAGATCCGCGAGCTGCCGCTGAACGGCCGCAACTTCCTGCAGCTGGCGACCCTCATGCCGGGCGTGAGCGCTCCGGATTTCCTCAACGTGAAAGACAAGGGGCTCCTCGGCGGATCGGATCTGTCGATCAGCGGCGGCGGCGTCACGTCGAACCTGTGGACGGTGGACGGCGCGAACAACAACGACGTCGGCTCGAACCGGACCATCCTCGTGTATCCCTCGGTGGATGCGATCGAGGAGTTCAAGATTCTGCGCAACAGCTACGGCGCCGAGTTCGGACAGGCGGGCGGCGCCCAGATCAACATCGTGACCCGCGGCGGCACGAACAAGTTCCACGGCAGCGGCTTCTACTTCGGCCGATCCGACAAGCTCGATGCGAAGAATTATTTCCTCGAGAAGGCCAAGCAGCCGAAGGACGAACTGAAGCGCAACGATTTCGGCTGGACGGTCGGGGGGCCGATCCGCAAGGACCGACTGCACTTCTTCGCGTCCGAAGAGTGGAACATCGAGGATCGCGGCACGCCGCGCGCCCAATTCGTACCGACCGCCGCCGAGCGCGCGGGCGACTTCAGCGGGCCATCGATCCCGGGCTGCACGCTGCCGACGCCGAATGATCCGCTGACTGGCGCGCCGTTCCCGGGCAACCGTATTCCGTCGAATCGGCTCAGCCCCGCCGGCCAGGCGTATCTCAATCTGTACCCGCTGCCCAATACCACGCCGGCCGCGGGGAGCTGTAACAACTGGGTGACGTCCGTCACCACGCCGCTCTACTACCGGCAGGAAAACGCCCGGCTGGACTACACGGTGACCAACACGTCACGCCTGATGGTCCGCTACACGCAGGACACCTGGACGAACAAATCGCCGAGCAATCAGAGCAACCTCTGGGGCGACGACCCGTTCCCCGCGGTGGACTCGAACTGGGATCAGCCTGGCCGCTCGTTCGCCGTGTCGTTGAACCAGAATCTCGGCGCGAGGGCGGTCAACAGCCTGCAGTTCTCCTATTCCGCGAACAAAATCACCGTGACCCGCGGCGGCACGAGCGCGGATCTCAACACGACGATCAACAGGCTGATTCCAAGCGTCTTTCCGCAGAGCGGGCATGAGTACCCCGGCGATGAAGGGCACCCGGTGTTCTGGGGCGGCGGCGGATACGCGGCGCTGTGGAACGAGGCGCCGTTCCACAACAACCAGGATCTCTTCGTGCTCAAGGACGACTACACGCTCGTGTTCGGGAAGCACATGCTGAAGGGCGGCGGCCTCGCCAGTTTCAATAAGAAGAACGAGGACGTCGGCGGGTACGGCTCCTTTGAACAGTCTTCGTTCTGGGGATCCGGCGGCACGCCGGGCTGGGGCGCGACGAGCGGCAATATCCTCGCGGACTTCCTGATCAAGGACATGACGTTCGGCTTCTCTGAATATTCGGGGCAGCGGCAGGTTCCGCAGCGGTGGCGCGACGCCGAGGCCTACCTGTCCGATTCATGGAAGGCGTCCCCGCGCCTGACGATCGACTACGGCCTGCGGTACTCGCTCTTCCTCAATCCGTACGCTGCGGACAACCGGATCATGAGCTTCGATCCGTCGACCTATAGCGCGGCGCTCGGCGGCGATGCCTGCAACGGCCTGTTGATGCCGCCGGGTACCGATTGGTGCAAGCAGGGAGGCTTGAAGGGAGGCACGACCGGACCGAACCGGTCGCTGTTCCCGCAAGACAAGAATAACGTCGCGCCCCGCCTCGGTCTCGCCTGGGACGTAAACGGGAACGGGAAGTCAGCGGTTCGCGCGGGTCTCGGCTTGTTCTATCTGCGCGAGCGCCTCAGTCCAGGCTTAAACATCGGCGCGAATCCACCCTTCGTGAAAACCGTGAACGGGCTGCGCGTGCTCGACTCCAATGTCGATCCCTGCGGCTGTTTCGGCACGACGCTCGGAAACCCGGGATCGGGGCGCGAGCAGACGGCCAAGACGCCGCACAACTGGCAGTGGAACCTGTCGTATCAGCGCGAGATATTCCCGCACACGACGTGGGACATCGGCTACGTCGCCAACAAGGGACTCGAGCTGCTGCGCTCGGCGGACATCAACGCAGTCGTGCCTGGTGACCGCAATAAGAACGGCGTCGACGATCGCCTCGATTTCATCCGCGCCCAGGGCGGCGCCGGGGTCGGCGACATCCGCCCGTACGGCGCGTGGGGCGATAAACGCATCACGATGTGGGAGCATTCCGGCGAGTCGATGTACCACTCGATGCAGACGCAGCTCGTCAGCCGCTGGGGCGCGTCGCAGGTCCAGGCGTCGTACACGCTCTCGCGCAATCGCGCGAACGTGGCGCTCGACAACTCGTCCGGCGGCCTGTCCGCCGACGAATCGCGCCTGGATGTCACCAACTCCGCGGCGGACTTCGGCCTGGCGAACACCGACCGCCGGCACGTGTTCAACGCGGCGCTCGTGCTTGCAGGACCGACCCTGGAAGGTGAGCACAACCTGCGCGGGCGGCTCCTCGGCGGATGGGAAGTCGGCACGATCGTCCAGGCCGCGTCCGGCCAGGCGATCACCATCTACTCCGGTAACATTCCCGGACTGAACGGCGGACCGTCCGGCACTGGGTACACGGACAACCAGCGGCCGAACATGGTCGCCGGCGTGGACTGCCGCGCGAACGACAGCAACACGCCCGAGCAAATCATCGATCCCAAGGCGGTGACGCTCACGGGCTTCCAGCTCGGGACCATCGGCAACGAGGAGCGCGGCGCGTGCCGCGGTCCCGGCTTGCTGCAGACCGATCTCGCGTTCTACAAGACGATGCGCGCGAGCGCAAAGCTGCAGCTACAGCTGCGTTTCGAGATCTTCAACGTGTTCAACCGGACGAACTTCCTGTCGCAGGGTCTGAACACGACGATGAATCCCGTGACGGTGACCTACGACACGGGCAATGCCGGCACGGCGACGAAGATTACCGGGTACACGCTGCCCGGCAACTTCGGCCAGGCGACGAAGACCCGCGATCCGCGACAGGCGCAGTTCGGCCTGAAGCTGATTTTCTAAACCGGCGCGGCACCACGTGATGCGTGCCCGCGTCCTCGCAGCGGCCTGCGTGCTCGCGCTTCGATGGAGCGCGGGCTCGCAGGCGCCCGCATCCTCCTCCATCGTAGAAAGCCAGTCGTTCCTCGAGCAGCAACTGGTCCCGCTGCCTGCGCTTCCGCCCGCCGACGTCCAGCGTATCCGCGACCTGCTCGGCCGCATGACGCTGAAGGAAAAGGTCGGGCAGATGACGCAGCTCGAGATCGGCATGGTCACCGATGGACAGGATGCCGCGCTGCGCATCAATCCCGGCAAGCTTCGAAAGGCGATCGTCGAGTACGGCGTAGGCGCCCTGCTCAACGTCAAGGATCTTGCGCTGTCCCCCTCGAAGTGGCACGAACTGATCTCCGCGATCCAGGCAGCCGCCGCAGAGACACGGCTGAAGATCCCGGTCATCTACGGGATCGACACGATTCACGGCGCCAATTACGTGGCAGGGGCGACGCTGTTTCCGCAGCCCCTCGGGATGGCGGCGACGTGGGATCCGGCGCTGATGCTCGAGAGCAGCCGCATCGCCGCGGCGGAGACGCGGGCCGCGGGCATTGCCTGGAATTTTTCTCCTGTCCTCGACATCGGCCGGCAACCACTGTGGCCGCGGCTGTATGAAACCTTCGGCGAGGATCCCTATCTCGCGAGCGTGATGGGCGCCGCGACGGTGCGCGGCTACCAGGGCGCGGACCCCTCGTCGCCGCAGCATGTGGCCGCGACCCTCAAACACTACGTCGGCTACAGCTTTCCGACGAGCGGCCACGATCGCACGCCCGCGCTGATTCCCGACATCACGATGCGCGAGTACTTCCTGCCGACTTTCGCGGCCGGGGTAAAGGCTGGTGCGCTGTCGGTAATGGTGAACTCCGGCGAGGTGAACGGCGTCCCGGGGCACGTCAACAAGTACCTGCTCACCGACGTGCTGCGCGGCGAGCTTGGCTTCGAAGGCGTCATCGATTCGGACTGGGAGGACATCAAGAAGCTGGTCACGATCCACCACGTCGCCGCCACGGAAAAGGAGGCGACGCGCGCCGCGGTACTGGCGGGCATCGACATGAGCATGGTGCCCAGTGACTACAGCTTCAGCGATCTGCTCGCGCAACTGGTCACCGAAGGCGCCGTCCCGATCGGCCGCATAGACGATGCGGTGACGCGTATCCTGACGATGAAGGCGCGACTGGGATTGTTCGTCGATCCGTTGCGCGGAACGGCGGGAGGGGGCACGGTGGTCGGCGCTCCCATGTCGCGGCAGACGGCGCTGCGCGCCGCGCGGGAGTCGCTGATCCTGCTCAAGAATGCGGACCGCGGCGGCGCAGGACCCGTTCTGCCGCTCGCCGCCACGACGCGCGTGCTCGTCACCGGGCCGACCGCCGATTCGCTAGTGGCCTTGAACAACGGCTGGACGATGACGTGGCAGGGGGATCGCGCCGCCGCCTACCCATCTGACCGCCTGACGATTCGCCGGGCCATCGAGCGGCGGCTCGGGGTGGGCAAGGTGACGTACGTGGCCGGCGCCGATTTCGACAAGGACCTGGATGTCAGTGCAGCGTCTGCGGCTGCGCGCGCCTCGGATGTCGTGGTACTTTGCCTCGGAGAGAAGTCTTACGCCGAGATCCCCGGCAACATCGACGATCTGGCGCTGTCGGAAGCGCAGCTGCGGCTCGCGCGCGAAGTGGCGGCGACGGGCAAGCCCGTCGTCCTTATCCTTGCGGAGGGACGGCCGCGCATCATCAACACCATCGCGGACGCGATGTCGGGCATCATTCTCGCGCTGAACCCGGGCCACGAGGGAGGCGCCGCGATCGCGGACGTGTTGTTCGGCGATATCAATCCGAGCGGCCGGTTGCCGATCACGTACCCGCGCGCAGCGAACGCACTGCTGACCTACGACCACAAGGCGTTCGAAGAGCAGGACACGTCGTTTGGTTTGACAGGCTTCAAGCCGCAGTTTGACTTCGGTTTCGGATTGAGTTACACGATATTCGAGTACTCCGGATTGTCGGTTACGACCGCGTCGAGTGGCGGGGCACCGCTGAGCATCAGCGTCACGGTGCGCAATACGGGAGCGCGCGAAGGTGTCGAGATCGTCCAGCTGTTTGTCTCCAGGCGTACAGCGCCGGTCACGCCGCCTGTAAAACGTTTGAAGCGATTCGCAAGGGTCACCCTCCGCGCCGGCGCCGCCGAGACAGTTCGATTCACGCTGACGCAGGATGACCTTTCTTATATTGGCGCGGCAGGCCGCCCGGTGGTGGAGCCCGGCATGTTCACTCTTTCGGTCGCCGGGCTGCGCAGCGACGTGACGATCCGGTGAGGTGACGGATGTCGATCCGCCTGAAATTGATGGCACTCGTGCTCGGTGTACTTGGCGCGCTGCTGGCCAGTGCGCCTTCCGCATGGGCGCAGGGTTGAGTGTTGATCCGACAGACCGCGCCCGTGCTCGGCGCGGCAGAGGGCCCCTACGACATTCCCGGCCAGTGGCACGTGAATGTTTCCGTACGCGCGCTGCGATCCGACACGCATTACCGTCTGGACGATCGGCAGGTCCAGCGCGAGGAACTGCGGACGTTCGTCATCAACCGGCAGTTCGCCACCGATCTGACCGTCGCACGTTCGTTCACGCCGCGGTTCGGCATCTCTGTCGGCGTGCCGTTCTCCGCCGCGTCGTGGTCCATCCCTTCGCCGACATCACCCACACCGGGGACGCGCGCACCGGAGCGTGCGCGCGGGATCGGCGATATCACCGGTATGGGACGCGTGTGGCTGTTCCCCACGGCGACGCACGCACGCGGCAACGTCGCGGTCGGCGTCGGCCTGAAAGCGCCGACCGGTGGTTACGCGGAGCAGGACGTGTTCGTCGATTCAGAGGGAAACAATCCGCAGCTCCGGTACGTCGATCAGTCGGTGCAGCCAGGCGACGGCGGATGGGGAGTGATGCTGGAGGCGCAGGGGTTCAGGAACGTCGCACGCAGCCAGATCTTTGCGTCCGGCAGCTATCTGGCAAACCCGCGCGACACGAACGGCACGCCCTCGATCAGCGTGTCGCGGCTTCCGCCGGGACGAAATCCATCGGCTTCCGCCGCCGGACGGCTGGTCAATTCGGTTCCGGATCAATACCTTGTACGCGCCGGGATGGCGGTTCCGCTGGCGCGCACACTCGTGGCGACCGTCGCGTATCGTGTCGAGGGGCAGCGACGCTACGATCTTATTGGCGCAAGCCACGGGTTCCGCCGTCCTGGACTGGAGATGTTCGTCGAGCCGGGTATCAGCATTGCGCGCGCGAGTCATTCCGCCTCGCTGTCCGTGCCAATCGGGTTCTATCGCAACCGCAAGCCCGATCCCTACACCGGCCTTCAGGGAGACGCGACGTTTCCAGGATTCATCGTGCTCGCCAATTACGGCATCCGGCTGGGGAAGCCGCGTCCCGCATCGATCTCCGCCAACGGCTGCCAGTAACGCTCGCGTCCTCGGGCCGCTTGACGCCCGCGGTACCGGGACGTACGCTGTCCGCCTGCACCTCTGGGTAACTTGATGATCCGCAAGTGGTTCCACAACAGCACGGCGCGCCTGAGCGCCGGCGTTTTCGTGCTCCTGCTGAACACCGCGTACCTCGCGGCGTTCGCGGAACCGTCGCTTTTCTATTTCGCCAACGTCGTCGCGCACATCGTGCTGGGGGCCGCGCTCGCGGTGCCGCTCGCGCGGCGGTTTGTGTTCCACCGCCGGTCGATGCCCAGTGTTCTCATTGCCGCAACGGTGCTCGCGGCGGCGGGTACGCTCGCCGGCCTGCTCATCACCTTTGTCGGGGCGGCGGGACGCTTCCGGCCGCTGCTGCCCGTGCATATCGCGCTCATGCTCGCCGGCATCGTGCCGTGGCTCGTCTACGGCGCATGGCTCGGCGCTCGGCGCCTTGCCTCGCGCGAACGCGTCGCGCTCGGCACCGCGTACGCCGTGGCGGCCGTGGCGCTGCTCGGCGCGCCTGCGATCGCGTGGCGCGGGGGATCTCTCGACCAGGCGCGCTATCGCATCCGCAATCCCGCGCTCGTCCCCGCGAGCATGGACGAGGAAGGCGCGGGTCCGCGCAGCGCGTTCTTTCCCTCGTCGTCCGACACGAACGTGCACCGCACGATTCCCGCGACGTTCTTCATGACGAGCGAGAGCTGCGGCCGCTGCCATACCGACATCTACCAGCAGTGGAAATCGTCTACACACCACTTCTCATCGTTCAACAACCAGTGGTACCGCAAGTCGGTCGAGTACATGCAGGACACCGTCGGGACCGCGCCGTCGAAGTGGTGCGCCGGATGTCACGATCACGCCGTGTTCTTCAACGGCCGCTTCGATCGTCCGATCAAAGAGCAGATCGACACGCCGGAAGCGCAGGCGGGGCTCGGCTGCACGTCGTGCCACGCGATTACCTCCGTGCGCAGCACGATGGGGCAGGGGGACTTCGAGGTCGAATATCCGCCGCTTCACGACCTCGCGGCCAGCGAGAATCCGCTCCTGCGCTTCGCGCACGATCGGCTCACGTATATCGATCCGCAGCCGCACCGCGACATCTTCCTGAAACCGTTTCACAAGCAGCAGCCGGCCGAGTTCTGCTCGGCGTGCCACAAGGTGCACCTCGACGTGCCTGTGAACGGCTACCGCTGGTTCCGCGGGTTCAACGATTACGATAACTGGCAGGCCTCCGGCGTCTCGGGGGAGGGGGCCCGCTCGTTCTATTACCCGCCGGTGTCGCAGACGTGTGCCGACTGCCACATGCCGCCGGTGCGATCGAACGATCCGGCGGCGCACAACGGTTTCGTGCGGTCGCATCGATTCGCGGCGGCCAACACCGCGCTGCCCGCCGTCAACCACGATCCGGAGCAGCTCGAGGCGGTCCAGACGTTTCTCAAAGCGGGCGCGGTGTCGGTCGACGTCTTCGGCCTCGTGAGGACGGCCGGTCCGACGCCGATCGAAGCGCTGCCGAAGCGTGCAGACGCAGAGCCGAGGCTGTCGAGCACGTTTGCCGTCGGCGAGGAGTCGATGAATTACGGCGGGGCACAGGCGTTCGCGGCGCCGGCCGCGGAAGTGCTCGCGCCGCTGGACAAGCTCGACGTGACGGTCCGGCGCGGCGACTCCGTGCGAGTGGACGTCGTCGTCCGCACCCGTAAGGTCGGCCACTTCTTTCCCGCCGGCACGGTTGACGCGTTCGACGTGTGGGTCGAACTGGAAGCGGTGGATGACAAGGGGCGGACGATCCTGCACAGCGGCGCAGTCGCGGACGGTGGAAAGGGCCCGGTGGATCCGGGCGCGCATTTCTATCGCAGCCTCCTGCTCGATGCGCACGGCAATCCAATCAACAAGCGAAACGCGTGGGCCGCACGATCTGTCGCATACGTCCGGCTGATTCCTCCCGGCGCCGCCGACACGATTCATTACCGTCTTGCCGTACCCGCCGACGCGGGCGACACGATCCACCTGAAGGCGAAGGTGAACTACCGCAAGTTCGCCTGGTGGAACACGCAATGGGCGTTCGCCGGCGTACGCGATCCCTCGAGAAAAGCCGACGTCGCGAAGGACTATGACGATGGGCCGTGGATGTTCACAGGAGATACGTCTCGCGTCTCGGGGCAGGTAAAGGCGATCCCCGACATCCCCACGACGGTGATGGCCGAGGGACAGGCGTCGCTGCGCGTGCTTCCCGCGGGAACGGCGCTGCCGGAGGTGAAGCCGCTGATGAACCGCGACGTACGCGAGCGGTGGAACGATTATGGAATCGGCCTTCTGCTCCAGGGAGACATCAGGAATGCGGAATCGACCTTCCTGAAGGTCACGCAAATGGATCCCGGATATGCGGACGGATGGGTGAACGTCGCCCGCGCGCGGCTGCAGGAAGGGAACATGACGGATGCGGAACCGATCCTGCGTAGGGCGCTCGAGATCAATCCTGGCCTTGCGAAGTCCCATTTCTTCCTTGCGACCGCGCTGAAGGCCACGGGCCGCTACGACGAGGCGATCGATCACCTGCGTCGCGCGTCGGCGTCATATCCGAGGGACCGTGTGGTGCTCAATCAGCTTGGGCGAGTGCTGTTCCTGAAGCGCCAGTTCGCAGAGGCGATCGATGTCTTCACGAGGGTGCTGGCGATCGATCCCGAGGATCTGCAGGCGCACTACAACCTGATGCTCTGCCAGCAGGGCGTCGGCCATGCGGATGCCGCCGCGCGCGAGCAGCAGCTGTATCTCCGGTTCAAGGCGGACGAGTCCTCCCAGGCCATCACGGGCAACTACCGGCAGCTGCATCCGCAGGATAACAACGAGCGGCAGCAAATCCACGAACATGGCGGCGGGCGATGATGTGGGTGCTCGTGGCGCTGATGTGGAGCGTGCTCGCTCCGTCCACCGCAGTTCCAACCTTCACCGATGTCACCGCGCGTGCAGGCATTCGCTTCCGGCACACCAGCGGCGCTTTCGGAAAGAAGTACTTGCCCGAGACGCTCGGATCCGGGTGCGCATTCGTCGACGTGGACAACGACGGCTGGTCCGACATCTTGCTCGTAAATTCGCGCAACTGGCCCGGACGCCCCGGCGCGGCCGCGTATCCGGCGCTCTACCGCAATAATCGCGACGGCACATTCACCGACATCACGCGACAGGCCGGACTCGCAGTGGAGATGTACGGCCTGGGTGTGGCCGCAGCCGACTACGACAACGACGGCAACGCCGATCTGTATATCACTGCGCTCGATGGCAACCGCCTGTTTCACAACCAGGGCGCGGGCAAGTTCAGCGATGTGACCGCCGCCTCGGGCACGGGGGCGCAAGCGTTCTCGACCAGCGCGCTGTGGTTCGACTACGACCGCGATGGCAGGCTGGATCTCTTCGTGACCAACTACGTCGAGTGGTCGATCGAGAAGGACCTGTTCTGCACGCTCGACGGCACGCGAAAGTCCTACTGCACGCCCGAATCGTACAAGGGCCGCAGCCCGGCGTTGTATCACAACCGTGGCAACGGCACCTTCGAGGACGTGACGCGCAAGGCGGGCGTCTACGATCCGACCAGCAAGGGGCTTGGCGTCGCCATGTTCGACTACGACAGTGACGGCTGGCCGGATCTGATCGTGACTAACGACACGCAGCCCAATCGTCTATATCGGAATAAGCGCGACGGCACGTTTGCCGACGTCGGCATGACAGCTGGAGTGGCGTTCGACGAAGGGGGCGTCGCGCGCGCGGGAATGGGCGTCGATGCCGCTGACTTCGACGGCTCCGGCCGTCCCGGCATCGTCATTGGCAACTTCTCGAACCAGATGATGACCCTGTACGCGAACGAGGGGAAGGGGCTGTTCATCGACGAAGCGCCGACCTCCTCGATCGGCCGCGCGTCGCTGCTGACGCTGACGTTTGCCTGTTTCTTCTTCGACGCGGACCTCGACGGCCGGCTCGACATCTTCGCCGCGAATGGCCACGTCGCCGACGACATCAATACCGTGCAGCCGAAGGTCACCTACGCGGAGCCGCCGCACCTGTTCAGGAATCTTGGGGCGCGCCGGTTCGAATCGATCAGCGCCCGCGCCGGTACCGCCTTCCAGCAGCCGCTGGTGGCGCGGGGCGCCGCGTATGCCGACATCGACAACGACGGCGATCTCGATCTGCTGATAACCGTCAACAACGGACCCGCGCGCCTGCTGCGGAACGACGGCGGAAACCGCAACCACATGCTCCGCGTCAGGGTCGCTGGCACAGCATCGAACCGCGACGGCATCGGCGCGAAAATCCGAGTCACGCTCGAAGACGGAACGTCGCAGTGGGGCCTGGTGCGCACGGGCTCGAGCTACTTGTCGCAGAGCGAACTGACGCTCACGTTCGGCCTCGGCGCGGCAACGAGCGTAAAGAGTCTCGAGGTGACGTGGCCCGACGGCCGCGTCGAAACGCTGCCGCGAACTACCGCGGACCAAACCATTACCGTCAAGCAGGGCAGCGGCATCGTCCGATCGGTGCCGATCAGCCGCACGTCATGATCCGACGCGGCGGCGGCCCCACGTTTTGGGTGGCGATTGCCGCGGTGCTGGCCTTGTGCCTGCGTGCTGCGGCTATCGCGCAACCGCCCGCGTCTGGCGGGCAGTCTGCATCCCAGGCGTCCGCTCGACGCGATCGCGTCGAACGCGCGTATCGCGCCAGCAATCTCGGCATCGCGCGGCTCGAGCAGTTCGACTACGCGGCCGCAGCGGAGGCTTTTCGCGGCGCGCTGCGAATCGACGCGTCCCTGGCCGCCGTACGTTTCAATCTCGCGCTCGCGCTGATCTACGACGGCCATGCCGACGCGGCCGACGTCGAGGCCAAGGCCGCGGAGACCGCGATGCCGGGGTCGCCGCAGCCCGCCTACGTGCGCGGGCTGATTGCCAGGGCGCTGAACCGGACCGAGGATGCGATCGCAGCGTTCAAGCGTGTGCTCGTGATCGATCCGCAGGACGCCGGCGCAAACGTCAACCTCGCGCAGGTGTACATGCAGCAGCGCGACACGACCCGCGCGATCGAACTGTTTCAGCGCGCGTTCGCGGCCGAGCCCTTCAACGTGACGGCCGCGTACGGACTGGCGACAGCGCTCGTACGGGCGGGACAGCGTGCTGAAGCGCAGACGGCGATGGAACGCTTCCAGACATTGCGCGACAGCGCCTACGGCGTCACCTATGCCCAGGGATACCTTCAGCAGGGGCGGTACGCCGAAGCGATCGTCTCGACCGGCGCCGAAACGGAGCTCGTCGATCCGGCAACCCCGCCGGTCAGATTCATAGACGCGACCCCGTCCGATTTCAACGCGGGATCGGCTCGGGATCTCACGCTGTTCGACATGGATGGTGACGGCGATCAGGATGTGCTCGTCACGACTGCGTCGACGTTGCGCCTGTGGCGAAATGAAGCTGGACGGCTCCGAGACGTAACTCAATCGAGCGGACTCGCGACGATGGTGCCCGGCATCGGCGTGGGCGCCGTGGCGGGTGATTTCGACAATGACGGCCGTCCCGATCTGTTCGTTCTTCGGAACGGCGGTCATCGACTCCTGCACCAGCGTGCGGACGGAACGTTCGAAGACGTGACCGCCGCAGCAGGCCTGACAGCGGCCGCGAACCGCTCGAGGTCGGCCGCGTTCGTCGATGTGGATCATGACGGCGATCTCGACATCGTCGTCGCGGGCGCCGGCGCAGCGACAGAGCTCCTGCGCAATAACGGCAACAGCACGTTTATCGATATCGCGGCCGCGGCGGGCATAGCTGGAAATCCAGGTGACGGTCTCGCCATCGTTCCGACGGATTACGACAACCGGCGTGACGTCGATCTACTCATCGTCCCAGGCGGAGCCGCCCCTGTCCTGTTTCAGAACCGGCGCGACGGTACTTTCCGGGACGTTGCCGCGCCAGTCGGCCTGCCCGGACGCGACAGCTATACAACGGTGACGGCGGGGGACATTAATAAGGATGCCTTCACCGATTTCGTGTTCGGGCGCGCGGATGGTCCTGCGCTGCTGGCGCTGAGCGACGGCCGCGGACACTTCGTGGTGCGGCCCGCGCCTGAACGTTCCAGCAGTGCCGCGGCGTCCCTCCTGCTGGATTACGACAATGACGGTCTGCTCGACCTCCTCGTGGGCGCGCGATCCGGACCCACGCTGTTCCGCAACGCAGGCGACAAGTGGGTCGACGTGACTGACAGCGCCGGTCTTGATCAAATGCGGCGACCCACGGCACAGTTCGCCGCGACGGACCTCGACGCCGACGGCGACACTGACGTCATCGCCCGACTCGACGACGGATCGTTGCGCGTGTGGCGCAACGATGGAGGGAGCCGCCAGCACTCGGTTGACGTTCGCCTGACGTCCAGGGTGAGCAATCGGACCGGCGCCGGCGCAAGCGTGGAAATTCGCGCCGGCGCTCTGCGCCAGAAGCTGGAACTGTCAGCGGCCACTCCGGCAGTCGCGCCCGCCGACGCGCGCTTCGGGCTTGGCGTCAGATCCGCCGCGGATATCGTCCGCGTGCTTTGGCCATCGGGCATCCTCCAGACGGAGATTGCACCAGCCGCTGCTTCGACTCGACGGGTCGTCGTGCCGGTGACCGAGCTCGATCGAAAGCCATCGTCGTGCCCGTACCTGTTCACGTGGAATGGCGCGCGATTCGAATTCATCACCGACTTCCTGGGCGGCGGTGAGATGGGGGATTGGGTCGCGCCCGGTGTGTGGAATGAGCCAGATCCGGAGGAGTACGTGCGAATCCGCGGCGACCAGCTGCGGCCGCGCGATGGCGCATACGAGCTGCGGGTGACGAACGAGCTCGAAGAGGCGATGTTCCTCGATCGGGTGCAACTGTTAGCAATCGATCATCCCTCGGACGTCGACGTATTCCCGAACGAGGGGCTGCGCGGGCCTCCGCGTCGTCGATTCCGTATTTATTCGACGCGAGGCGCGCATCCGCCGCTGCGGGCGCTCGACGAGCACGGCCACGACATGCTCCCTCGCATCCGATCGCTCGATCGATCGTATGCGGACGATTTCGATCGGCTGCCGATTCGTGGTTACGCGGCCGCGCATTCCCTGACGCTCGATCTCGGCGCTGATGCAGACAAGGCGATCTTGCTGTTCACCGGCTGGACCGACTACGCGTTCTCGAACGACAACATCGCCGCAGTGCAGGCTGGACTGTCTCTGCAGCCGCCGATCGTGGAGGTCAGAGATGCCGCCGGGCGCTGGCGGACAGCGACCGCCGATATGGGTGTTCCGGTTGGCCGTCCCCAGACAGTCGTCGTGGATTTGCGCGGCCGCGTTCCGGCCGGATCGCATGAAGTGCGCATCGTCACCAACATGCGCATCTACTGGGACCAGGTTCTCGTCGACACCTCCGGCGGACGCGCTCACGTGCACGTGTCACGGCTCGCGCCCGCTGCGGCGCGTCTCAGGGCGCGTGGCTTCTCCGCCGAAGTCTCAGCGGATGGCCGCGAACCGTACGGCTATGACTACACGCGCGTGATGACGGCCGCTCCGTGGAAAACTCCTGCGGGCCGCTACACGAAATATGGCGACGTGCGGTTCCTGCTCGGCCGCACGGACGACATGTTTGCGATTGCGTCGCCGGGGGATGAAGTTGCGCTCACGTTTCGTGCGGACGGATTGCCGCCGCTTCCGCGCGACTGGTCCCGGACCTTTTTCCTCCACGCTGACGGATACAGTAAGGAGATGAACATCCGCTCCGCCACGCCGGATGCGCTGGCGCCGCTGCCGTTTCACGCGATGAAGGGCTATCCGTACGGGCCGGGAGAGCACTATCCCGATTCGCCGCGGTATCGCGAGTATCTCGCCCGGTACAACACGCGCGTCATCACGAGGCCCGTTCCGTCCCTGGAGCGCAGCGCCGCGGCGGCAATCGATCGGAGGGATCCGCGATGACGCCAATCAGGTACTCGGCCGCTGCCTGCCAGACGGACCTGCCGAATCCACTCGATCGGACGCAGATGAGCGCGAACACCGATCGAATGCTGGCGATGATTGATGCCGCGGTCGCCGGGGCGGCGCCGTTCGTGCCGCTGCGCCTCGTCGTGTTCCCCGAATTTGCCCACGCGGCTCCGGTGTATCCAACCGTCCGCGAGCTGCGGGACACGCTCGCGGTTCCGGTGCCGAACGAGCACACCGATCGGCTGCACGCGAAGGCTCGCGAGCACGACATCTATATTCAGAGCGGCTCGATGATCGAAGCGGACTCGCGCTGGCCGCAGGCAGTCTTCAACACCACCTGCCTGATCGGTCCCGAGGGCATCCTTTATCGCTACCGAAAAGTGAATCCCTGGATTCCCTACGAGGTGCACGCCAGCCCGCACGATCTCGAGGGTTACGACGAGCCGCTCTTCCCGGTCGCCGACACGCCGATCGGCCGCATCGGGTGCGCCATCTGCTACGACTGGCTCTTTCCCGAGGCGATCCGCCAGCTCGCGGCCAACGGCGCGGAAGTCCTCATCCGTGTCTCTGCCTACATGGATCCGTGGGGCGCCACCGAGCCGATGAACTGGTGGACGGTTGTGAATCGCTGCCGGGCGCTCGAAAACACCGCGTTCGTCGTTGCCGCGAACCAGGGTGCGAGCCTGCGGCACTACCCGCCGTATTCGTGGCCCGGCGGCAGTCAGGTTGTGGACTTCGACGGACGGATGCTGGCGGAAGCCTCGCCCGGTCCCGGCGAGCGAATCGTCGTCGCACCGATCGACATCACGGCGCTGCGGCACGAGCGAGCGACCCGGCAGGGACATCACATGCTTGCGCACCTGCGGACTGAGGCATACCCGGTGTATGCCGGACACACATACCCGCCGGTTGCGTCCGGGGAACTCTCTTATGAACGCAACGTCGAGCTGATCGCGCGCGCCAAGGCGCGCATCGGCGAGATCACTTCTTCTGAAGCCGGAACGGCCGCGCCATCTGGCCCACCTTCCGGCCGTCGACGCTGACGATCACGCGTGCAACGTAGCTGCCCGCGGGGAGCAGCGAGAGGGGCAGCGCGCCGGCGACGGCGCGGCAGCGGCCATCTTCGCCAACGGGTTGCAGCGACGCCGGTGCGTTCTGGACGACGGTGGTGCTTCCGGCCGGCGACACCTCGAGACCGACGGTCGTCCCCTCGAAGGCCGCGGGCGCATCGCCGAACAACTCCAGGTATACCAGCAGCTCGTCACCGCCGATGTCGCCGGTGATGGTCGGAACGATCCGTGCAGCCAGCCCCTGGTTATCGGCTTCATCGCCGATGAGCAGTTCGGTCGCGCGGAAGCGCGACATGCGCGTCATGTATGCCTTGACTGGACGCTCGATGCTGCCGCGGCGGCCGTCCGTATCAACCACGGCGGCCTTCAGGATGTACTGTCCTGGATCGACGAGCAGTGTCGCGAAGCTGCGCTGCGGTTTCGAAGAGGCGTTGGCGGGCGCTGCAATCGCCGGCTGAAAGAAGTTGGCGCCCACGTCGCCACCCGGCTGGACGAGCACCACGCCCATCGCCATCTGACTCTTCGGGTCCGCGGGACGATCCACTTCCATGGCGACGAGCAGGCGGATCTTCGGCGATGCCGAGTCCTGGAACGCGTAGGTCGTGAGGCGGAACGGGAGGTCCGTGGCAATCGCGGGAGAACGCAGGAGGTCCGCGATGCTCTGCTGATCGTTCTTGTGGCGCGCCGGACCGACGGTAAATTCCGGGCGCGATCGCACCGACAGGCCGCCTCGCTGCACCTTGACGGCGATGGAGTGTTCTTTGCCGTCACGGTCTTCCGCTTCCGGCTCGAATCCCAGCAGGTAATACCCGGAGAGCTCCGCCGTGATCCGGCCGAACGCGAAATCCGGATTGGCAATCACGCGAAACATCTCCCCGCCCCCGATCCGCGCGACGGCGGCGAGCCCTTCTTCCAGGGTCGCGCGGTCCTGCGCGCGCGATTGCGGCGCGCGGGCCTGCGAGGCGTCGGAATCGGAGGGTTCCGGTTTCAGGGCGTAAATCGTGGCGTGGGCGGCGGCAACCGCGCGCGCCAGGTTTGCCGTTGCGGCGCGATCCCCCTCGATGACCAGCGACTCGGACACGAGGACCAGCGTCTTCGGTGTCTCGCTCGAACTCAGCCGCTCGAGGATGGTGCGCAGCCCCGCGAGAGTGTTGCGCGCCCGCTCGTGCGCAAACGCGGCCCTGATGCCAGCTTCCTCCTTGACGATCTTGGCGCACATCATCACTTCCGATTGCCCGCCGCCCATGCCGGGTCCAGCTTTGGGTATGCCGCCGCACTCGCGCTCGGTCACCAGGTCGATTGTGAGGGTGTTGCCCCGCTCGAACTGCATCGCCTCCGACATCGCGACGTTCTTCGTATGAGGTCCGGCATCCGCCATGCCGTCGGTGCGCAGCAGCGCCGATGTCACGGCATCGTGATCGGTGGTGAAGTCCACCGTCGGTCCCGACGGAATGCAGAGGAGCGCCACGCGATCCGCCGGCCGGAGCTGCTCGACGAAGCGCGCGGCGGCAGCGAAGACGTCCTTGGCGCGCACCGGCGCGATGCTCCCGCGATCGATCACGATCGCGATGAGCCGTCCGATTGGCGTCCCCACGTTGGACGTGTAGTCCGCCGGCGGCGGCGCGGCGTCCAGGCTCGGAGCGGTCACGGAGATAAACTGCGCGGAGGCAATCTTCCGCACCCGGCCGTCGACCGTCAGCGTGAAATCGCGCGCATCCAGGTCGCGGACCGGCCGTCCCTCGCGGTCGATTACGTTGACGTCGACCGAGACGAGATCGACGGAGGAGCTGAACGTGGCGCGCGGCGGCTGCGCGCTGGTTTGCTGCGCGGCGGCGGCGACCGCCATCGCACAGCAGATGAGGAACACGGCGGTGGTCTTCATTGCGTGCCGGGCGCCGGCCGGAGTCCCATGTTGTGCATGATGAACGTGTAGATGTCCGCGGTCGTTTCCAGCGCCTTGGTGAGGCTGCTGGCGCCGTGGCCGGACTTCGTGTCGATGCGGATGAGGATCGGCGTTTCCTTGCTCGCGTTCTCCTGCAGCGTCGCCGCGTACTTGAACGAGTGCGCGGGAACGACACGGTCGTCGTGATCCGCCGTGGTGATCAATGTCGCGGGATACTTCACGCCCGCCTTGATGTTGTGGAGCGGTGAGTAGGCGTAGAGCGCCTTGAACTCCTCGGGATTGTCGCTCGATCCGTAGTCGGCGATCCAGTTCCAACCGATCGTGAACTTGTGGAAGCGGAGCATGTCCATCACGCCGACCTGCGGGATCGCGACCTTGAACAGTTCCGGCCGCTGGTTGATGACGGCGCCGATCAACAGGCCGCCGTTGGATCCTCCCTGAACGGCGAGCCGCTCGCTCGAGGTGTAGTTGTTGGCGATCAGCCATTCGGCCGCCCCGATGAAATCGTCGAAGACGTTCTGCTTCTTCAGCTTCATCCCCTGGTGGTGCCAGTCCTCGCCGTACTCGCCGCCGCCGCGGATGTTCGCGTTCGCGTAGACGAATCCCTGCTCGAGCAGCGCCAGCCGCGCCGCGCTGAACGTCGGCGACTGCACGATGTTGAAACCGCCGTAGGCATAGAGCAGCGTCGGATTGTTGCCATCGAGCTTCAAGCCCTTCTTGTGGACCAGGAACATCGGAATCTTCGTGCCGTCCTTGCTCGTGTAGAACACCGCCTTCGTCTCGAAGGCGTCGGGGTTGTAGCCGGGAACCTGCGGCTGGCGGAATACGGTGCTCTTCTTCGTTGCGATGTCATACCGGTAGATCGTGGGTGGCACGTTGAGCGAGTTGAACGTGTAGAAGACGAATGCGTCGTCGTGGTTGCCGCCGAAGCCGCCGGCCACGCCGGGACCCGGCAGCTCCACTTCGTTCTCGAGCGTGCCATCCATGTTGTACACGTAGGCGCGCGTGGTCACGTCCTTCAAGTAGGTCGCAAAGATCTTTCCGCCGGCGGTGCTGACGCCCTGCAGCGGTTCGGGATGCTCGGGCAGGATTGTCTTCCAGTTCGGCTCGTCGGGCTTCCGCGGATCGACGAGCACGACGCGGCCGTTCGGCGCGTTGCGGTTGGTCTCGACGAGCAGCTTGTCGGCGACATTGTCCACGACGCCATAGGAGTCGTTCGTAATGTCGCGGATGACGGGATTGAACTCGCGCTGGCCGCGCGAGAGATCGCGCGCGAAGAGCGCGTTGCCGTCCTTGCCCTTGCCGCGGTCCGAGACTGTGAGCAGCGCGAAGCGCTCGTCCTCCGTCGTGTCAACCGTGTTGAAGCGCTGCGGGTTCGCCGCGTCCTGATAGATCTGCCGGTCCTGCGACTGCGGCGTGCCGATCTTGTGGAAGTAGACGCGGTGGTCTTCGTTGATTGACGCCTTCTCGGATTTACCCTTGGCCGGCTCGGGATAGCGGCTGTAGTAGAAGCCGTCCGCATGCCACGCGATGCCGGAGACCTTGACCCAGTCGATCGCGTCGGGCAGCGTTTTCTTCGTCGCGAGCTCTATCACCTTGTACTGCGTCCAGTCGGAGCCGCCCTTCGAGATGCCGTACACCGCGTATTTCGCGTCGGCGGACGGCGCGAAGCCGGCCAGCCGCGTCGTCGGCGCCCCTTCCCACTTGTTCGGGTCGAGCAGGACTTCCGGCGTGCCGTCGATGCCCTTCTGAATGTAGAGGACGCTCTGATCCTGCAGGCCTTCGTTCTTCGAAAAGAAGTAGTACGGTCCCTTCCGCGACGGCGACGAGTACTTCGGGTAATCGTTGAGCTGTTTCACGCGCGCCTGGAGCTGCGCGCGGTACGGAATCGCTTCCAGGTACGGGAAAGTGACTTTGTTTTCGGCCTCGACCCACGCGGCCGTCTCCGTCGACATGTCGTCTTCCATCCAGCGGTATGGATCGGCGACCTTCGTGCCGTGGTAGACGTCTGCGTGATCGATTTTCCTCGCGGCGGGGTATTGCAGCTGCTGCGCGACGAGCGCGGTCGATGCGAACGCGACCGCCATGGCGGCCGCGGCGTAACGGCGTCTATTGATCATTGCTGGGCTCCCTTGCGGGTCAAATTATGACACCGGCAGGTGCGGGGCGCGAGGCTGAGGGGACGAATCGAGGGAAATGGCAGAATGGTCCCCGGATGAGTGGCCAGGTGCGCGTCAAAACGTATATCGATCGAGGGACGTCGAGCCGCGCGGCCGCGCGCGCGGCGGCGCAGGCGATCGCGGCCGCAATTGCGGCGCAGGGCAGTGCGCGAATCGTGGCGGCGACGGGCGCGTCACAAGTCGATTTCCTGGACGCGCTCATCGCCGCTCCCGGCATCGACTGGGCGCGGGTGGAACTCTTCCATCTCGATGAATACGCAGGCTTGCCGATCGATCATCCGGCGAGCTTCCGCAAATACCTGCTCGAACGACTCATCGCGCCGGCGGGCATCGTCAGGTTTCATTTGCTCGATGGCGAGCACGATCCGGCACGGGCGGCCAAAGAGGCCGGGCGCGCGCTAGTGGAGCGCGTCGTTGACGTCGCGTTCGTGGGTATCGGCGAGAACGGCCACCTGGCGTTCAACGATCCACCCGCGGATTTCATCACCGAGAAGCCGTACCTGATCGTCGAGCTCGACGAGGCGTGCCGGCGGCAGCAAGTGGGTGAGGGATGGTTCGCGAGCGTTGCAGACGTCCCCTCACGCGCGATCTCGATGTCCGTCCGCCAGATTCTGAAATCACGCGAGATCGTCGCCGTCGTGCCCGATGCGCGGAAAGCGGCGGCGGTGCGCGCGTGTCTGGAGGGAGAGGTGTCGCCGCTGGCGCCGGCATCGATCCTGCGGACCCACGCGCGTACGACGATCTACCTCGATCGCGATTCCGCGGCGCTGCTGACGCCTGCGACACGCGGCGAGATTCGAGAAAGCGACGCGGCATGAGGATCGAGCTGCCCGGGCTGTTCGACCTGCAGGTGAACGGTTTCGGCGGCGTGGACTTCAACGGAACGGACCTGTCGGCTGAGCGCGTGAGCGAGTCGCTGGCGCGGATACGCGCTACCGGCGTCACGCGCTGCCTGCCGACGCTCGTGACATCCTCTTTTGATCGATTCGCAGCCAACGCGCGCGTGCTCGCACGCATGGCCGATCCGGCGATCGCGGGGATCCACATGGAAGGTCCCTACATCTCGCCGGATGACGGCGCGCGCGGCGCGCATCCTCGCGCACACGTTGGGCCAGCCGGCCTGGACGACTTCAAGCGGCGGCAGGATGCCGCGGACGGCCGCATCGCCCTCGTCACGCTGGCGCCGGAGGTGGACGGCGCGCTCCGGCTGATCGCTCACCTCACGGCATCCGCCGTTCGCGTGGCAATCGGGCATACCGCAGCGACGCCGCAGCAGATCGCCGACGCGATCAGTGCGGGAGCAACGCTGGCGACGCATCTTGGCAACGGCTGCGCCCAGATGCTGCCGCGGCACCCGAATCCGATCTGGGAATTGCTGGCGGCTGATGGCGTCCTCGCGAGCTTGATCGCCGACGGTCACCACCTGTCCCCCTCGACGATGAAAGCGATGGTGCGCGCGAAAGGCGCGCGCAGCACGATTCTCGTGAGCGATGCGATTGCCGCCGCCGGCTGCGCGCCCGGCACGTACGCGATTGGTGGCGTCACGTGCACGCTCGGAGAAAATGGCCGCGTCTCGCTGCCTGATAGTCCGTATCTCGCCGGCTCGAGCCTGACGCTCGATCGCGCGATTGCCAATACAGTGCGCTTCACCGGCTTGTCCATCGACGAGGTGGTGCCAATGGCTTCGACGATTCCGGCGCAGTATCTTGGGACCACGACCTCCGGCACAGTGACGGCGGATTGGGATGCGGATGCGCGCGAGTTGCACATCGTCAGGGTAACCAGCGAACTCCCATGACGATTGCGC
>WNGB01002944.1_pt1 | contig 27140 bp, 30 predicted proteins | sample 5400681 | NCBI WGS metagenome assembly WNGB01 (sample SAMN13153367, study PRJNA577476) | soil metagenome | isolation source: 115 cm soil or saprolite under grassland replicate 2 | place: USA:California | collected 2016-06-15
AGCCCACCGCTCGAGCACCTCCCGCTCCTCCTCGCCGAGCACGACCTCCGCACGCTGCGCCATGACCGCCTCCAATCGTCGCCGATGATGACGACGTCGTTCGCGGCTGACCCGCGGGTCCCTGCCGACTAACGACTCAAGTCACTAGCTCATTCGGGCTGCCAGCGTCCGCAAAGCCAGGCGTCTTCCGGCGAGAGCATCCTGCTCGATCGGCCAGTCGAGCAGGGCGTCGGCCTCTTCGAGACCGAGCCAGGCGAAGGCATCGTGCTCGGCGGGGTCGAGGACGGGATCGAGCCCGGCGGGGGCTTTCGCGCCGAAGGCGACCACCGAGACAGAGGTGACGCCGGCCCCGTAGATTCGTGCCCAGCGATCGACCTTTCCGGGAGGGAGGGCGTGCGCGTACTCGATGCCGAGCGGGAGTAGTGAGTCGCCAATCTCGAAGCCGGTCTCCTCTCGCACCTCGCGGACGGCTGCCCCTGCGTCGCTCTCGCCCGGCAGCGGCGCCCCGCTCACTCCCTGCCAGAAGCCGCCTCGCTCTGGGATCCTCCGCAGCATCAGGAAGCACACACCGTCCGGCTCCGGCCGGAAGAGCTGGACCGAGACGTCCCGCGGCAGTCGCTTCACGCCGATCTCAGCCTGGGGCGGGACGTGCGAAGGTCGGGATCGGATCCTCGCGCTTGTTCCTCTTCAGCGGAGCGGCGCGCTCGTGCCGCATCAGCTTCGCCTCGCTGATGGGATCCGAACCGGACTGCGAGCCCGAGTTGGAGCCCTCATTGCAGTCCCCAAGGCGGCGAGCAGGAGCACGAGCGTGAGCGCGAGGCGCACGCCAGTACGCTATCGCCGATGAGCACTCGGGCCGAGGCTGCCACCCGTCCGCGCGAGAAGGACTGGTGGCGGCGGGCGGTGACCGTCCTCTGGATGCCGTTGGAGACCTTTCAGGCGCTCCGGGAAGACTCGCCGGCGGTCGCGGAAGCGCGCCAGGAGCCGTTGACAGCGGTCGTCTTCGTCGCCGGCATCTCCATCTTCCTCTCCACGCAGACGGCAGGCCAATTGTTCGACGACCAGCAGTTCGACCTCGTCATCATCGTCGTCGAGGCGATCGTCGCCGGGCTGCTCGTCGGTATCCAGAACTTCTGGCTCGTGGGCGGTGCGGTCTACCTCGGCGCTCGTGGCAACGGAGGCGAGGGCAGCTACCGCCAGGCACGCCACCTGGTGGGGTTCTCGCTCGTCCCCTTCGTGCTCTCGCTCATGGCCGTCTGGCCCGTCCGGCTGGCGCTCTTCGGCAGCGACCTCTTCTCGAGCGGCGGGGCGGACGACGGCGTCGGTGGGAACGTCTTCCACGTGCTCGACGCCGGCTTTCTCGTCTGGTCGCTCGGGCTCCTGCTGCTGGGGATGAGGACGCTGAACGGCTGGAGCTGGGCGCGTTCGCTCGCGGCGCTCGCGCTCGCGTTTGTCTTCGTCGTCCTCTTCGTCGCGCTCGCAGTGGTCGCCTAGAGGCTTGATGTGAAGGGGATCGCCCGCTCCGGCGCGCTTCCCGGGCGCAGCGCGGCGGGGCCGCGGCCACGCGGCGGCTGCGCAGGGGGGAGCGACCGTGACGTCCGGAAGCGATGCCGGGCGTCGCGAGGATTTCACATCCAGCCTCTAGCCCGGCAACCTTTCCTTGGCGACCTCTGTCTCGAATGCTGCGAGCTCGTCCTCCAGCATCGAATACGTGTGCTGGTCCTCGGGGAACGCGCCCGCACGCACGTCGGCTGCGAAGGCCTCGAGGGCCCGGGTGATCTCTCCGCCCACGTCTGCGTAGCGCTTGACGAAGCGTGGTGCCTGGCCCTCGTACAGTCCGAGCAGGTCGTGCCAGACCAGCACCTGTCCGTCGCAGGCGGCCCCGGCTCCGATGCCGATGGTCGGGATGCGCAGCGCCTCGGTGATGCGTGCGGCTACTGGCGCCGGCACGGCCTCGAGCACCAGCGAGAAGCAGCCTGCTGCCTCGAGGGCGAGCGCGTCCTCGTACAGCTGCCGTGCCTGTGCGGCCGACCGCCCCTGCGCCTTGAAACCGCCCAGCATCGTGGCCGACTGCGGCGTCAGGCCGATGTGGCCCATGACCGGGATGCCGGCTCCGACGAGCGCCTGCACGCGGGAGAGGATCGGCCCGGCGCCCTCGACCTTGACGGCGTCGGCGCCTGCTTCCTTGACGAAGCGGATGGCGTTCTGGAGCGCCTCGACGTCGGAGACCTGGAAGGAGCCGAACGGCATGTCGGCAACCACGATCGGCTGCCGTGCGCCACGCGTCGCGGCCCGCGTCAACATCAGCATCTCCTCCATCGTGGCGGGCACGGTCGACTCGTTCCCGAGCACGACCATGGCCGCCGAGTCGCCGACGAGCACGATCTCGACCCCGGCCGCCTCGGCGAGCCGTGCGCTCGGGGCGTCGTAGGCGGTGACCATGACGATCTTCTCGCCGCGCCGCTTGAGCTCGCCGAGCTCGGGCAGGGGCAGCTTTCCGTGGGTCCAGGACGCGTAGCGCTTCGGCGAGGTGCTCATGCTGTGTCTCCTCCCAGGGGGACGTTGTCGATGAGGCGGACCGAGCCGATGCGGACGGCCGCGGCAAGTACAGGGGGATCGAAGGGCGCGACGGCGACGTAGTCGACCTCGAGCCCGTCGAGCATCGCCCGCGCCCGCTCGGGGTCGCCGGTCGCGAGCGCGCGGGGCAGCGCCAGCGCCCGTTCGCGCTCCTCGGGACCGAGCAGGAGGTTGCGCGAGGAGAGCGCCAGCCCGTCGGGGTCGCGCACCGTGGGAACCACCTCGAGCTCGAGATCGAGCTCGAGATCGCGGATCATCCGGCGGATCACCTCGACCTGCTGCGCGTCCTTCTGGCCGAAGTAGGCGACGTGCGGACGCACGATGTTGAAGAGCTTCAGGCAGATGGTCGCGACGCCGCGGAAGTGGCCGGGCCGAAACTCGCCTTCGAGCATTTGCCCCAGCCGCTCGACCTCGACCCAGGTCTGGAAGCCCCCCGGGTACAGCTCCTCGGCCGAGGGTGCGAAGAGCAGGTCGACGCCGGCGTCCCGCGCCAGCTGCACGTCTCGCTCCTCGTCGCGTGGGTAGGCCCCCAGATCTCCCGCGTTCCCGAACTGCGCGGGGTTGACGAACAGGCTTACCACCACGACGTCGCACTCCCACCGCGCCGCCCGGAACAGCGCGAGGTGGCCTTCGTGGAACGCACCCATCGTCGGCACCAGAGCGAACCGGGACACGGCCGCACGGTGCGGCTCCAGCGCGGCGCGAACGTCGTGGACTCGGCGGACCACGTTCACCGCGAGGTCGCCTCCGCCAACGCGCGGTACATGGGCTCCAGCTCGGGCCGCCGGTCGTGCAGCGCGTCGAGGTGCGCTGCAACCGTGGGCCAGTCCCCCCGCGTGATCGGCCCGGTGGGCTCGAAGTCGTTTTCGATCGTGCGCTTCATCAGCGGGACGAGCGCCTCGGGGGGAGCGCCTGCGTCCTCGACGAGCCTCGCGGCCGCGCGGTAGAGCGTGACGAGGAAGTTGGAGGCGACGACCGCGCCGGCGTGGTACAGCGCGCGGTTTCCGTCCTGGAGCTCGAACGGCTCGAGCCCGAGCATGCTCGCGAGCCAGAATCCGCGCTCGCGGGCTTCGTCCGTCTCGGCGGTCACCGCGCCGTAGGCTCCGTCGAGCTGGTCCGGCCCCCGCCACGTCACGAGGGTCTGCAGCGGGTGGACGGAGAAGCGACGCTCGTGCGGGTCGAGCGCGGAGAGTGGTGTCGCCCCACTCACGTGGGCGATCCAGGGGCCTGGGCGGACTCCGGCGGCAACCTCCGCGATCGCCGAATCGGGGACGCAGAGGAGGGCGAGCTCCGCGTCGCGCTCGCGCAGCGTCAGGCCGCGCTGCCGCAGGCGCGCCGAGATCGCAGAGCCGGCGCGGCCGCCCGCACCCATGACTGTCACGCTGTCGAACACTGTTTGGCTCCAGTTCCGTAAGCGGATACCGGGCGTCCGCAGTCTACCGTTCGGGGTGTGCGGATCGGCATCAAGCCGGGGCAGTGGGGCTGGCCGTTTGGGGAGCTGGAGGCATCCTGGCTCGCCGCCGAGGAGTCGGGCTTCGATCTCATCTCCTGCTTCGACCACGCCACTGCCGCCCCCTCCGGAGCCGCGGCCTGGGACGCGCCGTCCCTGCTCGCGGCGATGGCGGGCGTCACGGAGCGGATCGGGCTCTCCGTGGACGTGCTCAACGCCTCGCTTCGCCAGCCCTTCCTGCTCGCCGGGCAGCTCGCGGTCGCCCAGGCGGCGAGCGGCGGCCGGCTCGAGGTCGGTCTTGGCGCAGGCTCGCCGCTGGCCCGGGTGGACCATCGCGCGCTCGGCATTCCCTTCCCGCCGTTCCAGCAACGCCTGGACCGGCTCGAAGCGTGCTGCCGTGTCTTCCCGGCGCTCTGGCGCGGTGAGGAGGTCTCCGAGCCTGCTCTCGGCTTGGAGGCCGCCTCTCTCGGCCCGATTGGGATCGATCCTCCGCCGATCACAGTCGGTGGCTCGAGCAATCGCGCGCTCGAGATCGCCGCGCGCCACGCAGACGGCTGGAACTGCGTCATCGGGCGTGACGACTTCGTCGCGAAGGGGCGCCGCCTCGACGAGCTCGCCGGCCGGCGGCTTCGGAAGACCGCTCAGGTTTTCCTGCGCGACGTCCACCTCGACCGTGCTCGGGACCTCATGGCCCGCCTCGAGCAGCAGGGAGCCGACACGGTCACGTTCGTGCAGGTCGAGGAGCGCGGACCGGACGTCGTCCGCCGGCTCGCCGGGCTGGTGCTCTAGAGGAGGGCTCGCGTCAAGGGAGAAGTGACGAGAGCGTGAAGGACAGGAGCCTCAAGGAGGAGATGCGCAAGGCCCTGCGTGGGGATCGCGAACGAGCCGAGGCACGGCGCAAGGCCGAAGAGGACGGCGCATACGTCGGCCCTGCTCCGCCGGCCCTCGACCTCAACAAGCCGACCCGCGAGTGGCGCCTGCCCGCGAAGCCGCAGGTCGAAGAGGTCGAGCCGGAGCCGGTTGGGGTGTTGCCGGTCGAGCAGGAGGCCGAACCGGACGAGCCGACGGTAGAGCCCGAGCCCGAGGTCCCGGAGGATGAGACGACGAGCCTTCTCGCGCGCCTGGGGTCGCTCTTCCGCCGCTAGACTGCGGTCGTGCCGATCTACGAGTACGTCTGCATGGCGTGCGAGGAGCATTTCGAGGAGCTCGTTCGCAACGGAGAGCAGTCGGACTGCCCCGAGTGCGGCGCCTCGAATGTTCGCCGGCAGCTCTCGACCTTCGCGGCCCACGGCTCGTCTCCTCAGCCGAGCTTTGGCCCGACCGTCGGCGGCGGCTGCTGCGGCGGCTCTTGCGGCTGCGCGCACTGAGCTCGCCCTGGCCGGCGTCGGCTCCCGCCGGGCGAAGCCCGGCTTCGCCGCCGCCTGACGCGGCTGGCGGCGCTCTCCTCGGGGGCCCGTGCCATTTGCACTGTTCCCCCTTGCGGCGCTTGCCAGCCACGCCCCAGGACGCGCTCAGCAATCCGCTGGCGTCCGTCCGGGATCCGTCCTAAACTCGCCGCCGATGCTCGACGCCCTGAGGGAGGAAGCCTCTGTCTGCACCCGCTGCCGGCTGGCGGAGTCCCGCACGCAGGTGGTCTTCGGCTTCGGGAGCCCGACCGCCGACCTGATGTTCGTCGGCGAAGCCCCCGGCTTTCACGAGGACCAGCAGGGCTTTCCGTTCGTCGGGCAGGCCGGGAAGCTGCTCGACACGCTGCTGGCCGGCATCGGCCTGATGCGCGAGCACGTCTACATCGCCAATGTGATCAAGTGCCGTCCTCCGGGGAATCGCGATCCGATGCCCGACGAGATCGAGGCGTGCGAGAGCTATCTCTTCCGCCAGATCGAGCTGATCGAGCCGCAGGTCGTCGCGACGCTTGGGAACTTCGCTACCAAGCTTTTGTCCGGCAAGCAAACCGGCATCACGCGGGTCCACGGCCAGGAGCAGGAGGTAACGCTGGGCGGGCGGCGCGTCCTGCTCTACCCGCTCTACCATCCGGCGGCAGCCCTCTATACGCCGGCCATGCTGAAGGTGCTCGAGGAGGACTTTGCGCGGCTGCCGGGGCTGATGAGCCGCCTGCTCGTCGCGCCGGATGTCCAGGAGTCTCCCGAGCCTCTCGCCGCCGCTGCCGCCGAGCCCGCCGTTCAGCTCGGCCTCTTTTGATCTCGGGTTCCCCGGCGGAAACCGAAAACCTCGCCGCGCGACTCGCCGAGCGCCTGCGACCGTGCGATCTCGTCACCGTGGCCGGTGAGCTCGGCTCCGGCAAGACGACCTTCGTACGCGGCGCGGCACGGGCGCTCGGGGTCACGCGGCCGGTCACCAGCCCGACCTTCACCATCGGTAACCGTTACGAGGGTCGCGTGCCCGTCTCGCACCTCGACCTCTACCGCTTCGAGACGCTCACCGCCGCCGACTGGGGCGCGCTCGAGCCCTACTTCGAGGGCGCGGTCGTCTTCTGCGAGTGGCCGGAGGCTGCCGGAGGGTGGCTGCCTGCCGCGCGCGTCGTCGTTCGCCTCGAGCACGCCGGTTTCGACCGGCGGCTGATCGCGCTCGAGAGTCCCGAGCCGGAGGTTCTCGCCGGGCTAACCTGAGCGGGCGATGCGTCCGAGCGTCGTCCTCGCCTTCGACACGGCCACGCCGTCGGCGACCGTTGCCCTCGTTCGGGCCGGGGAGCTTCTCGGGGAGCGGCGCTCCCGGGCGTCCTCCGTGCTCGCTGACGCCGATGCCCTGCTGCACGACGCGGGACTGACGGTCTCCGATCTCGAGGCGCTTGCGGTTGGCACCGGCCCCGGCAGCTTCACTGGCCTGCGGATCGGGCTGGCCACGGCGCTCGGGCTCGCGCTCGCGCAGGACGTGCCGGTCGCTTGCGTCTCGACCCTCGATGCGCTCGCCGCCGCAGCCCCGGGATCGCTGCCGATCATCGACGCCCGGCGTGGAGAGATCTTCACCCTCCACGACGGTCGGCCGCGTGCCGTTCGGCCCGAGGAGCTCGAGCTCGAGTCCGGCAGCATCTGCGTGGGCGACGGCGCTGTCCGCTATCGCGCTCTCTTCGAGGCAGCCGGCGGCGAGGTTCCGCCCGACTCCAGTGACCTACACGCCCCGCAGGCACGCTTCCACGCGCTGCTTGCCCGCGACTTCGGGCCTGCCGAGCTCGTTCAGCCGCTGTACGTGCGGGCGCCGGACGCGATTCGGCGGGCAGAGGCACGGGCGTGACGCCGTCGATCCAGATCCGGCGGCTCGAGCTGCGCGACCTCGGGCAAATCGAGGAGATCGAGCAACGCTCGTACCCGACGCCCTGGTCACGCTCGATGTTTGCGGGGGAGATCGCCAAGCCGTCGTCGGTCTGCCTGGGGGCGTTCGACTCGGAGAACGGCGCATTGGCCGGCTACCTGATCGTCTCGCGGTACGTCGACGCATGGCACGTGATGAACATCGCGGTCGCGCCCGATTACCGGCGCCACGGGATCGCGCGCCGCCTGCTCAACGAGCTGTTCGAGGTGACGGTAGACGACGGGCAACGCGGGTACACCCTCGAGGTGCGGGTGTCGAATGCGGACGCGATCCGGCTCTACGAGCAGATGGGGTTTCGCGGCCGCGGTGTCCGTCGCGGCTACTACACCGACAATCGCGAGGACGCGCTGATCATGTGGAGAGATCCCGCCCCCCAGTCCGCCGCCTCGTGATCGCCGTCCCGCTCGCCATTCTTCAGGCTCCGGCAGGGCCCGTCGTCGTCTTCACGGACTCGAGTCACGGCTGGGCGGCCGGAGGCGGCGGGATCGTTCGCACGTCGAACGGGGGCCGGACGTGGCGCGTCGTCTCCCGCGTACCGGTGTCACGGCTCGACGCAGTCGGGCGCTCGACGGCGTTCGCCCTTGCAGGGGACTCGCTGCTGCGCACCCGGGACGGCCGCCGCTGGCGGGAGATCTCCCGTCCGGGGCTCGTCGCCGTCGACTTCGCCGATGCGAAGCGAGGCTATGGCCTGGACGAACACGGGCGCCTGCTCGTGAGCGTCGACGGCGGTCGCCGGTTCCGCCGCGCTCGCGCCCCCAGCCGACTCAGCGCGCTGTGCGTGACACGTCGGGGAACGTGGATCGCACAGAAGAACCTCGTCTGGCGGCTGTCCGGCTCGGGCTTCCGGCTCGCGCTGCGCGCGGGGTTCGAGGCGGGGCCGATCCCAGTTCCCGAACTCGGCTGCAAGGGGTCCTCAGTCTGGTCGCTCTTCCACCACGGGGGTGCCGCCGGAAGCGAGGGGTACACCGCCTTCCGCTCGCTGGACGGCGGCCGGACCTGGCGCGCGGTGCTCGCCGAGCTCGACTCGCGGCAGAGGCGGCTGCCCCGGATCGACGCGTATGCGGGACCGTTCACCGCTCTTGCCAGGGGACAGCCGTCTTCGTCGGCTTCTGCCCGGCGTGTGGCCGCCGCCAGCCGACGATGAGCATCGTCGTCACCAGCGACGGCGGCAGAACCTGGAAGCGGGCGTCGGGACTCCTCGACGGGCACACTCCCGAGGCGGTGACATTCATCGACAGCCGGCGGGGATGGCTCCTCACGACGGGGCAGTCCCGAACCAGCCTCCTGTGGAGGACCTCGGACGGCGGGCGGCAAGGGCGGCTCCAGCTCCGCTCGCGGCTCCTGACCAACCTGCTGCCGTGATCCTGGGCCTGGAGACCTCCTGCGACGAGACGGCGGCAGCGGTCGTAACCGGGGACGGGTGGGTGCGCTCGAACGTGGTCTCCTCGCAGGCAGCGCTCCACGCCGACTTCGGCGGCGTCGTCCCGGAGATCGCGTCGCGGCGCCACCTCGAGCTCGTCGCTCCCGTCGTGCGTGAAGCTCTCGCGGAAGCTGACGTGGCGCTCGGGGAGCTCGAGCTCGTCGCGGCCACGCAGGGCCCTGGCCTGATCGGCGCGCTCCTCGTCGGACTGGCGGCGGCGAAAGCGCTCGCGTGGGGCAGAGGGCTGCCGCTCGCGCCGGTCGACCACCTGCACGGGCACGTCGCGTCCCTCTTCCTCCAGCCGGAGCCGCTCGAGCCGCCCTTCGTCTGCCTGCTCGCGACCGGGGGACACACCCTGCTGCTCGACGTGCGGGAACGGAGCGGATACCGGGTCGTTGGGACGACCCTGGACGATGCCGCCGGAGAAGCCTTCGATAAGGGCGCGCGTCTGCTTGGCCTCGGCTACCCGGGTGGGGCGCAGATCGACCGCCTGGCACGCGAGGGCGATTCCACAGCCTTCGCGTTTCCCGTTGCGCGCGTGCCGGGCCTCGACCTTTCGTTCTCGGGCCTCAAGACCGCGCTCCTCTACGCGGTGAAGGAACTCGGCGCAGACGAGCTCGAGCGTCGCCGTGCCGACCTGGCCGCGTCGTACCAGCGCGCGGTCGTGCGCGCACTGGTCGAGCGCGTCGAGCAGGCGGCCGCAGCGCTCGGCGCGCAGCGCGCGGCCGTGGTCGGCGGCGTGGCGGCGAACTCCGAGCTCCGTGCGTCTCTGCCCGACGCGGTCTTTGCCCCGCTCGACCTATGCACGGACAATGCGGCGATGATTGCCTCGGCTGCCCGCTATGTCTCGCCCGTGCGGTGCCCCGACTACCTCACGCTGGACGCATATGCGGCTGCGTAGCACGGGCCTGATCGTGGCAGTCGCGGCTCTGTTTGCCGTCGCCGGGCTGTTGGTCGCCGCCAGCGGCCACGGCTCGCGGCCCTCGCTGGCCCCGTCCACAGATGCGGAGGCCTGGCGTGGCCTCGTGGGCGGGCTGCATGGCCAGATCCCGGTCGGCCAGCGAATGCTCGTCCTGCTCGACACTCCGTCGCTCGCCGACCGCGTCGCTGTCTCGGGCGGGCTGGCGAGCGGCGACCAGGAGCAGCACTGGAGCGCCGCCGCTGCCGCCGCCCAGCACCAGCTGCTCTTCGAGTTGATCGCGAAGGGTGTGCGCGTGCGGCCGGAGTACCGCTACACGCGGCTCGTGAACGGATTCTCGGCGGCGCTCGACGCGCGTGCCGTCGCGCTCCTCGAACGTGCTCCGCAGGTGCGCGGCGTCTACCCGGTCCGGGTTGCGTATCCGGCGACCGTCTCCCGCACGCTGCTCCAGGACGAAGCTCTCCGCCTCGGCACTTCGCTCGAGGCTTCCGTGGCCGTCGGCGGCTTCGACGGAACCGGAGTGACGGTCGCTCTGCTCGACACCGGGGTCGACCGTACGACCCCGTTCCTGCACGGCCACGTGCTGTCCGGACTGGATGTTCTCGGTCACAGCGGTGACGCGCGCCCGCAGCGCCGGCCCGGCGATTCGGCGCGGCTCGAGCTCCACGGGACGGAGACGGCCGGGATCCTGGTCGGAACGGGCGGGCCGGCCGGCCTGGCGGGAGTGGCGAGCGGAGCGACCGTGCTTCCCATCCGCGTGGCCGGCTGGCAGGCCGACGGCCACGGCTCGTTCTCGGTCTATGCGCGCACGGACCAGATCCTCGCCGGGCTCGAGAAGGCCGTCGACCCGAACGGCGACGGTGACGCGCACGACGCCGCCAGGATCGCCCTCGTACCGCTCGTCGAGCCGTTTGCGGCCTTCGCGGACGGCCCGCTGGCCGAGGCGGTCCGCGGAGCGATGCGGCTCGATACGCTCGTCGTCGCGGCGGCCGGGAACGACGGCCCCGCCGGCCCGGCCTTCGGCAGCGTGGGCGGGCCCGGCGGAGCTCCCCAGGCGCTCGCCGTGGGCGCGGCCGACCTGCGCGCGCGCCTGTCGGAGGTGCGAGTCGTGGTGCGGACCGGCCTGGACGTCCTTCTGCGGCGCCGGTTGGCTCTCGCTGGAGCGGTCGCGCCCAGGCATGCGCTCCGGCTCGACGTCGTGACGCCTCCGCGTCAGGCGCGGGGTCTGTTCGACGAGCGTGGCTACAGCCTCGTGGCGGGGAAGGCGGTGCTCGTCCCCGCCGGAAATTCGCCGCGCGCGGCTGCGCGGCGGGCGATCGAGGCCGGAGCGGCGGTGGTGCTGCTCGCCGGCGGCCCTGTTCCTCCAGGGGGGCTCGGGCTGGGCGAGGGCCTCGCAACTCCGGTGATTGGGGTTCCTTCCTCGCTGGTGCCCGAGGTGCAGAGCGCTGCGGGCCGCAGGCTTCGGGTGTCCGTTGCGATCGGCCGCCCGCTCGCGCGCCGCAACGAGGCGGCCGGGAAGCTGGCGCCGTTCTCGTCCGAGGGTCTCGCCTACGGCGGCAACATCAAGCCGGAGCTCGTCGGGCCGGGCGTGGGGCTGGCAACGGCCGAACCCGGTGCCGGCGCCGACGGGACCTCGCGCTTCGTCATGGTGAGCGGCTCGAGCGCGGCTGCGGCGACGGCGGCCGGGGCGGCGGCGCTCGTGCTCCAGGCGCGTCCCGGCCTCAGCGCGACGGAGCTTCGAGGCGTGCTGGTCGGATCGGCGCGGCGTCTTCCGAATGAGCCGCTCGCCGCCCGAGGTGCCGGTCTCGTCGATGCGGGAGGCGCCGTTGCCGCGGAGATCGCGGCCGTGCCTGCAACGCTCTCGTTCGGGCGCGGGAGCGCCGGCTGGATAACGCGCCGGCTGGTGGTCCGGAATCTCTCCTCACGCGCGCTGACGGTCTACGTGGGCACGCCTCGCCGCCGGCAAGCGCGTGTGGCGCTCGAGGTCAGGCCTCGCCGGCTCGAGCTCGCGGCCGGGGGAGCGGCGCAGGTGCGAGTGCGTGCGCGTGTCGTACGCCCTCCGCAAGGGCCGGCGGCGGCCGGGAGCCTGACTGTGACTCCGCTCGGGGGGACCACTCTCCACGTTCCCTGGTCGATCGTGCTGGACACGCAGCCAGAGACGCTCCTCGGTCCCCTTCAGCTCTCGCGCGCGAGCTTCGAGCCGTCAGAGCTGGCGCCCTCGGTGATCTCGGTCGTGATCGGGCGTGTCGCGCGCCTGCCCGGCAGCGGCAGCTCCGTGCAACCCGCCGAGCGGCTTGACGTCCAGCTTCGGGACGCATCCGGAAAGCTGCTGGGCGTGCTGGCGCGCGTCCGCGACGTGCTGCCCGGTAGATACGCGTTCGGACTGACCGGCCACGATCCCAGGGGCAAGCCCCTCGCGCCGGGAAAGTACAGGCTGCGCCTCGTCGCCTGGCCCACGGACGGCGGCCCGGCCAGCGTTCGCTCGGTGGAGTTCCGTATCGGGTAGCCCGCTCGGAGGGACGTATACTCCGGCCGCTTCTGGCCACACCTTCGCAACTCGAGACCGACCAAGGGAGCAACTGTGTCCGCTGTCGAAACCCCCTCGCATCTCCGCGAGAATCCATTCGAGATCGCCCGCGACCAGCTTCGGCGCGTCGGTGAGACCTTCTCGATCGACCTGAACCTGATCAGCGTCCTCTCGCACTGCAAGAAGGCCGTCGCCGTCTCCATCCCGATCGCGATGGACGACGGCTCGACCGGGACGTTCGAGGGCTACCGGGTCACCCACAACATCGCGCGCGGCCCGTCCAAGGGAGGCATCCGCTACCACCCGGACGTCACCCTCGACGAGGTCAGGTCGCTGGCGATGTGGATGACGTGGAAGTGCTCCCTCATGGGCATCCCCTTCGGCGGTGCAAAGGGCGGCGTCGTCTGCGACCCGAAGAAGCTCTCCGTGCGAGAGCTCGAGCGGCTCACCCGGCGCTACACGAGCGAGATCATCAACGAGATCGGGCCCGAGAAGGACATTCCTGCGCCCGACGTCGGCACCGGCCCCCGCGAGATGGCCTGGATCTTCGACACCTACTCGATGAACAAGGGCCACTCCGTGCTTGGCGTGGTGACCGGCAAGCCGCTCACGGTCGGCGGCTCGCTCGGTCGCCTCGAGGCAACTGCCCGCGGGGCGCTGTTCTGCGTCCTCGAGGCCGCAGAGAAGAAGGGCATGGCACTTCAAGGCCTCAGGGTCGCCGTGCAGGGCTTCGGCAACGTCGGCAGCTACCTGGCGCTCTTCCTTGCCCAGGAGGGAGCGACCGTCGTGGCCGTCTCGGACTCGGCCGGCGGCGTCTACAACCCGAGCGGAATCGACATCCAGGCGGCGATCGCCTTCAAGCAGGAGACGGGCCGCCTGCAGGGCCTCCAGGGCACCGACTCGATCTCGAACGAGGACCTCCTGCTCCTGGACTGCGACCTGCTCGCGCCGTGTGCGCTCGAGCAGGTGATCACGCCGGACAACGCCGACAAGATCAAGGCGAAAATGATCGTCGAGGGTGCGAACGGCCCGACGACGCCGGCCGCCGACGAGATCCTCGAGGACCGCGGCGTGCTCGTGCTGCCTGACGTGCTCGCGAACGCGGGAGGCGTCGTCGTCTCCTACTTCGAGTGGGTGCAGGGCCTCCAGGAGTACTTCTGGAAGGAGGACGAGGTCAACGAGAAGCTGCACGACATCACCCGCAAGGCCTTCGACGCCACGTGGAACGTCTACGAGACGCGTGGCACGAGCATGCGGATGGCGGCCTACGGCCTCGCGGTGCAGCGGGTGGCGGAGGCCACGACCACCAGAGGCCTCTATCCGTAGGGTCGTGCTCTACGCGGCCGAGGGCTGCCACCTCTGCCGGCGCGCCCGGTCGCAGCTCGCAGCACTGCGCGAGGAGCTGGGCTTCGAGCTTGACGAGGTCGACATTGGGGGCGATCCGGAGCTCGAGGTCCGCTACCGCGAGTGGCTCCCGGTGGTCGAGATCGACGGAGAGCGCGCGTTCGTCTACTACGTGGACGACGCGGCCTTCAGGCGCCGCCTCTCCAAGGTTTGACTTGACGCGGTTCGCCGCGGAGGCGGGCTTTGCTCGCCTCCGCTCTCTGCGGCCGCAGACGACGTGGGCAAGGAGGGGGTCCACGGGGGAACCATGGGTTCCTCCGTGCTGGGCGAGCGCGCGTTCGTCTACTACGTGGACGAGGCAACCTTGCGTCGCGAGCTCACCGCACAAAGTCGACGCCGTTAGTGGCCCGACCGCGCTCTGCGCGCGGGTGGCAGAATAGGGGCGCCTTGTTACAAACTTCGACACGAGGAGCGGGTGTGGCCGATCGGCTGACGGTAGGGGTCGCCGCGCGATTGAGCCGGTACCTCCAGGTTCTCACGCAGGCGAGGAAGATGGGGAAGGACCGCATCTCCTCCCAGGAGATCTCCGACTACACGAACATCAACGCCACCCAGATCCGGCGCGATCTGTCCACCTTCGGCAAGTTCGGCAAGCGGGGCGTGGGCTACAACACCGAGAGCCTGCTCTCGGAGATCCGCAAGATCCTGCGCACCCACGGACAGCACAACATCGCGCTCGTCGGCGCCGGGCGGCTCGGGCAGGCGATCGCCAGCTCCCCGATCTTCGCCGAGCACGGGATCCACATCGCCGCGGTCTTCGATCGTGACCCCGAGATGGTGGGCCGGCCCATCGGCGACCTGACCGTGACCGAGAGCTCGAAGCTGCCGGAGGTCGTCCGCGAGAAGAACATCATCGTCGGCGTGGTCGCGGTCCCGGCGGCGAACGCGCAGGACGTCGCCAACGAGCTCGCCAAAGGCGGCGTGAAGATCATCTTCAACTACTCGGAAGCCCTGCTCGACGTGCCGGGCGACGTCCAGGTGTACACGTCGAATCCGGCGGTCGAGCTCCTGCACGCTCTGTACTTCCATCTGGCCTAGCGCCACTGGGCGCCCTCCGGCCGGCGAAGCCGGCCTTCGGGCCGCCTGGCGCCGCTGGCTGCGCTCCATTCGGGGCCCCGTGCTGTAGCACTGTGACCCTCACTGCACTTGCCAGCGCCGCCCCAGCGACGCCGGGCGAAGTACCGATGGGTAGCAGCCTTCTGCCGGGCGAAGTCTGGCCTGAGAACAGCGAGCCCCGCCGAAGCGGGGCTCGTGTCGGTCTGATCGCTCCCCGCTAGCGACCCCGTTAGCGGGGAGTTCGCAGACGACGGGGTACGGCCCGCGGCCGGCCGTTAGGGGTTCGATCGGCGCGCAGTGCCCGGGGCCGCTCGCTCGAAGTAGGGAACGGCGCGGAAATCCCTCGTCCGAGCGCGTGTGAGCATACGCTTGACTTAGATGCGCATCCTTGTGTGGCACGGGTACTACCTCTCGGGCACGGGCTCGAACGTCTACACGCAGGCGATCGCACGGGAGTGGAGCCGCGCCGGCCACGAGGTAGTCGTCGTCTGCCAGGAGCCGCGGCCCGATGAGATCGATCTCGGCGGCGCCGAGGTGGTTCGGCCCGACCTCCCGGATGGTTTGCTTCCGGTGTTCGTCCTCGACCGCTACGAGGGGCTCGAGCCCCGGCTGCTCCAGGACTTTACGCCCGTGGAGCGCGAGCGCTATGTCGAGGCCAACGCCGCCGCGCTCCGCGAGCTCCTACCGGCCGACCTCGTCTTCTGCAACCACGCCCTCGCGGGTGGAGCGGTGGGCGCCGCGACAGGTGCCCCCTTCGCGGTCAAGGTGCACGGCTCGGAGCTCGAGTACTCGCTTCGCGTCAGCCCCGAGCTGCAGGTGGCGGCGGCGGAGGCCCTCGAGCGTGCGCAGGCCGTCTTCGTCGGCTCGGCACACATTCGGGGGGTGCTCGGCGAGGTAGTCGGTCACGTCGAGCGGGTGCACGAGGTCCCGCCGGGCGTGGATGTCGAGGGATTCAGGCCGCGAGACCGGCCGGCTGCGCTCGCCGCGCTCCTGGAGGAGGCGGTCACAGATCGACCCAACCCCGGCAACCGGAACGAGCGGGCGCCGGACGAATGGAACGCGGAGAGGCTGGAGGCGTTCTTCGCCGGAGAGCGCGCGACGGTCGTCTATGTGGGCAAGCTGCTCTACAACAAGGGCGTCCACCTGCTGCTCGAGGCGCTCCACGGGCTCGAGGCCCGCGCGCTCGTCGTCGGCTTCGGCGACTACAGGGCCAGGCTGGAGGAGCTCGCGCCCCTCGGCACGCTGTTCACGGGGCCGCTCGAGCACCGCCATCTCGTTCAACTGCTCCCGCTCTGCGATGTCGCCGTCGTGCCGTCGATCTTCCCGGAGGCGTTCGGGATGGTCGCGGCGGAAGCCGCTGCCGCTGGGTGTCCTCCGCTCGTGGCCAGGCATTCCGGCCTGGCCGAGATCGCAGAAGGGCTGGAGGCTGTCTATCCGCCCGAGCATCGCGCCCTGGCCGGCTTTCCGCCGGGAGACTCCGAGGAGCTCGCCTCGAAGCTACGCGACCTGCTCGCTCTTCGGGAGGAGGAGCGGAGGCGGCTGGGGGCGGCGGCTCGTCGTGTGGCCGAGGAGCGCTGGTCGTGGGCGATAGTCGCACAACGGCTGCTCGAGCCGCTGGTCTAGCGTTTAGTACGCGAACATCGAGACGAGCGCAACGATGACCGCGATCACCAACAGCAGCCATAGGAAGTTGCTGAGCGTGGTGCCGCCCGCAATCGCGAGGATCACGAGCAGGATGACGAGGATCCAGAGTAGTGGCATGTTCCCTCCTAGCGACGGCGGTCCTGGTCGAGATAGCGTGCGCCCGACTTGGCCAGTCCACGGCTGAGCATGTAGGCCGAAGCGACGACGGTAACGAGCGTCCACATGAGCGGGGCGTCGAAGTTCCACGCCGAGCTCCCGATGAAGAGCGCGACCGCCGTGGTCACCGCAACCCAGAACTCGCTTGTGAGGAAGAACGGCTTCGTCTCCTCGCCGAGACCCCAGGGGTCGAAGAAGCGAGCTCGCCAGGCTGGCGGCTCCCGACGGGCCGCGCGTGTGGGCGGAGCAGGTGCTGTCTGTCCGGACTCCACGACGTCCTCCTTTCTACGACTGATAGGACGAGCGCGTAGTGCCCGCCGGAGCGCGCGGTTAAACGATTCCCGAGGGCCCGAATGTAGGGTTCGCTTCAATGGGTGAAGCGCAGAAGCTCTCCTGGCAGGAGCAGATCCGGCTCGCGCGTGAGCAGTACGAGTCGGCCGACGATCTGACCGTCGCAGTCGAGGAGGAGTTCGCGATCCTCGATCCGGCGACGCTGTCTCTCGTCAACCGCTTCGAGGAGCTCAGGGCGTCCGCAAAGGGCACCGAGCTCGAGGAGCACCTGGTCGGTGAGCTGATCGCGTCGGAGGTCGAGATCCGAACCGGCCGCTGCGAGACGTTCGCCGAGGCCGCGACCCGCATGGGGGAGCGTCGTCGGCAGCTCGTGGCGCTGGCCGATGCGCTCGGCGCCGAGCTCGGCGCCACGGGCACTCACCCGTGGAGCGCCTGGCAGGAGCAGCGCATCATCGACACGCCGCATTACCGGCGCAACGACGAGCTGCTGCGTTACGTCGTCTGGCGCAACAACACCTTCGGCCTGCACGTGCACATCGCCGTCCACGGCCCCGATCGGGCGGTGGCGGCCTGCAACGGCCTCCGGGAGTGGCTGCCACACCTGCTCGCACTCTCGTGCTCGTCGCCGTTCGTCGAGAACGTCAACAGCGGGCTGCATTCGGCGCGCACCGAGATCTTCACCAGGATGTTCCCGCGCTGCGGCGTCCCGGACGTCTACGAGGGCTGGTCCGGGTTCGAGGAGTACGTGCGCAGGCTCTACGAGACGGGATCGATCGACGAGCACACGCAGATGTGGTGGAGCGTGCGTCCCCACCTCGCCTTTCCGACCGTCGAGATCAGGATCTGCGACGCCCAGCCCGACCTGGAGGAGGCCCGTTCGCTCGCGGCCCTCTGCTACGCCCTCACCGCGCGCCTCGCGCGCGCCTACGACGAGGGCGAGCCTCTGCCGGACCGCCCGCACCGCTGGATCGAGGAGAACTTCTGGCGCGCGATCCGCTACGGCCTCTCCGGCGAGTTCATCGACCTCGAGTCCTTCGAGGTGCGCTCCACACGGGCCACCCTCGAGCGGCTGGTCGAATGGGTGCTCCCAGTCGCGGAGGAGCTCGGCTGCGCCTCCTTCCTCGCGGTCCCGGTCGCGAATGCGGCCGAGCGCCAGATCGCGCGGTTCGAGGAGGGCGCGACGCTGGAGCAGATCTACGCGGAGCAGGTACGGCGGAAGGAGCCTGTTGGTGGCTGAGGAGAAGCAGGAGCCGCTGGATGAAGCCGAGCTCGAGGCGAGGCTCGCGGAGGAGCTACGCAAGCTCAAGATCCAGGACATCCTCCTCCAGACCACGTTCACGCTCGCCTCACTCGGGTTCCACCGGCTGGGCGAGGAGGACCGCGACGTCGAGCAGGGCCGCCTGGCCATCGAAGCGCTGCGGGCGCTCCTGCCCGTGTTGCGGGAGGCCGTGCCCCCGAGCGTGACCCGTGACCTGAATCAGACCATCGCCAACCTGCAGTTCGCGTACGCGAAGGCCGTGACCACGCCGGTCAAGAAGGAAGGCACGGAGAGCTAGCACCGAGGTCGGTGGCCGACCCGACGAATTACCCCGAGCTCAACGCCGTCCTGCAGGAGCTGGGATCCGCTCGTTCAAGAGGCGGATTAGATGTCGAAGGTAGGCTCGCCCTGCGCGGTCTGCTCGACCACCATGAGGATCAGCGGACTCATCGCTGCCGCGGTAGCTCGAAGGGTCGGCGTGCGCCTGCGCCCCGCCCGCGGCGATGCTCGGCGCTTACGTTCCCCCCTGCTCGCGCTCCAGCTCGCGGGCGAGCTCCCTCACCGAGGCACAGGCGACCAGCTCGACCGGGACGCCGTACGCGCGAAGCGCGAGCGCCAGCCGCTCGGCATCGGCACCTCGCCCGGGGAGGAAGGACAGATGACGGTCCCCGCCCAGAGGAAGGTAGAGCCGCGCCGGGTAGGCGTGACTCGCGCGCCAGCCGCGCTCGCACTCGACCACGCTCCCCCAGAGCGAGACTTGGCCGATGACGGCCGCGATCGCCTCGCGCAGCGAGCCGCGACCCTGGACGAACCTGGCCGCCGTCTTGACCGAGGCGGAGGCGTAGAGGCCGCAGTGGCAGTCGGCCTGCGGCGCAGCATGCAGGGCTGGAAAGGCCGGTCGCCACCAGTTGGCGTATCCGTGGCAGAGGGCGAGCGTCTCGTGCCGCGGCAGCCAGACGCTGCGGTAGACGGGCGAGCAGAGGAGGACGCCGCCCCCGCTTGGGACGAGGAACCAGCCGCGCCAGCCGACGATCGGCTCGGCGTAGTCGGGGAGGTCCGTGGGCTCGGGCCCCTAGGCCGGTACCTTCTCCGGCTCGTGCGGCGCCCCGACCGGCTCCTTCTGAGGCGGCTCTTCCGGCAGCTCTTGCGGGACCGGATCCTCGATCGGCTCGACGATGACAGTGCGGCGTGGCTTGCCGATCTCCATCTTCTCGTCCCTCTTAGTCTCAAGTGTAGAGGCGATCGGCGGGCGGCCGCGGGTGAGGGCGCCGGACCGTCACGACGACCTGACTACCTCGGAGCTGACCCCGATACGAGGAGGGACGCCGGAGGCGCCTGATCTCGGTGGCGTCGCTCTTCCCGCAATCCGCGACAGGCGGCCGTGCCGTCCGGGACGGAGTCTCGGCGCCGGTGGGGGCAGGGAGGTTGCTCCACTTGCTCGTACGGGCGGACCGGGAGAGGATGTCCGGCGGCCCTCTGACGGGCAGCCCCGGCTAGGCCTCAGGTGTCTCGATGCGGAAGATCGGGTGATCCGCGGCGATCCCGCGGAGCTCTTCGCTCGAGGAGGCCGCATCAACGCCGCCGAAGAACTGGCCGACTTCCCACTTCCACCGCCTGAGGTAGGCGCGAAGGATCGGCTCCTTGTCGGTGTCCGGGATCTCCGACGCAACGAAGCGCTCGCGTTCTCGGCCGAGCAGGAGCTGCCCTTCACCGGCGACGCGCAGGTTGCGCACCCACTGGGTATGACCGCGTGGGGCGACGAGGTATCGGGTGCCTTCGAGCGTCAGCACGTTGACCGGCAAACGGCGCGGCTGGCTGCTCTTGCGACCACGCACCTCGAGCACGCGGGAACCCCAGACACTGATCCCGAGACGCGTCAGACCGGCGACGAGCCGATTGAAGACGTTACGGGTGAACCAGTTGGGAACCACGTATCGCAGCGCCACGAAGACCTCCTTGTCCCTGTGTCGTTCCCGAAACACGATCCCAGACTGAGCCATGTGTGGGGGGAGGACGAACGGCTGTGTGATCAACGTCGCGACGACCGCATGCCGCGATTGGATGCCCCTCTGCTGCAACCGGGTGGTGATCAGTTGGTGGTCAAGGGACTGCGCTGAGCCGAACCAGACCGGTCCAAAGAAGTCGCCGAGCCGGTGACGCTTTCGTCCACCCAACCGAAAGACTTTCCCTGCGGGTACGACCTCTCGGCGGAGCTTCGATCTAGCGGCGCTCCGTACTCGGCGCAAGGACGACCCTAGGGCAGGCGGCGGCAGGCGCAAGTGGGGTCGGATGGAATCTGTTCGCAAATTGCGAGCTTCTGCCAGACGACGAGCCGCCACGAACGAGCAGATGTCGCGGTGCGATGTGAACCGGGCGGCGAGGGCCCGGAGAGGAAACAGGCCCCCGCCCTGGCCATCGTCTGCGCGGCCCCCTTCTTCGGGATCGGCCGGGGGGCGGGCGCGGAGGTTCGTCATGGCCGAGCGGACGCGGGCGCGCCTCGCGGAGATCTCAGCCCCGCCTCACTGAGCGCAGTCCCACGCTGGGGTTACACCGTGCGCGTCCACCGCCCGAGTGCGCTACCAGGCCCAGCGCTCTACTTGCGGAGCTCATCGGCGGCGAGCCAAGACGACGTCGTGTATAGCAACCGAAGCGATGGAGTACGGCATCATCGACAAGGTGATCGCCCGCCGCTTCGAATGACGCGGCGTAGGGCGCGTGACCGCGGGGGTGCTCGGGGTCCGGCCCGCTCCCCGGGTCGTGACGATTTCGAGCGGTTCGTTTTCTCACGGGCGGCGTGAAAGAGCGAGCGCCGGCGCAGCCCGCACGCGCGGCGGTTGTAACGCGCCACGAGCGGTGCCATGCTCACTCGGTCGATACATGAGCTCGACCTCGTATGAGAAGGTCTGCGCGGCTCACCGGTGGGAGGTGCCGGCGCACTACAACATCTCTTCGGATGTGTGCGACCAGCACCCGCGCGACAAGCTCGCGATGGTGTGGGAGAGCTTCGACGGCTCGTATCGCGAGCTCGCGTGGGGAGAGCTCCAGGATCTCGCGAACCAGGCGGCACACGTGTTGCGTGCGCACGGCATCGAGCGCGGCGACCGAGTCGCGGTCATCCTGCCGGCGACGCCGCAGACAGCGGCGATCTTCTTCGGCGTCTGGAAGCTCGGCGCGATCCTGCTCTCGATGTCGGTCCTTTACGGTGATGATTCGATCCGTCATCGCCTCTCCGACTCCGGTGCCAAGCTCGTCGTCACCGATGCCGCGAACGCAAGGCGCTTCGACGACTCGAGCGTGCAGCTGTTCGTGCTGGACGAGCGCACGCTCACCGACGCCTCGACCGAGTTCGTCACCTGCGACACCTCGGCCGACGATCCCGCGCAGCTCTACTACACCTCAGGGACGACCGGGCTTGCGAAGGGGATCGTGCACGCCCACCGCTACATCCTCGCGCACGAAGAGTTCCTTTACTGCCACGAGGTCGAGGACGGCGAGCGCTTCCACGGGATGGGCGAATGGGCCTGGGCGGCCGGGATCGCACCGCTGCTTGGTCCGTGGCGCCTCGGGGCGGTGCAGTGCGTCTACCGGCGCGAGGCAGGATTCGACCCGCACAAGCAACTCGACTTCCTCAGCCGCCACGACGTGACGAACGTGTTCACGACGCCGACCGCGATGCGAGCGATGATGGCGATTGCGGAAGCGGGCAGGCGCTACCCGCAGAAGTTCCGCCGCGTCTGCTCGGCTGGCGAGCCGTTGAACCCCGAGGCGATCCGGTGGTTCCGGGAGCAGTACGGAGTGACCGTGCTCGACTACTACGGATTGACGGAGTCGTATCCACTCGTTGCGAACTACCCGTTCATGCAGGTGCGGGAGGGGTCGATGGGGAAGCCGATGCCCGGCTGGGAGGTCGAGATCCTCGACGAGAACGAGCATCCGGTCGCCCGCGGCGAGCGAGGCGAGATCTGCCTCCGCGCCCGCTCGAACCCGCATTTCCCGCTCGGCTATTGGAACAGCGCGACCGAGAGCGACGCGGTGTTCGGCGGCGAGTGGTTCCACACGAAGGATGCCGCTCGCGAGGACGACGACGGGTACGTCTGGTACGAAGGCCGCGCCGACGACGTGATCATCGCGGCCGGTTACCGGATCGGCCCGTTCGAGGTCGAGTCCGCGTGCCTCGAGCATCCGGCGGTGCAGGAAGCGGCGGCGGTCGCCTCGCCGGACGAGCTGCGCGGCAACGTCGTCAAGACCTTCATCGTGCTCACGCCTGACCGCGCGCCCTCGGACGAGCTCGGCGAGGAGATCAAAACGTTCGTTCGCGAGCGGCTCTCAGCCTATGCCTACCCGCGGCGCATCGAGTTCGTCGCCGACCTGCCGAAGACGCTCACCGGCAAGATCCGCCGCAGCGTGCTTCGTCAGCTCGAGCTCGAACGAGCGCAGGGCGTTCGCGGCTAGCACGGTCGCCAAGCTGCTGCTATCGAACTCCGCACGATTGCCAATCGCGGAGCGAACTCCCGCGCAGAGCGGCAGCCGCGGCAAGCAGTAGTTCGCTCTGCTCGTGTCGAAGTGCCCGGCTGTCGCCCTCTGGCGGAACGGCGACACGCCTACGGCGTGTAGACCCCGCTCAGCTCCCGGTTCAACCAGCGGCGCGATCCCTGGAACCGCGCGGCCACAGACGAGGAGCACTATCATCACCGCGGTGACCTCGCGAGATTGCCATTCCACTGGCGCTCGTGCGATCTAGGCGGTCGAATCAGGGCGCGAGCCAGGCCGCGTCCCAGAACGCAAGCTCGTAGCGGCTGCTCCCAACGAAGGCGTCCCGCATCCGGCTGCGGCCCTCCTCGCCGACTCCGGCTGCGGTCTCGTCGCAGACTTCGCGGCACCAGCTGGCGAGCTTGGTGAAGTCGTCCCCGGCGTACATGTCGATCCAGCGCGCGTAGAGCTCGTTCGCGAGACGGCCGCGCTTCGCCAGGCGCCGCCCGAGCTCGTTGTATCCCCACATGCAGGGGAGGAGGGCGCCGACCAGCTCGCCGAAGTCGCCGAGGGCGGCAGTGCGGAGCAGGAAGTCGGCGTAGGCGCGCGTAGCCGGCGCGATCGGCTCGGCCTCGAGCTGCTCGCGGGCGATGCCCCACTCGGCCGCGTAGGCCCGGTGGAGCTCCATCTCGGTGCGCAGCGTCGCCTGCGCGAGATCTGCGAAGCGCTGCATCAGCGCGAGCCGGGGCGCACGGGCGCAGGCGAGCGCGAGCAGGCGTCCGTACTCGATCAGGAACAGGTAATCCTGGCGGATATAGAAGCGGAAGCGCTCGGGGTCGAGCGTGCCGTCGCCGATGCCGCGGACGAAGGGATGCTCATGCTGCGCCTCCCAGATCTGGGCGGCCGCCTCGCGCAGCTCCTCGCTAAAGCGCATCGGCGAGCGTGTCCCAGAAGAGGAGCTCGTAGGCCTGCAGGAAGCGCGCCGCCCGCCGGGCCCGCTCCGGCGACTCGCCGGCGGCAAGGCCCTCGTCGGCGACGTCCATCGCCCGGTCCTCGAAGCCGGGGTTGGGCTCGGCGAAGAAGTCGAAGAAGCCCGTGTCATGGCGGCCACGCAGCGTCTCCGCCATTCGCGCGCAGTTGTCGCCCCAGGAAGCGAGGTTGGCCAGGAAGGCGAGCACGACGTCGGCCCGCGACCCGTTCAGCGCGAGCCAGGCGACGTAGGCGGGGTAGGCCTGAGCGGCGGGCAGGGGCTCGTACCTGCGCAGACGATCCTCGTCGAGCCCGAGCTCCTCCGCGAGCAGGAGCAGCCGCTCGAGCGCCTGCCCCTCGCCCTCGGCGAGCGCGAGGAAGAGGTCGCCGGCGGCCCCGGCCGGAAAGCGCGCGGCAAGCTGGGCGAAGCTGCGCCGGTCGCTCGTCAGGATCGGGTACTGCTCGCCCGTGAACCTCTCGAGCGATCGCGGCAGAGCGGCGGCGAACGAGTCGAGGTAGCGGTGGCCGCGAATCGCCGCCTCAACCGGAGCAAGCTCCGACCGCAGCTCGTCGAGCAACATGCGCGCGGTCACGGCACCGATTATGCGCCGCACGCCGCTGTGCCAGATGGTCATTGGAGTCGTTGGCCGGAACCCCGCCGCCCCGAGGCCTCGGTCGCATTTCCGCCAGAAAGCGACAAAACGTCAGGATCGTGCGGACGTGAGGATGTTTTGCCGGCAGAGCTTCGGCTAGCGCAGCTCAAACAAGAGGCGGCCCACGGGAGGTCAGGCTGCGCCTGATCCTGGATCTTGAACGTGGCAACTCCACGCTCCGGCTCGGGGGCAAGGTCTTGGTGTGGGACGTGGATGGTCCCAACTTCGATCCGGGCGAGCAGCGCGGCGACGAGCTCGTCGAGCGCGGTCTTCGTTGGCGTGGGGATCTCGTCCGCGGTCTAGACCAGGTCTGCTCGGGGATACCGAGGGCACTGTACGGGTAGTGCACGTCGTGCGACGTACGCTGAAAGGCATGCGCGCGGTTGTTGTTGGAGCCGGGATAGGCGGTCTCGCGACGGCGATCGCGCTCGAGCAGGCGGGCGTCGAGCCGATCGTGGTCGAGCGCGCGCCGGAACTCCACGAGGTGGGATTCGGCCTCGTCGTCTCTGTGAACGCGGTCACGGCGCTTCGCTCGCTCGGGCTCCGCGACGGTGTCGCAGCGCGCGGGACCAGGGTTCGGCGGGCCGAAGTCCGAAATCCGCGTGGCGACCTGCTGACGCGGATCGACTACGAGGCGCTCGGCTGGGAGACGTACGGGATCCTGCGAGCCGACCTGCAACACGCGATGCTCGAGGCGTTGCCGGTCGAGCGCCTGCATCTCTCCACGACGTGCATCGGCGCGAGCGAGGACGGCCAAGTGCTCCTCGAAGGTGCGGACGCGGTGATCGCCGACATCGTCATCGGTGCCGACGGGATCCGCTCCACGGTGCGTAGGTCGCTCTTCGGGGAGGAGCCGCTGCGCTACGGCGGACATCGAGCCTGGCGAGCGGGGACTCGCTTCGACGACGAGCGCGTCCGCGAATGCTTCGTCGAGGTCTGGGGCGTCGGCGGCGGCTTCGGCTTCGGCCCTGCCGGGGCGGGTCGCGTGTACTGGTACTGCTTCGAGGCCGTACCCGAGCGCGCACCCGCGCCCCGCCGACCGCGAAACGAGTTCCTCCGCCGTTACGGCGCTTGGTTCGAGCCAATTCCCGCGCTGATCGAGTCGACCGAACCAGGCGCGATCGAGCCGACGTTCACGTATGACCGACCGCCTCGTCGCAACTGGGGACGGGGCCGCGTGACGCTGCTCGGCGATGCCGCGCACCCAATGAAGCCGAACATCGGCCAGGGAGCCGCGCAAGCCCTCGAGGATGCCGTCGTGCTCGCCTCGTGCGTCGCTGGGGTCGACGACGCCGAGGAAGCACTTCGGGCATACGAGCGCCGGCGGGCGCGGCGTGCGAACGCAGTCGTCCGCGCGTCTCGCCGGGCCGGGCGTGTCGCCGAGGTTCGCTCGCCGCTCGGTGCCCGAGTGCGCGATGCCGTTATGAAGGCGCTACCCGACCGCCTAGCGATTGCACAGCAGCGACGAATCGCTGAGTTTCGCCCCTAGCTCTCAGGCCGAAAGGCGCTCGCGGACTCATGCTGTTCCGTCGTTTCTGGGGCTATGCGCAATCCGCTGCGCGTCCGCTCCCCGTGACGGTGCCCGCCACCACCGTCACGCCGTCACGCTCGCAGCGCGAACCCGCATCGCTATGCCGAATTGCGACATGTCGAGCACCGTCAACCGGCACCGTCACTGAGGCCCATCGACCCGAAGAGAAAAGGCGCGCTTCGCCGAACTCCTTGGGCTCGGGCTCTCGCAGGCCGAGGCGGCGCGAGCAGTCGGCCCCGCAGTAAGAACTCGAATCAGAATGAGCGCGCGAGCCTCCTGAAGCAGACGAGGCAGCATCCGAGCGCGAGGCGCGTCCCGGCCGGCCCGTGACCCTGCGTGTCTACTCGCAACGCGACCAGCCGGAACTCGTCGACGTCGAGATAACCTTGACCGCTGCCGAAGGCGCGCCCGCCCGGCACATCGTCCGTGCCGGCGACTTGCAGAAGCGCGGGCAGGTGCGCGCGAGCTCTCTCGTGTCGCAGGCAAACCTCTGTGTGCCCGGGCGCTCCGCTGCCGACGTCAAGGTGACGACAACGAGTGGCGCAACCATGCCTGGCCCTCCCATCACCTTCCAGCCTGGCAAAATCCGGCGAGTGGGCGCGCGCATCGGCCCGATCTCGATGAACTTCACGGGCCGCTCCTGCACGGTGTGACGAACGCTGGTTCGCACCGGGTCATGACTGGCGCCAGCGCGGAACAACGAGACAACATTCGCCTACGTCCTAAGCGCGATCGCACGATGAAGAGCACTTGCGGTCCGGCACCGGGATGAGGATCGGCTACCGGCGAGGCTCCCGCCGCTCAACTCCGTATGAGGAGGGCTCGACACTCCCAAGAACCTCCGGCCGCGCCGTGGCCTAAGCCCGAGGTCTCGTCCGCGTCCGCATCGGGGACGGCACGATCTGCGCCTGGCCCGAACGCGCCGAACTCGATGCCCTGCTCGAAGACGGGTGGCGTCCCGGCGTGACTGGAAGCGCCTCGACCCGGGCCCGAGCCACTCGAGCCGCGCTAACGCCCTACACTCGACCGCGGACGCAGCTCGCCGGCCTGGGCATTCCCCCTCCCTGTTCGAGCTGTCGCAGTTTGGCGGAACCGCGACAGGCCCGGCCCAGCGCGCCTCAGGTCAACGAACTCCGCCAACCGGTTTCGCCACACGGCGAGCCCCTACGCTCGCGAGGGAGCCGACTTCTCGATCGCCCGAGCTCGCTCGAACCTGTGAGGCTACGTAGGTTCCTCCGCGGGTGCCTGGTCATGGCGGCCTTCGTGGGGCCGGAGTGCTGGCATCGCCACCGTGGGCTCATTCGTCGCTGCGACCCCGGTTGGCTGAGGTTCAGCCTCGGACTCCGGCAGCCCTTCCTCAGCGCGCTCGGCCGGGAGTCGGGCAGCCGCCTCGCGGGCTGCCTCCTCGAGGCGCGCCGCCATCCCGCGGATGTCGTCCAGCAGCTCGCCGCGCTCCTCCCAGACGGCCTCGGTGTCAGCGTGGAGCTC
>WNGB01004630.1_pt1 | contig 27127 bp, 24 predicted proteins | sample 5400681 | NCBI WGS metagenome assembly WNGB01 (sample SAMN13153367, study PRJNA577476) | soil metagenome | isolation source: 115 cm soil or saprolite under grassland replicate 2 | place: USA:California | collected 2016-06-15
CAATTATCTCTATCAGGGCGTCGCCATGCAGCGGAAGAATCCGCGCGCGCCGTTCGCGATCGTCTACTCGGCGCCGATCCTCGCCACCAACGATGTCTTGGCGATCAACCGCAACGCGCCGAACCCCCACGCGGCCGCGCTGTTCGCCGACTGGACGCTGACGCCCGAGAGCCAGAAATATCTCGCCGACTGGCTGCGCGGCCCGGTCGCCCTCAAGCATCCTTATCTGCCCGACGACGTGAGACTAGTCGACAACATCGAGCCGCCGCCGGACGTGATGGAGCGCCTGACGGATTACTGGCAGCGCTACGTGGAGAAGAAGCGGTGACGTCCCGCAAGCTCTCCGCTGTCGTCCCCGCGAAGGCGGGGACCCATACGCCAGGGCCAGTGTTTATGGGTCCCCGCCTTCGCGGGGACGACCGGAGTCTGTGACTTGGCTGACCTTGCCTCCACAGCACCGGCCGCGCGCCCCCAGATATCCGAGCGCCGCATCCGCTTCGGCTGGAAGGAAATCGCGCTCGCGCTGCTGATCATCTTCCTCACGTACCAGGTGATCATCCCGTTCGTGATGATCATTTGGACCAGCCTCAAGACCGCGCGACCGGGCGAGCCGGAATTCCTCAATCTCACGTTCACCCTCGGCAACTACGTGCGCGCCTTCGGCGGCGCCTCGTTCTGGCGCACCACCTGGAACACGCTCTCATTCGCGCTTGCCTCCACGATCCTCGCCTTCCTGATGGGTGCCTTCATCGCCTGGGTGGTCGAGCGCACCAACACGCCGCTCTCCCGCTTCATCGGCTTCATGCTGATCGGCCGCATCATCATCCCGGGAATTCTCATCGTCATCTCCTGGATCCTGATCGCGAGCCCCAACATCGGCCTGTTCAACCAGCTCGTGCTGCAGGCGACCGGTGTGCGCAACGTCGTCAACATCTACAGCTTCTGGGGCATGGTCTGGGTGCAGGCGCTGGAGATGGTGCCGCTCATCTATCTCCTCCTCTCCGCGTCCTTCCAGGCCATGGACCCACGCCTCGAAGAGGCCTCCACCATGACCGGCGCCGGCAACTGGCGCACGCTGCGGCGCATCTCGCTGCCGCTCGCGCTGCCGGCGGTCGCCGCTGCCCTCCTCCTCCTGTTCGTCACCGCGATCGAGACCTTCGAGGTGCCGCTGCTCATGGGCACGCGCGCGCAGGTGCGCGTCTATACTACCGAGATTTTCTACGACACCTCGCGCACGCCGATCGACTGGGGGCTCGCCGCCACCTATGCGATGGCGCTGCTCGCGGTCGCGATCGCGCTGCTGTTCTTCTACTTCCGCCTGATCCGCCACGGCGAGCGCTACCAGACCATCACTGGCAAGGACTACCGGCCGCGCCGCATCGACCTCGGCGGCTGGCGCTACGCCACCTGCGCGATCGCGCTTGTGCTCGTGTTCATGATCACCGGCGTGCCGTTCCTGATGATGCTTTACGCCTCGCTCCTCCCTTTCTACCAGGCACCGAGCGTGCTGGCATTCGAGAGCATGTCGTTCGGCAACTATTGGTCGCTGTTCCACAACACCAAGACCATCACGCCGATGATCAACAGCATGATCATCGGCCCGACCGTCGCGACCGCCGTGATCCTGATCGTCGCGCTGATCGCCTATTTCGTGCACAAGACCCAGATCCGCGGGCGAAAGATCCTCGACGTCCTCGCCTTCGCGCCGATTGCCATCCCAAGTGTCGTCTTGGGCGCGACCTTCTTCTGGTTCTACCTGCTCGTGCCGCTCCCGCTGATCGGTACCTTGACGATTATCGGACTCGCCTATCTCACCAAGTTCATGCCGGTCGCGCTGCGCTTCGTGTCCGCCTCGATCATGCAGATCCACAGCGAGCTCGACGAGGCCGCGCAGGTCGCCGGCGTCTCCTGGGCGCGCAACTTCTTCAAGGTGATGCTGCCGCTCCTGCGGCCCGGGCTGCTCGCCGCCTGGTTCTGGGTTATGGTGCACGCCTATCGGGAGCTGACCGTCGCTCTGATGCTCGCGCGCTCGCAGAACCGCACCGCCGCAGTCGTCATCCTAGATCTGTGGGAGGAAGGTTCGTTCCTCCTGCTCAGCGCCTTCGGCGTGCTCATGTTCATGCTGCTGATGGTGCTCAGTGCGGTCGCCTACGTGATCGGCCGCCGCTTCGGCGTGCAGGAGCAGTATTGATGAGATGGCACATATCGCGCCGCGCACTCCGTCACTTCTCCCCGCTTGCGGGGAGAGGGAGCACACCGAGTTCGCCGCCCCGATACTGGCTCCCTCGAGAGGCAGGGGAGTCATGATCCGCGTCGAGGGGCTGGCCAAAAACTTCACCGCCAACAAGGAGGTGGTCGCCGCCGTCGCCGGCATCGACTTCGAGGTCGGCGCCGGCGAGATGGTCACGCTGCTCGGGCCGTCGGGCTGCGGCAAGACCACCACGCTGCGCTGCGTCGCCGGGCTCGAGAAGGCCGACGGCGGCCGCATCGTCATCGGCAACCGCCCGGTGGTCGACGTTGCCGCCGGCGTGTTCGTGCCGCCGCACCGGCGCAACCTCGGCATGGTGTTTCAGTCCTACGCGATCTGGCCGCACATGACGGTGATCGAGAACGTCGCCTACGCGCTCGAAGGCCAGCGCATGGCCAAGGCCGAGCGCACCCGGCTCGCCATGGCGGCGCTCGAGACCGTAAAGCTTTCCCACCTCGCCGACCGCCCGGCGCCGCGGCTCTCCGGCGGCCAGCAGCAGCGGGTCGCGATCGCGCGTGCCATGGTCGGGCGGCCGCAGGTGCTGCTGTTCGACGAGCCGCTGTCGAACCTCGACGCGCGCCTGCGCATGGAGATGCGCAGCGAGCTGCGCCGCATCCAGAAGCAGATCGGCCTCTCCTCGATCTACGTCACCCACGACCAATCCGAGGCGCTCGCGGTCTCCGACTGGATCGTGGTGATGAAGGACGGCCGCATCGTCGAGCGCGGCCGCCCGCTCGACATCTACCGCTATCCGCGCCACGTGTTCACCGCCCAGTTCCTCGGCACCACCAACCTGATCGCCGGCAAGGTCGAGGCGGTCAGCGCCGGCAAGCTCACGGTGTCGACCCCGCTCGGTCGCATCGTCGGCATCGACCCGAGCGGCACGCTCGCGGCCGGCGCCAGGGTGCGCATCAGCATCCGCCCGGAGGACCTGCACGAGGACGCGCCCGATGCCGGCGGGAACCCGGTCAACGCCTTCGACGGCGTCCTTGCGTTTGCGATTTTCGCGGGCGTCGCGGTCGAGGCTGAGGTACGCTGCGGTGAGACGAGCCTCGCATGCCTGCTCAACCGCGAGGCCGACCTGACGCCAGGCCGTCCAGTCGCGCTACGCGCCCGCGCCGACGCCTGCCTGGTGTTGCCGGAGGAGTGATTGGCTTGCCGCACGCGCTATTCTCGACCCGTCATCCTGAGGTGCCCGGCGGAGCCGGGCCTCGAAGGATGCGGCCCGGGTGACGCCGCATGCACGCTCGCGGCATCGCCGGAGGCCGTCGCCCTTCGAGGCTCGCGCGCAGCCAAGCTTGCGCAGGCTGCGTAAACTTGCCTGCGATGCTCGCACCTCAGGGTGACGGATCGATAGTGTCGCTCGTTGCAAGATGCAAATTAGTAAGGAAACACCCATGAACGTCGCCCCGAAACTTGGCCAGTGGCAGCCGCCCGCGAGCGTGTCGCGCGAGGAAACGCTCGCGCGCTCCGACGCCGTGCTCGCCAAGCCGAGCCTGCCGTTGCGGCAGACCGAGGACATCTTCCGCATCCACGCGCTCGGGCTCGACTGGGACATGGGCGTCACGGTCTACGAGCCCGCCGATCCCAAGCAGATCGCGCGCGGCGCCGACAACAAGAAGATCGGCATCTTCCTCCTCCACGGCGGCTCCGGCGACTACAAGTCGATGGAGCCGATCGCGAAAGTCTTTGCCGAGAAGTTCGGCTGCAAGGCCGTGGCGATGACCTTCCCGGGCCGGCTCTATCTCGACGATCCGAGCCGCGACTGGCCGGGCGACACCATCCACCCCGACGGCAGCGTGCGCGTTCCGATCTGGCTCAAGGGCGAGCGCATCGCGTCCGACCAGTACGAGGTGGTGCGCGACACCTCGATGCGCATGCGCTACGGCACCCGCACAGTGGCGCGCGCCAAGCCCGGCACGACCTTCTACGACCGCATGGCGGCGTGGCCGGTCGCGTTCGAGGAAGGCATGAAGGACGCCATGCGCCGCCACTTCCCGGTCGAGAAATACTCGATCTACCTCACCGGCCATTCGACCGGCGGCCCGATGGTGTTCTTTATGTCGCAGCGCGTGCCCAACGTCGCCGGCATGATCGCGGTCGAGAACTCACCGTTCGGCTTTATTCAAGAGGAGCAGCACAACTGGTCGGGCGCGCTCGGCAAGGTCGCAGGCTTTGAGCGCGTGACCAAGCAGAAGGCGCCGCGCACCGACCCGTTCAACGAGCTCTACATCCGCACCTGGCGCGACCGCGCCCGCTATGCCGGTCCCGAGGCGCTCGGCCAGGAGGGCCCGCAGGCGCTGATGCGGCTGCCCTGGCTGATGGAGGAGATCCTGGACTGGTGGGACAAGACCAAGGCGCGCCCGCAGTTCAAGGCCGAGTACGTCATCACCCACAACATCCGCGCGTCGCTCGAAGCCGCCGCCCGCGCCGCCGCCGCGCGGCTGAAGATGTCGGACGCCGACACGCAGGCGCTGGTGGAGCACTATCTCGGCTTCCCCTATCCGCAGACCGGGCCGGGCGCCAAGCCGGTGCCGCCAGTGCTGTTCTGCATCTCCAAGGACAGTCGCGACCACTCGCCGGACGTCTATCGCGAGGTTGTGCTGCCAATGTTCGCCAAGCTCGATCCGGCCCCGAAGGTGCGGGTGACGCAATGGGGCGCCGGCGTGCACACCTATCACAAGTCGGAGCCCGGCCTGCCGCTCGGCATCGCGCCGCCGGTGGTCGAGTTCTACGTCCGCGCCATCCAGGAGGGATATTTTGTGGTGTGAGGGTTCACTCAATGCGGCGCCGGATGTGCAACTCAGACTCGCGGCAACGGCGGTGTGCTCCCTCCCCCCGCGAGCAATTGCGAGCGGTGGGGAGGGCTGGGGTGGGGGGTTGTGCGTTCCTGCAACAGCCTTGATGGGCGCACTACCCCCCACCCCCGACCCCTCCCCGCCATTCGCTTCGCGAATGGGAGGAGGGGAGAACTCGCGGCACGAGCGGTAACATGAGCAAGAGAAGAATCGGCGGAAGCAGCAGAAGAAACGGCGGAGGAAAGCGATGTCCGTCCTGACTCAAGATGCCGCGACCTGGCAGCCGCCCGCGACCTGGTCGCGCGAGCAGGTGATCGCCACCTCCGACGCCGTGCTGGCCAAGCCCGCCGGCGCGGTGAAGGAGTCCGAGGACATCTTCCGCCTCGCCGCACTCGGGCTCGACTGGGACATCGGCGTGCGCGCCTACGAGCCGCAGCCGGCCGACACGATCGCGCGCGGCGCCGACGGCAAGCGCGTCGGCATTTTCCTGCTCCATGGCGGCGCCGGCGACTACAAGTCGATGGAGAAGTTCGCGCGGCTGTTCGCGGAAAAATTCGCCTTCAAGGTCGTCACCATGACCTTCCCGGGGCGGCTCTATCTCGACGACCCGAGCCGCGACTGGCCGGGCGACACCATCCGCCCCGACGGCACCGTGCGCACGCCGATCTGGCAGCGCGGCGAATACGTCACGCCCGATCAGTACGAGCTGGTGCGCGATACCGGCAAGCGCATGAAATACGGCACCCGCACCTCCGCGCGCGCCAAGCTCGGCACCCGCTTCTACGACCGCATGGCGTCATGGCCGAAGGCATTCGAGGAAGGCATGAAAGAGGCCTGCCGGCGGCATTTCCTGGCCGACGACTTCTCGGTCTACGTGCACGGACATTCCACGGGCGGGCCTTATGTTTCCATGCTCTCCCAACGCGTGCCGAGCATCGCGGGCGTGATCGCGATCGAGAACTCGACCTTCGGCTTCATCAACGAGAAGAAGCATCAGTGGGGCGGCCACGTCGGCAAGATCGAGGGCTACAAGGCGGTCGCCGAGAAGAGCGCCGAATCCTGGAAGGACCCATTCAACGATCTCTACATCCGCACCTGGCGCGATCTCGCGCGCTACCGCGGCTCGGAGGCGCTCGGCCAGGAAGGCCCGCAGGCGCTGATGCGGCTGCCCTGGCTGATGGAGGAAATTCTCGACGCCTGGGACGTCGCCCGCAAGCGCCCGCAGTTCAAGGCCGAGTACATGATCACCCACAACATCGTGGGCGCGCTCGAACAGGCGGCGCGCGCCGCCGCCACGCGTCTGAAGATGTCCGCCGATCAGACCGACAAGCTCATCGCGCACTACCTCGGCTACACGCGCCCGCTCGAAGGCGCCGGCGTCAAGCCGGTGCCGCCGTTCCTGTTCGTGATCTCGAAGGACAGCCGCGACCACTCGCCCGAGGTCTATCGCGAGGTCATCATCCCGATGTTCCAGGCGATGAGGCCCGCGCCGCGCGTACACGTGACGCGCTTCGGCGCCGGCGTGCACACCTACACCAAGCCGGAGCCGGGCCTGCCGATCGGCATCGCGCCGGCGGCGGCGCAGTTCTATCACGACGCCATCACCGGCGGCTTCTTCGTCGTATGAGTGGGCAGATGAGTTTGTCTGAGGAGTTTGTCCGAGAAACGAGCGGCAGATTCGGTGCGCCCCCTCCCCCCGCGCGCGATGCGCGTGGTGGGGAGGGTTGGGGTGGGGGTGGTGCGTCTATCGCAGCTGTCGCACAACGCACGCCCCCCCACCCCTGACCCCTCCCCGCCGCGCTTCGCGCGGGAGGAGGGGAGCACCCGCGGCACGAACGAGCAATTCATCTGATGGTTGAGCAAGAGGAAAAAATGCGTCCAAAAATCGAGTGGCCCGACGGCAAGAAAATTTGCGCCACGCTGACCGTCGCGTTCGAGGCGTTCACGCGCGGCGGGCACTTCAAGAAGGCCAAGGGCCTCGAGGTCAATCTCGTGTCGCTCTCGCACGCCAATTACGGCGGCAATGCCGGCATCTGGCGCATCCTCGACGTGCTCGAGCGCAACAAGGTGCGCGCCACCGTCGACGTCAACGGGCTCGCGGTGCAGAAATGGCCGGACGCCGTCAAGGCGCTACACGAGGCCGGCAACGAGATCGCCGGCCACGGCACCACCAACGACATCCACATGACCGATCTCTCGCCTGACGACCAGCGCCAGGAAATCCGCGCGGTCAGCCGCATCGTGAAAGATGTGATCGGCGAGCAGCCGGTCGGCTGGGTCAGCCCCGGCGGCCATCACACCCGCGAGACGCTCGGCATCCTCGCCGACGAGGGATACACCTGGTGCGGCGACCAGTGCGACGACGACCTGCCCTACGTGGTCGAGGTCGACGGCAAGCGCATGGTGATCGTGCCCAAGCACTGGTTCTTCAACGACTGGCGCGCCTGGAATGGCGGCGCCTCGTCGAGCGAGATGGCGTTTCAGCAGTTCAAGGACGGCTTCGACTTCGTGCTGGAGGAGGCGCTGCGCGGCAAGCCCGGCCGGATCGACGCGCTGGTGCATGCTGAGCTCGGCGGCCGTCCCTACATGGCCAACGCGTTCGAGAAGATGATCCGCTACGTACGCCAGCACGACGACGTCGTCTGGTTCCCCACGCGCGACGAGATCGCCGACTATGTGCTGGCGAACACGAACCACGTCGAGCCGTATTCCCCGACGGGGTGAACAAGGCAGCAGCTCCGCCCATGACCCGTCATCCTGAGGCGCCCGAGCGCAGCGAGGGCCTCGAAGGATGCACGGCCCGGTCTGGGGCCGCACCCTTCGAGGCTCGCTTCGCTCGCACCTCAGGGTGACGGTTGATGGCTGGTATCAATGGAGAGGTTACAACAATGCCCCTCGCCTTCCTCACCGGCGGCGGCAGCGCGATCGGCGAAGGCATCGCGCGCTGCCTCGACGCGCGCGGCTGGACCGTCGCGGTCACCGACATCAACCTCGATCTCGCGCGTCAGGTTGCGGCCGCGGCCGGCGGCGGGCCGCGCGCCGAGGCGCTCGCGCTCGACGCCACCGACCGCGCGCGCGTCGACACCACCGTCAATGACCTCATCGCCCGCCACGGCCGCATCGATGCGCTGGTGAACGCGGCCGGCGGCATGCGCGGCCTCGGCATCCCGAAGGCAAACTTCGCCGACATGACGCCGGCGGTCTGGAACCGCATCCTCGACGTGAACTTTCAGAGCGTGCTCCACTGCACCCACGCGGTACTACCGGGCATGATCGCGGCGAAACGCGGCGCGATCGTCAGCATCGCGGCCGGCCGCGGGCTGCGTGGCGGGCCGCAGGCCTCGATCTACTCAGCCGCCAAGTCCGCGATCATCGTGTTCAGCCAGTCGCTCGCACAGGAAGTCGGGCCGCACGGCATCCGCGTCAACACCATCGCGCCCGGCAACGCCGAGGCGCGCTGGAAGATCTCCGATCCGGACTCGTCGCGCTCGCCGCTGCGGCGTGCGACCACGGGCGACGACGTCGGCCGCGCGGTCGCGTTCCTGTTGTCGGACGATGCCGCCCACATCAGCGGCAGCTGCCTCGACCTGTCGGGCGGCACCTCGCTGCATTAGGTCAGCAGCCCACCATTGCATTGTTCGCGCCCCGCTTGACTTCGCGGCGGGGCGGGCGGAGCCTCTGCGCAAGACCAATCACAGGGAGGCTTCCATGCAGTCATGCGCTCTCGCGTGCCGGACCGTCTCGGCCGCCGCTTGCGTCCTCGCGCTTTCGACCGCCGCGCCCGCGCAGCAGATCACCTCGAGCGACGTCTATGCCCCGCACGTCTCGACGCTCGCCGCCAATGCCGGGCAGAAGGTCGCGCTCCATGTTCATCGCAAGGTCGCGGCGCAGCCGGCGGCGGGCGTGAATGCCGCCGACCGCGTCGTGCTGTTCGTCCACGGCGCCACCACGCCGGGCACGGCGGCCTTCGGCTTCGACCACAAGGACTACAACTGGATGGCGTTCCTCGCCCGCTCAGGCTTCGACGTCTGGGCGATGGACATGAGCGGCTATGGCTCGTCGCCGCGGCCGATGATGGACGACCCCTGCAACGTGGACCCGAAGCAGCAGGAGCTCCTCCTCAAGCGTCCGCTGGCGGCGCCGTGCGCAGCGCATTACCCGGTCAAGTTCAAGACCATCCGCAGCGACTGGGACGAGATCGACTCGGTCGTCGACCACATCCGCCGCACCACCGGCGCCGCCAAGGTCAGCATCGTCGGCTGGTCGGCGGGCGGCCCGCGCGTCGGCGGCTACGTGGCGCTCCATCCCGACAAGGTCAACCGGGTCGTGTTCTACGCGCCCGGCGCCCCGCGCCCCGGTTTCACGCCGGCGGAGCGGCCGGAAGCCGGCTTCCCGGTGGCGCTGCAGACGCGCGGTCGGCTCGAAAAGGACCGCTGGGACCCGGACGTGCGCTGCTCCGGCCAGGTCGAGCCCGGGGTGCGCGACGCCCTGTGGACGCAGGTCATGCAATGGGACCCGGTCGGCGCGAGCTGGGGACCGGAAGAAGGCGTGATGCGGGCGCCGACCATGATGAACGGCTGGTCGACCGAACAGGCGAACTCGCTCAAGATGCCGGTGATGGTCATCGTCGGCGAGTACGACGTGCCGGACCAGCGTCGCACCGTCTATGAGGCGGCCGGCAGCGCCGACAAGGTGTTCGTCAAGGTCGCCTGCGCGTCGCACTTCATGCTGTGGGAGAAGCAGCACAAGGTGCTGCACGACGCGTCGCTGCAGTGGCTGCGCGACGGCAAGTTCACGGGCGCAAGCCGCGGCGCGTTTGAGGTCGATGCGGACGGCAAGGCCAAGAAGGTGGAGTGAGTCACCGCCCCGCGCTGCGCACCACCTCGCCGTAGAGCTTCTGCCACTTGGGGCCGCCATCCAGCACGAGTCCCGGATCGACGAAGTGCAGCGTGATCCGGTCCAGCACCGAGGGAATCTTGCGCGAGGTCGGGATGAACTCGCGCTTGAGCATCACCTGCTGCCCCTCGCCGATCATGAAATCGTAAAACAGCAGCGCCGCGTGCGGATGCGGCGAGCGCTTGGCGACCGCCACGCCGTTGGGCCGCGCCACCACCGGGTCGATCAGGAACCAGTCGACCGGCGCGCCCGCCTTGCGCGCCACCTCGGCGTTCTGCAGATAGATCGTGAGCCCGATCGGCACCTCGCCGGCGGCGGCGAGGTTGGTGATCATGGTGTGGCCCTTGCGCACTGACAGGCCGTTGATCGCCACGATGTCGCGGAAGAGTTTCAGGCCCCGCTCCTCACCCAAGAGCCCGACCACCATCCCGAACCAATCGTAGTCGTCGATCTCGATCCCGAGCATGCCCTTGTACGCGGGATTGGTCAGGTCCGTGTAGGCCTTCGGCAGCGTCTCCTTCTTCACCAGGCTGGTGTTGTAGACGCCGGTAAAGATGTTCACGCGCGTGCCGACCCATTGCGCGTGCGGGCGCAGCGCCTCCGGCATCAGGTCGCCGTGGTGCGGCGAGCGCACCTCGTGCAGCAGCGCTTCCCGATGCAGCGCCTCGAGCGCGAAGCCGTCGCTCTCCACCACGTCGAGGTCGAAGCGGTTTCCCCGCGCCTCGACGGTGACGCGGCGCAGGATGTCCTTGCCGGCGCCGCGCCAGATCCGCATCTTGATGCCGTATTTCTCCTGAAATGCCTTCTGCAGCGGCGCGATGCTGTCGTTCTGCATCGAGCTGTAGACCATCAGCTCACCTTCCTTCTTGGCGCCGTCGACCAGCCGCTGCTCGCGGTCGGGCCCGAGATAAGTGGCAAGCGCCGCGATGTTGCTCTGGCCCGATGCCGCGGACGCGCCGAGCGCAATCACCGCAGCGGCGAGCGCCAGCCCTGCGACCGTACTGCGGCCCATCCGCGTCGTCATGCCCGCGCCATGACGCGTGGTAAGAGGTTGCAAAAAAATCATTGCTCGGCGCCGACCGACTCGCGCAACACGCGCTTGACCTCGGGGTCGACGTTGCGGATGCGCTCGAAGATTTTTTCGACCTCTTCGGCCCGCACCAGCTCGGGCTCCTCGCCGGTGATCCTCTTGTAGTCCTCGATGAAGTCCCTGTCCCTCTCGACCGCGTGGAACGCCTGCCGCAATGCCCGCGCGGCTTCCATCGGCGAGCCCTTGGGCAGGAACACGCCGCGCTGCATCTTGGTGCTGATGTCGTTCATCAGAAACAGCGCCTGGTATTTCGCGCCGGTCGGCTCCTTGCCGAAGCCCTGCACGTAGAAATCATAGAACGTGATCATGCCCCGCTTGAGCAGCGTAGGGTTGCCCAGCGCCTTGCCGTCCGGGCCGATAACCGGGTGATGGAACAGCACGACGCCGACGCCGGGCGTGATGATCTGCGGGATCGCCTGCGTCGTGAAGCCGGGCAGCGAGCTGCCGGTGAAGTTGATCTCGTTCTGCAGCATCGCCTTGTTGACCTGCGCGGTGCCGGGGAAGCCGGTCACCATCGTGTAGGGCTTGTTCATGATTTCGAGGACGAGGCGCAGCCGCGTGTCGTGCGAGGTCGCCCGGCTGTAGCCGCCGGCGAAGATGTTGGTGGCGCGTGTGAAGTCGGCGGGCTTGGTGTAGCCACCGGGCACGATGTCCTTGCGCGCGTAGACCACGTTCCAACCCTGCCCGGCGACGATCGGGATGAAGTCCTGCACTTTGATCTTGAGCACCGGGTCGTCGATGATGGTCGAGGTCGCGCTCATGGTGAAATACCCGACCGTGAGCCCGTCCGGCTGCGAGCCGATGTTGAGCCCGAGCTGGTTCATGGCGGTGGCGCCGCCGGCACCCGCGACGTTGCGGATGATGACGGCCGGCCGGCCCTCGATGTGCTTGGAGAGGTGGCGCTGAAAGACCCGCGCCTCGGTATCGGCATTGCCGCCGGCGGCGTAGTTGACGAGCAGCGTCAGCGTCTTGTCCTTGTAGAACTGCGCCGACGCCGGCGATGCGAACAGCAGGGCGCTTGCAGCCAGCAGGAAACGGGTCAGCATGGCATTCTCCTCCCACACTCTCCGCTGTCGTCCCCGCGAAAGCGGGGACCCATACGCCGTGAACTCTCGGTGGTCCTGTGACTATGGGTCCCGGCCCTCGCTTCGCTCGGCCGGGACGACAGTCGATAGATTCAGTCTCATTCTACGAAACTCTCCAGCAGCTCCACCGGATCGCCGTACTTGCTCGCTTCCTTCACCACCTGCGGGTCGCGCAGCGCCATCAGGAAGCCGTTGTCGATCATGGTCGTGCCGCCGACCTTCACGGTCATGTCGAACACCACGCAATCCTGGTGCGTGTGCGGCTCCTCCCAGCGCGGGACCTGCCGGTGCATGAACTCGCTCGGGCGCTCCGCATCGGTGCCGAAATGCAGCGCGCCCGGCGCATTGGAGCCGGCCGGATAGGCCTTGAAGCGCGGATACTTCGGATTGAAGCCGCAGCCGAGCTCGTGCAGCGTTGCGTTCACGCCGGTGAGCATGTCGCGCACGATCTCGGCCTCCATCGAGTTGCCGTGCACCTTCACCACCACGCCGTCCTTGTACTCGATGCCGACCTTGTCGCGGAACGGCTTCTCGAACCCGATCGCCCATTGCGGATAGACAATGCCGCCCATGTCGGGCTTGGCGTTGGCGTCACGGCGGAAACACGTCCGGCCGTAGATGTTGGGCCCGTGCGTCGGCAGGTGGTGAACGTAGCAGCCGTCCTCGTCCGCCTTGTCCTGGCCGCGCCAGCGGTTCTCCATGTGCAGGTTCTTTACCATCTCGGGCGTGAACTTGATGAAGAGGTCGGTGCCGCGCGGGTCCGAGAACGTCATGTCGAAGTCGCGGTCCTTCGGATACATGCGCGCGGTCGCCCGGATGATCTCGCCGACCAGATCGACCGGGAAGCGTGCCTGCGGCGTGTGCAGGAGATCGAGATTGCGGAAATAGGTGATCTTGACCCAGCGCTGGCCCTGCTCGCGGCGCAGCTTGATGAACAGCGGATCGTTGACCGAGCAGAACCAGCTCGACACCACGAAGGTCGCCTGCTCGACCAGCGGTTTCGCCTCCTCCGGGCAGCGGTCGATCTGCGTCGTCGCCGCCATGAACTCGCGCGGAAACACGCCGCGGGCGTTGGCGATGCCGGAGATCGCGTCGACCACGCGGCGATCGAGCAGCGGATCGGTCAGGAACAGAACATTGTCGGTCGGCCGGATGGCGTAGACCTTGATCAGGTTATCGATGGCCTGAAAATAGTTGCGCGTCTCGGTCTGCGGCAGCACAATCGTGGCCGGCATCGCGGTCGCGTACTTGGACTTGACGATGTCGTCGTAGCTGGGCGGATGAAACGCCATTGCTCTCGTCCTCCTGAACCGGTCGTTTGACCTATTGTCGCAGCGATTTGCGCCGCGTCAAAGAGGCTTGAATCGCCCGCTCGCCACCGCCCGGTCGTAAATGATGGAGGCGACCGCCACGTCCTCGAGCCCGACGCCGAGCGATTTGAACAGCGTGATGGCGTTGGCGTCGCGCGCAAGCTTGGGCGCGGTGACGATCTCGTGCAGCGGTTTCACGCTGTTCCAGTCGAGGCGGCCGGCCTTGGCGAGATCGATGAACTCGGCCGCTTCGGTCTTGGCCTGCGGAATGTCGTCGGTGACCACGAGCGCGGCCTTGAGCACGAGCTCGGGGTCGAGCTCGCGGCGATTGGCCGCATTGGCCCCGATGCCGTTCACGTGCGCACCGGCCTTGAGCCAGGCATGCATCACCACCGGCGTCGCCGAATTGGTGGCGGCGGTGACGATGTCGGCGTCCGCCACCGCCGCTTCGCCCGATGCGGCGGCGGTGACCGGCGCATGCAGCTCGGGACCGAGCGCGGCGCAGAACTTTTCGAGCTTGTCGCGCGAGCGCGCGTAGACGGCGAGCTCCTTGAGCAGGCCGGCGGCGCCGAGCGCCAGCGCCTGCGTGCGCGCCTGCCGGCCGGTCCCGATCAGCGCCACTTTGCTCGCGCCCGGCCGCGCCATCTTCTCGCTCGCCACCGCGCTCGCGGCGCCGGTGCGGAGCTGGCCTAAGATATTGGCCTCGATGATGGCGAGCAGCCCGTCCTGCTGCGAATAGAGCAGCACGTGAAACGCCGACGATCCGTAAGACTTCACCGCAAACCGCCGCTGGGCCGCCAGCCCGCCGCCCATGACGTTGAGCCTTCGGTCGCCGAACTCCCAGCGCGTGCGCGGGATGATGTTGCCCTCGTTGCGCGCCCGTGCCGCGAACGCCTCGCGCAACGCCTGGATCGCGGTCGGCATATCGAGGAATTCCGCAACGTCTTTCTCGTTCAGATAGATCGGCACTTGCCCATTCCTTTTTCAGCGCCATCCTCTCCGCGCATTCCGACGCGATCCAGATGCGGTCTCTCCGCTCCCCTCCCCCCGCGAGCACTTGCGAGCGGTGGGGAGGGGTAAGGGGCGGGGGCTCGTGCGTTTGGCAGCGCTCGCGCCACAACGCACCACCCCCCACCCCAACCCTCCCCACCATTCGCTGCGCGAATGAGGGGAGGGAGCGCACCGCCGTCGCCGCGCGAAGTGCGGATCATCGCGACGACCGGCAATCACCAGCCTGGCTACGCCTCACGTAAACTCCGGCGTCTCCTTCAGATAATGCTTCGCCATCGCCGGCCGGTGCTTGTCCATGATCGCGCGGTTGAGCTCGACCGGCGGCTTCTGCTCGGCCGGCAGCATCGACCTGTATTCGACCCCGCCAAGCTCGTCCTGGAACGTGCGCTTGGCGTCCGCCACCAGCGCCGGGTTCGAAAAACACTCGACCACCGCCGCCGCGAACGCCTTGGTGCCGGCGACCGCCCCCTTGTGCGCGATCGAATGCGCCAGCACCACGCCCGCTCCCCAGTTGTGCGACGTGATGTTCGGCACGTTCGACGGATAGTAGAACTTGGTCATCGGGACCTTCCACGACACGTCGCCGGCGTCGTTCGCGGAGGTGCGCTGCTGTCCGTCCTTGAGCGCCTTGATGTCGGACTTGAGGCCTTCGATCTTGACGTTGGCATTCTTCTGCAGCTCGCGCGCCAGCGCCTGCTCCGCGTCGGTCCACGCCGGCACGCCGACCGTTTCGATATTGCGATGCAGGAGCTCGGCGAGCGTGCGATTGCAGCGCAGCGGCCAGACCGCGCTCAGCACATCGACCTTGACCTCGGTGTTGGTCATCAGGCCGGCGCCGGTCGCGACCTTCTTGGCCTGCTCGAACAGTTTCTGGGCGCCTTCCGCGCTGGCGTCGCGGAAGAACCACCAGATGCTGGCAATGCGCGGGATCACGTTGGGCTGGTCGCCGCCGTTGGTGATCACGCGATGGATGCGCGCGGTCGGCGCCATATGCTCGCGATACTGCGCCATGCCCGCGTCCATGAGCACGACGCCGTCGAGCGCGTCGCGGCCCTTCCAGGGCGAGGTGCCGGAATGCGCGGTCTCGCCGTGGAACGTGAACGTCGCCGACACCAGCGCGTATTGCAGCAGGCCGTGGCTGACCCCGAACTCCGGCCCGATGTGATTGTGGAACGACACGTCGACGTCGTCGAACCAGCCGTCGCGCACGTAGTAGGGCCGGCTGACGAGCTGCTCCTCGGCTGGCGCGCCAAACACCTTGAGCGTGCCCTTGAGGCCGAACTTGTCCATCGCCTGCTTGGCCGCGATCGCGGTGCCGACCAGCACCGCGCCATTGACGTTGTGGCCCTCGCAATGGCCGGGCGCGCCCTCGACGATGAATTTTTGCGAAGTCACGCCCGGGGCCTGCGAGTTGTCCGGGCAGCTGTCGTATTCGGTGTGGATCGCCACCACCGGCTCGCCCGACCCATAGGTCGCGCAGAAGCCGGTCGGGAATCCGGAGATGCCGCGCTCGACCTTGAAGCCGGCCTTCTCCAGCAGTCCGCTCATCAGCCTGGCGGTCTCGACCTCCTGCATGCCGAGCTCGCCGAAATAGAAGATGCTATCGCCCGTGAGCGCGATCGCCTTGGCGTTGCGGTCGACCGTTTCGAAGATGAATGACTGTTCGGGCGTGAGATTTCCGCGGGCGCTCATGATCGGTCACTTTCTTTTGTCGGTCCTGGTCTTCCTGGTCATGCCCGCGCTTGTGGCGGGCATCCACGTCCTAAGATCGTGAGGCGAAGCGAAGACGTGGATAGCCGGGACAAGCCCGACCATGACGATTGCTTGATCATCCGATATGCTTCTTCAAGAATGCAAAAACCTTGGTCCAGCCGTCGAGCGCCTGCTCAGGCCGATGCGAGGGCCGCATCGTATTGAAGAACGCGTGCCCGCAGCCGTCGTAACGGTGAAACTCGTAGGTCTTGCCGAGCCGCTTGAGCGTCTCTTCGGTCTTGTTGACCGCCTCGCGGTTCGGGTTCTGGTCGTCGTTGCCGAAGATGCCGATCATCGGACAGGTCATCTTCTCGGTGAGGTCGATGGGCGCCACCGGCTTCTTGGCGTCAAGCCGCTTCGGATCGTCGACCACCACGTTGCCGCCCCAGCAGTCCACCAGCGCATCGACCCCGGGCACGCTGCAGGCGATGAGATAGGCGTGGCGCCCGCCTGAGCAGAATCCGATCACCCCGACCTTGCCGTTCGAATTCGGCTGCGCCCGCAGGAACGCGACCGCGCCCCCCGCGTCGCCCACCACCTGCGCATCCGCCACGCCGCCGGCGGCGCGCACCCGCGCCCCGACGTCGTCCGGGCTGCCCGGGCCTTCCCGGAAATACAGGTTCGGCGAGATCGCCGCATAGCCGTGATGGGCGAACTTGCGCGTGACCTCGATGATCCACTCGTCCCAGCCGGGCAGATGCATGATCACCACGATGCCCGGAACCTGGCCGGCGCGCGTCGGCCGCGCGTAGTAGGCCTCGCCGGTGTCGCCGTTGTGGCCCTTGAACGAGACCGTTTCCGCCTGCAGTCCTTCGTACGTCATCGCTATTCCTCGGTGTTCTCGTCGTTGCTGGATTGAGGGGGGAAGAATATCATGGCCGCGCCGCGCGCAAAGGCGGCCGCGAGGATGGCAGATGCTCCGAAAAGAACAGAACGATCTCCTCACCCAGACCGGCCCCGGCACGTCCATGGGCCGGCTGTTCCGCAGCTACTGGTTGCCGGCGCTGCTGGCGAGCGAGCTGCCCGAGAACGAATGCCCGCCGGTGCGGGTCAAGCTCCTTTCGGAGCGGCTCATCGCCTGGCGCGACACCCAAGGCCGCACCTCGCTCATGGACGAGTTCTGCGCCCACCGCGGCACCTCGCTCTGGGTCGGCCGTAACGAGGAGAACGGGCTGCGCTGCCCCTACCACGGCTGGAAATATGACTACACCGGCCAGTGTATCGAGGTGCCGTCGGAGCCCGAGGAGTCAGGCTTCTGCAAGAAGATCAAATTGAAATCCTATCCGCTGGTGAAGCGCGGCGACGTCTTGTGGACCTACATGGGCCCGCCCGAGAAGCAGCCGCCGCTGCCGGAATGGGAGTTTTGCACGGTGCCGCCCGCGCAGAGCTACATCTCCAAGCGGCTGCAGGAGTGCAACTGGCTGCAGGCGCTCGAAGGCGGCATCGATTCGAGCCACAGCGCATGGCTGCACCGCGGCGAGTTCGAATCCGATCCGCTCTACAAGGGCGCCAAGGGCAACGAATACACGCTCGGCGACGTGCGCCCGCATTTCGAGGTGGTCGAGAGCAGCGGCGGTCTCCTGATCGGAGCGCGGCGCAACGCCGAGGGCGGCAAGCACTACTGGCGCATCACCCAGTGGGTCATGCCCTGCGCCACCATGATCCCGCCGCGCGGCGACCACCCGTGCGGCGGCCATTTCTGGATCCCGATCGACGACGAGAACTGCTGGATCTGGAACTGGGACTATCATTCGGTGCGCGCGCTCACCAACGCGGAGGTGACCGCGATGAAGAACGGCGCGAGCCGCCACGTGGTCTACGAGGACGGCAATACCTGGCGCGCCAAGGCCAACAAGGACAACGATTACCTGATCGATCGCGCCGCTCAGAAGGCCGGCAAGACCTACAGCGGCATCGCCGGTTTCGCCATGCAGGACTCCGGCATCCAGGAGCTGATGGGCCCGATCGTCGACCGCACCAAGGAGAACCTGGTCTCGTGCGACAACGGCATCATCATGGCGCGCCACCGCCTGATGCGCGCCGCCAAGGCGCTGGTCGACAAGGACGAAGCGCCGCCCGGCGTCGACCCCGCGCACCAGCGCGTGCGCGCCGCCGCCGTCGTGCTGCCGCCCGACCAGCCCTTCAAGGACGCCGCTCGCGAGGAGTTGAAGGTGCGCCCGGGCGTATCACATGCTCGGGTATGACGTCGCCGCTGCTGTCACGAGCGAGAGCTAGAACCAAAAAGGATACCCGATGGCCAAGATCGTGCTCGGGCTCGGAACGTCCCACACGCCGATGCTGCTCGCCTCCGACGAGACGCTGCAGCGTTTCGCCGAGACCGACCAGACCATCAAGCATCGCGACAAGGACGGGCGCTCAGTCACCTATGGCGACCTGCTGGAGAAGGCCGATCCCAAGCTCGCCCATATGGTGGCGCCCGAGCACCTCGTCGCGCGCCAGAACGTCGCGCGCGCCGCGATCAAGCATGTGGCGCAGGCGCTCGCCAACGCCAAGGTCGATGCTCTGATCGTGATGGGCGACGACCAGAACGAGAGCTACAAGGACGACTGCCGTCCGGCGTTCGCGATCTACTACGGCGACACCATCCGCAACAGCAACGAGCAGCATGCGGAATACCGCAGGCGCTTCCCGGAATGGTACGTGCAGAACCGGCAGGCGTTCTTCGAGGACGAGGGCCCGCGCGACTACCCGGTCCATTCCGGCCTTGCCATCCACCTCATCGAGTCGCTGATGGACGAAGGTTTCGACCTCGCGTCGTCGAAACGCCTGCCCGAGGGTGAGGGTGAAGGCCACGCCATCGCCTACGTTCATCGCCGCATCATGGACCCGGTAAAGCCGGTCCCGGCGGTGCCGATTTTTCTCAACACCTATTTCCCGCCCAACCAGCCGCGGCCGCGCCGCTGTTACGAGTTCGGGCAGGCCGTGCGCCAGGCGATCGAAGCCTTCAAGGACGACATCCGCGTCGGCGTGCTGGCCTCCGGCGGCTTGAGCCACTTCCTGGTGGACGAGGATTTCGACCGCGCCATCCTCAAGGCCTGCGCCGACAAGAACGCGCAGTTCCTCAAGACGCTGCCGCGCAACAAGCTGCACGCCGGCTCATCGGAAATCCTCAACTGGGTCGCGGTCGCCGGCGCGGTCGAGCACCTCGACCTCAACTGGTTCGAATATGTCCCGGGCTATCGCACGCCCGCCGGCACCGGCACGGGCCTGAGCTTCGCCACGTGGGCCTGAAGACAACGGGATGTCTTGGTGGTCTACGATTTATCCGTCGTCATGGCCGGGCTTGTCACCCGCAAGTCGGGTATACCCGACTTGCGGCACTTGACATTGCGCAACTCGGGCAAGCCCGAGTTGCGATGCCATCCACGTCTTGCTTGCTGCGCGAAAGACGTGGATGCCCGGCACAACGCCGGGCATGACGTAGACAGATTTTGCCGATACAACAAAGCATGCAGTAGACGGAAATGAAGGAGGATCCCATGGCTCGCATCGTCCACATCGCCCTCAAGGTCGAGGACCTGGAGAAGGCCACCAAGTTCTATGAAGACGTGTTCGGCATCTATCAGCTCAAGACCGGCCACGCCCGCGGCCATACGTCTCGGCATATGACGGAAGGGACCATCGACCTCGCGCTGATGACCTACGACAGCGAGGACGAGCCGGAGGCGAAGCTCTCCGGTGCCGGGCCATGCATCCATCACTTCGGCGTCGAGGTCGAGGACCGCGAGGCCACGATGAAGAAGATCGCCGAGAACGGCGGCGAGGTCTTCTCCGACCCTGAGGAAGGCGCGCTCAAGTTCCGCGCCCCCGACGGCTGCATGTCCGAGATCGTCGGCGTCGGCCGCTACAAGCTGCGCGAGCGCAGCCCGAAGGCCCGCATCATGCATCTCGCCCTGAAGGTCAAGGACCTGGAGAAGGCGACGAAGTTCTACGAGGACGTGTTCGGCTTCAAGCAGCGCTACACCACCGAGCACGGCCATCACGTCTCGCGCCACATGACCGACGGCAACATCGACCTCGCGCTGATGACCTGGGATCGCGACGACCGCGACGACGCCATGCTGGCCGGCGCCGGCCCCCGCATCCACCACTGGGGCCTGGAAGTCGCCAACCGCGAAGCCTTCGCCGACATCATCCGGCGCCACGGCGGGGAGATTCTGTCCAAGCCCGGCGCCGAGACGCTGCGCTTCCGCGCCCCCGACCGCACCATCGTCGAATGTGTCGAGCCCGGCCGTTACGAGAAAGCCATGGCAGCGCCGGCGAAGGCGCACGCGTGAGAGCGACTGTCGCAGTTGACGCATAGAGCCGCCACGCACTCGGTCTGCTCCCTCCCCCGCTTGCGGGGGAGGGGACGCTTCGGTCCGAACCTTCGCAACACGCACGATGCGTTCTGCGGCACACAACCTCGTACACCTGACCCGGTTTCTGCGATCCCGTTAACCGATTGGCAGCCGTGTGACGCTGGACCATGCGTCCAACAAACCGCGCGCGGAACCGTTCACGTGCGCGGTCATTGAAATGTGCTGTCGTGTCTCAATCCGTGAGCGTGCGATGAGTCTGTTCTGGCAGGAGAGGCGTTTCCGCGACCTCAGCAAGAGCCCGGAGCTCCGCAAGAGTCCGCGCCACGAAGTCAACTATCTTGCGCATGGGGCGGGCGCCGAAACAATGCTTTTCCGCGCTCGACCGCACCATCGTCGAATGCGTCGAGGCCGGCCGCCACGAGAAGGCCATGGCCACGCCGGCGAAAAGCGGGGCGGCATGGACGATCAGAATACCTCTCGGCAGCATGCGGTCCATGTTTCTGCAATCGCGTTAACCCATCCGCAGCCGTATCTTCCTTGTTTCCTTCATTTTTAGGGAACTGCGGACGGAAGCGTTTACGCGCGCGGCTATTTACTTCGCAGCGATGTGAAACTAACGCGCATGAGGGTGCGATGGGGCTGTTCAACAAACGTTTCCGCGAGCTTCGCAGGAGCCCGCGGCACGAGGTGCAGTATCTGGCACACGTGGACCCAGGCGGCACCGGATCGCCCTTCAACTGCATCATCTGTGACCTTTCGACGGGTGGCGCCAAGCTCACGGTCACGGAGCAGCACTGCGTGCCCGACGAATTCACGCTGATCTTTCGCCGACGCTGCCGCGTCGTGCACCGCACCGACGGACAGCTCGGCATCCAGTTCGTCCCAGGGCCGTAAGCGTCCGCGAGCGCGATTCTCTCCCCCGTCACCCTGAGGTGTGCCGAAGACGTCTCGAAGGACGACGGCCCGTATCTCGACACGGCCGGGGCCGTATCCTTCGAGGCTCGCCATAGCGCGTCGCAGACGCGCGTGAACGCGCTTAAGGCTCGCGCCTCAGGTTGACGGGTCGAGTGAGTCGCTCGTCGCTAGCCCCCGGGGGACTTGACCCGGCGATCCGGCCTGCCAAAAGTGCGCCCGCGTGGGACGAATGACGCGGGGCCCGCCCGTGCCTGACCCACGGTCGGCAAAGGCCATCCATGAAACTTGAGCTCAGTCTCGCCATCGCCTCCAACCCGAGGTCGTGGCCGATTCTCGACGGCACCATCAAGCCGGACGGCATCGACCTCGTGCCCACCATCCTGCACCCGTCGGAAATGTTCTGGCGTCAGCTGCGCTTCGCCGATTTCGACGTGTCGGAGATGTCGTTCTCCTCGCTGATGATGGCGCGCGCCGGCGGCGACGACCGCTGGGTCGGCCTGCCGATCTTCACCACGCGAAAATTCTTCCATACCGATATCCTGGTGCGCCGCGACGCCAAGATCGAGAAGCCTGCCGATCTCAAGGGCCGCCGGGTCGGCGTGCCGGAGTATCAGCAGACCGCGGCGCTGTGGACGCGCGGCATCCTGCAGCACGAGTTCGGCGTGCTATCGACCGACGTGGAATGCTGGATGGAGCGCGTGCCGACGCACAGCCACGCCGGCGGCGTCGGCTTCAAGGCGCCCCCCGGCGTCACCATCCATCAGATTCCAATCGAGAAGAGCATCGGCTCCATGATGGTGTCGGGCGAGCTCGAGGCCGTGATCCACTACATCCGCCACGACAACCTGGTCGACCGCAGCAAGGTCGATCTCAACAACCATCCCGACGTCAAGACGCTGTTTCCCGATCCGGTCGCGGAAGGCGTGCGCTATTTCCGCAAGACCGGCATCTACCCGATCAATCACGGCATGGTGGTCCGCCGCGAGATCGCCGAGAAGCATCCGTGGGTGATCCTCAACCTGCTCAAGGCGTTCGACAAGGCGGCCGAGCTCGCCGACGCGCAGCGCATGCAGCATGTCGAGTATCACCTCGCCTCCGGCATGATCTCGCAGGAGGCCGCCAAGGCCCTGCGCGAGCCTGTGCTTCGCCACGGCATCAAGGCCAACAAGCTGATCCTGGAAACGGCGGCGCAGATGTCGCTCGAACAGGGCCTCACGCCCCGCCTGATGCGGCTCGACGAAATCTTCGCCAAGAGCACGATGGACCAGTAGCGGGACGGAGCTTTGTTCGCAGCGACGAAGACACTTTTGCGGCGTGAAGACTCGCGCCGCATCGTTCCCTCCCCCCTGTGGGGGAGGGTGCACACCGCCGATGCCGCCCGACTGAAGTTGAACACCGCATCGCAAGAACGATACGTAGATACTCGATGCCCCAAGCCCGCCCGCCGTTCCGCGCCGATCAGGTCGGCAGCCTCGCGCGTCCCGCTCATCTGCTGGCCGCACGCCAGCAGCACGACCGCGGCGAACTCCCCGACGCCGCGCTCGCCCGCATCGAGGACGCGGAAATCCGCCGGGTGGTGAAGCTTCAAGAGGACATCGGCTTCGCGGTCGTCACCGACGGCGAGTTCCGCCGCGCCAGCTGGAACCGCGACTTCCTGCTCAAGTTCAAGAACGTCGTGCTGGGGCCGAGCCGGATCACGCTCGACTCCGGCGGCAAGGCCGAGCGCGCCCCGACCGCGCTCGCGGTGACCGGGAAGATCAGCCGGCCGAAGCCGATCTTCGTCGAGCACTTCGCGTTCCTGGCGAAGGTCACGCGCGTCACCCCGAAGCTCACCATCCCCTCCCCGACCATCCTGCACTTCCGCGGCGGCCGCAAATCGATCGACACCAAGGCCTATCCCGACATGGCGGCGTTTTATGCCGACGTGGCGCGCGTCTACAACGAGGAGATCCGCGATCTCGGCGCGGCCGGCTGCCGTTATCTCCAGGTCGACGACGTGAACTTCGCCTATATCTGCGACCCGCGCGTCTCCGAGCAGGTGCGACAGATGGGCGAAGACCCCGACATGCTGCCGCACACCTACGCCAAGCTCATCAATGCGGCGATCGCGGCGCGCCCCGCCGGCATGACGGTCGGCCTCCATGTATGCCGCGGCAACGCGCCCTCGGGCTGGACCGCCGGCAGTTACGAGCCGGTCGCCGACGTCTTGTTCAACGAGATCGACGTCGACGCCTATTTCCTCGAATACGACAGCCCGCGCGCCGGCGGCTTCGAGCCGCTGCGTCTGGTTCCGAAAGGCAAGACCGTCGTGCTCGGCCTGGTCTCGACCAAGACCACCGCGCTCGAGGACAAGGACGGGCTCAAGCGCCGCATCGAGGAGGCGGCGCGATTCGTGCCGCTCGACCAGCTCGCGATCTCGACCCAATGCGGCTTCTCGAGCGGGATGACGACGGCGGGCGGGCGCGGTATGACGGAGGCCAACGAGATCGCCAAGCTCCGCCTAGTGGTCGAGGTCGCGCGCGAGGTGTGGAATTGAGTGCAGCCGTGAAGTTTTGGGTCGCGTCGAGTCTTGCCGCCATCCTGTTGGGAGCGTCCACCGCCGCCGCGCAGGACGTGAGCCACGGCCGCCGCATCTTTCTCGAAAAGGGCGACTGCCAGTATTGCCACGGCTGGGCCGGCGACGGCGCCGGTGCCGGCCAGTCGCCCGGCGGCGCCGCCAATCTGCGCAGGAGCCAGCTCGACCGCGCGACGCTCATTACGGTGATCGGCTGTGGGGTGCCCGGCACCGCGATGCCGCGCTTCGACGAGGACGCCTATACCGACAAGCGCTGCTACGGCATGACCGAGGCCGAGCTCGGCGCCCGCACCCCGCCGCTCCCGCCGAGCACCACGCTGCCCAAGCGCGACATCGAGGTGCTCGCCGATTATCTGCTCGCGAAGGTCATCGGGCGCGGCGCGATCACGCGCGAGGAGTGCTTCGAGACGCTGGGCGAGCGCGTGCGCTCCTGCAACGACTATCCGCCGGCGCAGTAACCCTCATGGCAGAGCCATCCATCCGCCTCGACGGCAAGGTCGCGATCGTGACCGGCGCGGCGCGCGGGCTCGGCAAGGCGATGGCCGAGGGCTTGGCCCGCGCCGGCGCCAATGTGATGTTTACGGACGTCGACGCCAAGGCACTCGCCGACACGACCCGTGCGCTCGAACGCCAGCCCGGCGCGGTCGCCGGCATTGCCTGCGACATCACCAGCAAGGCCGACTGCGAAAAACTCGTCGCCGAGACCGTCAAGCGCTTCGGCGCGCTCCACGTGCTGGTCAACAACGCCGGCAAAGGCCCGGCGCTGCTCGAATCCTCGCCGCACACCAAGTCGCTGAAATTCTGGGAATCCGACCCCGACGTCTGGCGCGAGATCATCGTCACCAACGTCAACGGCACGTTCCTGATGGCGCGCGCCGCCGCGCCGGTCATGGTCGCCGCCGGCTGGGGCCGCATCGTCAACGTCACGACCAGCCTGCCCACCATGCAGCGCCGGCACAACTCGCCCTACGGCGTGAGCAAGGCCGCGATCGAAGCGGAGACCCTGATCTGGGCCAAGGACCTCGACGGCACCGGCGTCACCGTCAATTCGCTCATCCCGGGCGGCGCCACCGACACCGATTTCGTGCACATGGCCTCGCGCAAGGAGCTCGCCGCCGTCGGCCGCGCGCTCCTCCCGCCCGCCGTGATGGTGGCGCCGATCATCTGGCTCGCCTCGCCGCTCTCCGACGGCATCACCGGCGCCCGCTTCGTCGGCAAGCTCTGGGATTCTCGCCTGCCGCCCGCCGAGGCCGCCGCCAAGGCACGCGAGGCCTCGGTGCTGCTGCCGGTGCCGCCGGAGACGAGATAAGCGAATGGCGAATAGTGAGTAGCGAATAGATGGTTCGGCCACTATTCGCTATTCGCCATTCGCTATTCGCCACTCGCTATTCGCTTCCTACTGCGTGATGCTGCGGATCAGCGCGCTGGCGCGCTCGATCACCGGCTTCGGAGAGGCGTGAATCTCCTCGACCAGCGCCGTCACCTCCGCACCCGACGCCACCTTGATGATCAGCTGCGCCTGGCTGGTGTCACGCACGAAGTCCGCATCGACGACCAGCTTCGCGAACGCCTCGCGATACATCGCCGCCACCGCCTCCGGCGTGCCGGGCGGCGCCAGGAACGGCCGCCCGTATTTCTGCCGCGCCACGAACAGCGCCAGCACCCGGCGATTGTCCTCGCCCGTGGCGAACTCGCCGGCGAGCGGCACCTCGGCCAGGTCGGGATGCCGCGCCGCCGTCATCTGCATCAGGATGCGCACCTTGTGCTCGCGCAGCCAGTTCGCCTTGTTGGCCTTGATGCTCGCCCAGTCGTCGCCGATCATGCCTTGCACTTCGCCGCGCTCCATCGCGAGCGCGATCCCGGCGGTGCCGGCATAGCCCTTCACCACCTTGGTCTTGGCGCCGACCAGCGCGTTGAGCAGCAGCGGCCATACCGTCGTGTCGGACGCGGGCGCGTTGCTGCCGACCAGGAACTCCTTGCTGAGCAGGTCCTCGGCGCGCATGAACGGCGTGTCATGCCAAGCCGCCGCCACCGCGGTGTAATCGTTGAGGCTGACCAGCCAGTTGAGCTTGCGCGCGTCGAACCGCGCCTGCACATTGCCGAGCAGGTTCTCGAACAGCGTCGCGCTCGGAATGATGGCGATCGCAGTGCCATCCTTGGGCGCCACGTTCGCCAGCCAGTTGGCCGCGATCAGCGAGCCCGCGCCCGGCATGTTCTGCGGCACCACGGTCGGATTGCCTGGCAGGTAACGCCCGATATAGCGCGCCACCAGCCGGCCGTAGAGATCGTAGCCGCCGCCCGATGGCGTCGCGATCGCGAGCGTGACGCTCTTGCCGCTGAGATCGACGGGCTGCGCGTGCAACGGCGTCGTGAGCGCCGCCGAGACCGCCAGCAGCAGCGCCGCACTCCTACGCATCGAGCGCGCCGCCGCGCCCGGTGCCAAGCCCCTTCATGAACCGGCTGCGCACCAGCGCCGGATCGCGCGGCGGCTGGGTGGCGCCGGACTTGTCGTTGATCTTCACTGCCAGCAGCACCGGCCCGCCGTCGTCGAAGCGCCGGTCGATCAGCGTCTCGAAATGCGCCTCGTCGCGCACCCAATGGCTCGCCGCGATGCCGGCGCCCTTGGCGACCGCCACGATGTCGGTCACGCCGGCGGTTGCCGCCACCTGCTTGCCGGTGATCTGGTAGAGCCCGTTGTCGAGGATGATCACCGTGAGGTTGCGCGGCTTGAGGTTCGCGATCGTCGCCAGACACCCGAGATTCATCAGGATCGAGCCGTCGCCCTCGAGCGCGATCACGCCGCGCTCGGGCTGCGCCATGGCGACGCCGACCGCGATCGGGCACGCAAGCCCCATCGAGCCCAGCATGTAGAAGTTCTGCGGCCGGTGGCCGGCGGCGTAAAGATCGAAATTGGCGTTGCCGATCCCGCCGATCACGGCTTCGTCGCGCTTGAGCTTGGCGACGAGGCGCTTGGTCAGGTCGAGGCGGTCGAGCATTTTTACGGACGAACGTTCGCTCACGGCCGCCCCCTCATCGGCTCAGGTTCGCATGCGCCGCCGGATTTCCTCCGGTCAAGAGCGGCGACAGGATGAAGGCGACCGGCGCCTGCGTGGTGATCGCCTGGT
>WNGB01002946.1_pt2 | contig 27125 bp, 32 predicted proteins | sample 5400681 | NCBI WGS metagenome assembly WNGB01 (sample SAMN13153367, study PRJNA577476) | soil metagenome | isolation source: 115 cm soil or saprolite under grassland replicate 2 | place: USA:California | collected 2016-06-15
GGAGGCGGTGGAGGCGGAGGTGGAGGCGGCGGCGGAGGTGGAGGGGGTGGAGGCGGAGGAGGCGGAGGAGGTGGAGGAGGCGGCCCGGCCGAGGTCGGCGCGGGTTGCGGGCTCGACCCTCCACCACCTGTGAGCAGGGCGACGCCGACGACTGCGGCGGCCAGGAGCGTCAGTGCCAGCAGGACGGCCAGCGAAACGGGGAAACGGCGCGTGAGCCGGTCCCGCCGCATGACCTGGGTCACAGCCGCCGCCGCGGCCCCGGCCGTCGCGGTCCCTCGCTCGGCGCCGCGCAACCGCTCGAGGAGAGCGGTCCCGTCCGGTGGTCGCGCCGCGGGATCCTTCGCGAGGGCGCTCTCGGCGAGGAGTGCGAGCGTCGGCGGAGCATCCGGGCGAATCGCGCTCACCGGGGGCGGTGCCTCCTGGACGTGTTGCCTGGCGACCTGCAGGGCCTCGCTCGACTCGAACGGCAGCCGGCCGCACAGCATCCGGAAGAGCAACACCCCGAACGCGTAGACGTCGCTCGCGGGTGTCACGGGACGGCCCACGGCCTGTTCCGGCGACATGTAGGCGGCCGTTCCGAGCAGGGTTCCCTCGTCGGTCAGCGTGTCGACGCCGCTTACGCGAGCGATCCCGAAGTCGGCGATCTTCGCGCGCCCCTCCTCGTCGAAGAGGACGTTCGTCGGCTTCAGGTCGCGGTGTACGAGCCCGCGCTCGTGGGCGTGCGCGAGCCCTGAGGCAAGCTCTCCGGCGATCCGTTCCGTGGTCTCGTCGTCGAGCGGTCGCCCGGGGACGAAGAGGTCTTCGAGCGTGCCGCCGGGAAGGTGCTCGAAGACCATGAACGGGCGGCCACCCTCGCTCCCGTAGTCGAAGAGGCGGGAGATGTTCGGGTGGGAAAGCCCGGCGACCGCGCGGGCCTCGCGGTCAAAGCGCTGCGGGTCGGCCCGGGCGCCGAGGAGCTTGACGGCCACGCGCCGGTCGAGCTGGGTGTCGAGCGCTACCCAGACCTCGGCCATGCCACCGACACCGATCCGTTGCTCGAGGCGATAGCGGCCGCCGATCATCTCCTCCACAGCGCAAGTAGCTTATGACCGGCATGGCCGCGACCGCGAAGCGCTTGCTCTCGATCGCAGAGGCGCAGCGGCTCGTCCTCGGACGAGTGCAGCCGCTGCCGCTGGAAACCGTCCCGATCGAGAGGGCCGGCGGACGGGTTCTCGGCGAGCCGGGCAGGGCCGCGGTCGACCTGCCGCCCTTTCCCAGCTCGTCGATGGACGGCTTCGCTCTCCGCGCGGCCGACACGCCTGGACGTCTCCCCGTGGCGCTGCGGATCGCCGCAGGGAGCCCTGCGCCGCGGGCGCTCGAAGCGGGAGAGGCAATGGGAATCGCGACGGGCGCGGTCGTGCCCGCCGGCGCCGACGCCGTCATCCCGCTCGAGTATGTTGTCGATCATGACAACAGCATCGACGTTTCGGACCGAGTCGAGGTGGGTGCGAATATCCGTCCCATCGGCGGGGACACTCGCCGCGGCGAGGTCGTGGTGGGCACCGGAACGCGGCTCGGTGCGGCTCAGCTCGCGGCTCTCGCAGCGAGCGGGGTCGCCGAGGTGCGGGTCGCGCGGAGGCCGCGGGCCGCCGTGCTCGCGACCGGAAGCGAGCTGCGAGCCCCCGGCAACGAGCTCGAGCCGGGACAGATCTACGAGGCGAACGGGATCCTGCTCGCGGCGCAGCTCGAGTCGGCGGGGGCGGAGGTCGAGGTACTCGAGCCCGTCGCCGACGACGAGCATGCTCACCGCGAGGCGTTGTCGCGCGGTCTCTCGGCGGACGTCCTCGTGACCTCGGGCGGCGTCTCGGTCGGCCCACACGATCTCGTTCGCAGTGTGGCGGCCGACTTGGGCGTCGAAGAGGTCTTCTGGGGAGTCTCGGTCAAGCCCGGGAAGCCGATCTCCTTCGGCGTCCATGATCGCCGGCTCGTCTTCGGACTGCCGGGGAACCCGGTCTCGGTGCTCGTGGGGTTCGAGCTGTTCGTTCGTCCGGCGCTGCTGGCGCTCCAGGGTCTTGCGGAGCCGCTGCCCCGCTTCGAGCGGGGACGGCTCACGCATGCGCTCGAGCCGAATCCCGGTCGCGACGAGCTCGTGCGCGCGAGGCTCTCCAGCGACGAGGAGGGCGCGGTGCTGGAGCCGCTCTCCGGCCGCGAGTCGCACATGATTGCGCGGGCCGCCGCGGCGGACGCGCTCGTGCTCGTGCCCCAGGGGACGAAGCAGCTTCCGGCGGGGCAGCCGGTGGACTTTCTCCGGCTCTAGCTGCCGGTGGCGCGCCGGCGCTCGGCGGCCTCGCGGCTTCGACGCTCCCCCGCGCGGTGGGCGGCGAGCAGGACCGTGCGCACGAGGCGCCGTCCGGGCCCGAACCGCGGCCGCTCGCGCGCACTCGGATACGGCGCGTACCGTCCCGCCGAGAGCGCCGCCAGCTGTCCGGCGCAAGCGAGCCAGGCGCAGAGCGTGAGCAACGACGGAAACGGGACGTAGCCGACGGCGGCGAGCTCCGCGAGATACCACGGAGCATCGAGGCCGAGGTCGAGCCTGGTTGCGAAGGAGCCCACGAGGAGAAGAGGCCCTGCGAATCCGGCAGCGAGCACCGCGGCCCGAACGGCGAAGGGGCGGGCCTGCAGCTGCGGGAGCCAGATCCAGGCGTGGAGCGAAGGCAGCACGAAGAGGACCGAGTACGGGTTCATCGCGACCAGGAGCAGGGCGACGACGCCGAGAGCGAGGAGCGCAGCCACGTGTCCGGCGAGCGGCTCCCCCTCGCGAAGCGGCCGCCGGGGCAGGAGTCGGTCGCGGGCGACGATCCAGCCTCCGCCGAGCAACACCGCGAAGAAGGCGAGCGCGAGCGCCGGCCATCGTGTTCCCGCGGACGCTTCGGGTGCGAGCGGGCGCGCTGCGCCGGTGTCCCAGAGGCCGAGAAAGGCGAAGAGCTCGAACAGCAGTGCGGCGAAGATCCAGAAGCCGAGGCGGCTACGGTAGCTGCGCAGGGCCGGAGCGAGTGGGATGTGGCGCCGTCGCAAGCGAGCGAAGAGGTCGACGATCACCGCGAGGCAGGGAAGAAGCGCCGCGCAGAGGATGAGGACGATCGCCCAGCCGTGCACGACGCGTGTGCCGAGGTAGACGTAGCTCGACGTGCCTTCGGCGGGCTCGGCCAACTCGTCGAGCGATCCGAGCAGGGCCTGAGCAGAGCGCCCGATTTTCGTCAGCCCTCTGCGGTTCAGGCGTTCCGGGGTGTCGCCGAAGGCCGGCGGAGGTCGGTCGCCGGCCGAGGTCAACGTGACTGCCGCCACGCCCCTGTCGACGAACGGGCTCTGCTCGTAGAGGCTGAACGGGAACGCGAGGTCGAGCAGCTGGGCCAGAGCGCTCGGGCGCGTGGGCTCGGCGCCGGTCTGTTCGAACACGCGTGCCGAAGCGGTGCGGACCAGAGCGGCCGAGGGTGCGCGCGGCCGGTCTCCGGCGAAGACGAGGTGGGGTGGGCCGCGGCCGGCGATCGCGTCGAGGTTGACGACCGCGACGACACGGTCGTGGTACCGGGAATGCTGCGCGAAGTGCTCGGCCCCGAGCCCGCCGAAGGCTCCGCCGTCTGTCGAGAGGAAGAGGATCGTGTGATTTGGCTCCGGCGGCCGCGGTGGGGCCGCGGGAGTCGCGTACGACCGCGCGAGCCCGAGGAGCGCGCCCGTACCGGAGGCATTGTCGTTCGCACCTGGGCCGCGCCCGGTGTTGTCGCGATGCGCGACGACGACGATCACCTGCGCCGAGCGCCCCTGCCGGACTGCGAGCAGGTTCTCGAGCTGGACGCGGCCCCGACCGGGGATTTTCGCGTGAAAACGGTCGAATTCCGGCTGGAAGCCGTACTCCTGCAGCCGATCTGCGACCCAGGCGGTCGCATCGCGCGCGTTGCGGGTGCCCGGCATCCGATCGGGTTGCTGGTCGGCGAAATCCGCCGCGAGCTGCGCGGCGGAGGCGCCGTTGAAGTCGGGCTGAAGAATCGGAGCCCTCAGCGCCCCCGGGCGGGAAACGGTGAAGGCTGCGAGGAGCAGGGGGATGCCGACGAGAAGCCACGTGCCCCGGTACATGCGGCTGTTGAGCGGCCGATCGAACGAGCCGGGGCGGGACCGGCGCCGCTCGCGGTAGGGCGGAAGAGCCGCCATGCGTGGCTATAGTAGGGACGGCCTCCGGCGGTCAGTGCTACGGCCACATGCCCGACTCCTCGACCATCCTCCTCGTCGACGACGAGGACTCGGTTCAGAAGCTCCTCAGGTACCCGCTCGAACGCGAGGGTTTTCGGGTTGTCTCGGCCCAGGACGGCGAGGAAGCGCTACGCCTGTTCGCGGCTGAGCCTGTCGATCTCGTCGTGCTCGACATCATGCTGCCGAAGCTCGACGGGCTCGAGGTCTGCAAGCGCCTGCGGGCCGAGAGCTCGGTCCCGATCATCATGCTCACGGCCCGCGACGACGAGTTCGACACGGTGCTGGGCCTCGAGCTCGGCGCCGACGACTACATCACGAAGCCCTTCTCGATCCGGGAGTTCCGGAGCCGCGTGCGCGCGCTCCTGCGCCGGGCCGGGACTGCGAGCCGCGACCCCGCTGGCGCCGAGCCGCTCACGGCGGGTCCTCTCTCCCTGGATCTCGAGCGGCGCACCGCGAGTCTGGACGGGAACGACCTCGACCTCACATACGTCGAGTTCGAGCTCCTGCGGACGCTCGTCGCCCAGCCGGGCAAGGTCTTCGGTCGCCGGGCGCTTCTCCAGGCGATCTGGGGCGACTCCGCCTATCGCGAGCCGCGGACGATCGACGTCCACGTCCGTCACCTGCGCGAGAAGATCGAGCGCGATCCCAGCGAGCCCGAGCTGCTCCTCACGGTCCGCGGCGCCGGTTACCGGCTGCGCGAGCCGTGAGGCACCTGCGGACAGTCGGCGCGCGGCTGAGCCTCGCGCTCGTCGTCGTCGTCGCGGCCGTCCTCGCCTTCGTCTACCTGATAGTCGTCCCGTCGCTCGAGGATCGGCTCATCACCTCGCGGCAACAGCAGGCGGCGAAGGTCGCGGCGCAGGTTGCCGCCGCCTACGGCGGTGCGCTCTCCCCGAGGGACCTCGCTCTTAGCTACTCGTCGGCGACGAACACGCGGGTCACGATCTTCGAGATTGCGAACCGCTCGCCGCTCGACCTGCACAGCATCGCGGACGAGGGCGCCGGCGGAGGCGTTGCCGGCCTCGACTCAGACCCGATTGCCGAGGAATCCGCGCGGACGCTCGGCGCCGCGCGCGGCGTCGTCACCCGGGATGGGCGGAAGTTCGCCGCGGCGGCCGCGCCGGCGAACTCGACGATCGTCGTGCTCGTCTCCAGCTCGCTCCAGGACTCACTCGACAGCGTCGACCTCGTCCGGAAGCGGTTGCTCGTGTCGGCGCTGATCGCGCTCGTCGCCGCGCTTTTCCTCGGCTACGGCGGCGCCCGCCTCTTCGCGCGCCGGATTCACCGCTTGGAGCAGGCCGCAGAGCGGATCGCGAGCGGGAAGTTCGACCAGCCGATCGAGGACACGAGCCCGGACGAGCTCGGACAGCTCGCCCGGGCGTTCGAGCGCATGCGCGAGCGCCTCGCAGGGCTCGAGCACGCCCGACGCGAGTTCATCGCCAACGCGTCGCACGAGCTGCGGACGCCCCTCTTCTCGCTGGGCGGGCACCTCGAGCTGCTCCTCGACGAGGACCTGGACGAGAAGACCCGCCGCGAGTTCCTCACCCGCATGGGCGAGCAGGTCGAGCGCTTGACGAAGCTCGCCGGCGAGCTGCTCGACCTCTCCCGCCTCGACGCGGGTCGTCTCCGCGTCGACCACGAGCCCGTGGATCTGTCGAGGATCGCCGAGCTTCTCGTCGACGAGTTCGAAGCCCTCGCCCAGGGCAGCGAGCACGGGCTCGAGCCCGAGATCGACGGCGGTGCGACCGGCCTCGGCGACGAGCAGCGGGTCCTCCAGATCGGCCGCGCGCTGGTCGAGAATGCGCTTCGTCACACGCCCAGCGGGACGCGCGTCCGCGTACGGGCCGCCCGCGAGGACGGACGAGCGGTCCTGACCGTCGAGGACGACGGTCCGGGGATCGCCCCCGGGGAGGCCGTTCGTGTGTTCGAGCGCTTCTACCGAGGCGACCGCGCCGGCCGGGCGTCGGGGAGCGGGCTGGGCCTCGCGATCGCCCGCGAGCTCGCCGAGGCGATGCAGGGCGAGATCGCGCTCAGCTCGGAGCCGGGTCGCACAGTTTTCACGTTGTCTCTCCCTACCGCATCGGGCACCTCCACGCTCGAACTCGAGTAGTGTTGTCAAGATAGACAACTCAGCGGACGGCGGCCTCCTCGCAAGGCCGTGGCTACAGTGCGAGGAGTGCAGCGAATCCCGACGATCGCAGCCGTCGCCCTCCTCTCCGCCGTGCTCGGTGGAGTCGTCTCGTTCCTGGGCGCAAAGGCGGTGGGCATCGACGGGCGGGAGACGAGCACCGTGTACGTGCCCACGAGCGGCCCCGAGGCTGGTGTCGGCCAGGAGGCGACGGCGCGGTCGAACGCGCGACCGCTACTCGGCAACGGCTTCGCACCCGACCGGATCTACGCCTCGCGCTCGCCCGGCGTCGTCACCGTCTTCGCCTTCTTCGGGCAGGACGGGTCAAACGCCGCCCAGGGCTCCGGCTTCGTGGTCTCACCCGAAGGAGACATCCTCACGAGCGCGCACGTGATCACCGATGCGAGTGCCGGAAGCGAGCCCCGCCGGGCTACGCAGGTGTTCGTGGCCTTCAAGGACGGCGACCGCGTGAAGGCGGACATCGTCGGCTGGGACGCCTACGACGACGTCGGCCTGCTGCGCGTCGCCCCCGGAGTCCACAAGCTAGCCCCGGTCCCGCTCGGCGACTCAGCCCGCGTCCGCCCAGGCGATCCGGTCGCTGCGATGGGGAGTCCGTTCGGCAACGAGGATTCGATCGCGGTCGGCGTCGTCTCGGCGACGCACCGGTCGATCGACTCGCTCAGCTCCATCTACAAGGTCGTCGACGCGCTCCAGACCGACGCTCCGATCACGCATGGAAACTCGGGCGGGCCTCTGTTCGATGCCAGGGGCCGCGTGATCGGGATCAATGCGCAGATCCGCAGCGAGAGCGGAGGGGCCGAAGGGGTGGGATTCGCGATTCCGATCAACGCCGCCGTGCGGTCGATGCGCCAGCTGGTCTCGATCGGACGTGTCGTCTACGCCTATCTGGGGGTCAGCACCGAGACGTTGACCCCGAGCATCGCCCGCCACCTCGGGTACGAGACGAGTCGTGGCGCAATCGTCGCGTCCGTGCGGGAGGGGAGCCCAGCGGATCGCGCCGGCCTGCGGGGCGGAAGCGAAGAGATGTTCAACGGGGAGCCCGTTGCGCGCGGCGGAGACGTGATCGTTGCAGTGGACGGCACTGCAGTGCGAAGCGCCGATGACGTCGTTCGTGTCGTCGCCGATCGGCTCCCGGGGCAGACGGTCGAGCTGACGATTCTTCGCGACGGCCGGCGCCGGAACGTCCAGGTGCGGCTCGGTACCCGCCCAGCGGCGGTCGACGAACGCTGATTAGGGACTGGAACTAGGGGTAAGAAGGGGAAACACAGGCTTATGTCAGCGCACGCACAGTTCGCGCCCGAGGCGTCCGGCGGGTCTTCCGTCCACCTGACGATCCCCGCCAAGGCCGAGTACATCGCTCTCGTACGTCTTGCCCTGAGCGGGCTCTCGCGACTTCGGCCTCTCAGCGAGGAGACTCTCGGCGACCTCAAGCTGGCGGTCACCGAGGCGTGCTCGAACTCCGTGCGGCACGGGTATTCCGAGGGTGACGAGGGGGTCGTGGACGTCGTCTACGAGCTGCAGTCGGACAGGCTCGTGATCGAGGTCGCCGACGACGGTCCCGGGTTCACGCCCGCCGGCGAGCGGACCGACGAGGACTCGCCGACCGAGGGCGGTCTCGGTATCGCGATCATCCGAGCGGTGTCGGACGAGTTCGAGGCCGGCGAGCGTCGGCCGGGCCGCGGCTCGCGGCTTCGCTTCGCCAAGTTTCTCGACCGTTAGTGCCCCATCCGGCACTAGCCGATCCCTCTCTGTATCGTGCGGTCGCCCTCCGGCGGTTCCCATGCTCCAGCGTGTTGACGTAGGACATAAGTCCCTGGCGGACTACTCCTCGCTCGCAACGCGCGGGCTGATGGAGGAGATCCACCGCCTCGCCGAGCCTCTGGCCGGCAGGCGTGTCGTGCACGTCTCCGCCACAGCGTTCGGCGGCGGGGTCGCGGAGATCAACTACGCGCTCGTCCCGCTGATGATGGACGTCGGCCTGGACGTCGAGTGGCAGACCATCGCCGGCGCGGACGAGTTCTTCGGCGTCACGAAGACGATCCACAACGCTCTCCAGGGCAACGAGCGCGGGCTGAGCGCCGCGGACAGGGAGATCTACCACCGCTACAACGCCGCCAACGCCGAGGAGTTCGAGCTCGACGCCGACTACGTGATCATCCACGACCCTCAGCCGGCGGCTCTCATCGACCATTTTCCGAAGACGAACGCGTACTGGATCTGGCGCTGCCACATCGATCTCTCGAGCCCGAACCGAGAGGTGCTGCAGTTCCTCGCTCCGTCGCTGGAGCGCTACGACGCGGCCATCTTCCACATGCCGGAATACGTGCCTGAGGATGTCGCGCTGCGTGCCGCCTTCATCTGGCCGCCGGCGATCGACCCGCTGACGCCCAAGAACATGGCGCTCTCTCACGACGACGCCGCGTACGTCGTCGACCAGTTCGGGATTCACCTCGGGCGCCCGCTCCTGACGCAGATCTCACGCTTCGATCCCTGGAAGGACCCGCTGGGCGTGATCGACGCCTTCCGGCTTGTGCGGCAGACGCACCCCGACGTGCAGCTCGCCCTCGTCGGCTCGATGGCGCACGACGATCCGGAGGGCTGGGACTACTACCAGCGGACGGTCGCGCACGCGGCGGGCGATCCGGACATCTTCATCCTCTCGAACCTGAACAACATCGGCTCGGTCGAGGTCAACGCCTTCCAGGTGATCTCGGAGGCCGTGATCCAGAAGTCGATCCGGGAGGGCTTCGGCCTGACCGTGACCGAGGCGCTGTGGAAGGCTCGCCCGACCGTCGGCGGGCGGGTCGGTGGGATCGTGGCGCAGATCACGGACGGCGAGACAGGCTGGCTCGTCGATTCCGCGGGCGAGTGCGCCGATGCCTGCCGCGCGATTCTCGACGATCCGACCGCGGCGGCAACTCGTGGACGGCGCGGAAAGGAAGACGTGCGGCAGCGCTTCCTGATGACGCGGCTGCTGCGCGACTGGCTTGCGCTCTTCAACCGGCTCGACGGGAACGACCTCGGCGAGACGGCGCTCATGACGGCCGGTACGGCCTCGTAACAACTAGGCTCATCGCCGGTGAGTGAGCGCCGGAAGCTGATCGTCGTCTCGAATCGCGGGCCCGCGTCGTTCGTGCGGGACGAGGACGGGAAGCGGGTGGCCCGGCGCGGCGGAGGCGGCCTCGTGACCGCGCTTCGCAGCCTTGTCGCCCATCACGAGGTGACTTGGATCGCCAGCGCGATGACCGACGAGGACCGTGCCGTCGTGGGCGAGGCCGACGGCGAGGCGATCGACGACGTCGCCCGTGACGGGTCGCCGTACAGGCTCCGGCTCGTCGCGCACGATCCGGCTGCCTACGACTGGTTCTACAACGTCATCGCCAATCCCACGCTCTGGTTTCTCCAGCATTACCTGTGGGCGCTCGCGTACGCGCCCAACATAGACCGCGGGCTCCACCACGCGTGGGAGGACGGCTATGTCCCCGTCAACAGGGCGTTCGCGGACGCCGTCCTCGCCGAGCTCGAGAACCAGCCCGAGGCGGCCGTGTTCTTCCACGACTACCACCTCTATCTCGCGCCTCGTTTCGTGCGCGATGCGCGGCCGGACACGCAGCTCGCCCACTTCGTCCACATCCCCTGGCCCGAGCCGAGCGTCTGGCGGGTGCTGCCGGAGCCCATCAGGCACGAGGTCCACGACGGTCTGCTCGCGAACGACGTCCTCGGCTTCCACGCACATCGCTGGCGGCGGAGCTTCCTTCGTTCGAGCCGCGACCTGCTCGATGCGGACTGCGACTTCGACCGCAGCGTGTGCTCGTTTCGAGGCGGCCGCACCTTCGTCACTGCCAGGCCGATCTCGGTCGATCCGGTCGAGTTCGAAGAGCTCGCGGTCAGCGATCGTGTCCGGCGGCTGGAAGCCGAGCTCGAGGAGCGGCGGCCCGAGTTCCTCGTCCTGCGGGTCGACCGCACCGACCCGTCCAAGAACGTCGTCCGCGGCTTCCGCGCCTTCGAGTTCTACCTCGACGAGCATCCCGAGATGCAGGGCCGCGTGGGGATGCTCGCGCTGCTCGATCCGTCGCGTCAGGAGATTCCGGAATACGCCGAGTACCTGGGTGCGATCCAGCGCGCCGCGCGGGCGGTCAACGACCGTTTCCAGCGCGGGGGGTGGGTTCCGATCGACCTTCGCATCGAGGACAACTTCCCGCTCTCGGTGGCCGCCTACAAGCAGTACGACGTGCTGCTCGTGAACGCGATCTACGACGGGCTGAATCTCGTCGCCAAGGAGGGACCGCTCCTGAACGAGCGTGACGGCGTGCTGATCCTGTCCGAGAACGCCGGCGCGCACGAGGAGCTGGGGCCTTGGGCGCTGTCGGTCAATCCCTTCGACCTCGAGGAGCAGGCGCAGGCGATCCACAGCGCGATCGTCATGCCCCGGGAGGAGCGGCGCGCCCGGCTGGAGGCGATTCGCGAGCACGTTCGTGCCCACGACCTTGCGGCGTGGCTCGAGATGCAGCTCGAGGATCTCGACCGGTGGGCGGTGCGGGCGCCGCGATGAGCGAGCTCTCCCACGTCGACGAAACAGGCCGTGTGCGGATGGTCGACGTCGGCGGGAAAGAGGTCTCGCGGCGGCGCGCCGTCGTCAAGGCGACGTTGCGCATGGCGCCCGCGACGGCGCGGAGGTTGCGTGAGCTGCCGAAGGGCGACGCACTGGCCGCAGCACAGATCGCGGGGATCATGGCCGCGAAGCGGACGAGCGAGCTGATTCCGCTCTGCCATCCGCTGCCGCTGACGCACGTCGACATCGTGCTCTCGGTCGAGGAGGCCGCGGTCGAGATCACGGCTTCCGCAGAGACGACGGCGCAGACCGGGGTCGAGATGGAGGCTCTTGTGGGCGCCACGGTTGCGGCGCTCACGGTCTACGACATGGCGAAGGCGGTCGACGACGGGATGGAGCTCGCGGAGGTCAAGCTGATCGAGAAGACGAAGGAGGCCGTGTGAGGGCCGCGGTCCTCACCGTTTCCGACGGCGTGGACATGGGCACGCGCGAGGACGCGAGCGGCGACCTGCTCGACGAGCTCCTGCGCGGGGAGGGGTACGAGGTCGTGCGGCGGGTCGTGCCCGACGAGCGGGACGCGATCGCCGAGGCGATCGAGGAGCTCGCGGCCGAGGCGGGTCTCGTGCTCACGACCGGCGGCACGGGCCTCGGTCCGCGCGACGTCACGCCCGAGGCGACGGTAACGGTGCTCGAGCGGATCGCGCCGGGGATCGCCGAGGCGATCCGCGCCGACTCGATCGCAAAGACGCCGCACGGGTTGCTCTCGCGTGGGGTCGCGGGCGTGCGCGGTCGGACGCTCGTCGTCAACCTGCCGGGCTCGACCGGAGGCTGCCGTGACGGCTTTGCGGTCCTGAAGCCCGCGCTCGAGCACGCGCTACACCTGCTCGCCGACGCGGAGACCGCGCACCGCCAGACGTGATTGCCGTCGAGTATCCACGCCGCTTCGCCTCGCTGGTGAAGATCGAGCACACGGTCTTCGCGCTTCCGTTCGCGTACGTCGGCGCGTTTCTGGCAGTCGACGGCGTACCGTCGGCGCACGACCTGCTCTGGGTGACGGTGGCGATGGTCGGTGCCCGCTCGCTCGCGATGGGGCTGAACCGGTTGATCGACGCGGGGATCGACGCGCGAAACCCGCGGACGGCGATCCGGGAGCTCCCGGCCGGGCGGCTCACGGCCTGGCAGGTCGTGGCCTTCTGCCTCGCCTCGCTGGGGGTCTTCCTGCTCGCGGTCTACCAGCTCGACCCGCTCGTGCGCTGGCTGTGGCCGATCCCCGTCGCCGGCTTCGTCATCTACCCGTACCTGAAGCGCTTCACGTGGCTCTCGCACCTCTGGCTCGGCGCCGTCGACGGGCTCGCTCCGGTCGGGGCCTGGGTCGCGATCACCGGCCAGTTGCCGCTCGAGGCTTGGCTCCTCGGCGGCGCTGTAGCCTGCTGGGTGGCCGGTTTCGATCACTTCTATGCGTTGCTCGACACCGAGGTCGACCGGCGCGAGGGCCTGCACTCGGTCGCGACGCGATTCGGAGAGCGGGGCGCCTTCCTGGGAGCGCGTGTGCTGCACGTCCTCACGGTCGCGTTCCTGGCAGCTGCGGGGGTCGGGCTGAATGTTGGCGTCTTCTACTGGCTGGGCGTAGCCGCCGTCGCAGCACTCCTTGCCTACGAGCACTCCCTCGTGCGGCCGGGAGACGTGCGCCGCCTCGATACCGTGTTCTTCACGATGAACGGGGTCATCAGCGTTGCCTTTTTCGCGCTCGTTCTCGCCGACTCGCTTTGACGCTACGGTCCACGGCGTGATTGCGACCGTCAGCGAATGGCGTGACCAGGAGGGATGGGGCGTCGCCACTGCGGCCGACGTGCCCGGAGGGATCTGGGTTCACTTCTCGATGATCCAGATGGAGGGCTACAGGACGCTCGAGCCTGGCCAACGCGTGGAGGTCGACGTCGAAGGCCCGCTCTCGTTCGAACAGGACGGGTTCCGCTACCGGGCTCGTACCGTCCGGCCTCTTTCCTGACCTCGCTGGTGCCGGACTAGACTCGGGCCGTGATTACGGCCCACAAGCTCTCCAAGCGGTTCGGGGACAAGCGCGTGCTCGAGGGGCTCGAGCTCGAGGTTCCTCGCGGCGGGTTCGTGCTCGTCACCGGGCCGAACGGGTCCGGGAAGACGACCTTGCTCCGGCTTTGCGCCGGGCTCGCGGCGCCTACTTCGGGTGAGCTCGACGTCGACGTCGAGCGCGGCCGGGTCGGGTTTCTCGCGCACGAGCCGCTCGTCTACCGCGAGCTGACCGCACTCGAGAACCTCGATCTCTACGGGCGCCTCTACCGGATTCCCGAGCGGCGCGAGCGCTGCGGGGCGATGCTCGAGCGCTTCGGGCTCTGGAGCGCCCGTAACGAGCGCGCCGGCACTTTCTCCCGCGGGATGCTCCAGCGGCTCGCACTCTGCCGCACGTTCCTCCATGAGCCGGACCTGCTGCTCCTCGACGAGCCGTTCGACGGGCTCGACGAAGCCGGGGCCGAGTTGCTCCACCAGGAGCTGGTCCAGCGCAGCGGCGCCACCTCCCTCGTCGCGACGCACGATCCGGAGGCGCTCGCGGCCGGCGCGACCGCCCGGCTGGCGCTCGCATGACCGGCTACGCCGCCGACGTCGTCGCGCTCGCGCGGAAGGACCTCCTCCTCGAGCTGCGTTCGCGGGACACCTTGCCGGCGATGCTGCTCTTCGTCGTCTCCGCGCTGACGGTCTTCCATTTCGCGCTTCCCGCCGAGGCGTCGACGCGGGCCGAGACGGGCCTCCTCTGGATTGCGATCGTCTTCACAGCCCTGCTCGGACTGACGCGCGCGTTCGCGCCCGAGCGTGAGGACGGGCTCCTCGACGGCCTCGTCCTGGCGCCCTGCGACCGGAGCGCGATCTGGTTCGGGAAGACGATCGGGGTGGTCGCGTTCCTCGCACTCGCCGAAGTGGTCGCGCTGCCGGCGTTCGCGCTCTTCTTCCACCCGCTTTCGTGGGAGCTCGTCGCCGCAGTCGCGCTCGCCGACGTCGGCATCGCCTCCATCGGGACCTTGCTCGCGGCAATCGCAGCCGCCAGCCGGGCGCGCGAGCTCCTGCTCCCGCTGCTCTTCCTGCCGCTCGCGATCCCGGTCGTGATCGGCGGCGTCGGTGCGAGCGTGGCCGAGGATCCGGCTTCGTTCCTCGGCTTTCTGGCCCTCTACGACGCCGTTTTTGCGATCCTCTCCTGGGCGAGCTTTGAGTACGTCGTTACTGAATAGGACCCTGGGGCCGGCGGCTTTCGCCCTGCTCGTGGGCGGCTTCGCGCTGGCCCTGTTCTGGGCGCCGGAGGATGCCGACCAGGGCTTCAGCCAGAAGATCTTCTACCTCCACGTTCCGATCGCCCTGACCGCGTACGCCTGCTTCGGCTTCGGCGCCTGGAAGGCGCTGCGCCTGCTGTGGCTGGGCGACGCACGCTACGACCTGGAGAGCTACACGGCGATCCACATGGGGGTCATCTTCGGCCTCCTCACGCTCGCCACGGGCTCGATCTGGGCCAAGATCTCGTGGGGCCACTGGTGGACCTGGGGCGAGCGGCAGCTGGTGCTGTTCCTGATCCTCTTCCTCTTCTACTCGTCGTACTTCATGCTCCGCTACTCGACCGAGCCCGGTTCGCGCCGGATGCGGAACTCCGCGGTCTATGCGCTCTTCGGCGTCGTCCTCATCCCCGTCAGCTTCCTCGCCGTGCGAATCGCCGGCACGATCCTGCACCCGACGATCTTCACGCACGAGGGCGCGAACCTGCCCGGGTCGATGCTGTTCGCGTTCTGCGTCTGCCTGGCGGGGATGCTCGCGCTCGCGGCCACGCTCTACCGGCTGGAGCTTGCGGGGAAGCGTGTCGACGCGAGCCTGCGCGAGCTGCGGGAGCTGCTGGCGTGACCTCGGCCGAGAAATACGTGACCGGGGCCTACCTCGTGTTCCTCGCCGCGCTGCTCCTCTACGTCGTTCTGATCGCGCTGAAGGTGACGAGGCTCGAGCAGGAGCTGGGCGAAGTAGCCCGCGCGGCCCGGGAGAAGGCCGGTGGCTGAGCTTCTCTTCTGGCCCGCGCTCCTCGCGTACGGCGAGGCCGCGTTCGCCTACGCCGGCGATGCGAGGCACCCGGGCCGGCTCGGCCTGCTCGCGACCTGGGGCGTGCGCGTCGGCTGGCTCGTGCAGACGGCCCTGCTCGTCGACCAGGCCGTCCGCGCCGACGGCTTTCCCTGGGACACCTGGGCCGGCTCGCTCAACCTCTTCGTCTGGCTCGTGGTCGGCGCGTATCTGATCTGGGGCTGCAAGCCGCGCTACCGGCTGCTCGGGCTCGTCGTCATGCCGCTCGCCGCGCTGTTGCTCGCCGTCTCGTATGCGGCGGGTGGAGCAGCGGCCACCGGCGGAACCGGCTACTCGACGCTGTTCCTCGTCTTTCACGTCGGGCTCGTCCTGGCCGGCTTCGCGGGTCTGACGCTCTCCGCCGCCATCGCCGCCCTCTACCTGTGGGAGGAGCGGATGCTGAAGCGGCGGAGCCCGAGGCTGCTGAAGTTCCGCGCGCCGTCCCTGGCGATCCTCGACAGGCTCGTCGGGCGCACCGTCGCGGGTGCCCTGCCCGTGCTGACGCTCGGCATGGCCGCGGGCCTGGCGCGGATCGACGACAGGTCCGACCTCGATCCGCTGATCGGTCTCACCGTTCTCGCCTGGGCCGTCTTCGGCGCGTTCCTCGTCCTCCGCTACGGCGCCGGCTGGCGCGGGCGGCGGTCCGCCTATCTGGCACTGGTCGGCTTCGCGCTCGTGATCGGGCTCCACCTCGGCCTCCCGGGGAGCCACTTCGCATGAGCATCGTCCTCGTCGGCACCTCGCACAAGCTCGCTCCGGTCGAGGTGCGGGAGAAGGTGGCGCTCGATCTCGAGGGCGCGGCCGACCTCGCTCGCCGGCTCTCGGACGGGGGCGAGGCGGTCTGCCTCTCGACCTGCAACCGCACCGAGATCTACCTCTCGCACCCGGACCTCGACGAGGCGGAGTCGCGCGCGGCAGACGCCCTGGGCGCCGGTGAGATCGAGCTCTACCGTCTGCGCGGGGAGGCGGCGGCGATCCACCTGTTCCGGGTCGCGTCCGGGCTCGACTCGCTCGTCCCCGGTGAGGGCGAGATTCTCGGCCAGGTGCGAGCCGCCTACGAGGCCGGCTTCTGCGGGCCCGTGCTCGACCGGCTCTTCAGGCAGGCGCTGCACGCGGGGAAGAAGGTCCGCACCGAGACGGCGATCGGCGAGAGCCCGGCCTCGATCTCCTCGGCCGCCGCCGCGCTCGCCCAGCAGGTCTTCGGCGAGCTGGAGGGCTGTCGCGTTCTGCTCATCGGCGCCGGCGACGTGAGCGATCTCGCCGCGCAGAGCCTCGTCAAGCGCGGCGCCTCGATCGGCGCCGTGACGAGCCGCACCCGGAGCCGGGCGGAGGAGATGGCGCGCCGGTTCGGCGGCCGGGCCGTGCCCTTCGATCGGCTCGGAGACGAGCTCGCGGCCGCCGACGTCGTCATCTCCTCCACGAGCGCGCCTGGCTACGTCCTGAGCGCGGAGCGGATTCCCGACCGCAAGGGCCGGCCGCTGTTCGTGATCGACCTCGCCGTTCCGCGCGACGTCGAGCCCGGCGTGGGGGAGCTGGACGGGTGCTACCTGTACGACATCGACGATCTTCAGGCCGTCGTCAGCGAGAGCCTGAGCGGGAGGTGGCGCGAGGCGGCGCGGGCCGAGACGATCGTCGTGCACGAGTCCGAGCGCTTTCGCGAGTGGCAGGCCTCGCTCGACGTCGTGCCCGCGATCGCGTCGCTGCGTGAACGAGCGGAGCGCATCCGCTCGGGCGAGCTGGCGAAGGCGGAGGGCCGCCTCGAGGGCCTGTCCGAGAGCGAGCGGCGCACCGTCGAGTCGCTGACGACGCAGATCGTGAACAAGCTCCTGCACCTGCCGATCGTGCGCCTGAAGGAAGCCGCCGCCGCGGAAGGCCCGGCCTACGTCGAGACGGCTCGGCACCTCTTCGGGCTCGGGGAGGAGGAGCGTGCTACTTCGGATCGGAAGCCGCGGTAGCCGCCTCGCACTGACCCAGGCCGAGCTGGCTGCCGAGCAGCTTCGGCGCCCCGGCGTGGAGATCGCGCTCGTCCCGATCACGACCGCCGGCGACCGCGACCGCACGAAGCCCTTCGGCCAGATCGGCGAGCGCGGAGTCTTCGTCAAGGAGCTCGAGGAGGCGCTGCTGGCCGGTGCGATCGACGTCGCGGTCCATTCGGCGAAGGACATGACCTCGACCGATGCTGCAGGGCTGGCGGTCGGCGCCTACCTGCCGCGCGAGGATCCGCGGGACGCGCTCTGCGGGGCGAATGAGATCGCGTCCGGCATGCGGATCGGGACTGCTTCCGTGCGCCGGCGCGCCCAGCTGCTCGCGCTCGAGCCGTCGCTGTCGATCGAGCCGTTGCGCGGAAACATCGACACGCGCCTGAGAAAGCGCGGCGAGCGCGGGCTCGACGCAGTCGTCCTCGCAGCCTGTGGGCTCGATCGGCTCGGCCTCGGGGACGAGATCGGGCATCGCTTCGACCCCGGCGAGATGCTGCCGGAGGCGGGGCAGGGCGCCCTCGCGCTCCAGGTGCGCGCCGGAGAAGAGGAGCTTGTCGCCCGGGCGAACGATGGGGAGACCGCCCGCCGGGTCGAGCTGGAACGAGCATGTGTGGCCGCGATCGGAGGGGGGTGCCTCGCACCGATCGCCGCCCACCACGACGGGAGCGTGCTGACGGCGCTCGTGGCCGATCCGGACGGACGCTGGGTCGAGCGGAGAAGCGGCGACGATCCCGCGGCACTCGCCGCGGAGCTGGCCGCGCTCGCGGCATGAAGATCGTCGTTACTCGGCCCCGCGACCAGGCGGGCCCACTCGTGGCACGGCTCGAGGCGCTCGGCCACGAGGTCGTCGAGTGCCCCTTGATCGAGATCGAGCCGCTCCCGGGCCCGATCGAGGTCGAGGGCTACGAATGGGTGATTGTGACGAGCCCCAACGGCGCCCGCGAGCTCTGCGCGCGCGCGCGCGGGAGGCTGCCGAAGGTCGCCGCCGTGGGCCCGGGCACGGCCGAGACGCTGCAGGAGCTGGGGGTCGAGCCGTCTTTCGTCCCCCGGGTCTCGTCGCAGGACGGCCTGCTCGCCGAGTTTCCCAGGCCGGCGGGCGCCATCCTCTTCGCGGCCGCCGAAGGCGCACGGCAGCGACCGGTCGAGGAGCTCGGAGCCGACTTCGTTCCGCTTTACCGGACGAGGCTCATGCGGCCGGCGGTGCCGCCCGAGGGCGACCTCGTCGTGCTGGCGTCGGGCTCGGCCGCCCGCTCCTTCGCCGAGCTCGGCGTCGGCATCCCGGCCGTCTCGATCGGGCCGCGGACGACCGAGGCGGCGGAGGCCGCGGGCCTCCGAGTCGCCGCCGAGGCCGAGTCGCACGATCTCGACGGCCTCGTGACCGCGGTCGATCGATTAGCGTCGGCCTGACGTGTTCGTCACCTTCCTCACCGATTTCGGGCTCGAGGACGACTTCGTCGGCACCTGCCACGGCGTGATGAAGCGGATCGCGCCCGAGCTCGAGATCATCGACATCACGCACGGGATCGAGCCGCAGGGCGTCCTTCAGGGTGCGCTGATGCTCGCGAACACGCTGCCCTATCTCCCCGAGGGCGTTCATCTCGCCGTCGTCGACCCCGGCGTCGGGAGTAATCGGCGCTCGGTCGCCCTGCGCGGCGGGGACGGCCGGCTGTACGTCGGCCCGGACAACGGGCTGCTCGTACCGGCGGTCGAGAAGCTCGGCGGAATCGAGGCTGCGCACGAGCTGACGAACCGCGAATACGCGCTCGAGCCGGTCTCGGCGACCTTCCACGGGCGGGACATCTTCGCGCCAGCGGCTGCACATCTGGCGAAGGGTGTTGCGATCGAGGAGCTCGGGCCCGCGCTCGAGCCCGGCTCCCTGCGACGGCTCGAGATACCGCAGCCCGATCTCAGTGACCGGCGCATCCGCGCATGCTGCCTCTACGTCGACCGCTTCGGGAACATGCAGCTCAACCTGACGCGACATCACCTCGGCCGGCTGGGAATCGAGCCCGGACGCCGGGTGGAGCTCGAGCTGGCGGCGGAGCGGTACTACGCGGTCGCCGCCCGAACCTTCACCGATGCTCGGGCCGGCGAGATCATCCTCTACGAGGACGCCTACGAGAACATCGCGATCGCGATCAGCGGCGGCAGTGCGGCCGAGACGTTCTCGGCGCGGCCGGGCGTCGAGGTCAGGATCACGGTCGAGTGAGCTTCCTCGAGCAGGCCGGGCGCAAGTTCGCACGGTTCACGACGAACCTCGTCGTGCGCAGTCCGGCGGCATGGAAGTTGCTGCGGGGGCTGACGCGGCTCCAGTTCCATCGCATCGCGCCCATCTGGGATCGCAACCGTTCTCCCGACGCCTTTGCGCCGCTCGAGGCCGCCCTCGACTCGCTCGACGGCAGTCCCCGGCGGGTGCTGGATCTCGGAACCGGCACCGGGTCGGCCGCGTTCATCGTCGCGCAGCGGTTTCCCGAGGCAGACGTCACGGGAGTGGATCTCGCCGACGGCATGCTCGCCGAGGCGCGGCGGAAGATCCCACCCGAGCTCGCCTCCCGGGTTCGGTTCGAGAAGGGAGACGCCGCGGAGCTGGAGTATCCGGCCGGCGTGTTCGACCTGCTGACGCTCGCGAACATGATCCCGTTCTTCGACGAGCTGGCGCGTCTTGTCGCGCCCGGCGGCTCGATCGTCTTCTCCTTCTCGGGTGGCGCGGGGACGCCGATCTACGTGCCGCCCGAGAGGCTCCGAGACGAGCTCTCGCGGCGCGGTTTCACGGACTTTGCAGAGTTTGTGGCCGGAGCCGGGACCTCTCTGGTGGCGCGGAAAGCGAACGAGGCGTAATCTTCGGTCCAAGAGGACGTTCGTGGCACGGCGACACCGGCCCGGACGTCCTTTTTTCGCCCAGGCTTCGAGCGCCGCCAAGCAGGTCCGCTTCGGGTTCTAGAAAGCCACGCTAGTTGTAGAAGACGATGTAGAAGCCGGCGTTGTGGCCGAGGTCGTCGCTCCCGACCGTCGCGACGTACGCGTCGGCTTGTGGGTTACAGGTCGAAGGCGCGGTGCTTCCGAATTGGGCGGCGATCTCGCCGGTCGAGTCGTCGAAGTCGGTCGTCACCTGCGCCCCTTTGAAGGCAAAGCCGAGGCCGCGCAGACAGTAGACGCCTGCCTGGGGGTTTGTGACCGTGGCGCTCGCCATCCCCTTCGAGCGAGCTTGGTCGATCACACCGGCGGCCGAGATATGTGCGAAGGCAACCGGGTTCGCGCTGTCCGCGTTCGTCGCGTGACCGGCGTTCGTGGCGGTGTCGGCGCTTGACGCGTGGCTCGCGTTGTCGGCAGCGCTTGCGTGGCTCGCGTTGTCTGCGCTTGTGGCATGGCCGGCGTTGAGAGCGAGCCTCGCTTTCGCGACGTAGGTGTTCTTGTTGATGCGGTTGCCCGGCTCGCTGTTCTTCTTGATCAGCTTTCCGTCGATCCGGGCGGCGGCGTAGGCAGTGCCTCCCATGGCGAGGAAGAGCGCGATCAGAGCGACGACCATCGAGGGCGAGGGCGGCCACTCACGTAGACGGCGTCTCATGCGAGTCCTCCTTATGGTCAATCCTGGCGCCAGCCGCTCAATCGTACGGCCGAGAGCGCACGGAGGGCAACGTCTGGATCTCGTTGGCGGGAGCGCGGCTGATGCGTAGCCTAAGCGGGATGGACGCCGAGCTCCGCCGTCAGGTCGAGAAGTCCGGCTACGAACAACCGGGCTTCGCCGAGCACTACGACCGGTATCGGCCGCGACCGCCACTTGCGCTGCTCGAGTTGCTGCCGCCGCTGGCGGGGGTCGACCGGCCGAGCCTCGTCGTCGATCTCGGCACTGGTACGGGGCTCTCTGCCCGTATCTGGGCCGAGCGGGCAGACCGGGTGGTGGGTGTCGAGCCGAATGACGCGATGCGCGCGTTCGCGGAGGAGGCGACGGATGCGTCCAACGTCACGTATCTCGGCGGCTCCTCGTACCAGACGGGGCTACCCGACGCGTGCGCAGACCTCGTGACCGCGTCCCAGTCGCTGCACTGGATGCGCCCGGAACGGGTCTTTCCGGAGATCGGCCGGATCCTGCGCCTCGGTGGCGTCTTCTGCGCCTATGAGTACTTCGTCCTCCAGACGCCGCTGTGGGAGCCCGAGGCCGAGTGGGAGGTTGTGCTGGGCAACAAGCGGGAGCTGCGGGCAAAGCTGGAGCTCGACGCCGACAAGCGTGTCTGGCCCGTGAGTCTCACGCGGCTCGAGGGGAGCGGTGTGTTCCGGTACGCACGTGAGCTCGCCCTCCACAGCGTGGAGCGAGGTGACGGCGAGCGCCTGGTCGGCATGGCGCTCAGCGAGGGGAGCATGACGACGCTGCTCGAGGCCGGCGCGAGCGAGCAGGACGTTGGCCTCGATCGCCTGCGCCTGGTTGCGAAGAAGATGCGTGAGCCGGTGCCCTGGTGGATCGGCTACCACGTCTGGATCGGCCTCAAGTAAGCCGGCACACGGTTCTTGCATCGCCAGGCTCAGTGGCGAGGGCCGGAATCGAACCGGCGACACCACGGTTTTCAGCCGTGTGCTCTACCAACTGAGCTACCTCGCCGCGGTTTCGCAGTGTAGCCGCGAACTATTCACGCTCCTGTGAGCCGGCCGTGCGTGATTGCTCGAGGCCGTAGCGGCTTCTCGAGAAATCCGGTGCTGCGGTCGCTCGCGTAGCAACGAACGCAGACACAACGCGAGTAGGAGGCCCTTCCATGCCCCGAGTCGGCCTTGTTCTTCTTCCAGTCCTCGTCCTTGTCGGAACGCTGGCGCTTCTCACAGGCAACGCGGCGGCCGGGCCGGCCACCGAGTCGTGCAGTGCCGTCGCAGGCGCTCCGTTCCTCTACTCGGTGGTCATCCCGGTGTCGTCGGTTCAGTGCGACTCCGCAACGCGCCGCCTGCGTGTCTCCACGGTGCTGACGCGTGACGGAATCGCGGCAGCGAGCGCCACGCGCGACTGTCGCAACACTGACGTGTGCTGGCTGACCGTGGACGCTTCGGCGCCCGACTTGCCCGGGAACCAGGTCTGGTGCACGAACACCGTCGGGAGCGTGAACGGCCACGTCGTCGGGAAGGCGAGCGCCTGTGAGAGCGACGAGTTCTGAGTAGCGTCAGGGGCGGCTAACCAGGTGACGCGGGCCGGGTAAACGTCCGGCCCGCGACGGCGTGCTGCGACTCAGGCCGTCGTCCGCGCTGCGGTCAGGCGCTCGACAAGGGTGTCGACCAGCTCGGTCTTGAGGAGCACGTCGTCGGCGCCGGCCTCCTTGACGGCCCGGTGGAGGGCCGGAGCATCGTCGCCGGTGAGCGCGATCAGGCAGAGGTGAGGATGGTCGCGGCGGAGATGCGCGACCGCGCTCACCCCGTCGAGCAGAGGCATGTGCAGGTCGAGGACGGCCGCGTCCGGCGTGAGCTCGTCGACGAGCTCGATCGCCGCGAGGCCGTCGACGGCCGTGCCGACGACCGACAGCTCCTTCTGACCGTCGATCAGCTCGCGCAGCGCGCCAAGGAATTCCTCGTCGTCGTCTGCGAGCAGCACTCGAATCGCGCCTTTGGAGGCCGACGCCACCGCCCTATCTCATCGCGTTGCAGGTACCGCGTCAAGGACGCTCGGGAGCAGCTCTTGCCAGTCGCCCCCGACGGCGACGTCGACCGCGTCTGGAGTCGTCTCGCCGATGCTGACGACGACGCCGGCCTTCACGCACCCGGCCCAATGCTCGGGATCGTCCTCGGCTTCGACCGCGATGTAGAGCCGGGGGGCGACGGGCCGGCCGAGCAGGCCGACCTGCCCGTGGCGGGCGACAGCGGCGCCGTGCGGAGCGGCAAGCCGCGTGAGCTCATCGGCATCGATCGCCGGGCCCGCGGAGACGACGACGTCGGCCTCGTCCAGCGCTGCCGCATCCTGTGACGGGCGTCGTTCTGCGAGACGGAGGCGTGGCGCCGGCAGGCTCCGGAGCTCGAGCGTCCTCACTTCCGCCACCCCATCTTCGCGCGGCTCGAGAGGCTCGTACATTCGCGGGCGAACCGTCGCCAGCTGCGGCGTCGTCGAGCCCATGATCACCGAGACGATGTTCCCGCCGAACGCGGGCTTCTGCTGGAGCAGACGGCCGGCCTTGGCGATGTCGACACCGACGCAGTCGCCGGTCATTCCGAGCTCGAGCTCGCCGGCGGCTCTCGGCCCGTAGTCACGACCGCGGGCGGTCGCGGGGATGAGGAGCACGCGCGGGGTGTGCTCCTCGAGCACCTGTGTCACGACCGCCGCCCAGAGCTCGGGATGGTAGGTGGCAAGCGCCTCGTCGTCCACGGCGTAGACGACCTCGGCCCCGTGACGTGCGAGCTCCGCGATCGCCTCCGCCAGGTTGTGTCCGATGAGGAGTGCGACGTTTCGCCCGCCGAGCTTGCCCGCGAGCTCGCGCCCGCGCGCGAGGAGCTCGAGGGAGACGCGCCGCGGCCGCCCGCTCGCGAGCTCGACCACCGACCAGCAGTCGTAGGGAGCTCCGGGAATCTCGGCGATGTGGCCCGGCTTCTCCCACGACGGCGGCTCGGGCGCGCGCTCGGCGAGGAGCTCCGCGACCGCTTGAGCCGCCTCGCTCCCGCTCTCGGCGCGCTGGCGCTTCCGCTCCGGCCGCGAGTCGCGGACGGCGAGGACACGCGTCGGCGAGCCGGTCTGGCCGAAGCGCTTGTCGTTCGGCCGGAGGTCGTCGACGAGATCGCTCGCCTGCCAGACGTCGATGGGCCCGTCCTTCGACTCGGGCTGACGGTCCGGCGGCGCGGCGACCGAGAGCACCATCGGCGGCTCGACCTCGTAGACCTCTTCCCCGTCCTCAGTCTCCCGTGTCACGCGCAGGCCGGGCTCGATCGCGACGACGTTCGTCACGTGGGGCCAGCCGAGGAAGGCGGCGACCTCCGGCGGCACCTGCCATGTCTCCGAGTCGAGCGTCTTGCGTCCGCAGAGGACGACGTCGGCTCCCTCCTTGCGGACGGCGAGCGCGAGGGTGCGCGACGTTCCGAGTGTGTCCGCGACCGCGAAAACGCGATCGGAGAGGTGGATCGCCCGGTCGGCGCCGAGCGCCAGGCACTCGCGCAGTGTCTCTTCGGCCTGTGGCGGCCCCATCGTCATCGCGACGACCTCGTCTCCGAGCGCGGCCGCGTGCCGGACGGCGTGGCGGTCGAAAGCGTTCAGCTCGAGCGGGACGCCCTCGCGCTTGAGCGTCTTCGCCTCCTCGTCGAACTCGATCGCGCCGATCGCGGGGACCTGCTTGACGAGGCAGACGATCTTCATTGCTGCGAGCCTATCTCTCGATGCTGGGAATCCTGTACGACATCCACGGCAACATGCCCGCGCTCGAGCGGGTGCTCGAGGAAGCGGCGGAGCTCGACATCGACCGTTGGCTTCTCGGCGGCGACTACGGCACGCCGAGCCCGTGGCCCGAGGAGACGCTGGCGCGCCTGCGGGAGCTGCCGAACGCGACGTGGATTCGCGGCAACGGCGAGCGGTGGTTGCGGGAGCCGCCGCTGGACCGGCCCGAGGTCATGGAGACCTACGACCTCTTCCGCGGCTCCTTCTCGGACGAGCTCGTCGACGAGCTCTACTCGCTGCCCCCGGAGGCCGAGCTCGACGGGATCCTCTACGTCCACGGCTCGCCACTCTCGGACGTCGACAGCTTTCCCGCGCAGCCTTCGGACGACGACGAGCGAATGCTGAACGGCGTCCGCGACCGGACGATCGTCTTCGGTCACAGCCACTTGCAGTTTCGTCGGCCCGGGCCGAACGGAACTGACCTTCTCAACCCGGGCAGCGTCGGCATGCCACTCGACGGCGACGTTCGCTCTGCGTGGGCGACGTGGGACGGCGACTTCGAGTTCCGCCGCACCGAGTACGACGTCGCGCGGGCCGCCGGGGGCTACCGCTCCCTGGGCGGCGAGTTCGGCGAGTTCGCGTCCCGCCGAATCGAGCGCGGGTCCGACTAAGTAACACACTGTTACTAAGTCGGTTGGGCGTCGAGGGCGATCCCGACGTTGCGCTCCTGCCACGCCAGGTGAATACTGTCGGCATGCGCCGTGCTCTGCCGGTGGTCGGCTCGGTGGTAGTCGTTTGCGTTGTCGTTGCGACTGCTGTGGCTGGTTGCGGAGGCGGGGGCAGCAAGGGCACGAATCCCAGGGACCCGCAGGTCGCGATGGGTGCACACCTCTTCGTCCAGTTCGCGTGCTCGTCCTGTCACGGCGAGCAGGGCAAGGGCGGTGTCTCGCCCGACGTACCGGCGCTGAAGGATGTCGGCAAATCGTTGACCGTCAGTCAGCTGAACACGATCATCAACCACGGGCTGGGCGAGTCGGCGAATCCGCAGAAGCCGTACATGCCCGTCTGGGGGCCGGTGATCTCGACGAGCCAGGTCGGAGATCTCGTCTCCTACATCCGCGCTGGGCTCCCGAAGGTGAGAGACGCCGATCCGGTCCCGGTACCGCGTGACCAGGGGCAAGCCGTTGCCGGAGCCGCGCTCTACCAGCGCGACGGCTGCATCAACTGCCATGGCCCCAGCGGCCTCGGCGGCGTCCCGAATCCGCTGTCCGAGGACAAGACGATCCCCCCGCTTTCGGGCCAGGACTTCCGGGAGGAGTTCAACACCGACGCCAAGATCACCGAGATGATTCGTTCCGGCAGCGTCATCGGGAAGGCGCCGATCGCGAGCATGCCGCATTGGGGCGGGATCCTCTCCGACGAGGACCTCGCGGACCTCGTCGCCTATCTGAAGACGCTGAAGTAGAGGCGTTCTAGGCCAGCGTCGCCTCGACTGCGATGTCGACGTTGCCTTTGAGAGCCTGCGAGACGGGGCAGTTCTCCTTTGCCTGCTCCGCGGTCTCGCGGAATCCCGCTTCGTCGAGGCCGTCGACCTGGCCGCGGATCGAGAGCTTGATCGTCGTCAAGCGGAACCCGTCCTCGGTCTTGTCGAACGTCGTTGTCGCTTCGGTCTCGAGCTGCGTCGCCGGATGGCCGCCCTCTGCGAGGGCGTGCGCGAGTGCCATCGAGACGCACGTAGCGTGCGCCGCCGCGATCAGCTCCTCGGGGCTGACTCCTTCGGCGTCCTCGGCTCGGGCCGACCAGCGCATTTCGACGTCCGAGAGGACGCCGGTCCCGGTCGAGACTCGGCCGGAGCCGCTCATCAAGTCGCCTTCCCAGGTCGCGCGCGCGGTCTTCTCAGTCGCCATCGTCGCCCCTTTCCTCGCCTGAACCCGAGGGGCGATAGTACTTCTTGCCCTTCAGCGGCTCGGGCAGGTAGTCGACGTCGAAGCCGCTCGGGTCGGAGTGAGGATAGATGTAGCCCTGGCCGCGGCCGAGCTTCTTTGCGCCGTAGTAGTGGGCGTCACGGAGCTCGTTGGGTGGGCGCGTATGGCCGTGCTCCCGGACGTCCTTCGCCGCTTCCCCGAGCGCCGTGATGACTGCGTTCGACTTCGGCGCGCGGGCGAGGTAGATCGCGGCTTGCGCGAGGTTGAGCCGCGCTTCGGGCAGCCCGACGTGCTCGACCGCACGCGCGGCGGCGACCGCGACGAGCAGTGCGCGCGGGTCGGCGTTGCCGATGTCCTCGGAGGCGAGGACGATCATCCGCCGGGCGATGAAGCGCGGATCCTCGCCGCCCTCGAGCATCGCCGCGAGGTAGTACACGGACGCGTTCGGGTCCGAGCCGCGCATCGACTTGATGAACGCCGAGACGAAGTCGTAGTGGGCGTCGCCGCCCTTGTCGTAGACCAGCGGCCGCTTGCGAGCCGCATCCTCCACGTGGACATGTCCGAGGGTCTGACCCTCGGCCCTGGCCGTTTGGGACGCGAGCTCGAGGATGTTGAGGGCGTTGCGAGCATCGCCGCCGGCTCGCCGGGCGATCAGCTCGACCAGCTCGTCCGGGACCTCGGCACCCAGCTCCCGCGCGCCGCGGCGGACGATCAGCTCCAGCTCCTCCTGCGAGAGAGGGACGAGCTCGTAGATCTGCGTTCGCGAGAGCAGCGCCGAGTTGACCTCGAAATAGGGGTTCTCCGTCGTCGCCCCGATCAGGATCAGCGTTCCCTCCTCGACCGCCGGCAG
>WNGB01013769.1_pt1 | contig 27120 bp, 15 predicted proteins | sample 5400681 | NCBI WGS metagenome assembly WNGB01 (sample SAMN13153367, study PRJNA577476) | soil metagenome | isolation source: 115 cm soil or saprolite under grassland replicate 2 | place: USA:California | collected 2016-06-15
CATCGCGCCCTGTCCGTCTCGAGGAAATAGCGGAAGGCAAGAATCGTCCCGAGCGTGAAGACGAGCGAGTAGACGTCTTCCCGGATGAATCGCGAGAAGTACGCCAGGTGAGGGGAGATAAGAACCAGCACGGCATAGACGACCGCGGCCCGCTTTCCGATCCACCGCGAAAGGGGCCAGGCGAAGGCGATGAGGAGCAGTCCGAACACCGCCGGCAGGAAACGCGCCGTCACGTTGGAGACGCCGGCGATCTTGTAGACGATCGCGTTGGCGTAATAGAGGAAGGGTCCGTGGTAGGCGGGGTCGTAACGCCAGGTGCCGTCCTTGGCGAGCGTGGAGGACTGGAAGGCGTGGATGGATTCGTCGTGGTGGAACGGGCGTTCGCCCAGCCGATAGAACCGTGTCGCGAGCGCCGCGAGCAGGAAGAGCAGCAGGAAGGCGCTGCGGATGTTGCGCCCCTGGTCCGCCGCGACCCGTTGCGGTTCGCTCACGGGTTTCTCCCTGGGGTCACGCGGCGGCATGCATGATCATCGAGGTTCCAGATCTTATCTCACGGCTTTCCCGGGAGCGCGAGTTGCGACACCGTGTTGTTGCCGGAGTTGACGACGTAGAGGACTCCCCGCTTTGGATCGAGGGCGATACCGGTCGGCTTCACGAAGGGCTTTCCCGCGTCGTCGGTCGTCCGGCGCGCCGGCGTTCCGGACGGATCGAATTCCAGCACGGCGTTCTTAGCGGGGTCGGCCGCATAGATGCCTCCTTTCGCATCCACTTCCAGGTGAGGCTCGTCTCCCACGGACCACCCGGGCACGGGGAGAGTACGGAGAAACTGCCCCTCCGCGCTCAGGATCTGAATGCGATGATTGCCTGTGTCCGCCACGTAGACCGATCCCGAGGGACCCACGGCGATTCCGACCGGCTCGGAGAACTCCAGAGGTCCGCTCCCCAACTTACCGATGGAGCGGATCAATTTCAGTGAGCCGTCGTACTGCACGATTCTCTTGTTCCCGGTGTCGCTCACCCAGACGCTTCCATCGGGAGCGGCCGCCACGCCGCGCGGGCCGAAGAGCTCGGTGACCGCGGCCTTCCTTTCACCCGCTAGAGTGAACAGCTCGATGCGCCCGTTCCAGGTGTCGGCCACGTACAGGTTCTCCCCCTGGACCGCGACGCCGGAGAGCTGGTTGAAGCCGTGTTCGCCTTTGCCCCGCCCCCCCCAGCCTCCCAGGTTGCCGCCTTTGCCGTCGAAGAAGCGCAGGCGTGAGTTGCCGAAGTCGGCGATCCAGAGGCGACCCTGGTCGTCAACGGCGGCGTCCCGCGGCTCCTTCATTCCGGAGAAGGGAGCGACGCCCTCCGCAGCCGACTCGCGGATGACGGGGCGCTCTTCCGGCTCCTCGCTCGGAGTCGGCCGGGTCTCGGCCGTCTTCGGAATCGTCTCACGCGTGGGGGCGATGACGTCCTGGGTGTCCCCGCCGGTCACGCGATAGACCGTGGCCTCGGGATTCTCGTAGGCGATCTCGAAGGACGTCTTCGCGGTATCGAACTTGCGCAGGCCTTCGGCTGGATAGGTCGTCCGCTCGAGCCACCCGACGTAGACATAGCCGACGTGGTAGCGGCGCAGAAGCTCAACGGCTTTCTCCACGCTGGGACTTGAATAGATCTGTCGTACGGCCTCGCGCCTTTCTGCGACCTGTTCCTCCGGGTTGCCGCGTTGCTTGACGTGATGTTCCCAGCCGAGGACGGTAGGAAGCCCGGTCAGCATCGAGATACGGCTGAACTCCTGATACGACTGGCCCTGCGCCTCGAGGACCACCGGCGTTCCGCGCACGGCGCGGCGCAGCCAGAGGACGGCGCGGTACTCTCCGGGGCGCTGCTCTTCCAGGTAACGCAGGCCGTTCAAGGAAGGACCGGAATAGGCGACAAAGTGTTTGCTCACCGCCCCGCGCGCGGCCGTCGCGGTCGTGAAGAGCGCGGCTCCGGCGAGGAGGAAGCAGAGGACCCGCGCGGGCAGCACCCATCTCCGGAACGTGCCCGGTTTCTCACGGGGGCCGAAGACGAGGGCCGTGGTCGCGAGCGCAAAGAGGAGCCAGACCTCCTGGTACAGCTTAAAGAATGTGTTCATCCGATCGGAGATGTAGAACCGCTGCGTCACCAGGATCAGGAAGAAGGCTCCGGCCAGAAACCCGAAGGCCATACGGTCCTCCGGTTGATCGGCCATTGTCCGCGCCGCCAGCACGAAAAGGAGGATCCCGGCCGCGCAGAAGACCTCCACGGAAACAAACGCGAGGAGGGTCAGGAGAACGGCCAGCGAGATAATGACGACGCGTACGGTCCTCTTCCCGAGCCCCTCTCGCGCGAGCTGCTCGCCGAATCTCGCGAGCCACCACGCGAACGCGAGGAGGAAGAAGAGCCCGAAGACCGTCACGACATCCACGCCGGCCGCTGCCCGCTCGTGATTCCAGCCGTGGCCGGGCGGTCCGCCGCCGCGCACCCACTGGAGCAGGGCGAAGACGAGCGCCGCCGCGACCGCGGCCGCCCCGCCCGGAGCGACACGCAAGAGCGCCCGCGCCGAAAGCCCGTCCGATGCGAACGCCGCGACCAGGAGGACCAACACGAGAACACCCGCAAGCAGCGGCGTGTCCCAGGCATTGGTGAGCGCCTGCGTCGCGACGGCGAAACCCAGGATCGTCCCGGCGGCGAGTCGCGAGGCGAGGCGCGCCGGAATTTCCGAGTGAGCCCGCACGAACTGCAGAGCGCAGGCCGCGACGAAGATGAAGAGCGGGATCGCCAGAACGTGCGCGTGCAGATCGGCGAAGACCAGGCTCCAGAAGGGATACTCGTTGATCGTGTCCTTGACCACCCGGGAGGTGGCCCAGAAGTAGTCCCAGTTGAGCGGGCGTTTGTTCACCAGCCATTCGCGCGGGCCCGCCAGGTTCCCGAGCAGCAGCGTCAGGCTCGCTCCCGCGATCCCCGCCCGCAGCGTTCCCGCCCAGTTGCGCAGGAGCGTGAAGGCTCCCTGCAGGATCGTGCCTCCCAGCAGTCCTATCGCCAAATTGAACGTGTATCGGGTCGAGAGCCCGGTCAAGAGCGTCAGGAAAGCGATCATCTCCTGCCCGAACGCGTAGTACCCGAGCGGAGCTCCGGCGAACCACGGATCGGAGGGGGGGAGCCGACTCGTCCGCACGAGAATGTTCAGGATCGAATAATCCATCGGCTTTTCGCCCCAATAGATCTCGGGGTTGAGAGCGCGGATCCCCAGAAAGAGGACGAATCCGACGGCGAAGGCGATCTCGCCCGCCAGGAGCAGGCGCCAGTTCTCCCGCAGGAACCGACGGATCATGTCCTTGCGTCGAAGGAGAAGAAAAGCCGACGGAAGCACCGAAAGGAGCAGGCAGAGGAAGGCAGTTGCGCGGCCATTGTGGAGCACCCGGAATTTGACGAGGAGTCCGAGCAGATACGTGCCGCCGAGGATCCCCAGCAGGCGCGCAAACCCGGCTCCGCGATCCTGGAAGCGCGAGAAGAGGGCATGGGTTAGCGGAAACGCGAGGACACCCATGACCAGCAGGACGAGGTACCAGAGGATGGCGGCCGGCCACGACCCCACCACCGAATCCGGCGGCGCCGATCGGGGCTTCTCCGTCTCCCGGGCGGCGCCCGGCGGCGCGCCTCCGGGCGCTTTCCCCTGGCCCGCAGGCTTGGCGGCCGTCTGCACCGACGACGGGGGAGAAGCCGGCGCGGCGTTTGCGGCGGGCTCCGCGGAGCCCGGACGCGAAGTCCGCCGCGAACTCGCCAGTAACAAATCGACGCGGTCGAGGGGGCGGGAGGGACGGCCGTTCACGACGCGAGCCTCCATCTCGGCCGCCGCCAGATGTCCCGTGTTGCGGAAGATGAGGACCTTCGGATGATCGTAGACGGAGAACGACTCGTCGGCGAGCTCGGTCGGAAACTCGATCCCGAGAAATGACGGACGAGAAGCGAAATCCTTGACGAGGGTGAAGCCCAGGTCGCCGCCGAAGAGTTCGTAGAAGTATCGGCTCGTGAACGGGAACTTGTCCGGCGCCTGTGTGACAGACCCGTAGACTCTCTTTGTCGGGAGCACCGCATAGTCGGCGGCGGCCAGCTCCCGGCAAATGCCGGTGATCTTTTCGCGCGTGTCCGGCTCGTAATAGGGCATCTGGACGACCCGATATCGCGAAGGGTCCCGGTCCGGCAGGGGAAAGGGGAACCCTTCATCCCAGTGCTGCGTGGCGACCCGGGCGCCCGCCGGGACGTTCTCATAGAACCACTCGGAGGCCCTCAGCACGGGATGTCGCCGGGTGTAGATCGTCAAGAACGAGACGAGTGCAACGGCGGTCCCGGCCAGGACGATCGCCCGCACAACTCTTCCGATTCTGGCTCGCTCGGCCCAACCCTCCAGCCAGGCGGCGCCGAAGAGGATCAGCAGGGGATAGATCGGAAGAAGGTACCGCATGAACTTGACGTCGAACGACCCGTTGATCGCGAAGAAAGGCAGGACCCACGACAGAAGGACCAGCTCGGCAGTGTTGGCCTTCCGAAACGCGCGCTGGACGCACAGGATCGTTCCCCAGACCGCGGCGAGCCCCAGCAGTGGCGCCATGCCCCAGAGAATCATCTGCTGGAGGTCGTAGAGATACTTGGGGACCCCGATGTACTGGTTGGTGTAGGGAACGATCCCGGCGTTTCGCACCATCCGGCTCTGCTCGAGGATGTCGTGGATGTAGGCGTGGAAGTCGAGGATCGCGTACGGCTGTCCCAGCACGAAGAACACAACCGCCGCAACGCCGGCCGCGAGGCCGTAGAGCAGTGGACGGGCCCTTCTCTCCAGACGCCACCGGATCGCGACCGCCACGGCCAGCGGCAGGAGAATCGGCAGGGCGCTGAACTTCGTTGCAACGGCCAGACCGATCGAAAGGCCCGCGAGCAGATAGCGAGACAGCCTGCCCGACTCGACGGCCTCGATCAGAAAAAACAGAGAGAGCAGGACGAGAAACGTCAGCGGAATATCGCTGATCGCGAAGTGGGAGCTCTGGACGTGGAGGACCGTCGCGGCGAGCAGCGCCCCCGCCAGCAGGCCGGCCCGCCGCCCGTACAGCCGGGCGCCGAGCAGCGCCAGGAGGACCACCGTCGCAGCCCCCCAGAACGCCGAGAGTTCGCGCCCCGTGAAGATGATCCCGTCGTAACCGGCAAACCACGGACGCACTCTTGCGAGCAGGGTCGTGACGACCCGAGTCACATACAGAGGAAAGGAACCGTAGGCGAAGAAATGCGGATTGAGCTGGAGAGGGACGAAGGAGACCCTCTCGATCGCCATCGCGATGGCCCGTTCATCGGGGTGGAAGAAGTGGCCCTGGTCCCATCGGAGCCCGATGAGACGCACGACCGCCGCAAAGAGAAACAGCGCGAGCAGCGGCCAGCGGTCGCGCCGGATGTTCAGTGGCATTTTCCGCGCGAAGGGTACCAGAATCAGCCGAGCGGTTCCGCCCCGCCTCACCGCGTTCGCGGGAGCGGGAGGCGACCCCGCAGTCGGATGAACTCCTCGCGCAAAAGCGGCTTGACCAGCCGCAGCGGGATGACCGAGCGTTCTCCGGAAGGCGGTTCCCAGAGCAACTGGATCGTCGAGGCGAAGCCCTTCTTGAGGTAACGGACCACGAGCCGGTGCTCTCCTTCGCCCCCACATCAGTCGGGTTTGCGAGCTCTCTCCGCGGCGCGCCCGGTCCCAGTCGTTTGCGAGAGCCGGCCGCGCGCAAGCGCGGCGAGGAGACCGGCTCCCGCTGCCGACAGCGCGAGCCACCAACCCAGCAACGTCGTCAGTTTGGCCGCCGGCTGGTTCGGCACCTGTGCGGGCGTGGGCGCCTTCGAGAAAACCGACTCGACCGGAGGGCGAACAAAGTGATCCCGCTCCCACATGAAGATGCGCCGGTTTGGATAGAATGCCAGGAGTTTCGAGTTGTCGGGCCGCGAAACAGCGAATGCGAGGTCGGCCTGGAGATCCGCCTGCAGAAGATTGCTGGCCGCACCCCAGCTGAACCAGTTATCGTCGGGAAACAGAATCAACCCCCGACGGAGGCGTCCCCCGCCAATTGCGGTCTCGAGCCCGCCGTTGACCCAGTTGTAGCCCTTGTAGAGTCGCATGCGAGGCCGCAGCGTCACGGCTGTCGTGACAACGAGGCCAATGAGAAGACTCCCTGCGACTATGGCGACGCTGCGGCCCCATCGGAGTCGCGCCGGCGACTGGGAGGCATCGATTCCGCCGAGAAGAAAGAAGCCCCGGGCAGTTAAGAGGTAGATGCCGAACAACGCCTCGAAGTAGAACCTCGGGCCGTAGCCGTGCAGTCCGTGTCCGCCCCAGGCCAGAAACGAAAGAGGAAGCGCGATGAACATCGCTGCGAACAGAAGATCGAAGACTCGAGGACCTCGCAGCAAGAAAGGGACACAGGCAAATGCGAGGCTCAAGGAGAGGATCGGCCAGCCGGTGAGAATTCCCCAGCCCCAACCGAAAATCGCCGGTGGGACGGATGCCACGGTCGCATCGAGGTGCATCAGCGCCGAGGGAAAGTTTTGGACCGAGAAGGACGTGCCGGCGCCATAGCTGTAGGCAAAGGAAAACGCGCTGCCGGTGATCAGACGGTTGGAGATGAGCACCGGCAGCGAGCCGAAGACTCCGCCCAGGATGAAGACGCCCAGAGATCGGAGCGTCACGCGCTTTTCTTCGGATCTCAGAAGCTCCGAGAGTAGCAGGATCGCGAACGGACAGGCGACGGCCGCGGCGGTCAAAGGCCGGATCCCGAAGGCGAAGCCCAGTGAAGCTCCGGACAGGCCAAGGATCGGCAGACTTTCACGACGCCGCCCCACCAGGAACAGCCAGAGAAAGAGGGCGATCATCAGTGCGGCGGAACCGTGAGAGAGGTAGCTCGAGAACATGAGGATGGCCATCGGGGACAGCGCGCCGAGGAGAGCGGCGGTCAGCCCGACGAGTTCTCCGTAAAGCTCCTGGCCAATCAGGAAGAGCAGCAAGACGTAGAGGGCACCGCAGATCGGCGACACGATCCATGGCAGGCCGATGGCCTGGCCGAGCGCAAGAACCAGCGGCCAACCGACCGGATATATGCTGAACCACTTTTGGTCGCGGAAGTACGTGAATGGGACTGCCAGGTACTCCTGGATCGGTGGAGCGGCCTGATAGAGCTTGTTTGCAAGGAGCCACTTTGCCTGGAGCATGTAGGCGACCTCATCGGGAGTGTGAGCGAGGCCTTCCAGCACGCCCCTCGATACCCAGAGGCGAATTCCCAGTGCGATGAGGACCAGAAAACCGACCGAAATCCCCACCCAGATGCGCCGGAGGGGGGAGGGCACCGGACGAGCCGGTCTCGGGGCGGGGTGATCCGCGCCGAGAGAAAAGAGTCTCCGTAACGCGGCGAACACAAGCACGAGGAGGCAGCCGGCCATAGCACTGCGTACCAGAATGTCCAAGGCATTGAGCGCGAGCTGCGAACGGGGCGAGACGAGAGCATCCACGGCCAGAGTCCGGCCGCCCGCGTTGATGAGGAAGTCGTTGTTGAGCAGACCGCGTCGAAACAGGATTGATACGTTCGGTTCACCCTGGAGGACGATGGATGTGTAAGACGTACAGCGACCCGTGAATGTTGCCTCGAGCGTGAAGTCTCCCGTCAATCTGACTGAGCGTTCATAGACGCGACCGCGTCCGGCGGGGTCCACGTACCAATCGCCGAGCGGCGCATGGGCGCCTCGCTTCACGGAGAATCGCCCGGGCAATCGGTCTTCGAGGATGATCCGCTCGTTCTGTACCACTTTGAGCGTCTTGCCGCCCATGGGGAAAACCGAGTCCGGAGCCTCGATCTGGATCTTCGAGACGCGATCGATCTTTGCGACTGCCTGGATGCTTCTCCGGTTGATGGTCAGAGACACTCGCCCGGCTTGGCTCGTGAACTCAAGGTCCGTCCGGAATGCCGTGAAGCTGCTCAGGAACCATAGGGCGAGCAGGAGGCCGAGCGGAATCGCGATCTGTCGCGCCCCTGGCGCAAAGAAGCGCGAGAAACGGAATCGCGGGGGCGGCTTCACGCTCATATGCCCTCTCCCTGACCCCTCTTCTGCTCCAGCGTCTCTCGTATCCAATAGGCCGTCTCCTCAATGCGACGGCACCCGCGCGGCGAGCGTGCGCTCCCCGAACTCAGGAATCAAGCGCCTCGAGACTCGGATTGACGGACGTCGGAACGCTCTGGAACGCATCCCTTCGCGGCCCTTCTCAGAATACAACTCCGGAAGCTCTCCGGCAAGATTCCGGCAGCTACCGTCAGCCAGAGAATCGGCGTCCGAACTTCGAACCTTGCTCCGACTCCGCGAGTTCGACCCTCATGGTCGTATACTTCCCGACCGATTCTCCATTTCGTGAAATGTTCCATGACTTCGCGACGCGCTGACACCTCGACGCTCTTGCGGGATGGGACAGGCCGGCCTTAGCGATGCGGAGTCTTTTCAGTCGCTCTTCCGTAATGAAGCTTCGGCACGGCGCTGGCGCACTCGGCGTGGGACTGCTGGCGGTCGGGTTGGCCGGGTGGGGAGAGGCCGTGATCCGCTCGAAGAACTTTTCCGGACTCGGAGGAGCGCTTTACGTCCTGGGTATTGTTCTCTTCGCTGTCGGCGCATGGCCTCTTCCGGCCGCAGATTCGTCTCGCCTTCCTTCGACCGATCCATCGGCCCCGATCCCGCAAGCGTCCCAGGGCGACCGTCGCCGGAGCAGCCGGTGGCGCGGCATCGTACTTCTGATCGGCGCGATGGTCCTCGCGATCGGCACAAATGTCGCGATGCTTTCCCGCCTCAGGAGCGGGAACGAATCGGCGACAACGGTCACTCTGTGGCTATTCAGTGTGGCCCTTCTTCTTCTCGCCGGGATCCTGGGCGGAGAATCGATCGCCTGGACACCGCGCTGGAGTACCCCATCGTGGCCTCGGGCGCGGCGGAGCCGCGCGAGCCTCCTTCTTATTCTTATCCTGCTTCTGGCGGTCACCGCGCTGTCACGATTCCTGGAACTCGACTGGGTTCCCTACGGCATCAATGCCGACGAAGGGGACAGAGCTGCCGTATCAATGCAAATCGTCCGGGGGCAGAACACTTCGAGCGTCTTCGGCACGGGCTGGTATCACCTGAGCATGGTTTATTTCAAGCTCCTGGCCCTCGTCATGAAGTATTTCGGGCTGAATTTCGCGGGCGCTCGCGTCCTTGGCGCGATTTGCGGCCTCTTAACCGCCGTGATCCTCACGTGGGTGGGAGTCCGGCACTTTGGACGCTGAGTGCCGCGCTGTTTCTTGAAGCGGCGAGGAACGGAAAGGCCTGGGCCTGGATCGGCGCGGGAATCGCGGGCGGCGCCTCGATCTATTTCTACCCGACCGGGCGCCTCTGGTCCGTCCTGGCCGCGTTCTTCTGCCTTTACCTTTTGCTCCGGGGTCCGCAAAGACGAAGGGTCGCCGCCGGCGTTTTCCTCGCCGCTCTTGCGGCCCTGGCGATCGCGTCTCCGTTTCTCTTACACGTCTGGCAGGTTCCGAACGAGCTCACGGTTCGGGCCCATGAAACGTCGATCTTCGTCAAAGAGAATCCGTTGCGGCTCCCTTACTACCAGCCGACCTGGACCTTGAGAGAGCTGCTGATGGCCCAGATCGACCATGCGATGGGCATCTTCAACAAGTATGATGATCGGAATTTCTTTTGGCCGATCGGTCGGCCGATCCTGCCCCCGGTTCTCGCCGTCCTCACGTTGCTCGGGCTCGGAGCGGCGAGCCTCCGGGTGAAAGACTCCCGATTGTTTCTACTATCCGCCTGGTTCTGGACCGGCTTTGTGGGCGTCATTGTGACTGTCGAGACTCCGAACCTCCAGCGCATGGCCACGGCCGTTCCGTTGCTCGGACTCTTCCCCGCGCTTGTCCTCGATGATCTCGCACGCCGGGCCGGGTCGATTCCGAGAGCCTCGGAGCGCCTTCGCCCGGTCGCGCGCCGCGCCGCGACGGCCGCCGTTGCGCTCGTGGCCTGTGTCCTGGCGTGGCGGGAGTGGCGCTTCTACTTCGGCGAGTACGCTGCCAAGGATGCCTGGCCCTACACGCGGGTCGAGGGAGCCACCGTGGCGGAGCAGGGGAAGGATGCCTGGGTGATCTCTCTCGGTAGCTCGTTCCACATGGTCAACTCGGGCTGGGTCAGGCTCCTTGCCCCCTTCGCGTATCGCGCCGGCGTCCTCTCTCCGGGCAGCCACCTTCCGTTGCCCATACCCGCCGATCGAGACCTGGCATTCGTCGTCTATCCCCGGCAGGCGTACTATTTCCCGTACCTTGCAGAGGTCCTGCCCGGAGGGAGCGTGACCCGGGTTACGCATCCGCCTGGTATTTTCATGTTCTCTATTTACCGGGTTCCAAAAGAAGCCTGGGCTCGCCAGCAAGGCGCGCTGGTCTTCGCGCCTGGATCGCCTCCTGTCCGTGTCGCGGCTCTGGGCGAGCCGCCGCCCGGCTGGACGAAGTTTCCGAGTCCCATGCGATGGTCCGCCGCCCTCCGGGTGAACCAGTACTGGAACTATGGATTTCGCATCGGTCCGGGGCCTGCCCGCCTCGTCATCGACGGCAAGGAGGTGCTGAAGGTCCCGGCCGGTCAAGCGTCGGCGGTCGTCAAAGTCGGTCTCGCCCGGGGAGACCATGGGGTCCTGCTCGAAGGAGTCGTCGGCGGAGCCGGACAAGCCGCGCTCATCGAGTGGAGTCTCCTCACGCGGGAGAATTCGGGCGACCCCAACAGCCGGAGCTGGCAAAAAGTTCCGATGACAATGCTCCGACCGACCGACCGACCTGGAGGATTGTTCGGTATCATCCAGGACCCGGGCCGTACGCAGCACCGCCTCGATGCCGCGATCGCTTTCGGTGGTCTCACCGAGGAGTTCCACTCCGGGGGACCGTTCGAGGCGGTCTGGAGGGGAGCCCTGAACGCTCCGAAGACAGGCCGCTACGAAATGGCTCTCCGCGCCTCCGGAGGACCGGCCGAGCTCCGGTTGGATGGAAATTCCGTCGTCCAAGCCAACGGCGAAAGTGACGAGCCTGTCCGGAACAGCATCACGCTCGATGCCGGCCCTCACTCGGTCGAACTCACTTACCACGTCCGTCACGCGCCCGGCATGCTCGAGTGGATCTGGAAGCCTACGAACGGCCTCGAGTCGATCGTTCCCTCGTCCGTGCTCTCCCCTCCGCCGGGCGCCGGCATCGACCCCGAGCTGCCTTTCAACCTTCTCGGCGACCGCGAACTCCAACCCGTCGATCAGCCCACGTACACGACACCGTGATCACCCGTGACTGGTATCGAACGTCCCAACCTGTCCACCAAATCGGGGCAAGTCCAGTGGCGACGTCCACTCGATCGAAGGTTGGTCAGCTCATCTTCTTGACGACCCTGAAAAGGTGGGTGCCAAGGTACCGCCACTCCTTTGCTTCGGGTAGCTTGTGAGACATTTCCACGCGATAGCTGCCCTCAGGCAGCGGCTTTTGAAATGCCACGAAGCCGTCGCTGTCGATCGGCTTAACCTCTTCGCCTACCTCCACCTTGCTTGCAACGTCCATCCAGACGGCGCGCACTTGGGTGCGGGCAGGTGCGTTGCGAACATTGAACGACATAGCCGCGGCCGAGCCCGCAGGAATAAAGTCACCCTCGTGGGTCACCTTACCTTTCGCGTCGGTGGAGTCACCGAACTTGAAAGGATCCGTGTGAATGTCCGTTCCTCCTCCGCGACCGGCCGACGTCGCTTCCTTGCCACAGGCCACAAGCACTGCTGCCAGCGCCAGCAAAGGGAACATCTTCTGGAACGTCATAGGTTCCAACCTCCTAAAATGGTGCCTGGAACGCCTCCTTCATCGCAGAAGCGTTCGAAATTCTAGTCCAATCCGTGTTGGTCGGTACAAATGCGGTTATCGGCCATTTGCATCCGTACGCGACCCGAGCAACAATGTGTCGGACGGGGAAAGACCTCCCGCTCGGGGAAGAGGGAATGTCTGCGCGAAGGAGGCTCCCGCCTCTGCGTCTAATCCGGAGTCCGAAGCTGATGTTTCCACGGCGACCTCCATGCAAATGCCTGGCTGAGCGTAGCCAAGCCTATTAACCTCATCGGCGAGCTTCATGGATTCGTGGCGTCGAAAAGGCCACGGAGAAAACGGTTTCTATCCGCCGGGCTTTCCGGCGCGCGACCTCGGATTAGGGGCCCGAACCGGGCGCCACTCTTCTCTGCGAGCGCCCTGATGTCGCCTCTGTTTTCGAACTCCCAGCTCCGGACCTCTGTCTGAGCCGCACGCCGCCGTAGTAACGCCGCGAGCCGGGCCATTCCCGCAGGCGTGTTGTCGAAGAAGGCGGCACGCCCTTCGTAGCCATATGCCAGCAGGACGTCCTCCAGAAGACGCCGCTTCTCTTCGGGCAGGATCAACGCGTGGAGTGTCCCTAGCGTTGACTCCTCGAAGCGCCGAATCTCGTGCATTGGGAACTCGACGAAGTGACTGTAAGGGTTCCAAGTTTGGAGCTTTAGAACGCTATATGCTCCGGAGAGCGACACGAGAAGCACGGCCAGCACGGGCGCCACTCGAGGGGGGGCGCGGTGCGTCAACCCGGCGAAGCCCGTGGCCGCGAGTAGCGAGACAGGCACCATCATGACCAGGATCCTCGTCTGCGGAGGGTAGTAATACTGGGAAATGCCACCCGCAAGAAAGCCGGCGACCAGGGCAGTGACGACGAGATCGAGGAAGCGGCGCCACCCGAGAAACCGGAGCATGCCGAATGCGGCGGCCGTGAAGAAGGCCGTAACGGGATCCACCACGTTCTTCCAAAGGAAGTGACTGTGGGCCCGATAGTCGAGAAATGCGAAGAGCGACTGGAGCGTGCGCAGCGGGAGGAGGTGCCGATTCACCTTCGCCTCGGTCGACGCCAGATTATGCGCAATCAGTTCCTTCCAGTAGCCGACTTCGACCATGATGGGGGCACTTCCGAGCACGAATCCCGCCAGGAGAAAGGCTGCGGGGGCGAGGAGCGAGCGCCATTCCTCGCGATGAGAGCGCACCCTGGTCAGCATTTCGATGCCGAGCAGGCTGGCGAGGACGCCAATAGCCAAGAGGGCGCTCAGGGAGCTTAAGAGCGAGCCAAGCCCGCCCGCGAGTCCGGCCAACAGGTAGAGCGTCTTACTCTGCCTCTCCCGGGCCGCCAGGAAGAGACAGAGCCCGAAGATCAGGGGCGGCACGAAGACAGCGTTTGGCTCGCCAATGCGCGCCCAGTCGACAATTAGCTCCGATGTGGCGAACCAGGCGCAGCCGACCGCTGCTGCAAGGCGAGGCGTCCGGCATCTGCCGCTGAGAATGTGCCGCAAGACCAAGTACAGCGGTGGCAAGCAAAGCACCATCATTACGGACATCGAGAGACGCCAGGCGAAGTTGGTTCTCCCCAAGGCGGTCATGAAGAGGAGCTGCCAGCCGGAAGTAAAGACCGGCCACTGCCCGTACACCCCACTGGCCTCGAGCCAGGGGACCTTCCAGAGCGGCCGCGACGGGAAGCCCCCCATCCAGAAGAACGCCCACTCATCGCCGATGAAGGAGAACTTCCAAGAGTCGAGCGCGCTCGCGTAGAGCGCCAGGACGGCGAGCGAGCAGAGCACGAGGGTCGCTGTCTCGAGCCTGGTCAGTCTGAAGCCCAGACGAAGACCCAAACGGTTCTCTCTCACTGCCACGAGGCCAACCGCCACAAGAAGGATCCCTAGGAAGGCGAGGGTCATGGTCCAATGGTTGTGAAAACCCTTCCTCTGCGCGAACGCGAAGAGTCCCAGAGCTAGAAGGGGAAGCAGGAGCAACACGACCCCATCTGCCGGCGTCGGAAACCGCAAAGAGGGCCTCGGCTCGGGCCCAGGCCGCCCGTCCGCCATGATGGTCGAAGTCAGAATCAGTATCCCGATCACGAGGATCACCAGGCCTGCTCCAAATGTGGACGGGAACCCGCCTGGGAAGAGGCTGTCTGGGTTGCTTCCAAACAGAAGCGGCAGAAGTAAGGAGTGCGGTCCGAGCCAGGAGCGGAGTGCCGCCCACGACCGGATCACCAGCACGCCGGATGCGATCAAGAGGCACGCAGCGCCGGTGGCCAGTCTGCGATGAAGACGACGCGCCGCCGCTGTCATGGCTGCATTATCTCCCCGGGAAGAAATCCGAGGTTGCACGCCTGGCAGGAGTCCGAAACGGTGCTTTCCGATAGCCTTCCCCCGACCATCGGCGGGAGTTTCCGTCCCATCATCTCCTCCCGCGGCGTCCACCCCCTGTTTTGAAGTTCTCAGAGCGAGCCGGGGTCGTGCCTGTCGCGGTATAATTTTGGAAAATGAGACCCCTTGCGTGAAGGATTAAGTCGATGCTCGACGCCCGTCTCTTCGAGCTGTCGCAGTTTTCGGAGGCAGAAGAGCTTGCGCCCGAAACCCTTATCGTGACACCGACTTTCTGCGAGCGGGACACGATCGAGGATCATATCCGCTCCGTCGGTTTGTCTCTTACCCGCGCATCGATTCTCATCGTCGATGATGCTTCGCCGGATGGTACAGCCGACGCGGCCGACGCGCTCCGTTCGGAGTTCCCGCGACTCCACGTCCTCCGGCGCATTGGACCTCGAAGCTTCGCCGGATCATACCGGGAGGGAATTGCGTGGGCGCTAAAGAATGGCTTCTCGCGAATCGTTTCGATGGATGCTGACGGCTCTCACCCCGCCATTTTTCTTCCGCTCCTCCTATCGGTCTCTACCAGAGCGGACCTTGTGGTGGGTTCACGCTACCTCAATGGGGTCAGCGTGCTCAATTGGAGCCTCCGCCGCGTGCTGCTCTCCGCTTTTGGGAACGTCTACGCCCGTCTCGTCACCGGCATCCCATGCTATGACCTGACCAGCGGGTTCTGCTGTTACCGCGCGGACATACTCCGCACGATCGACATGCCGTCCCTGAGAGCCTCGGGCTACGCATACCAGATCGAGATGAAATACCGGATCTGGCGCATGGGGGCACAGCTCGCCGAGACGAACATCCTTTTCATTGAACGACGCGCGGGGACCTCGAAGATCTCCACGGCTCGGATAACCGAAGGATTGTGGCACCCGTGGTGGTGCCGATTCGTCCTCGGGAGGCCTGCATCACCGACACCAGCGCCGATCCATCGCGTCTGGACGATCGGGTCCTGATGCTGAAGGCCTCAACCGGTTTCCTTGCGCTGAGCGTGGAGGCGGCCACGCGTCGGGCCGTCGATCGGCCGGCAGCCAGGTCTCCGACCCCCACAAGCAAGGCTTCGGCCTCAGCACGAGTCGCACGGCGGGGCGGGCAGTGGGTATCGTCCGCCGGAAAATCCCGCCGGGGACGCTGCACGGCAGCTGCTTCGACCGACTGAACTTAGGCAGATGGGTTCAGGTAAGCCAGTGTCGGAGCGTTCGTCTGTGGAAGCGCGCCGCGCCTCGGTCTCTCTGTGCATCTACGGCCTCTGGCACTCCACGGGGACCGCCCTCACGCCCCCCGACCCTAGGCTCAGCTTGTGAACTCACGCCGGCCTGGTCTGTCGTTAGGCAAGATCGAGTGGTTGCTCCTGGGGGTTCTCGCCTTAGCGGCCTTTGCCGTCCGCGTGTATGACCTGGGCGGTTTCCCCGACACGGTGCTGGCTGACGAGGCTGACAATGGCCAGTCAGCTGTGCGAATACTCTACGGATTCGCACCCGGGAACGGCTTCTTCGGGCTAGATTGGACATCGCAGCCGGCGCTCAGCATATACAAGCAGGCGGCGTTCATCGCGGTCTTCGGTTTCAACCTCATGGCTCTGCGGCTACCTAGTGCTGTGATGAGCAGCTTAGCCCTTATTCCTTTCTACATACTGTTGCGCCGACAGTTCTCCGTGTTGGCTTCGTTCCTCGCCACGATCCTGCTTGCCACGAGCGTGTGGTACCTAAACTTCTCGCGCAGCGGCTGGAACAACGTCGACATTTGCTTCTATATGCTCGCGGCCATGCTCTTCCTGGTTCTGGCCCTCGATAGCCTGGCAGATGCCGGGCGCGTGCGGTGGCGAGGGTGGTTTGATTTCGGCGCAGCCGGTTTCTTCTGCGCTCTGGGTCTTTATGGATACCCAAGCGGGAGGGCAATCACTGTCGCTGTGGCCGCGTTCTTCCCCGTCGCGCTGCTGCTCAATCGCGCCCGGGGGAAAGCTTTAGCGGTCGGCTATTTGTTTCTGCTCGCGGTCGAGGCTGCGACCTTCGCACCTCAGGCGGTCTATATCGCCCGTAACTGGGAGTGGTTCAATGGGCGCAGTAAGGTTGTACTGATTCTGAACGACCCCGGGTACAAGGCAGACCCAATTGGCACGATGCTACACCAGCTGAACAGGAACATCCGGGGCCCCTGGGATGGCAGAGTAAACAACACGGCCCAGTATTCGCCGGTGGGCGAGCCTCAGCTCGACAGGACCAGCGGTTATCTAGTGGCTGTCGGTATGGCACTGACGTTACTCCTTGGCAGGCTGAGAAGCCGGCCAGAAACATGGCTCTGGTGGCTTATGCTGCTCACCGGGTGGGGGCTTACCCAGCTCACCACCGTTGGCACGCCGAATGGAGCGCGCGGTGTCGGCTATATGCCCACGCTCGTCTACTTTGCGGCAGTCGCCTTGGACGAGGCTGTAGTCCTGCTGGTCCGCATCCCAGCCAGGACCAGATCTCTTTCGGCTGCCAGGGGGCTGGCTGCTGCCGGCCTGACCGCGACAATACTCTTTACAGGGTCTGGCAATGTGAAGCACTATGTGAACTGGCAGAGAAAGCCGCGCACCCGCCAGGACCGCTACCTGTATGTCACGGCGCAGGAATTTCCCAGTTGGGCGGCGGACGTTCTAGAGCGGGCCAGGGACAGGGTTGGTATGTCAAATGTCGAAGGCTGGCGCAACAGCCACCCTGTTCACAGCCCGGCGGATCCCTATGGCGGCACTGCTCCTCCTCGTTAAAGGGCTGGAAGCCGAATGCTGGGGCCAGGCCCCGCCGGCTGAAGCGAGGCCCGAACGGGGCTGCATAGTGAGAATCGATTCCGAGGAAGAGCCCCTTGGGTCGTGATGCTTCGGCTGGCCCTTGCGCGGAGAGCGGTCGGGATCCCGGCAGACCTTCCCGGCGGCTGCTCCAGGTGCTCACCGGAGCCGCGAGCATGGCTGCGGCGTACCTTTTCGTTTCGGTTCTGGCCCGCGAGGACAGGAAGGGACATTTGACACTTTCCTCTTTCTCGGCGCTAGTTCTGCTGTTGCGGGGATTGGGGCGCCTGGCCGCGGAAGTGGCCCATCGGGCTCTCGTCGCGCCAATTCTTCTCCCACTGTCGGGCGTCGCGGTGCTTTTGTTCCTGCGCCGATACCAGCCGCGAACATGGCGGCGCGACGTCGCACTCGCCCTTATCGTGCCCTCAGTGGGAGCTGCCGCGTCTCTCTTGCTACGCGGTGATCTTGGGCTGGCGGCGCTGGCCGGCCTGCTCGCAGGGATCTGTTTGGTTGGGTACGGCGGGGACGAGACCGGACGAGAGGCAAGCCCGTTGTTGTTTCTCGTTCCGCTCGGGCTCGGAGCGATCCTCCGGTTCTATGCTCTGGCCCAGGTCCCGAACGGCTATGCTGAGCACGCTGTGGCTGCCCATGCCGATCTCTCAATTCCTTACCTCGAGGCGCTAAGGTCCTCGCTTCACGCGCAGCGGCTTCAGCCGTTTCTCGGGACTGCTTCACACGCGCTCGTGCACGAGCAATCCGGCTTCTCTTCGCTGATCGCGGCGATCGGATTTGAGCTCTTCGGCGTGACGCTTACCGTGACGCGGCTGGTCTCGGCCTCGCTCGGCACGCTCACGATCCTTGTTGCGTATTGGCTCGGCCGGGCTCTGGACGGTGTCAGGCTCGGGCTCGCGTTTTCGTTTCTGCTCGCCGTTTCCCCCTGGCACGTGGCGATCTCGCGATACGGCGCTCAAGAGCACATTCTCTCGCCGCTCCAGTTCCTTCTCAGCCTCCTCTTTCTCGTCCTGGCCGTGAATGGCGGCCGGGTCCGCCACGTTCTCCTGGCCGGGCTCTTCACGGCGCTCGCTTGGTACATTTATGCGGCGAACCTCGTCGTGCCCGCTATCGCGGGACTCTTCCTCTTGTACCGGGCGGCTGCGGATCCGGGGCTGGCGCTCCGGAGATGGAAGAAGGTGCTCCTGGGGCTCGGGTGCTTCGCCCTCTTGAGCTACGCACCTGCTAGACAGCTGTTTCCGCGCGGACTCCTCCTGCCGAATCTCAGGACTGGGTATCAGGCGACGGGACCCATCCTGTCGAATTTCGCCACGCGCTCGCGGATGATCAGGCTGGAAACCGATCAGCTCTTCCGGCGCGCGGACGACCCGTGGTTCTCGCTGCCTGGCGGAGGGCTCGGGGTCCTTCAGAGCACGCTACTCGTGCCCGGGCTCGTCATCGCGATGGGCGCACTGCGCCGGCGGCGCCGCCGCGATTTAGCGCTTCTCGTTCTGGTCGGCCTGCCAATCGCCGCGCTTCCGGCGATCTTCGCGCCCGACCCCTCTTTTCGTCGGCTCATGCTCGTGACGACTCTCGCGGCGCTCGTGTCGGCCTTCATGCTGGTGCGGTTGGCCGAAGCGGCTCGTGCCGCCACTGTAAGAGGAAGAATGCTGACAGTAATCACGTGCGCCGGTGCACTCGCGCTCGGCGCAGCGGGCACGTTCAGCTACTTCGATCGGGTCCTCCTGGTGGAAGAGTCCAGTAGTTTACCGCTTAGCACGCTCGGTGGGACGGTCTCCGGCCTGCTCGGCAGGAAACCGCTGGTGATCGTCGTCCCGGTCCGCGACAATCTGAGCGACGCACGCCGCTACATCAAGTTGATGGCCTACGACACGCTCCTTGAAGCGAAACGGCGCGGCGTCCCTTGGGAAGAGTTTTATCTTATCACCTCCTGCGAGGACCCCGTCGACGGCCGCACCCCGCCGGCGGCGCATGATTCCCCGCCCATTCTCGTCCTGCACGAGGCTGTGCTCTGGTCGCGTGCACCCTGCGGCCCGGATTTCGTTTCCCGCCTCAAGGCACATTATCCTAGGAGCGCCGTGGTGGTTGCCAGGCTACCCGCCCCAAGTCACTGAGATGTCATTGATCGCTGAGATCCAACGTTGGGCGACGGCAGTGCCCCCCTACATGGCGACAGTGGTGGTGCTGTGGGTGGCTGCGGCCTCCGCGCTGGTCTGCGGACTCGTCCGGCGCCGAGCGGTGACGCCCCTCTGGCTGCCGGGGGTGGCGTTCGTAGCATTGACCTCAGCGGCCATGTGGCCGCTATCGACCGGCACAACGAGATGGTGGTTGCGTGGCCTGGTGCTGGGAGCCGCGGGCGTGGCGCTCTTAGTGGATGCCCTGAGTGCTAGAGGGAAGGCAGACGAACCGACGAACAAGAGCCCCGCAACGCCACGTGGGAGCCGATTGTATCTGTCAATGGGGTTGCTTGTGGCGGGAGTGTTCCTCTTCTACAACTTGAATGGCTATTCGGGTGCCAGGCTGCTAGTGTGGGAAGCTACCGTTACGTTAGGGTTTGGCGAGGCCTTCGCGGCCGGCCAGAGCATAACGCACTTTGCCCTGCAGCGCCTTCTCTGGGACGATGGGGTCTTGAGCGCCGGCCAGACCAGCCTCTTCTACGGCGCGCCAACGTACGCGCTGTTCCGGACGGTGGGGTTCTCGCCGTGGGCCTTGCGCTGTGCTGCTGCCGTGGCGATACTTCTAGGCGTAGCGGTCGCGTACACAGTGGGACGGCACTTCTTCGGACCGGTAGTTGGCGCGGCCACAGCGGTGGCGTTCGCATTGAACCCGTGCGTGCTGTTTTACGGCCGGTACGGCAGCTCTCCTGCTGGAACATTGCTGGCCGGACATGGTTCTTCTTGGAGCGGGAGCAATCCGCTCTGTGGCGAGCAGCAGTCTGCGGCGCCGCTCTATACGTGGCCACTTTGCAATATTCTCCAGCTCGGATCATCGTACTGCTTCTGCTCGCCTTCATCCCCGTTGCGTTGGCATGCCAGTGGCGGCAGGTCGGCCGGCGGCGGCTAGGGGGCGCCGCGGTGATAGCGCTGATAGCAGTGGGAGCGTGGCGCATGGAGAGCTCGTTCCACCGGCAGGGGTCATTCATGCAGGCACGCGGCGAGACCTTCTTCGACCTCGTGAGGAATCCGGAATACATCAGAGGTCTCTACGGAAGAGATCCGGTGCCCCTACGCATTCGCCCCGGGGCCTTATCCACGTCGGCCAAGATCGAGCTCCTCGGCCGGACTCTCCAGATCACTGGTCCTCAATACCTGAAGGTGATGTCGCCCTGTCCCGCACCGCCTGCCCGCGGGGCAGCCATTGATATGGATCCGCCGCCGTTGCAGCCATACTACGGTCCATTCGGCGTCTTCATTCTGTGGGGGGTCGCTGATTCGCTGCGCCGATGGCGATCGTGGCCTCGCGCCTGCCTCCTGCTTTGGGTTGTCTTAGGAACCGGGCCGCTGCTACTTACTAACCGAGTGGACTGCCACCGCATCATGCTGTTTGTGATTCCCCTCTCATTCCTCGGCGCTCTGGGGATCTGCCAAGCCACGCGCGTCACCGAGCGGGCTGCCGTGCCGCGGCCCCTACAGCACGTCTTAGCTGCGGCGCTTGCGCTCAGTGCCGCCTATAACGCGGTCCAGCTGCTCAATTACGAACAGCCCCCGCAGCCGGCCGCGAGCCGCGCAATCGCCGCGGAGGTGGCGAGTGTCCCCGGTCCGCTGATGGTCGGCGTGGAGGGAATGCAGCGCGACCTGGGCTGGGCATACTTGCAGCTGCTGGAGCGGACGCGCCAGGACCCCCGTCGGGGCGGAACGCTCGTGGACGAGCACATAGTCCACGGAGTGCAGCGGCCAGTCGGCGATCTGCCCGAATCGTACGTGCGTGAGCTGCATCGCCTGAGCACGACGTCCACCATCTTGCTGGCCCCGGCCGATTACTTCCGACAGGTAGCGGCGGCGCTCCAGCGCAAGGGCACCGTCGTGGTGGAGCGCGGCACGCCTGAGTTTCGTATTTTGCGCCTCGAGGGTGGGGCGGCCACCACCGGCGGCGGGGCGATACCGGCTTTACCGACGCCGGTTATCAAGCCCGGCCCAACGCCGCCAGCGCCTCTTCACCTCCGCGGTGGGCCCGGGCGGCTGCTCTCGGGGCTGAAACCGGTGACGGTGGCGTTTGGATTCCGGCCGCCCAGGGTCGATGCGAACTGGGACGGCGGCCCCATTCGTATGGGCGGGGTGACATACGAGCACGGGCTCGGCACACACGCGTGGTGCCGTATGACCTACGCGGTGCCAGGAGGGGCCACCGCGTTCCAGACGATCGTGGGTCTCGCCGATGAGGCCCGCACGTGTGAAAAGGGGGCCGTCACTTTTGAAATTCGCGGCGACGATGAAACACTGCTCTACGACAGCGGACTGGTCGATAGGGCGACACCCCCACAGGCCGTGTACGTAAGGCTGGCCGGCACGCGCACTATCACCTTGGTCGTGACGGAAGGGGGGAACGGGCCGGACTGTGACCACGCCCTGTGGGCTCTTCCGTCCTTCCTGATGGAGTCCAGATCCAGGTAAGCTCTGCCATCGGCCGGAGAACAAGCGCGACAAGGCATTCCGCCTCCTGATTCCGCGTTCGAGCTATGCATCTCCCTGGGCCTTCGTGCCGCCAATGATCTTGCGTCGAAGGCGTGCGAGGTCGTAGAAGGCCCGGAGAATCACCGACAGACGCGCTCCCGTCGGCGCCCCGGCGGTGCGCGGGAAGTGACGGACGCCCATCTCTTTGATCCCAAAACCGCGCCGCACGGCGCGGCCGTATAACTCCGCGTTGATGAGCGCGCCGGCGGACTCGAGCTCAATGTGTTCGAGGACCTTCTTCGGGATGAGTTTGAAGGCGCAGTTCAGATCGCGCACCCGCACGCCGAGCATGGCCCGCACCAGGAAGCGGCCGAACAGCGTGGCGTTGAGCCGCCGGACAAACGACTCGCGTCGCCCGATTCGAAAGCCCGTTACGATGTGGTCGTCGCCGGTGACCAGCGGCAGTAAGAGGTCCAGGTCTCGGATACAGAACTGGCCGTCGCAGTCCATGAAGAAGACGAACCGCTTGGTCGCCGCATCGAAGCCCGTGCGCAGGGCTGCACCGTAGCCCCGGTTCTGCGGGTGGCAAAGCGGCCGCAGCCGGGTGAACTCGGCGACCAGATGGTCGAGAATTTCCCCGGTGCGATCGCGGCTGCCGTCATTGACTATCAGCAGCTCGTAGTCGGGCACGCGATCTGTGAGGTACTCGACGCAACTACGGACGACTCGTTCAATGTTCGCCTCTTCGTTGAAGGCCGGCAGCACCACTGAAAGCTCTTGCACGACCCCGCCGACCGGTGCATCGGCCACTGGTCACTCCGGCGGCCGGAGGTCACCGCTGACCAAGCGTGCGGTGCCCCGGCCGGCGTGATCGCTGCTGCTAAAACCGCGCGCAGAGGCGACCAAGGTGGTGTGTCGCAGGCGTTGGACCGAGACTCGCGGATCGGCAACGCGCTTGTATGTCTGCATCTCGGGAGAGAGGTACGGCACGCGCCCGTCAAGGCTGACTATGAACTGCATGCGGGCATCAGTCGCCGAGATCTCATCGTCGTATTCGAGATCTGTCTCGAGGGTGGAAACCCCATCCGGAACCGAGCACCGAGTCGGTGTGAAGTCTATCACTGGACGCTAGTCAGTGTCCAGAAGGACCCTCCCATCCCCCCTTGCTTCAATCCTGGGGGTGTGCGGCATCTAAAGGACAAGTACAGGATCTTGTAGTGAGTGAGATGGTGCTAGACTAGGACGACGAATGGGAAGAAGTTACTCGCCCGATGCGGGTCGCTGCGGGAGGTGGGCGTTGAGAATCGAATCGGCGATCGCAAGGGCGAGATGAAGGAGATAGAAGCAACTGAACCTCAAGCTGGGCTCGGGAAGGCAAGTCCGATATGGGTGGAGGATTGATGAGGGTTCTGGGTCCAGGGGCATAGCACGTGGCCTGGGTGGAGGGGCCGAGTGTCCCTGCGGGGTGCGGGCAGTGCTTCGCCCTGCCTCAGCATGGGTTGACTCGGGTGTTTGTCGTTTCTTTTCGGTATGACCGGCAAGAGGTAACCCGGCGACGAGTGCCTATGACGCGGAAGCTTCGATGAAGTCGAAATCCTCTGGGCAGCGATTCGAGGGTTCCACGGTCCCGCCGCGCGTAGTACCTTTCTGACGGAGACCTCCAGCACGTGGCGCATGGTAAACACAGGGAAGGCGGTCTGCTTGCCTTCCGCGAGCTCGAAGAATTCCCGGAAACTGAGCCTGCCTCCCGAGCGAACCCAGCCGGAATCTCCCTCTTCCGCTTCAGCCGCGCATTCTCTAGCTGCAACCCCCTCCCGCTTTTTGCTGTCAGACCATCGCAACGACGTCCCCTCATCCAGGTGCCTCTCATACCCGGTCCCGGATCGCCTGCGCCGATGGCTCAAACTCCCGTGAGACCTCCTCCCGCGTCCGGCGAGACCGCACCAGCTCCACCGTGCGCCGCCGAGACTCCGGCGGATAAGACGCGTGACCCATCGGCGCCGTGAACTCCCATCTCTCAAGCCAAGAGGTATCCGCGAAACCGGAGCAACTCCACTCACTTCGCGCCGTGCCGGTGCGGATTGGTCTGACCCTCTTCGCCCTGGGGCTCTGGTGGTGGGGCGTCAGAAATTGGCCCCAAGGTGACGGTGCGGGAGCTTACGGTGCGGGCTTTCGAGCGTGGGTGGCCTCCTTCGCCGTGCTGTTGGCCGCTTGGATGCCGGCGCCACGGAGGCCGCGCATGCGTTGGACGGCCGAAAGAACTCTCATCGTTATCGTCGTGGCGGCGGCCGCGCTGTTCCGTTTCTACCGAGTCACGGAAGTACCGTTCGGCATCCACTTTGATGAGAACACTGGTTTCGAAACCCTGCAGGCCATGGATCGGGGACTCGCGGAGAACATCTTCAGCATGGTCAGAACCGAAACGGCGGCTCCGGGGCTGTCCTTGGGGGCTGAATGGGTCGTCGGTCTTTTCACGCCGAACCGTTTCGTCGCGAATCGCTATACCGCCGCATTCTGGGGCACGCTCTCGATCCTGGTGACCTACATGCTGGGGCGCCGATTACGGTCACCAACAGTTGGTCTCGTCGCGGCGGTCTTCCTGACGTGCTCCTACTGGCACTTGATCAGCTCCCGCTTTCAAGCCCAGTTCTTGTCCGCGCCCTGCGCCGCAGGCTTGATTTTGTGGAGTATCGTGCGAGCCTGCGACTCAGGGCGGCCCTTCGACGGGATCGTCGCCGGCATCATCACAGGGCTCGGGCTACAACTCTACAGTTCAATCAAGATAATGTTCGTAGCCGTGCCGATCTGGTGGCTGTGGCACGCGCTGGTGACCCAGCAGTTCGCGCGCCGCACGATCGTGCCCGTTGCGGTCACCGCCATCGTCGCATGGATGGTGCTGAGACCGCTCGTCCAACGCGAGGGTTTCCGCACCTATTTCGAGCGGGCCAGCGCGGTGACTGCGCTCGGAGCGGACTTTCGCCACATGGCAATGAACCAGCAGACCTCGATCTTCGGGTTTCTTCGCACTCAGTTTGCGCGTCAGCTGCGGCTCATCACAGGCAGAGCCGAGGTGGCGGCGGACGAGCTCAGCGACGATCCGATGTTGAACGGGCTCGAGGTCGCAGCCGTCGTGATCGGCCTGGCGGTGAGCGTCCGGCGCTGGCGATCCTGGCGAGAGACGATCGCACCAATCCTGCTGGCCGTGACCATGGGTGCCGTCGCGCTCTCGTCCGTTCCCGAAGCCTCATATCGGCTCGCGGTCGCGCTCCCCGCGCTTGCTGTCCTTGCGGCCATCGGCATCACAACGCTACTCGATTGGTATCGGCGTCACCTGTCGAGGCGCCGGGGTTTCCCGCTCGTTGCCGTGGTTGGCATCGCTCTGCTTGCGTACGATGCGTGGATCAACGCCGGCCGGACCATGCGCTACTTTGCTCGGCGCGCCCCCGCACACGACATCGACACGTTGGATCGCGGCATCGCGGCTGGACCCCGCGACGCAGTCTATTATGTCGTGGCGCCGCCGGCCAGACTCACCCACCGCGTGGTCCTGGCATTGACGCACCGGCGCGCGATTGTGGCGGTCCCCAATCTCACGGATTACGTGCCGCGAAGGGTGGATCCCCAGCGGCCTGCCGTCTTCGTGATTCCTCGTGGGCCGAGTGAATACAGCCTGCCGTACTTGCGCGGGCTCTACCCGGGAGCGGTGGTCCGACCGTTGGCGAACCCCACCGGCGCGGTCGCGGGTTATTTCGCGGAGGTTCCTAGCAACACTCTTGCGGCTGCGCTGCGCGGCTTTGAAGAAGCGAGCTGCGGTCTGCGACGCACGGGAGGCCAGCATCGGCCCGGCAGGGTGGATCCCTTTCTGGCTTTCCTGGATGTCCGGGCGCTCCTGGCTGAGGCGGGAGTCCCGGAGCTCGAGTGGCGTGGGAGACTCGACGTTCCCGACCCGCCACCGGCTGAGATTGGTGTGACGCAAACGTCCATGAGCAGCTCGATGATGCTGGACGGCGTCCCCGTGCTGACGAGTTCCGCAGGGAGGACTGTGCTGCCGTTTGCCCCCGCCCCTGGAAGTCACACTATAGCGATCAGACTCAGGCCCGCTGGCCAGGATGCGACGGTTTTCTCGCTCTGGTGGCGCTTGCCCGGCCAGGAAGAGGTGGTTATTCCTTGCAATCGGCTGACACCGGAAGGATGAGAGCGGAGGCCCAACCAGTTCCCTACGATGAGCATCTCGCCTCGGCAGCGAGTGTTCAGGATCTGCGTTCGCCTGTTGGGACGCGTATGTGCGCCACGAAACCCGCCGACGAGGATCGCCGTATTGATGGAGCTCCCTCGCATGTGTTCACCCTGGCGTGCGACTCACGCGATACCGGCCGAGTTTCAATCCTCTTGACGGTCTGCGGGCGCGGCAGAGACAGCCGCGCGGCTACCTCGCAGAGGAGAAAGGCGAAAAGCAAGGAACCGAGAAGAAGGAGGAAATTGGCGCCGGCGCCGGACCGGCGGCACTTGACCGGCCAGGGCGAGGTCACATCAGTTCTTGCTTCCGACTCTGAAGTCGTGGGTCCCCAGGTTATCCCATGAATTCCCCCCGGGCAACTTGTAGTACATATTGACGCGGTAGTTGCCCTCGGGGGACGGGCTCGCTTGTTTGAACGTCACGCGGCCCTTGTCGCCGACAGGCTTGACCTCCTCGCCCGTTGCGGCGTTCTTGGCGAGATCGTTCCAGACGATGCGCACCTGAGTGCCCGCAGGAACGTTTCGAACGTAGAATGACATGGCCGCGGTCGAACCGGGCGGGATCAGGCTGGTCTCTTTGACCACGATCCCGTCCGCGTCAGTAGTATCGCCAAACCGGTAGCGGTCCACATACAGATCCGTGCGGTTGCTCGACGGGATGTCGTCGGTCGCCTTGCTTACGGCGGCCCTCCTGCTGCCCGTGGCCGGCGCCTCGCTCTTCTTGCCGCCCCCGCCCGCGGGGGCCTGTTCTTTCTTGCTCTCTCCGCAGGCGACGAGCACCGCGGCCAGCGTGAGGAGAGGGAAAGCCTTTAGAGACTTCATCATCATCGACCTCATCAAGAATGGATTGAGAGCTTCCTTCTAGCGCAGTAGCGTTCGGGACTCAAGTCCGGTTCCGAGATGGTGGGTTGCAAAGGGTCAGCCACGATGTGCACATCCATGTTTTCAGCACTTTGCTTACAGCCTCAATCTCTTGAAGATTCTCTCCGGAATCAGGCGAATCAGGAGCATTACGGGACGCCAGAACGCGGGCGCGTAGACCAGGTCTTCGCCTTTGAGGATCGCCTTGACGATCCGGGCGGCGACGGATTCAGGAGAGGCGACCAGAAACATGCCGGGCCGCCCGAAAGTCATCGCGGTGTCCACGAAGCCCGGCTTGATGGTGATCACCCGGACGCCGGAGCGAAACAGCCGGTTGCGAAGTCCCTGGAGAAAGATGG
>WNGB01004017.1_pt1 | contig 27084 bp, 23 predicted proteins | sample 5400681 | NCBI WGS metagenome assembly WNGB01 (sample SAMN13153367, study PRJNA577476) | soil metagenome | isolation source: 115 cm soil or saprolite under grassland replicate 2 | place: USA:California | collected 2016-06-15
TGTCGTAACGATCGATGGAGCTTTCGTAGTTTGAATAAATGATGTGCCAATCCCGCGGGTCGGGCACAACAAAACCGCACTCGCCGCTGCCGACCACGAACCAATCTGCGGGTCCAATCGCGCCCCAATCTGTCCGGCTCGCGATACCGACACTCGTACTGTCCTGTTGAGCGCCGTAGATGTGATAAGGGAAAGCATTATCCACGGCAACATGGTAAAACTGCGCGGTCGGCTGGTTATTTTGGGTGGTCCAGGTTTTTCCGCCGTCGATTGAGACACTCGCCCCACCGTCATTGGCGTTCGCGATCCGATTGGGATTTTGCGGATCGATCCAGAGTCCGTGATGATCGCCGCTACGCGCTGCCAGTAAATTGAAAGTTTTTCCGCCGTCAACCGAACGAAAGAGCCCCGTGTTTAAGAGGTAAACCGTGTCCGCCGATTTTGGGTCAGCATAGACTTTACTGAAATACCAGGCGCGCTGACGAAACCGCCCATCTTCATTAACTCGGGTCCAATGCTGGCCTGCATCGTCGGAGCGGTAGAGACCGCCTTCCTTCGCCTCGATGATTGCATAGATGCGGTTAGAATCCGCGCCGGAAACGGCGATGCCGATTTTGCCGAGGATGCCGCTAGGAAGTCCGTTGCCCTCGAGACGTTTCCACGTGACGCCGTTGTCTTCTGACCGATAAAGTCCACTGCCAGGGCCGCCACTGGAGAAAAACCATGGCTGCCGTCGCGCCTGCCAAAGTGATGCAAAGACGATGTTCGGATTATGCGGATCGAAAACAATGTCGATGCCGCCGGTGTTTTCATCTTTCGACAGCACTTTGGTCCACGTCTTTCCGCCGTCTGTCGTGCGAAAGATTCCACGCTCCTGATTTGGGCCAAAGGCATGACCTAACGCAGCCACGAGAACCACGTTCTCATTTCGTGGATCTACGATGAGCGCACCAATCTGCCGCGTATCTTTCAAGCCGACGTTCTCCCAGGTTTTTCCGGCGTCGATCGATTTGAAGACGCCAGTTCCGTACGTTGTGTTACCGCGGATGGCCGCTTCGCCCGTACCGGCGTAAATCACATTGTGATCAGATGGCGCGACTGCGATCGCGCCAATCGAAGAAATCGGTTGTTTATCGAAAAGCGGAATCCAGTTTGCTCCGCCATCGGTGCTTTTCCAAACTCCACCCGCGACTGCCCCAAAATAATAAGTGTCTGGCTCGCCGGTGACGCCTTCAATCGCGAGTGCACGGCCGCCGCGAAACGGACCGATTTGTCTCCAACGCATTCCATTAAACAGCTTCTCATCGATTACTCCAGGCGGCGTTGGGGTAGGGGATGGAGCGGACTGAAGAGACGTCGGAAAAAGCAATACAGAAAGAGCGAAAACGAGTTGAACCAGTTTAAGAGAACGGTAATTCGGCGTAATCATCCGCCTACACTGAAAAGCTTGCGATTCCGTTCAACTGGAATTGCACTAAACCCGGCGACGCTGGCTAGACGTGACCTCATAAATGGCGCTGTCATGTTTAGCGAAGCGAAACATCTCTGGTCTATTTTCCTCTTTTGAAAGCTCAGTCCAAAACTGATCCGAGATTCTTCGCTTTGCTCAGAATGACATTCTGAGATGGCTGGTAGACTTTCTCCGTCACCCGCGAGGGTTCTAAGGCGAAATTTCAAATGTCGCGGTAGCTCCGCCTCCGATCGCGTCCCGAAAAACTTTATTACACTTTAATCGCAGCCATTTCAGGCGCGTGGGTTTCAGGCGCGACCCCGCTGGCTGAGCCGCCCCCGAAGTGCCGTGCGGCGTAATACGAGCCGATCACCAGAACTGCTGCAATGAGCTGCGCAACGAGCGTTTCAACTGTCGGGAACACTGCAAACCACAGGCCCATCCAAGGCGGCATGTAATCTTTCAGCGAATTGATTGGAGTAGTAGAAATCCAATGTGCCAGCTGCATTTCCTGTGCTTGCTCGCCTACCATCACCAGCAACACGACTCCGAGGAGAATGCCAGTAGTGATTAGCATTTTGCGGTACGGCAGACGCTGCTGAAGAACAAATGTCAGCACGGCTACCATTCCCGTCAGCATCAGTCCGAGTAGCGCCCCTTTCAGCACCACTCCGCCGCGCAGCCTCAGGTGATAACTCTGTAAAAACAGGACGACCTCGAATCCTTCCCGATACAACGAAGTGAATCCGAGCAGGATTAATCCAAACCACAGACGCCGCTGCGAAATCTCAGCGACGCGCGCATTTTCGAGTAACGCTTTGCGGCGGCGATTATGCGCGCGAATCCATCCGCCCCAGTAAATCTTGTGGAAGAACCAATTCATGATCACAAGCAGAACAATCACGGCCAAGAGGCCGGTGGCGGCCTGCAAATCGAGGGCCGACATGTTGTCGCTGAGCGAACCGACGATGCGCACTGCGATAAACCACGTGATTAACGTGGCGACAAACGCGAAGCCTGCACCAAGAGCGACCGGCCGCCGATGCGCGCGTCTGGCCCCCGTCATACTGGCGGTGATGGCAGCCAATACAAGAATGCATTCCAATCCCTCTCGAAAAACAAGAATGCCGATGTCGAGGAACGCGACTGTCGGGCTCGTGTTCGGGCGCGTCGGATCGGGCGCACCGTGTGCCGTGACCCCCTGCCAAACCAGCATCGCGATCACAAAAAGCGCGGCAACGATAACGCCGATGCGCAGAGCAGGCTTCATTTTGCGCTTGGAGCTTATCACAGGGACAAGGTGACTGCTGCCGATTGATTGCTTTTTTTTAGCGGCTGTTTGCTGCTGCGAAAGGCACGCCGGTTTGTCATTCTCATAGAGCCACGATTGCCGGTGCCATGAGAGTCCACTAGGATCGTACCGGGAATGCCGCAATACGTTTTGGGTCATTATTTGAAAGGCGAGGGCAAGCGTTTGGCGTTGATGTCAGAATTGCTTGATCCGATGCATCGCCGGTATATCGACGCGCTTAACATTGTAAGGCCGGGGGCGCGAACGCTTGAAGTTGGATGTGGCAACGCATCGATTTCCGCTTGGCTCGCGGAACGCGTGAGTCCTGGCGGAACAGCAGTGGCGTTCGATCTCGATCTGTCGCTAATCGAAGTGCGCGCGCCGAATCTTGAGTTGCGCCAAGGCGACATCCTTGCTGGCCCGGTGGCACCGGGGACTTTCGATCTCGTGACCGCCCGCGCCGTGTTGCATCATGTTGCGGATGCTGAAGTGGCAATCACGAATTTGGTTGCAAGCCTCAGAACCGGTGGAGTGCTTCTACTCATTGAGCCTGATTTTCTTCCTGTAAGTATCGCCGAGCCGCCGGAGGTGCGAGCGTTCTGGGAGGGGTGGCTGGCGTGGTCGCGCGAACGCGGGATCGATTACCGCATCGGCCGCACTGTGGCGCCACGACTCGCAGCGCGAGGTTTGACGCAAATAAGCGGCACCGCGGAGACGGCCATCTACAACGGCGTCTCGACATGGGCTAATTACTGGACACTGACGATCAGCGAACTTCGCGATGATCTGGTAGGTTCCGGCAAACTCAACGTCGCGTTGGTGGACACATTTCTTAATCATTGCGACAACTCAAATTGGTGGACGCAGACCGTTGCCTTTACGGCGGTGTCAGGCCGCTCGCCCGGTGCCTGAGCGAACTGGGCACACAGGGTGGGTTGTTGTGATTTTGCGTCGATCGAGTAACTTCGGCGGTGCAACGTTTTCGGGCGTTTACTTTGGTCGAGATTGCCCTGGCCATTTTCATACTGATGCTCCTGCTTATGCTGGCGGTGCCCAGCATGACCGGCGTGGTCGCAAGCAGGCGACTGAACCAATCCCTCAATGGGTTCAACGACCTTGTGCGCCAGGCACACGAGCGAAGTGTGACTGAACGTCGCCCTTACCTAATTGTTTGGAGCAAAAACAGCGTTCTGTTGCGTCCGGAAGTTTTTGCAGAGGACGAGGAAGTCAAACCGGCAGCGGAATTTCGTCTCAGCAAGGGAATGTTGCTGAGCCTCTCGTTGCCAGCAGCATTGGCCGAAAAGCATCCGGCAGAGTGGATATTCTGGCCATCGGGGAACTGCGAGCCGGCGATTGTCCAGTTCAAAAGCCCCGCTGGTTTGTGGACGGCGAACTACTCGCCTCTGACGGCGCAGCCGGAGGTTACGCAGTATGCAGCAAGGTAACAAAAACAAAGTTCGAAATTCGAAATCAACAATCCGAAATGTTTATCGGGCTTTCGCCCTATACGAGGTTTTGCTCGGCGTAGCGATTTTTGCCATCGGCGTCATCGCGCTCGGACGCGCTGTGGAGAATTGTCTCAACGCAAGCTCGATCAGCGCGGAAGAAAGCGCCGTGCGGCAGATTTTGGCTGACCGCATGGCGGAAATTCAAGCTGCGCCGGTTCTGCCCGATGCCCAAAAAGAATTCAAGGTCAATAGCAGTTATGGCATGGTAAAGTTGATCCAGAAAAGCGCTCCCGCTGGGCTGACCGAACCTGACAACACACTCCTCAGCGGTATTAATCTTGTGACGTTGACCGCCCAGTGGCAGCACGCCGCGCTCCCGCGGTCGAAGCAGATTCAGTTTTATGTTTACCGACCCGGATAAAAGCAGACTGAATATTCAAAATTCCTTTGGGTTCACATTGATCGAGATCATGCTGGCAGTGGGGATCTTGGGAATCATGTCGGTGGCGATTTTTCGCTTTGTGCAATCGAGCATGACTGCGCTGTATGTCTCATCGGATACGGCTGCCGCGGACGCGCAATATGACGGATTGCGTGACCTGCTCACAGCGGAGTGGCAAAGCTTGAGTCCCTTCCGAGCCAACATGATTGGAGAGCCATTCAAGTTGGGCGATCGCGAGCGCGACGAAATACGATGGAGCTGTGGCGCGGGCCCCGGACTGCTTACACGCTATGCGCCGAATGACTTTACCGTTGCCCTGCGGTTGCAACCGGGAAACGACAAGAGCGGCCGGCTGGATCTTGGTTTTTTGCGAAAACCTAAGAACGATTCCGACATCGGAGAAGGACACGAAACCTGGGTGCCATTGATCAAAAATGTGACCAGCCTTGAAATCAACTACTTCAATGCAGGGATGAATACTTGGTCGCCGCGATGGCCAAGTCATGGGTTGCCCTGGCTAATCAAGATTAAGGTGGAACGTACCGATGCAGCCGCGCCATGGGAAGCAATTATCCCCCTGAGACGAACACCGTATTAAGCGCTGTCGATTCTATGACAAGGCCATTTGGAAGCTTGAAATCAGATGAGGGCGCGGCGCTGCTGTTGGCGCTTTGGGCGTTATTTTTGCTTAGCGCGATGGTGATTGCATGGGCGCTCAACATCAATTCGCGCCTTGCGGTTTCAAGCAATGCAAATCGTGTGTTGGAAGCTGAAGCAATGGCGTGTTCGGGGGCCGACGTTGCTCTAAGTCGGGAGATCTCGCCGAGCTCGCCAAACTTGCACAGACAAATTGGCGACGGGGAAAGTTACGACGTGCAGATCACCGGGGAATGTGGTCGCCTAAACTTGAACTTCTTCACCCAAGGGGAAGACCCGAACAAGCTGGCAATTCTCCGTCAATATCTCAACCTCAAAGGCATAGACCTAAACGACCTCGACGTCATGATAGATTCCCTGCTCGATTGGGTGTCGCCAACGAAAGGGCTTCAGCATTTGAACGCATGCCCAGAGGGCGACGATTACCATCCCGCGCACGCGCCGCTGACTTCCGTGGAAGAGCTCAAGAAAATTTGTGGATGGACCGAATTCACTTCGAAGCCCGGTTGGGACAATGATTTTACCATCGCACCCACTTGTGGCGCCATCGATCTCGCCTATGCCTCACGCGACGTGTTACGCGCTTTAGGCATACCAGATGATTTTGTCGATCGCTTCCTGCAATTGCGCCAGGGGCCGGATGGAATCGATGGAACAGCCGACGACGGCCAGTTGGATCAACAAGCGGCGTTTGCTATGCTTGGCCTCAACAACGCGCAGTTGCGGCTCGGTGGAATTCAAACCCCAATCGTTTTCAAAAGTCCCAACGCTGTCTTCCGGATCTTGAGCGCGGGAAAATCACGCGGTGTTACGCGCTCCGTGGAGATGGTAGTACAAAAACAAGTAATAGGAATCGGTCGTCCTCAAGTATTCAGTTGGAAGGAGCTTTGATATCGAGTCCGGGATGCCATCTATTTTCATAATCCCAACCGCACACGGCTGGAATTTTCTCCGCGCGGCTGAGCAAAACGGCTCGTGGAACGTCCGCAAGCTGCAAACGTTGGAAGAAGCAGCGCCGCTACTTGCTGCGACTGACGATTTTGTGCTTGGCTTGCCTGTTTCAGCCGTGCTTGCCCAGCGATTTCGTCTGCCGAGCGCCGATCCGGCGGAGTTTCCGGAAATGATTCGCATCCAGATCGAGAAGCTGCTGCCGTTCGCGGCTAATGAAGTGACAACCGATTTCGAGCTGATCGAGCAAAAGGAGAGCGAGAGTGTGGTTTCAGCCGTCGCAATAAGGAACGAACAACTTGCTGAGATGGCTTCTCCGTTATTGGAGCGCGGTTACATCCCGCGACAAGTTACAGTGTATGCCGCACAGCGCGCGAGCACCCATGCCCCCAGTGGCAGTGCTGTTTTTATTTATCCAGAAGGCGAGACGCTCGTTTACGTAGTGACAGAGAATGGCAAGCTAAGCCTTGCTCGGGTATTTGAAGGCGGCAACGGCGAGCAGCTACAAATTGAATTGCCGCAGCTGCGATTGAGTGCCGAACTACAGGGGATAGACGCCTCCTCTCCGAATGTGTTGTTGGATGAGACCTGTTATGAAATGCGCGACACCGTACAGGGAATTTTATCCAGTCCGACCGAGATAGTTGGCATCGAGCTGCCACCCGCGCCGGTCAAACTGAACCTTCTACCGGAAAGCTGGCGACGGCGCCGGTTGCAATTGATAAGGCAAGCCGAATGGCGAAGACGGCTTCTTTGGGTAGGCGGAGCTTATGGCGCGCTTCTCTTACTCTTGCTCGCGTATCTCGGCCTATTGCGGTTTCAGATAGCCCGCCTTGACAGGCGGATAGCGCAGGACGCGCCTGGGACTGAGTTCGTGCGCGCGACAGAGGCAAAGTGGAAAGCGCTCGCACCGGCGATAGACGGGCATTACTATCCAGTTGAAATCCTGCTGCATCTTTTTGAAAGCCTGCCCTCCGCCGATGTGCGCATCACGGCGTACAACCAGTCGGCGCGGCAGATTTCCGTCGATGGCGAAGCGAACACGGCTGCTCTGGCGTACCAATTCATTGAGAAGATAAAGAAAAATCCAGACTTGCGAGCGTTTCAATTTGACATGGCTGCGCCTCGCATTTTGTCCAATAACCACGCGCAGTTTCGAATAGAAGGAAGAGCAAAATGATGCCGGCGTGGTACCACCGAATGAATCCACGCGAGCGTGTGCTCTCATGGATAGTTGCCGGCACTGTCTTCGTGCTGCTCAATCTTTGGATTTTGAGTCGGGTCCTGGGCGCACTCGGAGGCGCGCACAAGGAAGGGGTGGAACGTCGAGCCAAGTTAGCAGAGCAAGCTCTCTACGTGAAAGAACGGGATCTCTGGACGAAACGCGAGGAATGGATCCGGAAGCATCAACCCGTCCTCAATAATCCGGCAGAAGCCTCCGCCCTGCTTGATCAACTAAGGGAGGTGGCTGGCAAATACAACGTCCTCATCGAGAATCCAGCAATTGGTTCGGGGGAGACCACTCCCTATCATCAAACGGTTTTTGCTTCGATTGAAACTAAAAGTCCGTGGCCGCCGCTCGTACATTTCCTTTACGATGTGCAACGACCGGACGCTTTCGTCGTATTCGAAAATGTTAATCTGGCCATCGATGGTAACGATCCTACAATGATGCGCGGCAAATTTAAAATCGCCCGCTGGTTTGCACCGGCGCAACGAACCAAGTAATAATAAGCAATAGACTTATGAAATATTCCATTACCCTAACGTTGATTCTCGCTCTTCTCGGGTTGATCCACAGTCAGGCTGAGGAAGTTTTGCCGCCACAGTTTAATTTCGATCGCTACTCAAAGATGGTGGATCATTCGCCGTTCGCAATCGCTACGGCGATGGCGGCGCCTGCGGCTACACCCGATTTTGCAAAAGATCTTTACATCGCGAACGCCGCGCGTTCACCCGACGGCGATATGGTGACGCTCGCTTCTAGCTCCGACCACAATTTCAAAAAATATCTTACGACCAGGGAAGCAGTGGATGGATATAGCATCGCCAATATCGAATGGTCGGACAAAGTGGGCGCGACCAAGGTGACAATTAGCAAGGATGGAAATTTTGCGACTATCACATTTAATCAGGCGCTCTTGTCGCAGCCCGCGCCGAATGCAGGTGTTGCGTCCAGAGCATTAACGCCGCCCATGCCTGCACCGATGGTCACTAACCCTGCTAGCGTGCCTAACCCAGTCTCACCGAAGTTACCTGCTGGCGTGCCCGCGGAAATACAACAGTTGATGCCCTCTCGAGACGCCGCTCGGCCCCGTTCGCGTGGCTTGATTCAGCGGAACCCAGGAATGCCAGGAGCGTCATCCAAGGTGCCTTCTCGGGCACAGCCCGCGAAGAACTAGAGTTCAAGGGCTGCACAGCGGCTAACCGCCACCCCAATCGTCATCTCCGGTGTCCGCTTGCCGGTCGGGTCCTGCCGAAAATAAATCGTAGCCGCCCGGGTTTTTCAGACCAGGATCGCGATAAATATAACCGTTACCCCAGGGATCTGTTGGCAGTTCTCTAAACAACTGGTACCAGCGAGCAGGTCGCGGGTCGTTCTGCGGTTGGGTCACCAGCGCCTGCAAACCCTGTTCCGTCGTTGGATAAAAACCGTTCATGCTTTCGTAGAGTTGCAGCTGTGTCTTGATCGCCTGAACGTCGGCTTGCACGCGCATGCTTTTGGCGATTGCAGTTGTATTGCCGAGTTTTGAAATCGCTACTCCTAGTATGATCACAATGATGCTCACCACGAGCATGATCTCCAGTAGCGTGAAGCCCTGTTGTTTTCTTTTCCTTCTCATTTAAATAAAGGAGTAACCCTCCCTCCTGTGCGCGATTACACTACCCGGGTCTTCAAGAATTGCTAGCGACTGGTGCGCAAAAGATAATCCGACTTGTCCCAAATATACTTTAATTGAATCTGCGTCGCGCGGATGGCGGATGACCCGCTGCCAACTCCGTTGGCGATAACCAGATCATTCGGCCCTACTTTCAAGGCTGTGGCCGGCAAAATTTTCTGGGCGCGCAGCCACCCGGTATAATGAAAACGCATTTGCGTCGTAAGCGGTTCCATTTCGCCGCGGTAACCCGGGTCCGCCAGCTCCGGCAGCGTTAGAGAAACCGGCCCAATATCCTGGCCATTAACAAAAATTTCCGGTGCAGCATCAATGGCAGGATTGGCGATTTCGAAAGTGAGCAGCGCTGTCAGCGGTTGCGCTTCAATTGGAAATTGAAACACGGCGTTTTCCCGAGTTTCTCCATCAATCCGGATTGGGTCAGGGGCGAGAGTTGCAGTGACGGTTCCAAAGTTCTCGACGTCCTCGGGGGGCGCGTGTAGCGCCGGCGCCGATGAGAACGGTTCGGGAATCACATCGCGATGTTCCGCGTTCACCGGATGCACTACTTCACTGGTTGTCATCCAATCAAGATAAGCTGCCCGGATCGTCTTTCCATCACCGGGCACCTCGATATCGATAGCGGAGGCCCCGGTTATCGGGATCAGAACTGAATCTGAACTAGGCAGATTCATTCCCACACCCAGAGCGCCTGAACGCAAAATGTGTGTGCCAGATTCATCCCACGCGATTAGTTCAGGCTGCTGATTTGGTTTGTCATCGAAGAACAAACGGAAAAAAAGAACGTGATAATCGGGACTTGGCTGCGCCACGCGAATGCGAAAGATGCTCTTCGAAGTACCACCGCCTTCCGTCGCCTCGCCCGGCAAAAGAGTGAGCGCTTCGACCCATGCCGGTGCATTTTGGGTTTTTGAATTTCGAGGCGCATTTTGGCGCAAATCAAGCCAGGCGCTTTCGGGCAGAGGTTGCGGAGTGATTTCAGCGGGAGAGGGCAGGGCCTCGCTCAAAGCTTCCTGCGCGCCTACGCGGCAAACCGCCGCAAAGAAGATCGCAAGAGCAACGCGAACTAACATTGAGCTCGCGAGGTTATTCGCGCACAACCTGCTTTGCAAGCTTTCAGTTTTCAATGCGGCCTGAATTGCAAACTGTGTGTCATTTCAAACACCGCCGACAGGATGCTGAAAACAACGAGCCCAACGAGAACGGCAATTATCACGATGATGATTGGTGGAATCAATTGCGAGATTACGCCAACGCTCCGGTCAAGTTCGCGCTCATAAACGTCAGCAATAGCTTGCATGGTCTCGGCGAAATGCCCGGTTTGTTCTCCTACCGCCATCATGTCGGTAAACAAATCTGGAAACATTTTTTGCTCTTGCAGAGCAGCGGAGAGTGTGGCTCCATCGATGACTGCCCTGCGCACCTCCCGGAGCTTAAGTTCGAGAAAACGGTTTCCGGCAATTTCAGTCACCAGATCAAGCGCGCGAAGGAGCGGAATTCCATTTTCGATCAAAGTTCCCAGTGTTCGCGAGAATTGCGCGTAGTAACGGTGACGAATGACCCGTCCATATCCAGGGACTAGCAACCGAAAACGGTCCCATCCGATGCGCCCTTCCTCACTGCGGACCAAGGCGCGGAAACCAATGATGGCCCCGACCAGTACCAGCAGGCCCACCCACCAATAGCCCGTGATCGCATGGTGAATTTGCAGCAGAATCCGCGTAGGCAATGGAAGCGCGCCGCCAGTTTGCGCCATGAAACCCGATAACTGCGGCACCATGAATGTGATAAAAATTGTAACGAGAATGGCGCCAGCCAGCGCGAGAAATGCCGGATAAATCAAGGCCTGTTGCACGCGATCTCGCAGTTCTTTTGCCTGTGTCAGATGTTTGACCACCCGAAGCAGAATTTGCGGCAACGCACCGCTGGCCTCACCCGCTGCCACCAAATTTACATACAGCGGCGGGAAAATTCGCGGTAGCTCGCTCAAAGCCTGTGAAAAACTGCGACCGTCGACCAGGCCCTGATGCAACGTATGAGTCATTTGTTGAACACGGGGCTGCTTCAAGCGCTTTTCCAAAACCGACAACGCTTCGTCGAGTGTCATCCCCGCTTGCAGCAAATGGGCGAGCTGCTCGGTGAAAATGAGCAATTGCCCGTGCGGAATTTTTAGGTTCTTCGTGGGCGCCGCCGGCGAATCGGGCGGCGATTTCTTTCCGAATTGCGTTTCGGGTTTCCGGCCGCCCCAGATCCGCTGCATAAAAATGGGTCCGGCCGCACCGTCTCGTTGGATCGCCTTGGGCTCTGGCTCGACTAACTCGATCCGGACCGGAATGCATTGCTGCGATTCGATTTGCCGGATCGCAACTGCTCGATCTGCGCAATCGAGCACGCCCTCAACAAGGCCGCCCTGCGCGTTGCGGGCACGGTAAGCAAACTGTGGCATCGCCGTGGAAAATTATCCGGAAACCGTAAATCGCAAACTGGAATCTGGTTTCGCCTCTGAACAATGCAACGTTTTGACGAATCACGAGTCACGTGGGCTTGCTCACGACGTAGCGTTTAACGCATCATGAATGAGCCCGGCTTCGCTCTGCTACGCCGCACTGTTTAACGAGCCCCGACTCACCTAGGTAAAAATTTTACTTGTCATGCCGTCGGATTCTGATAAGAGCGCCGACCATGAAGTGTGCAGCAGTGACGATAGTTGTTTCCATTGCGATCGCTTCGCAAGCGTTCGCGGTGTTACGACCGCTGTTCCCAGCGAAAGCGGGCCCGCCGTTTGGCGCTGAAGCGATCGTGACAGGAAACGGTTTGATCCAACATTCTGCAAAACAACCGCCTGCTACAGCGCCGAAGTAAGGACTGTATCAGCCGCGAGACGCAGGCAATCTCGCCTGCGTGACAGGAGCTTTCTCACCTCTGCTCCTAAAGCTTCAGAGCCGCAGTGGTTCGTTGCATGGATGGGCGATTCAGGCGATTTTACAATGCGCCTGCCGAAAATATGAACCCTCCACCTCCACTATTATGCGCTTCAAATCACAACTCACGAATGGCTACCAAATCTTCGCCGTCAGCGGCGTAAACACGATCTCCTTCGCCATCGATGCGGCCGGGGCAAATAAGGCCGGGCTGTTGGGCTTCGCTGTTGAACGAGCGGATCCGACGGAGCATGAGCAGTACTACGTGTACGGCTTCAAAGTGTTCCGGTCCGTTATTCCTCATCCGACGCCGGAGACAGTCGTGAGCACGTTCGACCATCCGGTGCAGAGCTTTGTGTGGGATGACTTCACGGCCAAGCCGGCGCGCAAATACAAGTATATTTTTCATCCGCTCAAGGGACGGCCAAAGAATCTGGATCGCAGCGAGTCGCCGATCGAGATCAACGTCGAGACGGAACCTCTTTTCGACAATGCCGTAACACATCAGCTGTTTTTCAATCGTGGCGTGGCCAGCAGCCAGGCGTACGTGCGACGGTTCGGTAACCTAAAGCCTGACGACCAACCAACACCGGCCAAACGCCAGGAAGCGTATGACTGGTTGAGCCGCGAGTTGGATGAAGCCATCTTGAAATTCATTAGCGCGGCGCAAGACGGGGACACGCTTTTGTGCTGCTTCTACGAATTTCACTACAAGCCAGTGGTGCAGGCACTCAGCGACGCCATTGGCAACGGCGTGAATGTACAAATCATCGTCGATGCGAAGGTGAACGAATACACCGACAAAGACGGCGTATTTCACAAGAGTTTTCCGCGAGAAGACAATATCGAAATGATTGGGTCGGTGGGGCTACCCGCTAATAGTGTCATTTACCGCGAAGCGAGAACCAGCGCGATTGCTCACAACAAATTCATGGTGCTGTTGAAAGGACCCGCGCAAACGCCTGCAGAAGTGTGGACGGGATCCACGAACATTTCGCTCGGCGGCATCTTCGGCCAGACCAACGTTGGGCATTGGGTCCGGGATCAAAATCTAGCAACGCAATTTGCTGCTTACTGGAGCCTGCTGAAGGATGACCCCGGCGGCAAAGACACCGATACTTCAGCGGTCAGTCGGCAGAAGAACAAGGATTTTCGGAAAGCAGTCGAAGCACTATTCGACGTTCCAACCGATTGGAGCACCGCGCCTCAAGGCATTACGCCGGCCTTTAGTCCGCGGAACGACACGGATGTGTTGACGATGTACGCCACGATGGTGGACGCGGCGACGGACCTCTCGTGCATCACGCTGGCGTTCGGTATCAACAAAGAGTTCAAAGAGCAGCTCAAGGACAATACACCGTTCAGTCATCTCGCCTTCTTCCTTTTGGAGAAAAAGGATGTGCCAAATCCGAAAAACCTCGATGCATTCATCGAAATCAACTCCAAGCAGAACGTTTACAAGGCGTGGGGCTCGTACTTGAAAGACAAGTTGTATCAGTGGGCGAAAGAAACGAACAATCGCTTGCTGGAGTTCAACACACACGTCGCCTACATCCACTCCAAGTTCATGTTGAAGGATCCTCTCGGGCTTGACCCAATCGTCGTCACGGGTTCAGCGAACTTCAGTGATGATTCACAAAAAGAGAACGACGAAAACATGATAATTATCCGTGGCGACAAGCGGGTGGCGGACATCTACTTCACGGAGTTCAATCGCTTGTTCAATCATTACTACTTCCGCTCGGTGATGGAAAAGCTGCGTGCGGGCCAGCCGTCCGCGCCGCAGGATGACAGCCTATTCCTGGTCTCGAATGATAAATGGTTGGCGAAATACGAGCCGGGAAAGCTGCGCTACAAGCGGGTGCAGGAATACAAAAAGATGCAGGGCTTCGCTTGAAGTAATTAGCGGCATTTAAGATCGATTCGCACACATGCCTGCGTAACAGGAGCTTTCGCACCTCTGTTCCCAAGCTTCGTTGCTGCAAAATTTCGTTGAGTGGAAGGCTGTTCTGCCTAGCTATCTTCGGCCGAGTTGTTGTTTCGGCTTTTCATAAAAAACTGTGGCCTCGTCGTCGCATTTTGGAAAACTGCACTCGCGAAAATGACGTAGCGGTAGGCCATGATTGAGAAATTGGTCTGCCAATTTCAAATTCACATCCGTTGCCGCAGAGATCACCGAACAGCTTGCGGGCGGAAGCGGACTGACTAATCGTGAGCGAAGAAATTTTGCCAGCGAATGTAACTTTCTGCAACGCGGAACCTATCAATTATCATTTCTTTTCTTTGTCCCCGCGCAGCTGGACGGCTACCCTCCGGCTGACCGTTAAAAAGCAAATTCATATCAAAAAAGGCATCAAGTGTCTCACATTCGACATTATTGGCACCGTGTTCGACTTTTACGGCAGCCTCTCCGTCAGCCTCAAGCCACTGGCGAAGCAATACTCGCTAAAGATCGACGCGAAGGCATACGCACTCAAATGGGTCGACGGCTATGCGAATGCCTCTTGGCAATCAACTCCGGAGCGAAACCCTCGACAGCGCCGGATAACATTTTAAAGGAGGCGGGGGCGGGAATCGAACCCGCGAATAGACTGCGGGTGCCGAGCGAGTTCTTGGACCTGCTCGCCGTGGGCCTTCCTCTGGCGATAGAGCAGGACCACCGCCACCTCGCGCGGTTTTACATAGACGGCTAAATGGTCAAAACATTCGGCCTGATCTGCTCCACCTCCATCGATGGCAGACCGTTCTCTCCGGAAGACGCCGTGTAGATGGCTGTTACGGCGATCTCGGCCGTCGCGATGATCTCCAGTATTCCGACGGTCAGCGGGACCGGGCCGGCGGGCTGCTCGCCGAGCGCCATCTCCAGAATCCGGCAGCAGTCGTCCATTGTCGCCGAGTGGGCCGGCAGCCGGATGACCTCCGTGGAGGCGGGCTTCGCGACTTTTGGCTCCCTACCCGCCGCCGCGCCGACCAGTACCAGCGGAATCACCCTCTTGAGGACCGCCGACAGCTTGCCGTGAGGGTTCAGGATGTTGATCTCGGTCGAGTATCGGCCCGGCACCACCGGCGCGCAGCGGCAGCAATCGTCCTTCTGCTCGCCGCAGACGAACTTGACGCTGTAGACGAAAAGCCGGAACTCGGGAGACCTGACCACGACCGGATCCCTGCCAGGCTGCTCGATCCCGATCGAGGGCGGCTCCACTGAGTCCGGATCGGAGCAGACGTCCACCTGATAGCTGCCGTTTCCAAGATCGTGCACCGGTCCGGCCGGGTGACTGCCGGGCTGAGCGACGACCTTGAATCCATCCAGCCGGCCGGGCCCAAGCATGTTGCCGTACTTATCGCACGGCGTAAAGGTCATCCGAACGCATGGACCGCCATCGGGCCCGTCCCCCAACGGGGTCGTAGAGACCGTCGTCTTGCCCGGATCGATGCCCACGTCGACGTGGATCGACCAGATCAGCTCCCTCGCGCCCGTGCAGTCCTGCGTGTACTGCGCCTTCGCGTGGAACGTGTAGTTACCTTCCACGTTCAGCAGGTCGGGCAGCAGCTGTCCGAAGAGACCACCGGGTTCGAAGCCGCCGTTAATGCCCGGCTCGTCCGTGAGCGCAACTGTTGTGTCCACGTAGCGAGCGATCGGATTCCCGGTTGATGCTTCGATCGACTTCATAGTCGCTTGTCGTGCCGGGATTACGTCACCGTCGACCAGTGCGGGTGGCATGAGGCCGGCGGCGCTCAGAGCATTGCCCACGCTGGCATCCGGCCGGGTTACCGTCAACGAGATGCTCATATCCTCCGGCCAACCGCCATTGCTGTAACGCACTATCACGCGGGGATTGATGGTGTCGCCGGTGTAGTAGGGCTTCGAGTCCGGCACGCGCGACATAACCGGGCCGCCTGTCGCGATGACGTTTATGAAGTAGCGCATCGCCGGAGTTGGCGGTGGGAACTCGCCTCCCCCGCCCGGACGGACTACGCGCACGTGCCACAGTCCGTCCCGCTCGCCGCCGATGGGCAGGTTGAACCGCAGGAAGGTCCATGTCCGGCCGGACGACGATTGCACACCCGGCGTGGAACTGGTGATCACCGCCCCGCCGGGGCTGGTTACCTCCAGCAGCAGCGAAGCGTCTGTGCGGCTCCAGCCGGCGACTATCGTCACCGCGTCTTCTCCGCAGATTCGAAACGGCGTCTTTGCGCCCGATTGGTTGGCGGGCAGATCGACTTCAGGATCGTGGATGATGCCGTTCTCGAAGATGTTGCCGAACGCGTCCGAGAAGAACTTCTCCAGCGTCAGCCCGCCGCCCGCGCGCAGGTACCGGCCGCCATGGCTCATCGCTAGGTCGTTCAGCAAGTTGCCGTCCAGACTAGATTCGTTGCCGAATCCGATCGCGTGTATTGTCAGTCCGGACAGGTCAACGCCTCCCGGCGCGAGGCCTTCATTCTGAAGACCATCGGTCATCAACAGGATTGCCCGGGGATTCGCTCCAGCAGGGCTGAGCTGGTTCTTGGCCGAATCCAGGCCACCCCCGATGGATGTTCGGCCGCCCGTCGCCAGTGCTCCGACCTTGCCGGTGATAAACGGAGCCGGGCCGATCAACGTGTTCTTCAAAGAGGACGTGACGTTCGCCCGGCCCTGATCCACACTGGCCGTTGTGCTGAAAGAAACAAGGCCGGCCCGGTTGCCTACCGTCTTGATGAGCTGGTAGAAGAGGGAGGCTGCGTCGCGGGCAGCTTCTACTTTCTGCCGGCCTGTTCCGTCGTCTTCGGACATGCTGCCCGACCGGTCGAACACGACTATTACATCGCGCGTGGTTGGCGTCGGCGGAGCGGGAGCAATCGCAGCAAGGATCGCCTTGGTTGGGAAGTAGATGAGGTCCAGGTTTGGGTAGTAGTGGTGGCAGGGATCGCCATTCGAGAGGACGCCGACGATGCGTCCGGCCATGTCGAACAGACCGCACCCGGAGCTCCCGCCTGAGACGTGGAAGCTGGACGGAACCGTGATGCTGTTCGTACCGCTGGCCTTTACGGTCGAGAAACCCTCTGCAACTGGAGGGGAGAGCTTCTTAACCGCCCCATTCGGATGGTGGATTCCGAACACCTGCTCGCCGGCGCCAGGCAGGTCGTGCCGCATCTGGATGATCGGCACTCCGATAACCGGCTCGGCCAGGAGAAGAATGCTGTAGTCATTGCCGCCAATAACATACTGATGGAACAGGACGTCCTTCACCTTGTAGAACTTCGGATTGTAGCCGGCCGGGCGTTTGCCAAACTCATCGGTGACGTAGTCGAAGGTGACCGAGCTGGTGAGCGCCTCTTCGGGAGTGTGGCAGTGGCCGGCGGTTATGACCTTGTCCGAATCGATGAGGGTCACCGAGCAGGTGGAGAGACCGGCGACTCCTTTCTGGGTATCCTGCGTGACGATCATCCCCACGCTGCGCATCACCTTCGCGCGAACATCTGCCAGATTCGTGATTTTGGCTGCGTTATCCCAGTGCGGTGGAGGCGTACAGAACCAGAACGGGTCGTAGTCGGGCTCGGCGTAAGAAGGCGTCGTGTAAAAGGGGTCGCAGTTGGAGTTGCCGTGGTGAAATCCGTCGGGATCCGGCACTGCGTCGTGCCTTTCCCCGCGGCCGTACATGTCGAGCTGCACGCTGCCGTTGGCCGCCCCACCCTTGATGTACGTGATCTGAACGCCGCCCGGAAAGACGTAGACGTTAATCGGCCGGGTCCAGAACGCCGGTCCATCCGCTGCCGTGAAAGTATCGACCGCGTAGCCAAGCTGCACCTGAAGCTGATCTCCAGGCTTGAAGTTCAGGTTGGTGAAGTGAAGCATCAACAGCTTCGTGCCACCGGGCGCCGCCGGAGGATTGAATGTGGTCGTGCCCGGCCCGATCGTCATGGGCGGGCTCAACACCTGAAGGGTCCCTGTGATGTGCGACATCGCGGCTCTCCTTACGCGCGTCTCGGCGTTATCTGCTCGACTTCAATGGACACGCCTGATGAATCTAACCCGGCAGCGGAATACACAGCCGTGACGGCGATCGGGCCGTTCGCTGTGATCTCCAGGAATCCGATTGTGATCGGCATGGGTGATGCAGCCTCGCCGCCAAAAAGAAGCTCCGCAATCCGACAGCAGTCGTCCATCGTGGCGGTCTGGGGCGGAAGGACGATCTTGTCGTCCGCGCGGGCGGCAACAACCTTGGGTTCGCGTCCAGCGGGGGCGCCGGCCAGCACGACGGGAATGAACCGCTTCTGAATCGCGACTTCCTTGATCCCGTAGTTGTGGATATTGATCTCGGTGGCGTACCTACCCGGCTGAACTGGGACGCAATCGCAACCGCAATCCGGCTGCTCACCGCAGATGAATTTTGCCGAGTAGACAAACTCCGATGGGCAAGCCGGAACAGTGACCTTAACGTCCTTTTTCGCGACAACTTTCCCGTCGGCGACGACGTCTAGCGTGCCCGTGAACACCTGTGGCTCCGACCTGCAGGGAATCCCATGGAATCGAACGCGAAAGGCCAGGGTCTGATCCTGCTTGCCGGTAATCGGGCCGTAGCCTCCGGGAGGATTGATCGAATCGACAAATGGAGCGATCGTCACCGAGGCAACAAGACTAACGTTCTTGAATTTCTGACCTTTTGGGATTGTTACGGAGATCGTTTCGTCCAGCGTGTCGCCTGGGTTGAGGGTCAGGTCGTTCGTTGCGGGATTTACGGTCAGCCCAGCCGGAGCGGCTGCGGGTTGGCCATGTTCCGTGGGCATTTCTTTTGAAGCTGCACTTGTCGTCGCCATATCTGTGACTTTATTCAACTCGCCCTTAAGCAGAAGCCCACGTCGTCCTGGTTGTAGTTGTGTTGGCCAGGCACGCTATTGACGATCGTGCGGTCCCACGCTTCCAGCACGACCACGTAGCCGCACGGTTCCATGCCTGCGGTGTTCACCGTCCAGAGGTCGCCCGGAGACGGGGCGGTCTGTGAATTGCTCGACGACGGCGATGGGCTATTGGGTGACATGCTGGCCGGCAGCGTGACCAAGCCGTAATGGCCAAAGTGGATATCGCGCGCGACGAAGTGCCCGTTCACCACGATGCCCACCGTGAAGTCCTTGCAGTCGCCGCCGCTGTCGATGTGGATATCGAGCGAAGGCGGAATTGCCACGGTGCTCGGCGCGGTGTTGTCGAGCTGAATCTTGTGCCACGGCGTGGTGCCGAGGAAGATGCCGCCGCCGGTGAAGAGCTCCAGCCGGATCTGCCAAAGATCATCGCCGGACGGTGCCCAGCGGTTATAGAGCATGCTGTAGAGGTTTTGATTCACCGGGAGGTAGTTGAAGTAACCGCCGACGGCAAAGTGGTTGCTGCTGACACCGTTCTCGTCGGTCACCCAAACCGGATCGGTCAGTTGGATTTCCGGACCGCCCGTTGTCACGTCCTGCACGAAGAGCCGATACTTGTGGTCCTTAACAGGGGCTGCTTGGACCGTGATAATCCCGCCAAACGGACACGATCGCGTGTTATCCCACGGGTCAGCAGGCGTGTCATAAACGGCGAACTTCGCTCCCGGCTTGGTCATGCCAGTCGTGTTCGTGAAGATACTTGCGACACCGATCCCGCCGAGAATTCCGATCTTTGGCTCGATTTCACCCGGCGCTTCGCCCGGTTTGATCTGCACGTGAGTATCAAGCCGGTTGCCCCAATGCGGAAGGGCGTTGGGGTCCGTGTTTGAGGCCGGTGCATTCCACGACAACACCGCGCGAACGCGGCCGATCTTTGGCTTGTCGCAAGGCCGGCGATGCGCGCTCAAGTCCACCGGCATAATCGCTGCGTAGTTCAAGCCGTCGACCGGGATTGACGTGATGTCATAAACCGGGACCGTGGCAGTGCCAACGTAGGTCCACTGGCATGTATCATCCCAGTCTGCCCAGAAACTGACGTATTCCGTACTCCCCTTGCTACAAAGTCCGCCAGAATAGCCGCTGGGTTTCTTGACGACGAACGTCGCCACCAGCCAATCCCGGTTGTAGTCCAAGCCCAGGCAGTTCAGTTCTTCATAGCTGGCGTTGCCCTTGGTTTTTTCCAGCACGCCAACGATCGATGACCAATCCAGGCCAAGCTCTTTGAACTCGGAGATTTTGGCCGAGAGCACTTGCTGATCGATGGTTCCGGCCATGAGGGCGGGCAGGACTGTAGCTAGCGCGAACCGGTGCGGCTCAACCCTTGCTTCGGCCAAGGTGCGCCTGGCTTTCCCGATAGGTAGAGCATACAATTCCACCAGTTCCTTCAATTCGAAGGGCGGCGGATCGGGCAGCGGGATCGGCTCGTATTTGATAACTTCGAGATCCGGCGGCAGCTTGAGTTTCGGGTCGATGCCGAGCGAGCTAGCGAGATCAACGATGAGCCGCCGGCGCGGCTTGATCTGGATATGGCGATCGAGCACGTTGCCCCACACCGGTGGCCAATTCGCGTTCGCGGCGCCAGCGGGCGGTGGGTTGTTCCACGACAAGATGCCGCGCACCTTCGGCAACATCGGATGACCGCAACTGTCGCGCTTCGGCTCGATCGGTAGCGTGAGCGCATAGACGAGCGGCTTGTCCGGTTTGTTAGCGCAATCCTTGACATTTGGCAGGTTGTGCGCGTTGAGCGCCACTAACCCGGCGTCCTCCCAGCCGCTGCCGTAATCGATGAAAAATCGCACATACTCCGTCGAGCCCGCGTGGCACAGGTCAGTGCCGTAGCCTGTCGGGAGTTTGATCTGTACCGTCGCCTCCAATAGGTTCAGGTTGGGGTTGAAACCGATGCACGTAAGTTGTTCGTACTTGGTGTTGCCAATAATTTTCTTGACCGGTTTAAACGAACTTCCGGCGAGATTGCCAAAGTAATTTGGGTTTACGGCGAGTAGTTTGTGAAACTCGCCCCGTTCCTTTTCCAACCCATGGATTTCTTTTTTAAGTGTTTTGGCTGGCATAATTCATTCCTTATTTGATTAAGCGCAAAGTCGCGGCCACTCTCACGCCTTTGGGACGATTCCCTGCAGTGCAAGATGCAACGGTTTTGCGTGACTTTTCGCGTCACATTGTGACTTTTCGCGTCACAACGGCGGGAAAAACCCGAAAAATCAGAACTTCCACGCGACGAAGCGATCCGGATGCGGATTGTAGGAGCAGAAGTATCCCGTTTTGATTCTCGCTACCAAGTGGGCGCCGAGCGCAGGCATGACCTTTCCGATTCTGTTGATAGCCTCTTTGATCCGCTTGGTGACGGCCGAACGCGCCCGCTCGGCTCCGGACGAAAAGCGCCGGTCCCTGCCGCCAAGTCCGACGGCAGCGGCTAGTTGCTCGGATATGGCGTCCAACTCACTGCGGGTTCTGGCAACACGGTAGAAATCGTTAAACCGCTCCGCCTCCTCCAGATCATTCCGCAACTCGTCAATCCGGCGCTTGTATTCTGCCTTGGCCTGCGAATCTAGAGTTGGCCCGGCGTCCCGCAGTCCGACAGTTACTGCATCGCAGCCAACTTCTCGCAAGTTGCCAAGCAATGCCGGCACTGGGAGGTCGACAGGTGTTGCGAGCAATTCGATGACGTGGACATCGCGCGCCGGATGACGCAACAGATAACAGAGGCAGTCCAGACCGCGCGTGGCTTTGAGGATTGCAACCTCCCCTTGATAACGAATCGTCCAGTAATCACCTTGTCGTATAAATACCGACTTTTCGAGTCCGCCCAGGACCGAGCGAACCGCAAGAGATCCTTCTGGGCTTTCGCGCAGGGCGAGCAGAGGTTGCCGGGGAGTGTCGATCTGCTCATCAAGATCATTGATGCATGCCTTACTTGCGCGATTGACTGCGACATTGCGCAGAATCAAATTCAAAAAGGTTCGCGCGATTCTCAACGTCAGCACCTCAGGTCATGCGAATCACCCGTTGTTCGCGACTCCCGGCGAAAAGTGCGTTGGGTGTCTAACCGGAGACGCCTAACGAACTCGGCGCCTTTTGAAACTGCCAGTTACACGGCCGCGCGTCAAGATAAAATCTTCACGCAATGACCGCCAGAGACATGACGCAACCCGTCACTCTTCCTCACGTAAATCTTTCCAAAGCAAGCTCAACGCGCGATTCGATGGAATTTTTGAAATTCTTTGCGCCATCATAAGGGACTCTAAAATAGATGGCTGAGGCGGGGGCGGGAATGGAGCCGGCGGGAGCCGAGCGACATAGACGAAGCCCGCTAGGGTGAGCTTTCGGGAGAAAGCGAATCAATCGAACCAGCCCGTGGATAAGGGCCACATTGTCCACAAAATCCGAGCTTGTTGTGAAGGCGGGGGCGGGAATCGAACCCGCGAATAGCGGTTTTGCAGACCGCGACCTTACCACTTGGCTACCCCGCCAGACGCACGGAGGATAAGATTATCGAGCGCGCCGAGGCCGTGTCAATTTGGGTGAGGAGGTCCACGGAAATTCAGCGTTGGACGTTGGGCGCTGGGCGTTGGACGTTTTCATTGAAAATGACTTCTCGGTCCTCGGAATTATTTCATGCTGCACAAAAGCGCATTCCCGGCGGCGTGAACTCGCCTGTTCGCGCGTTTCGCAACGTTGATGGGACTCCGTTTTTCGTAGTGCGCGGGGAGGGCGCGAAAATTTGGGATGTCGATGGAAAGGAATACATCGAGTACGTTGGCAGTTGGGGAGCCGCAAGGCTGCCGCGCATGGCCTAAGCTTTGGAATTCCAAATCCGCTCGAGGTGGAAATTGCGGAGTTAATCTGCGACTGGATTCCGTCGATCGAGAAAGTGCGGATGGTCAACAGCGGTACGGAAGCGACGATGTCGTGCATCCGCCTCGCGCGCGCGTTCACGCGACGTGACAAGATCATCAAGTTCGACGGTTGCTACCACGGACATGTCGATGCATTGCTGGTGAAAACCGGCAGCGGCGCGCTCACGCATGGGCGGCCTGACAGCGCCGGTGTGCCGCAGGCATTTGTCGATCTCACAATTTCGTTGCCGTTCAATAATGCCGACTTGGTGAAAAAGGCGTTTCAAGAAAACAAAAACCAAATCGCAGCGGTGATTGCCGAGCCGGTCCCGGCTAACGCGGGCCTCTATTTTCCCAGCGAGAAATTTCTGTCTGTCTTACGTGATGAATGTACGAGGAACGGCGCGCTCTTGATATTTGACGAAGTAATCACCGGTTTCCGCGTCGCGCGCGGCGGCGCGCAGGAAATTTACGGAGTTAAACCTGATCTGACCGCACTCGGAAAAATTATTGGTGGCGGTTTACCAGTTGGTGCATTTGGCGGACGCGCCGAAATCATGGACCTGCTTTCGCCGGATGGCCCGGTTTATCAGGCTGGTACATTATCAGGCAATCCACTGGCGCTCGCCGCCGGGCTGGCACAGCTAAGAGAGCTCGAGCGGATCAATGGCTGGAAATTGCTCGAAGAATTGGGCGCACAGTTTGAAAAGCTTGCGCGGGAAGCGATTGAGTTCGCCGCAGCGAATCCGTCTCGTGGCGGACAGGCGAAGATCGACATCACGTTTCATCGCCTCGGCTCGATGTTTTGTATGTTCTTTGCCTCTGGTCCAATTATCGATCTTGCTGGCGCTCAACGAATCGACTTGAAAATGTTCGCCCGATTTTTCCATGCCTGTTTGAAGCGCGGCGTTTATTTCGCGCCATCGCAATTTGAAACCGGATTCATTTCCACAGCTCACACACCCGCCGATATCGAGCGGACAGCGGCGGTAATGCGCGAGGCGCTTGCAGAATTGCTTTGACCAAGGCTATGCGGTGATAAATCGCATTGCTGTTGGTATGCTCTGTTTCGGATGCGCTATTCCTTGCTTCGACTTGGCCCTGACCATCAGCGTTTCTCTTCAAACAGTTCGTTCAGCTCAGCAGAAGCAGCATTATTGGCCAGACCGTTAAATATGCCGTTCGTTTTGATCTCCTGCGCGGCACGGAGAAATGCGCCCCACGCGGAAAGGGCGAGGCCGGAACCGACGGAGATGCGGCGCACACCGAGATCAGCCAGTTGGGAAAGTGACAGCTGATGATTGAATCCAGAGACAAGAACATTGACAGGCTTCGGTGCGACCGTCTTCACGATCTGCGCAATCTCATCGGGCTTACTGACGCCGGGCGCGTAGAGACAGTCGGCACCGGCTTCGGCGTACGCGGCGAGTCGGTCGATGGCAGTGTGTAATGGATCGGGATCTTTGACCAGCCAGGCTTCGCAACGCCCCGTTAGCACGACCGCAGTTTTCGAAGCGTCAATTGCTGCCCGTGCCGCGCGGATGCGTTCGACTGCCAACCCTTTCTCGTAGAGTGGCGCGGCGGGATTCTGTGAGTTGTCCTCGACCGACAATCCAGCGACGCCAGTCTCGACGCACAGCTTCACATTCGCAGCCACGTCCGTGGGTTTTTCAGCGAACCCATTCAAAAAATCTGCGTTTACCGGCAGAGACGTTGCTTCCACGATTTCTCGGATGTGCGCGAGCATTTCATCACGCGGAACAGCGCCATCGGATTTGCCGCGCGAAAAGGCGAAGCCTGCCGAAGTCGTGGCGAGTGCTTTGAATCCGAGTTGTTCCAGATAAATCGCCGTTCCGATATCCCACGGGTTCGGAAGCACGAAACAACCGGACTCGTGCATCGTGCGAAATTTCGAAGCAGCACGGTTTTCTGTTGATCTCATCCCTTAACATTACGCTGCTCAGGCCAGGACGCGATCATTGACGTTTGTGTATGTGAAGCGCGCTGCCTCATACGAGCCTGGGAGCATCGGCCCAGGAATTTGAAATCGCCCGAAACAAGCGCCGTAAGTGCGTTTCAATTCGGGAGAACATATGCAAGCTGGTATGAAAAGTGGGCGCGCCTTCAGCGCTGGCGTTTTTGTCGCGTGCGATCAATCCTGGGACGGTGTCCTAGGCTGACATTAACGTCGCGCCGTTGGCGCTAAATGGCTTCCCAAATCTGTCGCAGCGGACCTTCCGCGCCATAGATCGGATCATTATCTGGAATTGGCAGAGCGGCGATCTTGTGATCGGCTTCGGGCCGCTCCCCGGGCCGGCCTCGGAGCAAGTCCCAATCGCGTCCATCCGGATAAGCGCCAACAACGGCAAAGTCCGAGCTCGCATCGAGTTTTTGGTGAGCGACGCCAGCTGGAATCACAATTACGTCGCCGGACTGCACATCCAGATTCCTGCCGTGCTCGCCGCCAACTTTCAGTGTCGCGGCGCCACAGTACACACCGAGAATTTCATGCGTGGTGCTGTGATAATGAGCAAAGGAATACACACCGTTTCGCCATGAATTACACCAGTCATTGTGAGCGAAGCGTTCCTCAAGAAGGGAAGCGGGATCGTGACCGTCGGCGGTAAGTGCGTGCCTGTACACCAGCAATGGCAGCACGCTGTTTGGAAAAATGCCGTCGTCTTTAAACCTGAACTGCTCCGGTTGAACAAGTTGTCGCGTGACCATGGCCTGGCTGGCTCTTACATCTAGCGCTTTATCGCGCCAGCACAGAGAGACGGTTGTATTTCATCAACTATTCAAATCATAACAATCACGCATTGCCTTTGGAAATAATGCGCGTATGGCACAGCGATACTTCTGTGATGGAAGAACCAATCCGCGTTTCCCAACTCGTCGAGCATCTTTTCCGTGATGAATCGGGAAAGATGGTCGCGACGCTGACCCGGATTTTTGGGATCGAGCATTTGAATCTTGCGGAGGATGTGGTGCAGGAGGCACTCTCGCGCGCGTTGCAGACCTGGCCGTATCGCGGGGTCCCGCAAAATCCCTCAGCGTGGATTATGAGGGCGTCGCGCAACCTGGCGCTTGATGTGATCCGCCGGCAAAAGATTTTCCACGCGAAAGAAGCCGAAATTGCGCGATTGATCGAGCGGGACGGATCAACAGCGGGAGCTGCAATTTTCTCGGAGCATGAAATCGCGGACGACCGGTTAAGGATGATGTTCGTCTGCTGTCATCCAGTCATTCCATCGGAAGCGCAGGTGGCGCTAGCGTTGAAAACACTCTGTGGCTTTAGCGTAACGGAAATCAGTCGCGCATTTCTCACGACGGAAGCGGCGATTGCCAAGCGCCTGACGCGAGCGAAACAAAAAATCCAGGAGGCGCGGGTGCCATATGAGATTCCTGCCGGTGAGGAGCTGGCGCGCCGTCTCGACAGCGTCCTGCAATCGCTCTATTTGCTGTTCAACGAAGGTTATAAAGCGTCGAGCGGCGACAACCTCGTGCGTGAAGAACTGTGCAGAGAGGCGATCCGTCTCACGGAATTGCTGGCACAACATCCCGCGGGCAACCAGCCGAAGACACATGCGTTACTTGCTTTGATGTTGTTGAACGCGGCGCGGCTTGCCGCGCGCGAAGACCGCGAAGGCAATCTGCTTCGGCTTCAAGAACAGGACCGGACGCGCTGGAACCAGGCGATGATCGCTCGTGGGATTTCGCATCTACGCGAATCGGCTGCAGGCGACGCAGCAAGCGAATATCATCTTCAGGCAGGGATTGCTGCGTGCCACACAACTGCAAGTGATTATCAATCGACGGATTGGGACCGGATTTTGTCGCTCTACGATCGATTGACGGAATTCGATGATTCGCCTGTGATCGCCCTTAATCGCGCGGTCGCAGTAGCGAATGTTCGCGGTCCGAAGGTAGGATTGGACGCAGTGCGCAGTATCCGCGGTCGAGAAAAGTTAAGTTCGTATTACTTGTTGTACGCGGTGATCGGCGATCTCGAGATGCGATTGAACAATCGCGGAGCCGCTGCGCAGGAATTCCGCAAGGCATTCGAACTCGCTGAAACCAAATCGGAGCGAGCCTTCCTTTTGAAACGACTGCAGCGCTGCGTCGACGGCGAGACCGCTTAGGAAAAAATTGTCCTAAATCGGATTACTCGTCCGTCGTATCTCCAAACATCAACTCAACAGAAAGGTTAAAATATGAGCAATTCAGAGAAACAGCAGGCTGCAAACATCGTTTGGTTTGAAATTCCGGCGGACAATCCGGA
>WNGB01009006.1_pt1 | contig 27083 bp, 21 predicted proteins | sample 5400681 | NCBI WGS metagenome assembly WNGB01 (sample SAMN13153367, study PRJNA577476) | soil metagenome | isolation source: 115 cm soil or saprolite under grassland replicate 2 | place: USA:California | collected 2016-06-15
ATTGCCTGCTCGTGACGGACAAAAATCGCGCGCGCGTGACGCTCGGGTTTAATGATCTGCAAACGCAATTGCGGAGACTGGAACAATTTCTTGTTTATTGCGACGACTCAAAACAGGAACTCGGGACTGTAAACCTGCTCGTGCAACGAAACATTCCCGTCACTTTCGCCGAGCCTCCGGCCGCGGTTATTAACGATACGATCGAGCCCGCTGTGGAGCCGCGGATCATGAAGGCAATCCCGGTGCGTGCTCCCGAAAAAACTGCGGTGCCTGCACCGAAGCCGCGGGCCGGTTCAACGCCCTTTACCAGGGGAACTCGCAGCCAACGACAGAAAACGGATTAACAATCATGGCTAACAATAATCTAATGATCGGGCTTGAGATTGGCACATCCAAAATCTGTGTCGTTGTTGGTGAAGGCCGGCCCGACGGCACCATCAAAATCCTGGGAGTTGGCCAGGCGCCATCACGTGGCGTGCGCAAGGGGGAGATCGTCGATTTTGAGACGGCGATGAAATGCGTCCACGAAGCAGTGGTCGATGCCGAACAGAAAAGCGACGTGATGATCCGGAGCGTCTATGTTGCTGTCGCAGGGTCGCATCTGCACAGCTTCAATAATCGCGGATGCGTCATGCTACCCGAGGACCGCGATGAAATTGATGAACGGGACGTCGAGGACGTAAAAATTAATGCGCGCGAAGTAAGCATTCCGGCGCAAAACGCATTCCTCCATTCGCTGATTCAACATTACCATGTCGACGGACAAGACGGCGTGCTAAATCCAATCGGGATGCTCGGGCAAAAATTGGAAGCCGATTTTCACATCATCCATGGCGTGCGTACCCGGATTCAAAATACCATCCGTTGTGTCAAAGAACTGCCGCTGGACGTGGAGGATGTTGTTTTTGGCGGGCTTGCTTCTGCGCAAGTTGTGCTCACGCAACATCAGAAAGATCTTGGCGCGCTCGTGATCGATATGGGCGGCGGGACGACTGATTACGTGTTGTACGCGGACGGCGCGGTAAAACAAAGCGGTTGCCTGGCTCTGGGCGGTGATCACATCACCAACGATATCTCCATGGGGCTGCGTATCCCCATGGCGCGCGCCGAGAAATTAAAGATTGAAGAGGGCAGTTGTATCCTCGGCAATTGTTTGCCGGGCGAAATGATTTTGTTAAAGGACGACTCAGGGTTCGCGGGGAAAGAGATCGAGCGGGAAACGCTGAACACTATCATTCACCTGCGCGTGCGCGAAGGATTTGAACTACTCAAACGCCGGCTCGATGAGGGGCCGTATCTCAGTTATCTCGGCGCCGGCATTTTCATTACCGGGGGTTGTAGCCTTCTTGGCGGTATCGATCACCTGGCAGAGGAAATTTTCGAGATACCTGCGCACCTGGCGCACGCCCAGACCACCTGGGGGGTAACATCCGCAGTGGAGGATCCCCAGTTCTCGACGGCGATTGGATTGGTCAAGTTCGCACAAGTGATGCATACGGATCGGCCGCCGCGAGGGTTTGGCCGAATCTTTGGGAGGCTTTTCAGCGGAATGCGATGAACGCGGATCGAAAATTATGATTCAACTCAATAAAAACTACAGTCTCCCCGAAGGTCTGGCAGAATCTATTCCGGTAAAAGTTGTGAGCGTTGGCGGCGCCGGTTTAAACGCGCTCGACCGAATTGTGCTCGACGGCTTGGAGAAGGCCAGCGTCGTTGCAATTAATACCGATGTGCAGTCACTCACCAGTTCAGTAGCGGCGCATAAGGTGCAGCTCGGCCGTACCATGACGCGCGGTTTGGGCACGGGCGGCGACCCCGAACTCGGCTATGACGCAGCCGTGGAATCGGTTGATGAAATTCGTGAGGCGCTGGCCGATGCGCGTATGATTTTTGTTTGTGCGGGGCTCGGCGGCGGCACCGGGTCGGGTGCCGCGCCATACGTCGCGCAACTGGCCCGCGAAGCTGGCGCGCTTGTGATCGCCTTTGTTACTCTTCCATTCACGTTTGAGGGCAAACGGCGTAACGCCCAGGCGCGAGAGGCGCTTGCCAGGCTTACCGAGGTTGCCCACTCGGTGATTTGCTTCGAGAACGACCGAATGGGCGACATCGTCGCGCCGCATGCAGGAATTCATCAGGCCTTCGCCATGGCCGACACCACAATCAGCCAGAGTGTTCGATCGATTGTGCAGCTGATCCAACGGCCGGGACTCATTCGCGTCGGCTTCGATGATTTGCTGGCAGCATTGCGCCCGCGCAACGGTCGTTGCTTATTTGGCTTCGGTGAATCCGATTCGGACAATCGTGCCCACGACGCTCTCACGCAGGCGCTTAAAAATCCGTTGATGGATCGCGGCCGAATGCTGGCAGACGCCACACATGTGCTCGTGCAGGTAGCCGGTGGACCCGGAATGACCCTCTCTGAGGTCGAAGTCCTCATGCAAGAGCTTGGCCGGCACGTTCACGAGCAAACACAAATTCTCTTCGGTGCAGTCGTTGATGGACGATTGGGAGATCGTTTGACCGTGACCATTCTTACCTCGCTCGCTCCAGAAGAGGATTTGAGTTCAGCACAGACTCCTTCTGCTTTGAGCAGTGCGTCCGCGCAGCCGCCACTCCGGGAGCAGGACCAGCACCCTGAGCCACAGATTTATATCGAACCTGAGCCAGCGGCGATGGAATCCGCGCCTCTTGAGGAAAGTATTTCGTTTGAAGAGCCGGTGGCGGCTGAAGCGACATCGCCCTCCCCACCCATTCCAAGCAAACACCAGCCGTTCACAGTTGCGCCACAGAAGAAAGCGGTCCCGCAGAAGGAAGAAAAAGTGCCAGCCGAAAAATCTCTGCAGGCGAAACAGGAAACTTTGCAATTCGAGCCCGTCACCCGAGGACGATTTGAAAAAAGCGAGCCAACGATCGTCGAAGGCGAAGATCTCGACGTGCCCACCTATCTGCGGAAGAACATCAAGGTAAAGTGAGCTTCAGGTCATCCTGAGCGGAGCGAAGCGCAGTCGAAGGATCCCGCTGAACTACCCGGCTATTGCCACGGGATTCCTCAACTTCGCTCGGAATTACGGATTATTATTTCTTCATCAACTCGAGCACTGCGGTCGTCATCGCAACAATGCCTGTACGAATTGTGGGCTCGGGGAGAGGTGCGAATTTGCTCGAATGCAGGCTCGGTAACTCTTTTCCTGTCTGCTTGTAATCCGTGAACTTCGCCGGATCGACTGCGCCGAAGTGAAAATCAACCGCAGGAATGGAATGATCCGGCAGGCTGTATTCGGAAAAATCTTCGCCGCCCATCGTTGGATCGACAATCTCCACGTTTTCGTAGCCTAACGACTTCCGCCAGACCGCGACCAGCCGCTTCGTCAGTTCGGGGTTATTGTAAGTTGCAGAGCAGAATTCATCTTTACGCACCGTCACAATCGGTGCCCGCTCCGGTAGAACTCCGCCGGCGGCGGCGATGTCTTTGGCAATCCGCTCAATTGCCGCCAGAACCTTTTCGCGCACTTGCTTTTTGTACGTGCGCACCGTCAGCTGCATTGTCACTTCGTCGGGAATGATGTTGCGCTTGGTCCCGCCGTGGATGGAGCCGACGGTGACAACGATCGGATCGAGCGGATTGTTTTCTCGGCTCGCGATCGTTTGCCACGCGTTAATCATTTCTGCCGCAAGGACGATCGGGTCCTTCGTTTTGTGCGGATAGCCTCCGTGGCCGCCCACACCACGCACGGTCACATCGACTGAATCGACATTTGCAGACGTGTAACCTTCGGTGACACCAATGTGGCCAGTTTGCAGGTCGGCTTTGTCGTGGAATCCGAGCGCGAAATCCGGTTTGCCGAATCGATCGTAAAGTCCGCCCTTGAGCAATGCGCGCGCGCCGTTTCCGGTTTCCTCAGCCGGTTGCGCAACGAAAACAATCGTGCCGTGCCATTGATCTTTTAGCTTTGCGAGCGCACGCGCCGTACCAATGAAGGCGGCGATGTGCGTGTCGTGTCCGCACGCGTGCATCACCGGAACTTCTTTGCCCTCGTCGTTTTTAGTCGTGACAGTGCTGGCATACGGCAAATCAGTCTCTTCGTGTACTGGCAATGCATCGAGATCGGTGCGCACAAGCACAGTCGGCCCGTCACCGTTCTTCATGACACCAACCACGCCGTAGCCCTTCAACTTTGGATTGTCATAGGTGCCGAGATGCTCCGTGGCCTGGCATCCTGCGGCGCGCAATTCCTTGGCAACGAGCGCAGCCGTGCGCTCCTCATGGCCCGACAATTCCGGATGCGCGTGGATGTCTTTGTAAATCGCGAGTAACGACGGCAGTTCAGCGTCCGCAATCGATTGGGGCGTCGGCTGCGCGGACCCTGAAACCGCGAACAGCAAGCACAAGCATACCGCGGACAGCAAAACAATTTTCATGTCGGATGATGAACGCGATGCAGCTGTAGGGCAACCGCTCCGGTTGCCGGGAAAAGGCAGGCGACGCGCCTGCCTACAATTTGTCATTCCGAGCGAAGTCGAGGAATCTCTGATTAATGGAATTCGAGAAAAACACGCTGCTTTTTGGCGCTGATTCAACGCCGCGCATCGTCGCGATTGAACTTGGCGAAACCGGAACAGTGAACGTTTATCGCCGGGAACCGGACGGTTCGACTGCTACGGACGTCGAGCCGTTTCATCCATTTGTCTGGGCAGACTCCGATGTGGTGGACCTCGGCATCGAAACGGAAAAGCTCCAAAGCGATCTAAAATACGGCTGGCTAATCACCGTTGATAGCTGGAAGGAGCTAATCGCATTGCGCAATGGGCTGAAGAGTGCCGGGCGCGACTTCTTCGTCTTCACCGACCCGGTGCAGCACTACCTCACCGCCACGGGTCGCACCCTGTTCAAGGAACTGCCCTTCGAACAACTGAAGCGTATGCAGTTGGAAGTCTTATCTGCGGCCGGGTCCGCTGACCCCGGCGACAACGATCACATCATGAGCATCGCGCTTTCAGATAATACCGGCTGGGAAGAATTGAACATTGTCGATCCAAACAATATCGACGAATCCGAGAGGAACGCGCTGAAGCGGCTAACCGCGCTGATCAAAGAGCGCAATCCGGACGTGATCGAAGGTCACAACTTGTTTCGGTTCGATCTGCCCTATCTCGTCGATCGCGCAAAGAAGCTGAAAACTAAACTCGACTGGGGACGCAGCGACGGTTTTCTGCGTTCGCGTCCGTCACGACTCCAAATCGCAGAAAAGACGATTGATTACCCGAAGTTCACAATCGGTGGCCGCCACTTTGTCGATACGTTTTTGCTCGCGCAATTCTATGACGTCGGGATGCGTTCCCTGGCAGGTTTCGAACGCGCGGACGTCGCGCGGCACTTCGATCTCTGCGACAGCGAAGACATTTCAACGCTTACAGGCAAAGAATTGCAGCGCGCGTATCTCGACGATTCGGAATCGTTCCGGCGACGTGCTTTGTGCGGCGTTCGGGAGACGCGAACACTATCTGACCTGCTGAGCCCAAGCTATTTCATCCAGGCACAGATTTTTCCTTACAACTACCAGGATGTGATCGTCCGTGGCAACGCCACGCGGATCAATGCGCTGTTCCTACGCGAATATTTCCGGCAGCGGCATTCCATTCCCGAACTGCCGATGGTGCGCGCGTTCGAAGGCGGTTACACCGACATTTTCTTCACCGGCGTGGCGCGCGAAGTCTGGCACTGCGATATCGCCTCGCTTTATCCGTCAGTGATGTTGCAGTTCGATTGCTTCCCCGCAACCGATCAATTGCAAATATTTCGCCATTTGCTCACTGATCTCCGGACATTCCGCTTGGAAGCAAAAGCGAAAATGCGGGCGGAAAAGGATCCCGCAAAGCAGCATCACCTTCAGGCGCTGCAAAACACGTTTAAAATTCTGCTGAACAGCTTTTACGGCTATCTCGGATTTGCGCAGGGACATTTCGCGGACTTCGATGCTGCCGCGCGCGTGACGCAGATCGGGCGCGATCTGCTTAAGAAGATGATTGAGTGGCTCAACGCCCACGGCGCGCAGGTCATTGAGGTCGATACCGACGGAATTTATTTCGTGCCACCTGAGAACATCGATGTCGACAATGTGCAGAAAGATCTGGCCAAGGAATTACCGCCTGGAATCGACGTCGAGATCGACGAGCAATTTGATGCAATGTTCAGCTACAAAGCGAAGAACTACGCGCTGCTGACAAATGACGGCGACGTCATCATCAAAGGTGGCGCGCTGAAATCGCGTGGCCTCGAAAAATTTCAGCGCGTTTTTCTGGAGGAAATGATCAGGCTCATCATGCAAGGAAAACCAGAGGCAGTGGGTGATCTTCGGGACCAATTCGAACGAAAAATTCGTAACCGCGAGTGGAAGATCAACATGCTGATGAAGACTGACACGCTCCAGGACTCGCTCGACAAATATCGAGCCAAGATCGCCGGCTCCGCACGCAATCGCGCTGCCGCTTATGAGCTCGCTCTGGCCAGCGGCCGCAATTACAAGCCCGGAGACCAAATCAGCTATTACGTCAAGGCCACCCCAAAGAAGGTTCCGGCTTACGAAGCAGCCAAACTGGCGAGCGAATTTGACCCGCAAAACCGTGACGAAAATGTCGATTACTACATCGCCAAGCTCGATGACTTGGTGAAGAAATTCAGTAACCTCACCGCGACATCTTCAGCTCCAAAGCAAGAAACTCTCTCACTATAAAACGTATGAAAAAGAAACTTGTTATCGCATCAACCGTCCTTGCATTTGCTTCACTCTATTGCGCCGCCGCGCCGGACGATCTTGCCGACATCAAAACGGTAATCACGAAGCGGCACGATGAGGCGGTGAAGCGATTGCAGGATTGGATTGGGCAAGTGTCGATCGCCGCGGAGAATCGCGGATATCCCGACGGCGCTGAGTACATGGCGAAGCTGGCGCGCGATGCGGGATTTCAGCAGGCGACGGTGATCAACACGGATGGCAAGCCGGGCGTGTTCGGCACCCTCGATGCGGGTGCGCCGAAAACGGTGGGACTTTATTTCATGTACGACGTGAAACAGTTCGATCCGGCGGAGTGGACGTCGCCGCCAACGGAAGCGCGAATCGTGGATAAGCCGCCGCTCGGAAAAGTGATGATTGGCCGTGGTGCAGTGAATCAGAAGGGACCGGAAGCGGCATTTCTCGCGGCGCTGCATGCGATTCGCGGCGCGGGAAAGAAAATGCCGGTCAACCTGGTGATGGTTGCCGAAGGCGAAGAGGAGATCGGGTCGCCGCACATTCCGCAACTTGTCAGACGACCAGAGGTGCTGGCCGCGCTGAAGAAATGTGATGGAGTGTTCATGCCCTCGGCGACACAAGATTTGGATGGAATTGTAACGGTAAACCTCGGATCGAAAGGCGTTATAGAACTCGAGCTGGTATCGAGCGGCGAGAAATGGGGACGCGGTCCGGCCAAAGACATTCACTCCTCGCTCAAAGCGATGGTGGACAGCCCGGTGTGGCACCTGGTCAAAGCGCTCAACACGCTTGTGTCCGACGACGGCAACGAAATCATCATCGACAACTATCCGAAGCCGCTGCCACTAACCCCGGAGCAGAAAGCGATGATCGAAACAGTGTCCAAGGTCCGTAGCGAAGCGCAGGCGAAGAAGCAATTCAGCGTACAACATTGGATTAACGATTTGCCGTGGGAGCAAGCGAACGAAAGGCTTGAAGCACAGCCGACGGTCAACATTGAAGGATTGGTCGGCGGTTACACCGGCCCTGGTGGAAAAACCATTCTACCGCATCGAGCGGTTGCGAAGATCGACATGCGTCTCGTGCCAGACATGAAAGCGGCTGACGCTCTTGCCGCGTTAAAAGCGCATCTGGCGAAGCGCGGTTTCGGCGACATCGAAGTGAACATGACCGGCGGATACGATCCCACGAGCACATCTGCTGATTCCGCCCTCATCAAAGCGCAGGTCGCGAGTTACAAAAAATTCGGAATCGATGCGCTCTTGTGGCCGCGCAACGCTGGCTCGTATCCCGGTTATGTATTTACCGGTGAACCGCTCAAGCTTGCTGCCGGCCATTTCGGTCTCGCTCACGGCAGCGGTGCCCACGCGCCGGACGAGTATTACGTCATCGAATCGACGAACCCGAAGATACAGGGTTTCGACGGAGCGGTGATGTCCTTCGTCGAATACCTCTACGGGTTAGCGAAATAACATTGGCTTTGTAGTGGCAGCCGTGTCGGCTGCGCCCGCTTTTAATCCTTGCAGGCGGCACGCCTGCCGCTACAGGAGCTTCGCTTCCAGATTGATCTGCGTACCGGCGAGCGCCTTTGAAACCGGGCAGCCTTTCCTTGTCTGCTCGGCGATCTCGTCGAATTTCGTTTTGTCGATGCCAGGAACCTCAGCATCGGTTTTCAAATCGATGGTTGTGATCTTCGGCGCGCCTTCGACCATTTCCAGTTTCACCGTCGCCGTCGTGCTGACCCGTCTGGCCGGGTTGCCCGCTCTTTCAAGATTCGCCGACAGGGCCATTGAGAAGCAGCCCGCCTCGGCGGCGCCGATGAGTTCCTCCGGATTGGTCCCCTTCCCTTCCTCGAAGCGCGACGAAAATGAATAAGGTCCCTCAAACGCGCCGCTGCCAAGTTTCATGTTTCCTTTGCCTTCCTTCAATGTGCCTTCCCAAACCGCCGATCCAGTTCTTGTTGCCATTATTCTTCCTCCTTTAATTGTTGATGGATCACGATTCGGGCCAGATATGGGCGCGCGCAATCGATTTCGCGCTGTAACCCATTGTACAATGAGAACTGTCATGTTAAGCGGAGCGAAACATCTCTGGCTGTTGCGATGCCCTAGATTGTCCCAGAGATGATCAGAGATTCTTCGCTTCGCTCAGAATGACAATTAGAGGCATTCACGCCGCTTCAGGCGCGGCAGCGCCGGGTAACGGCGCGGCCTGGTCTCGCTTTGCTTCAGCGAGCTGGCGTTGTTTGCGCCCGAGCCAGATGCTAAGTGCGCACCAGATTGCTCCTAGCGGAACCGCAACCCATGAAATGCCGACTAATCCGAGGCCAAACCAGCGCATTAACGGATAGGACCAGGCACCAATTTGATCGCCAAAGCGGTAGCCGAATGTGTCGATCAGACTCTTAGCTTTGTATTTATCCTCGCGCCGCAAGACGGTGAAGAGGACTTCGCGCGCTGGCCGAAGTAGGGCGAACCCCGCAGCGCGTCTCAAAATCTGAAACGTTGCAAGGACGGTAAGAACAGGTGCGAAACCAATCGCCGCAAATCCCACCGCACTCAGAAGGGGCATGAGCACCAACGTGATTCCAACCCCAAACCATTTCATCAGACGGCCGGTCAGGAAAATTTGAATCAGCACCGTGATCGTGTTCACCGCGATATCGATGTTTGCCAGGAAGGACGTTCGCGCGGCGCGGTCCTGCAGTTGATGTTGGGTAAGGTCGGCCTGCTGAAAATACGCCCAGGTGTTGGTGAGCGTGTAGATCATGAGAAAAACGGCGAGACCCAGTAAGTAGGGAGATCGAGCAATGTGGGTCGCGCCTTCCCAGAGTTTGCCGCCGATTGGTTGCTCACTTCGCTCGTCATGCGTCCGAAACTCGGCGGGAAACAGGCGCACACATTGCGCAGCGATCTCCAACATGACCGCTGTGATGAGAAGGAAGAGTCCGGTGCTCAGCTTTCCGGCGAGCGAACTCGTGACCAAACCACCAACAATTCCGCCAATTGATCCGCCGACAGCAATAAATCCGAAAAGCCGTTTGGCTTGCTCTGGTGTGAAAACGTCAGCCATGAACGACCAAAACATCGTTGTGGCGAAAAGATTGAAGACGCTGACCCAGATGAAAAATATGGGCGCAAGGATCGTGCGTTCCTGTGCGGCTGGCATCCAGCGCATGAGGAGGAAGAATAGGAAGAGGTTCGCGATAGCGAAACGATACGCGATCGGAATAAACTGCCGCCGCGACATACGCGCGACGATGGCGGCATAAAGCGCGTTTGCGATTAGCATGCCGACCAGCGTGCCGGTGTACATCCACGGCAGATTTTCAACGCCCCGGTCGGCGCCGATCTCATCGCGAATTGGCCGGATGACGTAATAACCGCCCAGCACGACGAAGTTGAAAACAAACGCCAGCCAAAGCGCCCGCAGTTCATGCGGCTTTACGTCAACGATTTTCGAGAAAAGGCGCTTCATATCAAAAGCGCGGTCATCCTGAGCGCGAGCGAAGGATCTCGCCTACTTGCATGACGTTTCCCGCATCTGTGAGGTCCCTCGCATTCGCTCGGGATGACATGGCTGTCATGCTTTTGTCTTCTTCCACGCCGCAAGCACTTCCATCTCCCGTTCGGGCGTAAGCCCGGCGCGCACTTTCGATTGCCGATCTTGCGGAAGCGACTTGAACCAGGCGAGAGTGTCGTGTGCAGTTTCCGCGAGTGGCCGGAAGATCAGGCCGTTGCTCAGTGCACGGTCGATTTTTGCACGCGCGAGTCCGCTCTCTTTTCCAGTCCAGACCGGCATGTCGGACCACGGCTCAACTTTTTGTCGCGTCAGAAAATCTTCCGTTACCCATGTGAACGCCGCGTTTGAGTTCAGTGCGGCTTTGATTTGAACAAGCATTCCGCCGACGCCTAACTGCTTCGACGGGCCGGTCGCATTGTAAATTCCGGTCTCTCGGTTCTCGGCCATACGGATCGTCCATTCCGCCAGATCGCGGGCGTCAATGAACTGCACCGGATCGCTCGAAGTACCCGGCGCGAGAACTTCACCGCCGCGATCGATCCGCACCGGCCAATACGTGAAACGATCTGTTTCGTCGCGCGGTCCGACGATCAGACCCGGACGAATGATCAATGTTTTCCCGGGAAACCATTGCTCGGTTTCCTTCTCGGAGAGCGCTTTGAGCGGACCGTACGTCTTGTAACCGCTCGCCTTCATGGCTTCGAGCGTCTCCTTGTATGGATCAGCGCCTTCGTATTTTTCGGTCGGCGCGGTCTCGTCCGGGCCGGTTTTTACTTCGCCATAAACGGAGATCGTCGAAATAAACACATAGCGTTCGACATTTCCTTTTAGAATTTGCGCAGCATCACGAACCCATGCTGGCAGTGTGGTCGGGTTGTCGATTACCACGTCCCATTGTCGACCTTTCAGCGCGTCAAGTTTGCCATTGCGATCGCCAATGAGCTGCTCGACGTCATTCGGCAATTCGCCGGGGTGGGTCTTGCCGCGGTTGAATGTGGTCACCTTATGTCCGCGACTGAGTGCATACCGCACCTGATATGGGCCGGTGAATCCCGTGCCGCCGAGAATCAGAATGCGCATTGGTTTGGCTGTTTTCTCCGCAAACAAAGATGTCGATGTTGCGCGTAACGCAACAGCGCTCGCCGTGCACATTTTAAGAAAACGGCGGCGATCCATACCCTCGATATAGCTGTTGTAGGGCATCTGTGCCAGATGCCGTTGGCGTTTCAGAGAGCGGAGACGCGGGGACGCGAGCGACACAGACGGGAAGCCCGAAGGGTGAAGCTCGCTGGAACGAGCGAATCAAACGCCCTACAATGCAACGATGACGCGTCGTGAGGCAGCTAAGTTAATCGGCGGGACAGCAGCCGCTGTGGTTTTGCCAATCACCACGCAGGCCGCGACCGAATCATCAACGATACTGACGCGCACCATCCCTTCGTCCGGCGAGACGCTGCCGGTGATCGGCTTGGGAACCTGGCGCGCGTTCGACGTCGATCTCACATCAGACATTCGCAGACACCTTGAAGAGGTGCTCTCACTGTTTGTGAAACTTAGTGGACGAGTCATCGACTCGTCACCGATGTACGGCCGAGCGGAGGTGGTGATCGGCGAGCTGACGGCGGCGCTCGGAATTCGGGAAAAACTGTTTCTTGCAACCAAAGTCTGGACTCGCGGGAAGGAGAACGGAATCAAATCAATCGAACGTTCGATGGCGCTCTTGCGGACAAACCGAATCGATCTAATGCAGGTGCACAACCTGCTCGATGTTCACACGCACCTGGCGACCTTGCGGCAATGGAAAGAACAAGGCCGCATCCGCTACATCGGCGTAACGCATTACAACTCAAGTGCATTCCCCGAAATTGAGAGAATTTTGAGAACGGAGAAGCTCGATTTTCTCCAGATCAACTATTCGCTAATGGAACCTGAAGCCGAGCAGCGGGTTCTGCCGCTGGCACAGGAGCGCGGCGTGGCCGTGATCGTCAATCGGCCGTTTGGAGCTGGCGACCTTTTCGACAAGGTCCGCTTGAAACCGTTGCCCGGCTGGGTTGCTGAGTTTGATTGCCGGTCATGGGCCCAGTTTTTCCTCAAGTGGATCGCCGCGCACCCTGGGGTGACCTGCGCCATCCCGGCGACGAACAAGCCGAGTCACCTCCAGGACAACGTGCAAGCTGGAACCGGCCGGTTACCCGACGCAAACATGCGCCGGCGAATGGCAGAATTAGTCTTCTCTCTGTAGCGTCGCGCGCTGTTCGCGCATTCGGTAGATGTCAAATAAAAAAAGTGATTTTTCCTTAGAAAAACCAGTTGCAAGCTTGGCTGAGATGCAGGATAGGAGCGCGCTCCTTATGCGAAAATTCTCCCCCTTTATCGTCATGAGCCTCTGCTGCGCGGCGTTTTGTCCCCGTCCGGCGCTGGCATTGGTGTTCTCCGCGCCGAACCCGAAATTTACTTATACCGATGCTTCCGGGAAAAAGCAGTCCGCCGAAGTCGTGGACAAATATCATCCAAAGAAGATCGTTAATCCCGTTCCAAAGATAGACGCAAATATCGATCCAAAATTGCGTCGCGCGGCCACTATCGCCGAAGAACGCGCGCACGCTCACTCGCTTTCAAAGTGCTGGCGTTTTGTGAAGGAAGCGCTCGTTGCCGCGGGTGTGGTGAAGTCCCGGCCGCAGACAACTCTGGCGAAACAAGCGGGCCAGGAGCTGATGAACAATTACGGGTTCAAAAAGCTTCCGGTCACCGATCCCTATCAGGCACCCGTCGGCTCCGTCTTAGTGTATGGCGCCAAGCGGGCCGCCGGTCACGTTGAGATTCGCACTGAGAACGGATTCGTCAGCGACTTTCGCTCAAAGATCCCGTCGCGCCGACCTTTGCTCGGCGTTTTTGCGAAGAGCTGGAACGGAAAATCGCTTTTCGCTGGCCAACCCGCCAGCAGCGCGAGAATCTTTGCGGGTGAATCCGCCCGTCCGCATCGCGATGTGGTCTGGGCCGCGAAATATCTCGACCGCTATGATGCGGGCGTGGGGCAATCGGCGGGACACCTTTGTCATCGATGAACCGCTGTATGCCTATTACCTGAGGGCCACCGGCAGGAAACATCCGGGCGCGGATGAAGTCATCGCGGCTGGCGAAATCGATTGGCGCAAAGTCGTTGCGCTCCTGACCGGCCCAATCCCCAACAGCAGGCAAATTTTTTTTCAGAAACAGATGACGCACCACCTTTTGCCGGAGGTGGATCGCGAATGGCTCGGTGGCGTAACGAACTGTTTTCTTATTCGCGACCCAATCGAAGTAATCGCCTCATATGTCAAAAAGCGCGAGGATCCAGCACTCGAGGACCTTGGCTTTACGCAACAGGCAGAGATTTTTGATTTTGTCAGCGCTCACACGAATTCGCTTCCGCCGATTGTGGATGCCAAAGACGTTCTGCAAAATCCTGAACGAATGCTACGCCTGCTGTGCGATGCAGTCGGCGTCGAGTTTAGTAGGTCGATGCTTTCCTGGCCGCCGGGATTGCGAGAAACCGACGGCGTCTGGGCCAGGCATTGGTATGTTGAGGTGGCAAATACCACCTCGTTTCAGCCCTATCGTGCCGGAGATTACCAAGTGCCGGAGCGCTTGCGACAAACTTATGAGCGCTGCCGGGAGTGTTACCAAAGGCTGTATGAACATCGCTTGCGTTGAACCGCGGATCTACCCGATGATAAACAAGCCAGACCTCCCCATTCCCAGAATCAAGTTCAGCCACTAAACACGGAAGATTAGTGTTCATTCGTGTCCATTCGTGGTTAGCTTTTTCGTTTTATGCTGCAGAAATTCGACGAACGAAATCGCGACGTGACCGTGAACATCAACGGTCAGTTGGTGCATCGCGATAAGGCTGGAATCAGCCCGTTTGATTCAGCCGTCCAAGGCGGCGATGCGGTCTGGGAAGGCTTGCGTCTGTACAACGGCCGGATTTTTAAACTCCACCAACATCTCGACCGGCTGGATCGTTCGGCACGCGCCTTGTCATTTTCCGAAATTCCGTCACACGAAAAAATTATCGAGGAAATCAGGCACACGCTTGCTGCAAACAAAATGCGTGACGGCGTCCACATTCGGCTCACGCTTACCCGCGGGGTAAAGATCACTTCGGGGATGGATCCCCGGCTTAATCAGAGCGGGCCGACGTTGATCGTTCTCGCAGAACATAAGGTGCCAGTCTACGCAAAGACCGGACTGACTTTGATTACGAGCAAAATCCGGCGTCCGCCACCCGAGGTTCTGGATGCGCAAATTCATCACGCGAATTTGCTGAACTCGATTCTGGCAAAAATCGAAGCGAACAACGCTGGCGCAGACGACGCCCTCATGCTTGACACGCGCGGTTTCGTTGCAGAAACCAACGCGACTCACATCTTCATTGTGCGCAATGGCGATCTTGCGACCAGCCGCGTTGTGGCGTGCCCGGAAGGAATTACTCGCGGGACGGTAATCGAAATTTGTGCTGCCGAGAAAATTCGCTGCGTGGAGACAGATTTGTCAGTTGTCGATGTTTACGGCGCCAACGAAATGTTTTGCACAGGCACAATGGGCGAACTAGCCGCCGTGACAAAGATCGACAATCGCCACATCGGCGATGGCAAGGTCGGCGCGATGACGAAACGCTTGAGCGATCTCTACACTCACCGCACCGCGAGCGAAGGTGTTCAGGTTGTCTAGTTTTCCCGACGCGAGCTGATCTACCGCTCGCCCCAGGTCTTCTTTTGAAACGAGACGCGCCCAGAGCCGTGCTCAAATGCTTCGAAGTGCTCCGGATTTTGTTGATAATATTTTTGGTGATATGCCTCCGCGGGATAGAACCTCATCGCCGACAAGATCTCGGTTACAATTGGTTTTTTGAATCTTCCCGATTGGGCAAGCTTTTCCTTCGACATTTCGGCAATCCTTTTCTCCTCATCGCCGCCGTAGAAAATCGCGGCGCGATAACTCGGGCCAATGTCGGTGAACTGGCCGTCTGCCTGGGTGGGATCGATTTGTTTCCAGTAGATGTCGAGCAATTGCTCGTACGAAATTTTCGACGGGTCGTACGTGATTTCGATTGATTCGCGATAGTTTGTTTTCTCCGAAGTAACAAGTTCGTAGGTGGGATTTGGCTCTGTCCCGCCGCTATAACCAACAACTGTTTTTATTACACCATTCGCTTTATCGAAGGCAGGCTGAATACACCAAAAACAACCACCTGCAAAAATCGCCGTCTTTGTTGCCGCAGCATAAGAATTTTGCCCATGGGCAGCCGTGACAGTGATCGCAGCGAGCGCTGCGTAGCCAATCGTACGAAGAGTTCGTTTCATGTCGTGATTTAGACACCGCTGCTAATCAGCGCGTTGTGAATAACTCAGGTCTTTTTTTCTTGCCTTCAAGAGGCGCGACTGTCATAAGCGGATTCGATCTCGAGCCACAACGAAGTAAGAAATGGTTAAAGCTGCCGCAATTCTCGTCGGTCTCATCTTCTTGCTCATCGGAATTGTTGGATTTGTTCCCGCGATCACGCCGGCTAATGGGATGCTGCTTGGCATTTTTCACGTAAACACTGCGCACAACATTGTCCATCTCGCATCAGGGATTGTGTTTCTCCTTTGCGGGATGGCCGGCACTGGTCCAGCGCAGACATTTTTCAGAATCTTTGGAATCATTTTTGGGGTCGTGGCGCTTCTTGGGTTTTTTTATGGTGATAACGCGCTACTCGGGATTGTTGCCAATAATACTGCCGACACGTGGTTGTACGTTGTGCTGGCGGTCGTGATGTTGTTTTTCGGCTTCGCCCCTTCTGGCAGCAAGGCGCCGATTTGATTTCTCCTCAGCGTGCCTGCAGGTGAGGATAGCTTAGCTCACCGCAGGCACGTCTGGTCTCGGGTGATCCCGCAGTCGCAGTATTCGCTGACTAATTGGCTCGATCTGGAAAAGATCTTCGAGCGCAATGCGCCATTGCATGTCGATCTTGGCTGCGGGGATGGTTCGTTTCTTCGTGGAGTGGCACACCGGATGCCGGAGAAAAATTTTCTCGGAATCGAACGGTTACACGGTCGAATCCGCAGCTCTGAGCGTAAGGCTGTTGATCAGAGCAACGTGCGGCTGCTGCAGATAGAGAGTTCCTATGCGGTTCGCTATCTGTTGCCTGCGGGATCAGTGGAAACATTCTATCTCTTGTTTCCGGACCCATGGCCGAAACGCCGTCATCATCCGCACCGGCTCATGACACCAGATTTCCTGAATTCCGTTCATGTCGCACTTCAGAAGAATGGTGTGATTTACATTGCGACCGATCACCTTGACTATTTTCGAAAAATCCAAGACATCGCCGAATCAAATTCGGGCTTAGCATTCGCCGAGCTTGATGTCGAACTGCCGCCGACCGGATTCGAGCTGATTTTTCGCCAGAAAGGCACGCCGATTCACTGGTTGGTGCTGCGGAAGATTTCGCCGGTGAAATAACTTTGCGCTTCCCATCCATCATGGCGGAAGCGCAGTGTCACCGCGCCGGTCTGGTCCTGGCGAAACAGTTTAATCCCCCGCTCCTGTAATTCCTCGATCCAGGAGTCACTGATTCGCTCGTGATCGGGAAAATCACGCGAACTCGCAATGACCAGGCGTGGGCGTGCAGCATCAAGGAACGCTTCGGAGCCGGACTGTCCGGAATGATGCTGGCCTTTGACGATGATGTCGCTGCGAAGATCCAAATGCCGCGCCAACAATGCCTGCTCGGTTTTAATGCCGCTGTCCGACATGAACAAGATCGACGACGCCGGCCCGACCAATACGTGGATGACATACGCCTGATCATCAGCAATAGGCGAGCTGAAGGAACTCGGAGGGAACAGTACGTGCGCAGTGACCTCGCGCGAAATACGGAAACTGTCTCCCGCAGCCAGAGCAGCCGGTTTGATTCCGCGGTCTTGAAACAGATGTTGCAATCGGCGGTGAATAGTTGAGCGATCCGGCGTTGGATTATCGAGTACGCGCACTCGAGGAAAATCATCCAGCAATTGTGCAGTTCCACCGAGATGAAGCGCATCGCCATGCGTGAGCAGTAAGCCCGAAAGCCGATTCACGCCTGCCCAATGCAAGTACTCGCGAACCACACGTAGATAGCTCCGGTCATTACCGCAGTCGAACAACCAATTCTGCTCTTCGCTTTGCAAGTGAACGGCAGCTCCCGCGCCGAGATCGAGCACCGTGATCCTGGCAATCAACTTTTCGGGCCAATGCGGGTGGCCTACGTAAAAATGCCCGCCGGGAACGTGCGCGAGAATTTGCACGATTCCCAAAACAAGCCGGGCCAAAGACCAGTTGGCATTGTTAAAGATCACAGCCAGCCACGGCAGCATCGGCGTCGAAACAACAGAGAGAAGTCCGATGGCGAGTATGAAGAAGGCAATCGGCACTACGAGCAAGTTGGCGACCAATGAAATCGGGGTGACGATGTAGAAATACCAAAGCACCAGCGGCAGCGAGCCTGCCCAGGCTGCGAGAGAAACGCTGCTTCCACGACAGAGCCAGTCAAAGCTTGCGTGTATCCACCGTTGCGGGCCGCGGACGAGTGTGCGTGGCAAAAAAGGATCAGGCGCGCTCCAGCGCTGCAAGAATCCGGAGAGAGGATCCGCAAACAAAATAATGGCGCCCACCACTGCAAAGGAGAGTTGAAAGCCTGTCGAGAAGAGCTCGTTTGTGTCCCAGCAGAGAAGAAAGAATGCCGCGGCAGCGAGACTGTTAAAGACGAAAGCTTTTCGGTCGAAAAAGAAACCGCCGAGTAAGATCGAGCTCATTACCGCCGCTCGCACACTTGAAACGTGGAGTCCCGTGACTGCAGCGTAGAAGAGGAGCAGCGGAATGATTAACGCCGCTGCCCATCTACGCGAAAGCCGCGCGACCGTCGCCAGCATCCACAATAGCGCGGCGACAATTCCTACGTGCAAGCCAGCGACAGCGAAAAGGTGAAGAGTGCCGGTTTGCTGAAATGGTTCTTCGATGTCCTCCGGCGCCTGGTGCCTGAGACCAAGCACGATCCCGCTGAGAAAGTTTTGAACGTCTGGCGCGTCCTCCAGCCCTCGGCAAAGCGCATTTTGCATCCAAGCCCGCGATTTTTGCGCCGCCCGCATAATCGGATTGCCACCGCCGTGTCGAATCAGCGCGCCCTCCTCCGGATAGCGAACGAATAGCATTCGACGAACGTCGCGGCGCGCAAGGTAAGAACGCATATCGAATTCGCCGGGATTTCGCGGTGGCGGTATCGGCTCGGCAGTTCCAAAAAACTTCAGTTCATCGCCGAATTCAGGCGCGCCTTTCCAACGGACCTGCCAAACCGCACATGTGGACTGTTTCCGATCTTCGAACTCAATTGACTTGAGCTTGAGCAGAAACGTTGCAAATCCGCTCGATGAGATTTTTGGCTCAGTGATTACCGAGCCGATTGCTGTGACGACTCGTGGCCGGCTGCCAAGTTCATCCGCGAGCTGCTGGCCTTGCGTATTCTGAGTCGCGAAATTGTGTAGCAGGAAAAAACCGGTTCCGACAATGGCATATGTCGCGACCAGCCTCGGCCAGCACATGCCAGTGAGAATGCAGAGTGCGAGGATAATCGCTGTTGTAGTGAGGGCAATAGACGGAAGCGGAAGGATTTCCGCCGCGATAATTCCCAGTGCAGCCATCACCGCCAGACCAACGAATGGCTGGCGGGGCGCACTGGGTAATTTCATCGATGGGCTTTTGGCCTATCTGCCGCGCACAAAGCAAGCATCTTCCCGTTCGAGCTTAAGGGACGCGGCGTGCAATCTCAATACGTGACGCCGGTATGATTGCCTCTATTACCGGCGCGCCGTAGTTTCCTGGGTGCACGATCTTTTCGAGCAAAAGGAGGAGCTTGAGGTGGCAGACAGCGCTGCGCCGCTCGCCACGCGCATGCGCCCGCGCTCGCTCGACGAATTCGTTGGTCAGGAGCACATTCTTGCGCCTGGCAAACTTTTGCGCCGCGCCATTGAAGCCGATCGGTTGCCGTCGGTGATCTTCTCCGGACCGCCAGGAAGCGGAAAGACCACGCTGGCCAGGATCATTGCGGAGATCACACACGCCAAATTTATTCGAATCAGCGGCGTGGAAAGCAACGTGGCCGAAATGCGCCGCGTAATCGCCGCGGCGACGAATCGCCTCCGCACATCTGGGCAAAGAACAACCCTGTTTATTGATGAGATCCACCATTTCAACAAAGCGCAACAGGACATTCTTTTGCCCGACGTAGAAGCTGGAAATCTCCGCCTGATTGGCGCGACCACCTACAATCCGTTCTTTTACGTAAACAGCGCGCTGGTTTCGCGCTCGCAGGTTTTTCGACTTGAACCGCTCAGCGTTCAGCAACTCGAACAATTGATCGACCGCGCATTAGCCGATAAAGAGCGCGGCCTCGGAGATCATAACGTGAAGATCGACAAGAACGCGTGCCGGCATCTTGCAAAGCTCAGCGACGGCGACGCGCGTAAATGTCTAAACGCACTGGAGATCGGTGTCTTGACGACGCCTCCTGTAGCCGGGGTCGATGACCCCGGCACCGCGATCAGCGATCACGGCCACAACGCAATTCACTTCACGCTCGCTGTTGCAGAGGAAAGCATTCAACAGAAAGCGGTCGTGTACGACCGTGCAGGGGATGCGCACTACGATACGATAAGTGCGTTCATCAAAAGTATGCGCGCTTCGGATGAAAAAGGCGCCATGTATTGGCTCGCGAAAATGCTCCACGCCGGCGAGGATTTCCGGTTCATCGCACGGCGCATCGTTATTTTCGCGAGCGAAGATATCGGTCTCGCTGATCCGGAAGCATTACCGCTCGCGGTCGCGACACAACAAGCGGTGGAATTTGTTGGATTACCTGAAGCGCGCATCCCGCTTGCGCACGCCATCGCTTACATGTGTCGCACGCCCAAAAGCCGCGAAGCCTACGACGCGCTGAATGCCGCAACCGAAAAGATTGAAATGGAACAAACGAAGCGCGTCCCGGAGCACCTGAAGAACATACATTTCCCGGTGAATCCGGAGAGGTAGGGCGCGACCGCCGGGCGCGCCGATCGGGTAACAGAAGACAACGAAGGTTTGCATCATCTCCGATCAGTTTTATCCGGGCAATCGCTGGTTAAATTTACTTAGGCGCAAGCGAAGCGACGATTTGTTCGAAGCGCGGATCGCCGTGCAAGGGATCCCAAAACGGCAACAACTTCAATTGGCCGTAGCTGGGTGAGTTCGGGAAGCGCACAGCCGTGGCAAGCTGTTCGCAGGCAAGATCGTTGTCGCCAACCCAGGCAGCGATCATCGCCAAATACTTGATCATCGCCGGGCCATTGATTGAATCCTTTTCCACAGGAAGAAGCTCCACCGCCCGCCGGCCTTCGCGCAGCGCTTCCTCTTTTCGTCCAAGGCCAGCGTCAATCAACCCAAGCACGCACAGTGCCGGGCTGTAATCTGGTTGGGCTTGGACGGTTTTCTCCTGCTCCGCGCGTGCAGCGATGAACGCTGACCGCGCTTTGGCATCGTCTTTGATCATACGAGCGATAACGCCCTCCAGGAATAGACGAGTTAAAGAAACGCTGTCGTTACTCGGGTTGGGCCTGTTTTCGCCAAATGCGATCAGGGCATTTTTCGCTGCATCAGCGTCACGTTCGCCGAGGGCGCACATGAGCCACTCATCGGCGATCTCCGGCATTCCGGCAGGATTTGTGGCCCGAATTGAATCGATCGTTTCATGCAATAGCCGCGTATCGGCCTGCCAATTCAATTGCACGAGCGCGCGCTCTGCTTTGGTAACAGCATTGTTGGGATCGATGGCCAGTATGCGATCCAGCGTCAGTTGTTCTTCAGCATAGCGCCGGAGAAATTCGTAACTGCGCGCAATCTGCTGGAGCGTGAAAAAGTTGCGCGGATCGAGCGCGCTGGCACGCTCGAAGCTTCGTATGGCCTCTTCCCAGCGCCCCTGACGGCGCTCGATGAAAGCCTTCAGTTGGAATAGCCGGGGATCATTGGGCAAGGTCTGGCCAGCAGTTTTTACCTCAGCCAGAGCGTCTTCATAATCGAGGTATCCCCAATAAAGATTCCACCCACGCGCCAGGTGCGCTTCGCCGGCATCGGGACGTAGACGAAACGCCGCTTGGATGGCCGCTTCCGCTAACGCCAGTCTCGCGGATGTATGATCGTGGCCGAGCAAGTAAAGGAAGTCGTGAGCCCAGGCGAGTTGGCAATACGCATCGAAAAACGATGGATCGCGTGCGACAGCCTGATTCAGCAACTCGGCCCCGTGGAGCAAATTAGTTTTATTGTCGCTGCCAAGGGTCGTGTCCAGAAGAAGATTCTTGGCGCGCGTGTACAGATCGAACGCGGGGACATCGCTTGTCGGGGGATGTTCGATTGCGCTTTTCTCAGCTGGCGAAAGTTTTGCCTGCAACTGCTTCGCAATCGTCTTTGCGATCTCGCTCTGAATGGCGAATACGTCGGCGGGGTTGCGATCATAAGTTTGCCCCCATAGATGCCGGTCGGTGCGCGCGTCGATCAACTGCGTGTTCACCCGCACGCGATTGCCGGACCACTGAACGCTTCCTTCCACTACATGCGCCACACCGAGCTGCCGGGCGATCTCGCGCAGATTGCGCGCGATCCCGCCTTTGTACTGCATCACACTTGTGCGGCTGATCACTTTCAGATCGGCGATTTTCGCCAGATCGCTCAATATTTCGTCCTGCACGCCATCGGCAAAAAAGGAGTTTTGCTTGTCGTCACTGAGATTCTCGAACGGGAGCACGGCAATTCCATTTGTTGTTGGCCCATGGAGTAGTTCGCTTTTCCAACTCATTATCCCGAGGCTTGTTCCCAGTGCGAGCAAGAGCGCGGCCATCGCTACAATCCCTGGATTGCGTCGCGACCAGCGCAGCACGCGTACCGCCGCGGAAACAGGCCGCGCCACAATCGGCCGCCCATCAAGCCAGCGTTCCAAGTCTTCAGCCAGATCGGCCGCTGAGCGATAACGCGCGTCTGGTTCGCGCTCCAAACATTTTGCGCAGATTGTTTCCAAGTCTCGGTCGATCCCGCAATCGCTCGACAGAGTGCGCAGTTTAGGCGCGGGCTTCTCGGAAGCCTCCTGAATCACTGCGAGCGCATTCTCGCCCAAAAAGGGAGGCCGGCCGATCAAGAGATCGAACAAGATCGCGCCCAAGCTATACAAATCGGCCGCCGGAGTCAGATTCGCCCCGGATACTTTCGGTTGTTCGGGCGCGATGTAGCCGGGCGTGCCGAAGACGGCAAGCGAGCGTGTCAGGTCACCGGTGGTCTCCAGCCATTTAGCCAACCCAAAATCGCTCACCAGCGATTCGCCACGCTGTTCAAGCAAGATGTTGGCGGGTTTAAGATCGCGGTGAAGGATTCCTCGCTCGTGAGCGTGCTGCACCCCTCGCGCCGCCGCAGCCACGAGCCTCGCGCACGCGCGTGGTTTGCCGAGAAATTCCGCGCGCCGCTGGGCAAGAGTGCCATCGGCGACGAATTTCATGACCAGATACGGCACACCGCGATTTTCGCCCGCTTCGTAAATGGGCAGCACATTTGGATGATCCAGTTTCGCCGCCGACTCCACTTCGGCCCGAAAACGCGCTCGAACGTGCGGAGAATCGAGCAAATGCGGGAGAATCATCTTCAGCGCAACGACGCGACCCGTATGACGTTGCACTGCCCGATACACAATGCCCATGCCGCCGTGCGCGATCTCTTCCTGTACGACAAACCCGGGAACGAACTCGACGCCCTCCTTCTCTTCCTCGGCAAAGGCCGCGATCAAACAACGCGGACAAGTCCCAGCCCATTCTCCTTCGGGCAACGGTGCGCCACACCTGTGGCACACAGGCGTTGCCGCGGTGAAAGCGCTCTCGCTCATGGGAAGTCACAAGTTCACATCATAATGGGCTGTAGCGTCCGCTGTCCTCAGCGGAGATCGCTGCGCCGCACCATGATGCGATGCGCTGAGGACAGCGCACACTACGGCCGCTCCTTCTCACTTCTCACTTTTCACCTCTCCCGGTTCACATTCTCCCAAGCACGGCGCGCAAATATCGAAATTCCTCTTCAATCAGGTCGGGCGCGGTAACCGTGCGCGCGATTTCCAGGCGGATCTGTTCTCCGAATTGTTTCCGCAGCCGGGAGACTGCGGTGCGAAGGGCACCAATGCTCGAGCCCAGCGAGCGCGCCGCCTCTTCGGTTACAGTCGCCTCCCCGAGAAATCGCTCCAGGACGCCGAACAATTCCGTCCGATTTTCGCCGCGGAACTTTTCCCGCAGCCGCGCCAGGGAATGGCATACGACTTCGTTCGCCCAGCTTTCTTCAAACGATCGAACGGCCTCCGCCTCTACGGAAGGTTCGGGAATCGCCTGGCTCGGATCATCGAGCGAAAGAATTTCATGTTGCCCACCTCGTTTTTGTCGGCCGGCGCGCGTGGCTTCGTTCGCCAGATAATTCTTCAGCGCCCCGAGAAGAAATGAGCGGAATTTGCCGCGATGCGGATCGGCCCGGCGCACAGTGCGATGTTCCAGAAGATGGACAAAGAAACCTTGTGTCAGGTCCTGCGCATCCGCCTCAGAGAAGCCCAGGCGCCTAAGGTATGCAAAGATCGGTGCCCAATAGTCATTGCAAAGGGCGGCAAACGCGTCGTCGCCTTCGGCTACAGATTCTCCCGCGGCGCGCACCTGGCTCCAGCGCGTCGTCGGAAAATCCGATCGCACACACCCAACACCCTTCGGCAAGGCTAGATCCTCCGCAGGAGAATGGCTTGGTCGCGACATTCTTTTCCCAGAGAACCCGCATAATACCCCGAAGCAACAGTCAGCGTCAAGCAAGGAGCAACGGCTTCCCAAGGCAGCCATCTTAACCACGAATAGACACCAATCGATTCAGCTATCGCCCGGGCCGCTCACAGGCTCGCAGCCGTGACTAAAGATTGTTGCCTTATGGATTCGTGTCCATTGGTGTCCATTCGTGGTGGATGGGATTGCGGGCGCCTAAAAATTTTTCAAAAACCGTGTAACAGCGCCGGAAAAATACATGAGTACCCGGTAGAACCCAAAAACGTCTTATGAAATCATCAATCAAAGTTAAAACGATACCCAGCCTGCAACGCCCCGCCTGCATCGCTAGCATTGCGGGCAGGTGTAGCACTGCGGGCAGGATTCTGCCTCTTCTCATTCCTTCCGTGCTTGCCTGCTTTGCATTTTTGCCACAAATGCGAGCAGCATTACCCCCGGAGATACCCGGGAATCCGGACGGGTGCTATCCCGCATTCACCACAGCGGAAGGCTGCAACGCCCTCGCTCTCCTCGGGAGCGGCATAGGAAACTCAGCATTTGGCTGGTATTCGCTCTTTTTAGCCGGCGACGCCAATTTCAACACCGGTCTTGGCGCTGGAGCGCTGGCCCTCACCAGTACCGGGGCGGATTCTAATACCGCACTTGGCACCGCGGCGATGTTGCTCAACACGACCGGCTTTCAGAACACGGCCGTTGGAACTAACGCACTCGTCTATAACGACGCCGGTGGGTACAACAGTGCTATCGGCGCGTTTGCGCTCTATAATAATACGATTGGCTTCCAAAACACGGCCGTCGGAGCGTTCGCCCTTTTTAGCAATACCGCGGATACCGATCGCAATACGGCCACTGGGTTTCAAGCGCTATTTAGCAACACCCAAGGTCGCGAGAATACCGCCAACGGAGCGTTCGCCCTCGATGAGAACACCACCGGCAGCCACAATACGGCTATCGGTGCTATCGCGCTCGCGAGCAACACTGATGGCTATCAAAACACCGCCGTTGGCTGGGCGGCGCTCTTTTCCAACGTGGATGGCTTCTTTAACACGGCTGTCGGTGAAAGCGCGCTCAATGCCAACGATAGCGGCCACGGGAACACGGCTACCGGCGAGGCCGCGCTCTTTAGCAACACTACCGGCAGCGACAACACGGCACATGGTACGTTCGCGCTCGGGACCAACAGCACCGGCGGTAGCAACACGGCCAATGGAGCGTTCGCCCTCTCTAACAACGATACTGGCATCCAGAACACGGCGAGCGGAGCGTTCGCCCTATCTGACAACGACACTGGCAACAACAACACGGCTATTGGTGCTGGTGCGCTCGCGAACAACATCTCCGGAAGCGGCAATATCGCCTTGGGGTTCAACGCCGGCAGTAATGTCATGACGGCTCATGACGTTATTTGTATCGGACACCCCGGCGCCGACGTGGACAACCAGTGCTTTATCAGCCAAATCTACTCGACTCTCCAACCACAAATCGGAAATGACCCTGATTTGGTTACCATAACCAGCGGTGGCAGACTCGGGCGGGCTGGCGCATCTTCGCGTCGGTATAAACATGACATCAAGCCGATGGACAAGGCCAGCGAAACGCTGTACACGCTTAGGCCGGTGAGTTTCCGTTACAATCAGGAGTATGACGCGAGACAGAGACTTGCCTTTGGCCTGATAGCTGAGGAGGTAGCCGAGGTGAACCCCAATTTGGTGGGGCGGAATCCAGCGGGACAACCCGACTCGGTCCGCTACGAGCAGATCAACGTGATGTTGCTCAACGAGTTTCTAAAAGAGCACAGGAAAGTCGAGGAACAACAGAGAACAATCAGGCAGCTAAAATCCAATGCTGCAAAGCAGGAAGCGACGATCAGTGAATTCAAGAAAGATGTACAGGGTCTCACAGCGCAGATAAAAGTTCAGGCAGCGCAAATTCAGAAGGTGAGCGCACAGGTTGAGGTGAACCAAGTTGCTTCGGCAGTTGCGAGCAGTCCGTAAGGAGACTTCTAGGGCGTGTGTGTCAGACACCGATCCCTTTATCGTTGTTATCTTGACAAGCTAACGAGATTTTTTCAAAACTCGCTGTCGTTCGAAAGATCTGAATCTGGGGTGGGGTAAGAGAGCCCTTCTCTCGCTGTTTTCTTCCCCTCTTTCAGACCTGGCAGTCGCAGGGTCCACCCACCGGGAGAAAGAAAGGAAATATCCATGAATCCACTGATTCACCTTAACAAAGGAACTTCATTATTCCTCGTCGGACTTGCGCTGACCTGCTTTGCGCTTTCACCAAGAGCGCAAGCGGTTCTCCCGCCACCTGACGGCGGCTATCCGGGCCACAACACCGCCGAAGGGACTGACGCGCTTTTCAGCCTCACAACAGGCGTCAATAACACGGCCACCGGTTTTGAAGCGCTCTATAGCAACACCACTGGCACCCAAAACACGGCCAACGGTGTTGAAGCGCTCTTCAGCAATACAACCGGCGATGACAACATGGCCAGTGGCCTTGGTGCGCTTTATAGCAATACAACCGGCAACGACAACACGGCCAGCGGTTTTCAGGCGCTCTATAGCAACACAACCGGTAACGACAACACGGCCCCCGGTTCTGGAGCGCTCTTTAGCAACACAACCGGCGACTTCAATACGGCCACCGGTTTTGAGGCGCTCGCTTTCAATACCACCGGCAACAACAACACGGCCAACGGTTTTGAAGCGCTCGTTAACAACACAAGCGGATTCAACAACACCGCTAACGGTTTTCAGGCGCTCTTTAGCAAAACAACCGGCGGCTCCAACACGGCACGAGATTGACCCCGATGGCATCCCACAATTTGGCCTCGTGGCTGAGGACGTGGAAAAGGTAAATCCTGATTTGGTGGCTCGCGACAACCAGGGGAAGGTCTACACGGTCCGCTACGAAGCGGTGAATGCGATGTTGCTAA
>WNGB01006680.1_pt1 | contig 27082 bp, 26 predicted proteins | sample 5400681 | NCBI WGS metagenome assembly WNGB01 (sample SAMN13153367, study PRJNA577476) | soil metagenome | isolation source: 115 cm soil or saprolite under grassland replicate 2 | place: USA:California | collected 2016-06-15
CGGCCGTCTATCCCTATCGCTACTTCGTCGTCAGCGGCGGCCTGGCGTCCTACGGGGTCGACAATATCGACCTCTATCGGCGCGCGGCGGGCTACGTCGACCGCATTCTCAGGGGCGAGAAGCCGGGTGATCTGCCGATCCAGCAGCCGACCAGATTGGAGCTGGTGGTCAACCTGAAGACCGCGAAGGCGATGGGGCTGGCCATCCCGGAATCCTTCCTGCTGCGCGCCGACGAGGTGATCGAATGAGGCGACGCGAATTCATTACGCTCATCGGCGGCGCGGCTGCGTTACCACTCGCGGCACGCGCGCAGCAGCCGACGATGCCGGTGATCGGGTTCCTTCACATGGGGGCACCCGATCGGTTCGCGCATCTCGTGCAAGCATGGCGCCGAGGCCTAAGCGATCTGGGCTATGTCGAGGACCAAAACGTGGCGATCGAATTCCGTTGGGCGGAGGGTCACTATGATCGCCTGCCGGCGCTGGCCTCCGATCTGGTACGCCGTCAGGTGGCCGTAATCTTTGCGAGCGGCGGTCCACCCGGAGTCCTCGCAGCAAAGGCTGCGACCAAGACGATTCCCATCGCCTTCATTGCCAGCGACCCGTTGAAGTTCGGCATCGTCACCAGCTTCAACCGACCGGACGGCAACCTCACCGGGGTCGGCTTGTTCACCGCGACGATGGGGACGAAGCGCCTCGAACTGCTGCGTGACGTGGCGCCCTCGGCCGGGCTGATCGCCTTTCTGGTGAACCCGGCCTATCCGACGGCCGAGGCCGAATTGAAAGACGTGCAGGAGGCGGCGAGCGCAAGCGGGAAGCAACTGAGCGTCCTGCGAGTGAGCGGCGAAAGCGAATTCGATGCGGCCTTTGCGACGCTCGTGCAACAGCGGGCCGGCGCCCTGGTCGTTGCCGCCGATACGCTCTTTACCCACTGGCGCGATCGACTCGTGGCGCTCTCCGCACGTCATGCGATTCCCGCGATCTACTTCCAGCGCGAGTTCACCGCAGCCGGCGGCCTCATGAGTTACGGCAACAGCCTGACCGATGCGTATCGCCTGGCCGGCGTCTACACGGCCCGGTTGCTCAAGGGCGCCAAACCCGCCGACCTGCCGGTTCAGCAGCCGACGAAGTTTGAGCTGGTCATCAATCTCAAGACCGCCAAGGCGCTCGGCCTCGATATTCCGCCGAAGCTGCTCGCGATTTCCGACGAGGTGATCGAATGAGGCGACGGAAGTTCATATCGCTGCTCGGTGGCGCGGCGGCGTGGCCGCTCGCCGCGCGCGCAGGGGCGTGCGATGCCGGTGATTGGATTCCTCCACGGCGCATCGGCCGACGGCGCTGCGCCCCAGGTAACCGCGTTCCATCAAGGGCTGAATCAAACGGGCTATGTCGAAGGACGGAACGTAACGATCGAATATCGTTGGGCGGAAGGTCACTACGATCGCCTGCCAGCGCTTGCCGCCGATCTCGTTGGCTATCGGCTCTCGGTCATTGCCGCAACCGGGGGCATTGCTTCGGTACTTGCCGCTAAGGCGGTGACTAAAGAGATTCCGATCGTATTCTTAACGGGAGATGACCCGGTCAAGTGTGGTCTCGTTGCGAGCCTCAATAGACCGGGTGGCAACCTGACGGGTGTGAGTTTTCTTTCCCCCGCCTTGGAGGCGAAGCGCGTGGAATTGCTTCGCGAATTGGTCCCCACCGCCACCACCATTGCCGTGCTCGTGAACCCGAACTCTCCTGGCGCCGAAGCGCGGCTGAGAGATGTTCGCGAGGCAGCCGGCCTGCTTGGGCAGCAATTCAGCGTCGTTAACGCCGGCAGCGAAGGCGATTTCGAAGTGGCCTTTGCGGGCCTTGTGCAGCAGCGGGCCGGCGCACTCATCGTCGTTTCCGATCCGCTTTTCAACAGCCGCCGCGATCAACTCGCTGCCCTGGCGGCACGCCGCGCGATTCCCGCTATTTATTTCGATCGCGAGTTCCCGGTGGCCGGCGGCCTGATGAGCTACGGTGCCAACCTTATCGAATCATATCGTCAGGCTGGCGTGTACACTGGCCAGATACTCAAGGGCGCCAAACCCACCGACCTGCCGGTGGTGCAGCCGACCAAGTTCGAACTCGTCATCAATCTCAAGACCGCGAAGGCGCTCGGCCTCGAAATCCCGGCGAAACTGCTCGCGCTCGCCGACGAGGTGATCGAATGAGGCGGCGCGAATTCATCACCCTTCTCGCCGGCGCGACCGTGTGGCCGCTTGCTGCGCGCGCACAGCAGCCTGAGCAAATGCGCCGCATCGGCGTGCTCGAAAGCCTGGCCGCCGACGATCCAGAATCACAGCCCCGCCGCGCGGCGTTCGAACAAGGATTGCAGCAATTGGGCTGGACCGTCGGCCGCAGCGCGCAGATCGACTACCGATGGGCCGGACGTAATGCCGACGATGTTCGCAAATATGCGACGGAATTGGTCGCGCTCGCGCCGGATGTTATCTTCGCAACCAACAGTCTGGTCGTATCTGCATTGCAACAGGCAACCCGCACCACGCCAATCGTGTTCGCGGCTGTCATCGACCCGGTCGGCGCTGGCTTGGTCGCGAGCTTGGCGCGGCCCGGCGGAAACGCCACCGGGTTCACCATCTTCGAATACGGTATGGGCGGGAAATGGCTGGAGCTGCTGAAAGACATCGCACCCCGCACGACGCGGGCAGCAGTCATTCGCGATCCCACCAACATCGCGGCGGTTGGCCAATTAGGCGCAATTCAGGTGGTCGCACCGTCATTTGGGGTGGAGTTGCGCTTGGTCGACGTGCGTGACGCTCCTGAGATCGAGCCCGCCATTGCGGCCTTCGCGCGCGAGCCGAATGGCGCCCTGATGGTCTTGACGAGCCCGTTCGCGACACTTCATCGCGAGTTGATTGTCGGGCTAGCTGCCCGCCTTCGTCTGCCCGCGATCTTTCCCTACCGATTCTTCGTCAAGGACGGCGGCCTGATCTCGTATGGGCCCGATTTGGTCGACCAGTATCGTCGCGCCGCCGGCTACGTCGACCGCATCCTTAGGGGCGAGAAGCCGGCCGACCTGCCGGTGCAGGCGCCGACCAAGTATGATCTGGTCATCAACCTCAAGACGGCCAAGGCGCTCCGCCTCGAAGTTCCGCCGATGCTGCTCGCGCGCGCCGACGAGGTGATCGAATGAGACGGCGCGAGTTCATCACGCTGCTCGGCGGCGCGGCGGTTGCTTGGCCGCTTGCCGCCCACGCGCAGCAGCCGGCGATGCCGGTGATTGGTTTCCTCAACAGCGCATCGCTCGACACCTACTCGCGCCACCTGCGTGCATTCCGCCAGGGTCTCAAAGACACCGGCTATGTCGAGGGCGAGAACGTGGCCATCGAATACCGCTGGGCCGAGGGTCAGTTTGATCGGCTGCCAGCTCTGGCCGGTGAATTGGTTCGCCGCCAAGTTGCCGCGATCGCCGCGACTGGAGGTGCGCATTCGGCGTTGGCGGCCAAGGCGGCAACCACGACGACCCCCATTGTCTTCGCCGTCGGCGAGGACCCGGTCAGGCTTGGCCTTGTCGCCAGCCTCGCCCGGCCGGGCGGCAACGTGACGGGCATCAATTTTTTCATTTATGAATTGGCGGCGAAGCGGCTGGCACTCCAGCGTGAGCTCGTGCCCGCGGCCACTCGCGTGGCCGTGCTCGTCAATCCGGCCAACGCTGCCCATACGGAGACCACGTTGAGAGACGTGGAAGCGGCTGCTCGCGTCATCGGACTGCAAATCCAAATCGTCAACGCAAGCACTAACCGCGAGATCGACGCGGCTTTCGCAGCCCTTGTGCGCGAGCGGGTCGACGCCCTCTTCGTCTTCCCCGATCCCTTCTTCATCAGCCGGCGCTTCCAAATTGTCCAACTGGCAACGCGCCACGCGGTCCCCGCGACATATCCGGTGCGCGATTTTGTCGAACCCGGCGGGCTGATGAGCTACGGAACCGACACTGTGGATGCATGGCGTCAGACCGGCGTCTATACCGGCCGCATCCTCAAGGGTGCCAAGCCGGCGGACCTGCCGGTCGTGCAGTCGACCAAGTTCGAGCTGGTCATCAACCACCAGACCGCCCGGATGCTCGGCCTCAGCGTGCCGCCGTCCCTGCTCGCCACCGCCGACGAGGTGATCGAATGAAGCGGCGCGCGTTCATATCGCTCATCGGCGGCGCGGCGGCGGCTTGGCCGCTCGGCGCGCGCGCGCAGCAGCCGGAACGGATGCGGCGGATCGGAATCCTCATGTCAATTGCGGATGACGCCGACAGCCGCATCGGAACCCTCCGGCGTGCACTTCAACAGGCCGGATGGGCAGCAGGCCGCAATCTCCGCATCGACGAGCGCTGGGGCGCGGGCGATCCCGACCGCATCCGGGTATACGCGGCGGAATTGGTGGGACTGAAGCCGGACGTGATGCTGGTCAACGATCCACGGGCGCTGGCAGCCGTGCAGGAGGTTACGCGCAGCATCCCGATCGTGTTCGTCGCGACCGCCGATCCGGTCGGCCTTGGCCTGATCGAGAGCATGGCGCGGCCGGGCGGTAACATCACGGGTTTCACCATTTACGAGGACTCGATTGTCGGTAAGCTGCTGGAGGCGCTTACGGAAATTGCGCCACGCGTGAGCCGCGTCCCGCTCATCCATCACCCTGACAATGTCAGCTCGAGAGGCTTTCAGCGTTCACTCGAAACTGCGGCATCGACGCGCGCCGTACGCCCGGTCGTGCTCCCCGTTCGTGACCGCGCCGAAATCGAGCGTGCGATCGGGGAGTTCGCGGCTGAGCCCGATGGCGGCCTCGTGATCCCGCCTGACGTGACCACCGTCGTGCATCGCGAGTTGATCATCGCGCTTGCGGACCGGCATCGCCTGCCGGCGGTTTACGGAATCCGGTTGTTCGTCACCGGCGGCGGGCTGATGTCGTACGGAGTCGATATTCCCGACCTGTATCGGCGCGCGGCCTCCTACGTCGATCGTATCCTCCGTGGCGAAAAGCCGGGCGAGCTGCCGGTGCAAGCGCCGAACAAGTTCGAGCTCGTGGTCAACCTCAAGACCGCCAGGGCGCTCGGCCTCACCGTGCCCGCGACGGTCCTCTTGCGCGCCGACGAGGTGATCGAATGAAACGGCGCGCGTTCATCACGCTGCTCGGCGGCGCGGCGGCGTCTTTGGTTTCTTGGCCGCTCGCCGCCCGCGCGCAGCAGCCCGGGCCGATGCGGCGGATCGGCGTGCTCATCGGGGTTGCAGAGAGCGACGCGGAAACGAAGGCCTGGTTTGCCACCTTTCGCAAACGGCTCGATGAGCTGGGTTGGCGCGTGGGCAGCAACCTGCAAATCGACGAGCGCTGGACCGCGGGCGACCCCGAACGAAATCGGATTTTTGCCGCCGAGCTGGTGGCGATGAAGCCTGACGTGGTCTTTGCCTTCAGCTCGGTGGTGGTGGCCGCCCTGCAGCGCGAGAGCCGCACGCTGCCGATCGTGTTCACGGCGATCTCCGATCCGGTGGGAAGCGGCTTCGTGCAGAGCTTGGCACGCCCGGGCGGAAATGCCACCGGCTTCACCAATTTCGTGCCGACGATGGCGGGGAAATGGCTGGAGGTGCTCAAGGAGATCGCGCCGCAGGTCGAGCGCGCCGTCCTTCTCTTCAATCCGCAAACCGCCCCTTACGTGGCGGAATATTACCAGCGTCCGTTCGAGGCCGCGGCCCCGTCATTCGGCGTCAAGGCGATCGCGGCGATCGTTCACCAGACGGCCGAGATCGAAGCCGCAATCGCCGATTTGGCCCGCGCCCCGGGCGGCGGCTTGGTCGTGCCGCCGGACAATTTCTCATATGTCCACCGCGGGCTGATCTTCGCGCTGGCGGCTCGGCACCGCCTGCCCGCAGTCTACCCGTTCCGGTTCATGGCGCGAGAGGGCGGTTTGGTGTCCTATGGAGTCGATCTGGGCGAGACCTTTCCGCGCGCGGCCGAATACGTCGATCGTATACTGAAAGGTGCCAAGCCGGCCGATCTTCCCGTGCAAGCGCCGACCAAGTTCGAGCTGGCCATCAACCTCAAGACCGCCAGGGTGCTCGGCCTCGACGTGCCGCCGACCTTGCTCGCCCGTGCCGACGAGGTGATCGAATGAGGCGCCGCGAATTCATCGCCGCTCTCGGCGGCGCGGCGGTCGCGCCATTGATTCTTCGGCCGCTCGCCGCGCGCGCACAGCAACCGGCGAAGGTGCCGACCATCGGTTTCCTGGGCGTGAATACGGCTTCGGCTCAGAGCAAGTGGACCGCCGTTTTTGTGCAGCGGCTTCGCGAGCTCGGCTGGACCGAGGGTCGCAATGTTGCGATCGAGTACCGCTGGGCGGAGGGACGCAGCGAGCGCGCCGCCGAGATTGCGGCCGAGCTTGTCCGGCTCAAGGTCGATGTCATTGTCACATCTGGAACCGCACCGGTCGTCGCGGCAAAGCAGGCGACAGCGGTCATCCCGATCGTCTTCGCTTTGGTTGGAGACCCGGTCGGCACCGGGCTCGTCGCGAATCTGGCGCGACCGGGCGGCAATCTGGGGCGAGCTAAGGCAATTCGTTCCGAACCTCTTGGCAAAAGAGCGGCTGTCGCAGCCCCGCGCTTTCGTCCTGCGGGACGCAGTACTGGTATGGAAAACCGCTGCCGCCGCCTTCTCCCGTTCGAAGTTGCGCGAATGAGGAAGTGGCGGCCAAGACTGCGAGCGCACCGGCCAGCCCGATGGCTCCCAGATATCTCGTCACTGATGTTTTCATGGCCACACCTCGATTTGCTTACCAGCGCCTCGGCGCCCTGGCGGACGAGCCGAATGACTCGACCGCTTCCAGTCCGGAAGGTGTGCCCGGCCGTGGTGTTTGATAGTGAGGTAGTTCACAGAGGAAAAAAATTCCGACGCCTGACGGTTTCTGGAATGCTAATGACCGCTGCCTTCCTAAACCGCTGATATCATAGTGATTTATGGATTATCGGCGCACCCGCGCGCAGCCCAAACGGCTTCCGCGGTCGTCCGCTACCGTCCGCGGCTTTGTTCGGATCGAAAAATCCCGTCGTCAGCCGACGCGGATGACCACCTTGCCGAAATGCTGCGCCGATTGCAGGTGCCGATAGGCCGCCGGCGCCTCGTCGAACGGGAAGACCTTGTCGATGATCGGCCTGAGCCCGCTCGCCGTAATGGCCCGGTTCATGGCCTCGAACATCTGCGTGGAGCCGACCGATATGCCCTGCAGATTTGCGCGGCGCGCGAAGATTAGCATCGGGTTGATCTCGGCGGCGCCGGCGAGCACGCCGATCAACGTGATCTTGCCGCCGACCCGAATGGCACGCAGCGACCGCGCCAAGGTCCCGGGCCCGCCGACCTCGACGACGTGGTCGACGCCGGCGCCGCTCAGCTCGACGACGGCCTTTTCCCATTCGGGAACGGCCTTGTAGTTGACGCCGTGCGCGGCGCCGAGTTGCTTGGCGCGGGCGAGCTTCTGGTCGCTCGACGAGGTGACGATCACCTGCGCGCCCATGAGCCGCGCGAATTGCAACGCGAAGATCGAGACGCCGCCGGTGCCCTGCACCAGCACGGTCTGGCCGGCGACGATGCGGGCGTGCTCGACGAGCGCGTGCCACGCCGTCACCGCCGCGCACGGCAAGGTGGCGCCCTCCTCGAACGACAGGTGGGCGGGCAGCTTGACCACGCCGTCCTCTTCGAGCACGGCGTAGTCGCGCAGCATGCCGTCGATGCCGCCGCCGAGCGCGCTGGCATGGGTGTCGGCCGCAGGCGGGCCGCCGATCCAGCGCTGGAAGAAGCAGCCGGCCACGCGAGCGCCGACCTTGACGGTAGCTGCCCAACGCAATCGCCAAATCGCGGAAATTGAGCGAGCAGGCCGCGACCTTGACCAGCACCTGGCGCGGCCCCGGTTTCGGCGCGGGGAGATCGACCTTGACCAGCGCATCGATGCCGGTGGCTTGCAGTTGATAGGCGCGCATCTTGTTTCCTCACGAGGACACGGCTCAACAATTTCGGCGTTCGAAAATATCATGGCCGGCCGATCGCGGCCGGTTCTTTTCGCTTTCTGGCGGCCGCGGACTCCGCGAGCGCTCAGTACAAAACCACGCTCCTGATGCTCTTGCCCTCGTTCATCAGGTCGAAGCCCTTGTTGATGTCGGGGAGCGGCATGGTGTGCGTGATCATCGGGTCGATCTCGATCTTGCCGTCCATGTACCAGTCGACGATTTTCGGCACGTCGGTGCGGCCACGCGCGCCGCCGAAGGCCGTGCCCTTCCAGACGCGTCCGGTGACCAACTGGAACGGCCGCGTCGCGATCTCCGCGCCGGCGGGGGCGACCCCGATAATGATCGATTGGCCCCAACCGCGATGGCAGGCCTCCAGCGCCTGGCGCATCACCGTGACGTTGCCGGTGCAGTCGAAGGTGTAGTCGGCGCCGCCGATCTGATCCGCGCCGCGCTTGGTCATGTTGACCAGGTGCGCGACCAGATCGCTGCCGACCTCTTTCGGATTGACGAAGTGCGTCATTCCGAAGCGCTCGCCCCATTGCTTCTTGGCGTTATTGATGTCGACGCCGATGATCATGTCGGCGCCGGCAAGCCGCAGTCCCTGGATGACGTTGAGGCCGATACCGCCCAGCCCGAAGACCGCGCACTTGGCGCCGGGCTCCACCTTGGCGGTGTTGAGGACGGCGCCAATGCCGGTAGTGACGCCGCAGCCGATGTAGCAGACCTTGTCGAAGGGCGCGTCCTCGCGAATTCTCGCGACGGCGATCTCGGGCAGCACCGTGAAGTTCGCGAACGTGGAGGTGCCCATGTAGTGGTGCAGCTTCTTGCCATCGAACGAGAAGCGCGAGGTGCCGTCCGGCATGACGCCCTGGCCTTGGGTCGCACGGATGGCGGTGCACAGATTGGTCTTGCGCGAGAGGCACGACGGACATTGCCGGCATTCAGGCGTGTAGAGCGGGATGACGTGGTCGCCCTTCTTCACGCTCGTCACACCCGGCCCGACGTCGACGACGATGCCGGCGCCCTCATGGCCCAGGATGGCGGGGAACAGCCCTTCGGGGTCGGCGCCGGAGAGCGTGAACTCGTCGGTGTGGCAGATGCCGGTCGCTTTGATCTCGACCAGCACCTCGCCGGCTTTCGGCCCATCGAGGTCGACCTGAGTGACCTCAAGCGGCTTGCCCTTCTCCAATGCGACAGCGGCGCGGGTTTTCATGGCGGGTTTCCCTCCTCGTCGTTGCGGGCTCGATTTCATCCACACGGAGCTGTCGAAGGAGCAGGGCTGGGCGGCCCCCGAATTCGCCGCGTTCGTGTCCTCGATCATCGAATCCGGCACCCCGCCCGGTCAGATGGGAGCCGTGCGGGCTCGGCTGAAGGAGCTGCGTCTCGAGCCGTATGACTGCCTTTCGCCGCCGCTGATGGACGCGATTGCCACCCACGTCGCCAAGGCGTCAGGGGCACTGAAAGCCTGATCCCATCCTGCTTGGCGCTTGACGAGAGCATCGACGCCGGTGGCGTGCGACGGTCGATAGGCGCGCTTTGTTGTGCCTCACGCCGAACAGGTCGAGGTGGCGCTATTCGATGCCCGCGGCGACGAAAATCTGCTTGGCCGCCGGCGTGCCGAGATAGGCGAGAAACGCCTTCGCCGCGTCCGGCGCCGTGGCGCTGGTCAGCAGCGCCGCGCCGTAGCTGGTGTAGTTCTGGATGTCGGCCGGCAGCGGACCGGCGAGCTTGAGCCCCTTGGGCTCGAACAGCCTGATCTCGGTGATCGGACCGAAGCCCAGGTCGTTGCCCTTGCCCTTGATGACGTGCTCCATCACGGCTTCGCCGGTGGGATAGCGCACCGTCTTGGCCTTGATCTCGCCGGCGATGCCGATCCGCTCGAACAATTTCTCCAGATACAATCCGCTGGACGCGGTGTTGTAGATGATCGAATCGGCGGCGTGCATCGCCTGCTTGAGCGCCTCGGTGGTCGCGACGTTGGGCACGGGCGTGCTGGCGCGAACGACGACGCCGGCGCCGACGCGGCCGAGCATGACGCGTCCTGCCGCGGAAGTCTTGCCATTCCTGGCCTGCTCGTCGAGCAGCGCCGGCGGCGCAATCAGAACGTCGCCCACCGCGCCTTCGGCGAGCTTCTTGGCGAGCTGCGGCGCGGTATTGAATTCGACCTTGACCTCGTTGCCGCTGGCGCGCTTGAACTCATCGGCCGCGCGCAGCAGTCCCGGCTGGACCGCGCCGGCGGAGAACACCTTGATGTCAGCAGCCACCGCCGTCGCGCTCCAGAGCGCGGCCGCACATGCCGCGATGATGACCCGTTCCATGTCGCACCTCCTCGGTCGTCATCGGCAAGACATAGCACAACATCCGCGCCGGCGCCCCGGCCCGGCGCCTCAGGCCGGCGAAGCTTGTCGAAGCCGCGACGCCGTCTTCCAGCCGGCCAGAACAAGCGCCAGCAGCGCCGCGGCCGGCACCAGCCAGGCGTCCGGCGCTTGCATGGTCCACAAGGTCGCGCCGCTGATCGCGCACCAGAGCAGCGGAACGACCAGGAGCTCCCAACGCGTGCGATCGGCCGCAACGAGAACGCCGAGCGTCGCCACCACGGTGGGATCCGGCGCAACGCCGAAGATCTCGGCCTGCAGCCACGGCCGACCGGCCACCGGGCCGATCAGCGGCCAAGCGAACAGCGCAAAGACAAAGATGCCGAGCCCGGTCGCGCCGGCCACGTCCCGGCCCGGGCGTAACGACAGCCGGTCGCGGACGAGCCCGGTCCAGACCAGCAGCAGCGCCTCGATCGCAAAAGCCACGGCGAAATAGCTGGCGGCCCAGTTGATGGTGTCGTAGCGGGCGAGCAGGTAAGCCCAGGCGACGAACAGCCAGCAGGCGGCGAGGATGGCGGCGATCGCGCGGCCCTGCCAGGCGCCGCCGCGCAGCCACAAAGCCAGCACCACGAGGCCGAGCCCGATCGCCAGGATCTGCCACGGCCAGACCGCGAGATTGTAGAGCTCGAACAGGCGGTAATAGGTGCGCGGCGAGAACAGCAAAAAGTCCGACAGCGAATAGGTCCACCATTCGGACATCAGAGCTTCTCGACATGCGCGACCATGCGGGCGCGCAAGGCAGCGTCCGGCAGCCGCCCGGTGGCGGCGGCCATGTTCTCCCGCACATGATCGACCCGGGTGGTCGCCGGGATGGCGCAGGTCACGGCCGGATGGGAGACGATGAACTTGAGAATGATTTGCGCCCAGCTGGCGCAGCCGATCTCCGCCGCCCAGCCGGGCAGCGCATGACGCTCGAGCTTCCGGAGCAGATCGCCTTCGCGAAACGGCCGGTTGACGATGACGGCGATGCCGCGCTCCCGCGCCAGCGGAAGGATGCGATCTTCGACCTGACGGTCGAGAATGTTGTAGGTGACCTGAACGAAGTCGAGCGGCTGGGCGCGCATGATCCGCTCGACCTCGCCGTGCCGGCGGCCTTCCGAGGTGGTGATCCCGACATGGCGGAGCCGACCGGCGGCCTTCATGGCGAGCAGCGTGCGCAGATGCTCCTCCCAGGAGAGGAGATTATGGACCTGCAGCAGATCGAAGCGAGGTACGCCCCAGGATCGGCGCGAGACTTCGATCTGGTCCGGGCCGCGGGTACCGGAGGAGATCCAGACCTTGTCGGCCGAAAACAGGCTCGACGGCCGATTGAGCTTGGCGAGACCGTATCCGATCACCTTCTGGGACGAGCCGTACATGGGCGACGAATCGATCAGGCGCCCGCCGGCGTCGAAGAACGCACGCATCACCTGCGCGCAGGCGTCGCGCGCCACCGTGTCGTCGCCGACATTGAAGGTGATCCAGCTGCCGAGCCCGACCGCGGGCAGCGCTTCATCGGTCGAGGGGATCGGCTTGGTGAGGACGCGAGCCTGCTGAGAAGACGCGAGCGGCGGCCGGAACATCACGGCCGCACCGGTCGCGGCCAAAGCGCGGAGCAGCCTGCGGCGGCTGAGCGATGACGTTTGCTCCATCGAGTGCTCTCCATGGAGGGGCGCCGGCGCACGACCGGACGCGAACGACGCCGGCGCCCCAGCTGCTCATGTAGCGCGGCTTTCACAACCCTCAAGACGTCGGAGACGTACGCGGCCGGCAGCCGCGAGACGCAAGCAATGCCAAGCTCGCGCGGCGCTAGGCCAGCGCCGCGACCCCGGCGCTGGCGATCTTCTCGTCGTCCTGCGACTGCACGCCGGAGACGCCGATCGCACCGACGCATTCGTTCTGGTAGATGATCGGCACGCCGCCCCAGATCGTGAGGCCGGCCGGATAATTGATGAAGGCGGGCCGCTCCTTGACGCGCTCCTCCCACAGCTTCGTCGGCTGCTTGGTGAGCGCGGCGGTGCGGGCCTTGCCGAGCGCCACTTCCGGGCTGGTGAGACCGGCGCCCTCCAATCGCTCCAGCAGGTGCAGAATTCCGGCGTCGTCGACGATCGCGATCGACACTTTCCACTTGTTCTTCTCGGCCTCGGCCTTGCAGGCCGCCATCATCTTGTGGGCATCCGCGGAGGTCAGGCAGGGCTTGGTACGCATGTCGTCTCCTGTGAAAAAAGCGGTATCGCGGCCGAACCTTAACGGATCGGATGCAACGCTGTCAGTGGTCGTTTGCGCAACCGGAGACCGCCCGACGGCAGTTTGTCGCGCCATGGCCATGCGCCATGACCGCGGCGCGGACTTGCGATAGACTGCCGCAAATCATCGTTCGATAGGTGACCGGAATGACCAAGCTTCGTGCAGCATTCACCGCCGCGGCGGCCCTCCTGTGCCTGGCGGGAGCGGACGCGCAGGCGCAGACCTGGCCGAACCGGCCGGTGAAGATCATCGCGCCGTTCGCGGCCGGCGGCGCCGCCGACACGCTCGGCCGAATCATCGCGGAGCATCTGACGACCGCGTTCCGCCAGCAGTTCTACGTCGAGAACCGCGGCGGCGCCGGCGGCATCGTCGGCGCGGCGGCGGCTGCGGCGGCCGAACCCGACGGCTACACGCTGGTCGTCTCCAGCATCGCGGCGAACGTGATCTCGCCGGTGTTCAACGCCAATCCGGGCTACGACGGGATGCGCGATTTCACCCACATCGCCTATCTGGGCGGGCCGCCGGTGGTCATGGTGGTGCATCCGTCGCTCGGCGTGACTACCTACAAGGACTTCGTCGCGGTGGCGCGGCGCGGCCGCGACCCGATGAGCTACATCTCGCCGGGGACCGGCTCGCATGGCTTCCTGGTCGGCGAATATCTGGCGCGGCAGGAGAATTACAAGGTCAGCCACATTCCCTATAAAGGCGCCGGCCCCGCGCTCACCGACCTGGTGGCCGGTCACGTCAAGCTCGGCACCATGACGTTCTCGTCGGCGGCCGAGCAGATCCGCGCCGGCAAGGTGCTGGCGCTCGCGGTCTCGACCGACAAGCGGATCCCGAACTTCCCGGACATCCCCACCTTCAAGGAGGTGGGCCAGGACCTGGTGGCGGCGACCTGGTTCTCGCTGTCGGGACCGGCGCGGCTGCCGAACGACATCGTGCAGCAGCTCAGCCGCGAGACGCTCAAGGCCATGCAATTGCCCGAGGTGCAGAAGCGGCTCGCGCTCGACGCCATCGAAACCCGATTGATGTCGCCGGAGGAGTTCACCAAATTCGTCGAGAGCGAAACCGTGCGCTGGGCGCCGCTGGCGAAGTCGCTGGCCGCGACGCATGCGGATAAATAGGCCATCGATCATCGCAACTGTCGCGACGAGCTTTCGACGGTCGGGTTGAAACTGTCGCAGCGAACTCGGTCGGCTCCCTCTCCCCGCAGGGGAGAGGGAGTTCACCGAGAGTTCGATGCACGCTCATCGATTCACATCGCGCGCGTAAGCTAAATCGGCACGGCCATCGCCTCGAAGGCGGAATCGCAATTGATCAGGTCGACCCGCTTCTGGACGATCAGAAAGCTTAAGCCGTCGCGGCGCAGCCGGTGGCGCTGGCGGCCGGCGAAGACGCGCTGCGCCTCGTCGCGCGACTCGACCATGATCACCGTCGAGCCGATGAGATATTCGCCCTTGGCCTCGTCGGCCTGCTCGACGACGGTGTTGCCGACCAGATGCGCGGTGCGCGACGGCGGCGTCTGCACGTGGATGCGGGGATGTTCCAAGCGTTCGACTCGCGTCCGCATCAGGTCGCGGTCGTCGTAGAACAGCGAGGCCTGGTCGAACGGGCTCTCCTGGTCCGGCACCGCCGGCACCCAATAGGTGCCGTCCTCGGCGAACAGGCCCATCCAGTCGCGGAAGCGCCGCTCGTCGAGCAGCCGCGCTTCGTGGATGAGGAATTGCTCGAACGGCGCGCGATCGATGTCGGAGACGCCGCTGCGCGGCGCGTCCATCACGCCGCCTCGCGCATATAGCCGGCCCAGGCCTTGTATTGCGCGCGCACCACCATCTCGTGGGTGGCGAGCGCGCGGGTGGCGTTGAGCTCGCGGTCGGGCTCCTCGTCGCCGAGCCCGCGCGAAATGTCGACCCAGTCGGTGCCGAGGCTGCGCAGGCCCTTCTGCGCGCGCACGAACGATTCGAGATCGTCGGTCTGCACGAACGAGGCCGCCGAGTGGGTCACGTTGAGCAGCCGGATATTGCCGAAATTCATCGTATCCGGCGCGCCCACCAGGCGGATCGGATAGATCGTCACCTCGGTGCGGTCGACCGCGATCGGCTTGATCACCCGCACGTGGATGTTGAGCCCCATGATCGACATGTTGGGATAGATCAACGAGTTGTGCAGCCGCGGGGTGAGGATCTCGGCGGCGCGCGCGGCGCCGACCTTCTCGGCCAGCACGCGCTTGTAGGCGTCGTAGGCCGGGCTCGAGCGCTTGCCGTCGTCGAGCGTGGTGTTGCTGGTCCAGCCGTGGCCGTTGCCGGCGATGTAGCTCTTGCGGTCCTTCCAGGAGGCGGCGGTCTGCTTCTTGTCGTCCTCCACCACGGTGGCGCCCTTCTGGTCGCCCTCGCGGCGCGCGAACTGCTGGCCCTGTTTGTTGACGGTCGAGGCGTGGCCGAACGGCACGTGATAGGAATCGAGCACGTTCTCGACCTGGAGCTTCCAGTTGCCGTTGTAGACGTAGCGGTGCATGCCGGCGTCGAGCGCCAAGCTGCCGTCGGGCGCGCGGTCGACCAGGTCGTCGATGTTGCCCTTCATCGAGCCGATATGGTCCTCGAAGCTCGACCCCTTGGGGCTGAGGCTCGCGAACACGAAGCCGCGATACTCGCCGACGCGCGGCGCGCGCGCGAGGCCGAACGCATCCTTGTCGAAGTCGGCGGCGCAGCCTTCCGGCACCGGCACCGTCACCAGCCGGCCGTCGGTGTCGAAGGTCCAGCCGTGATAGCAGCAGGTCAGGCGCGGCGAATGGCCCTTGCGCTCGTTGACCACCTTGGCGCCGCGGTGGGTGCAGCGGTTGAGCAGCACGTGCACGCCGCCGTCGCGGTGGCGGGTCATGATCACCGGCTGGCGGCCGAGCTCGGTGGTGATGTAGTCGCCCGGCTGCGGCACCTGGCTGGCATGGCCGACGAACAGCCAAGCGCGGCCGAAGATGCGCTCCATCTCCAGCTCGAACACGTCGGGATCGGTGTAGACGCGCCGGTGCACCCGCCCCGGCTCGATCAGCTTGGCGATCTCGTCCGCGTGTCCGTTGCGCATGGCAGCGCTACTCCGCTGCCTGGTGCGCGTGTTTCTGCACGTCCATGTTGACGAGCTGCAGCGGCGACGCTGTCTCCTCCAGCATGCCCCAGCTCTTGAGCCAGTCGTAGGTACGCTGCATCTCGTCGAGCGGGATCGGCGCCGGATCGCAGACGACGAGGCGGCTCTCGCGCAGATCCTCGACCTTGAGCGCGGCGATCTCGGGGTCGGTCTTGCCGTGGTAGTCGATGAAATAGTGCAGATAGGCGCGCTTGTCGGCGTTGATGCGCCGCACCGCCTCGCGCACCGCGCGGTTGAAGGCGGCGTAGGTTTCGGCATCGACGCGGTCGGACGCCACCTCGGTGCCGTGGAAGAACGCCGTGCAGATGATCCGGCAGCCCTTCTTCTCGGCAAGGGTGATGTGCGGCTCAGTGAGCGTGGTGGCCTCGACCTCGCCTTTCATCAGCGCCGCGAGCCGATAGCGCGAGCCGTTCGGTGCGCGGCAGAGCTTGATCTGATCGCGCGGCAGGAAACCTTCCAGCATGTGCAGCGCGATGTAGTGGGTGCCGAAATAGAACGGCACGGCGATGGTGCGGCCGGCGAGCTGTTGCGGCGTGTAGACCGGCGAATCCGGCGCCACCACCAAGGCGGAGTAGGTGACGATGGCGCGGCGGCCGACCTGCCGGCTGCCGGCACTGGTCTCCTGCACGCGGCAGTAGTTGCCCCATTCGCAGGCGTTGTACATGTCGGCCTTGCCCTGCTCGAACAGCTTGCCGTGGCTGGCGAACGGGTTGACGCCTTTCGGGCTGGTGACGTGGGTCTCGACCTTCTTCTCGACGCCCTGCTCGCGGTCGGCCCACTCGATGGCGAGCCCCTCCTTGGCGAACAGGCCCTCGTCGTAGGCGACCAGCTCGGGCAGCCCCTGGAACGGCGCCGTCGTTTCCAAAACGAGCTTTTTCATGGGTTGCTCCCTCGGCTTGCGGCTGCGTCATCGACCCGCCGGCACGGCCGGCATCGGGCGGCGCGCCTTGCCTAATCGGCGGCAGTTGAATACGACTGGCAATCGGCGTCAAGCGCGGAAATCATCCGACGGTAGGATTGTTCAACAATGGCCTACACCCCCTCCCCGATCCGGCGCGAAAGCGTGATCAGCCGGGCGGCCCAGGAAATCTGCCGCTTCATCGAGGCCGAGCGGCTGAGCGCCGGCGACGCGCTGCCGCCGGAGACCCGGTTGTCGCAGATGCTCGGCATCAGCCGCAATTCGCTGCGCGAGGCGCTGCGCGTCCTGCACGGCCTCGGCTATGTCGAGAAGGCCGCCGGCCGCCGCGTCGTGGTCACCGCCGCCGCGCAAGGCGGCAAGAGCATGTTCGACGAAAGCGTGCTCATCGAAGCGGCGCCGATCGCCAACGAGGTGCGCTCGCATATTGCGCAGAAGTGCGCCGAGCTCTCCGCCGAGCGCCTCACCGCCGTCGAGCTGAGCGAGCTCGAGCGGGCGCTGGCCGCGCTCGAGCAGGCGATCGCGCGGCAGGACATGGCGGCCGCGAAAAGCGCCCACGATGCCTTCCACGGGCTGTTCTTGGCGAGCGCGCGCAACCCGCTGCTGGTCGCCATGTTCAACCAGGCGCAGGTGGCGCGGCTCTCGAACGTCTCGCCCGAGCACAAGAGTTTCTACGATCCGCGGCATCTTGCGCATCACCGCGCGCTGTTGCGCGCGCTGCGCAAGCGCGACGCCCGCGCCGCCAGCGCGGTGGTGCGCAAGCACTTCCAGAGCCTCGGACTGCTGCTCGAATTCGTGACCCGAACGCGCCGCAAGCCGCAGGCTCAGCTGCTCTCGCTCGTCTCCCGCCCGCGCCGCGCGGTGCGGTGACGACAGCGTTGTAGGGTGGGCGAAGGCGCAAGACGAAACTTTCGCCGCCTGGCTCCGAACGGGAGTAGCGCCGCGCCCACGCGGAGAAGAGGTCGGCGCCCGAGCGAGGCGCGTGGGCAAAGGCGCGCGACGCCGTGCTCACATCGAGCGTTCGTTCCCGCGCCTTTGCCCAACCTACGGCGGCAGCGGCTACTGCCGCGGGCGCAGCCTTTGGATTTGCAGCTGCGCCAGGAACGGCACCAGCGGGTGGGCGCCCATCTTCACGATCGACGGCATGTCGAGCTTGATCAGCGCCTCGCGCTGGTCGGGAGGAAGCTGGAACTTGTCGGCGAAGGCCGGCGCGTCGGCCAGGTACTGGGCGCGCAGCTCGGCGTCGTGCGCCAGACCGTGCAACGCCGAAGTCAGCTCGACCAGCTCCGGCTTGATCGACGGATAGTGCGCGGCGTGCTGCTCCTCGCGCTGGCCGCCGGTCCACGCCAGCGAGGCGTAGTTGTGATGCCAGCTCGGGTCCATCGACACGATATCGGGCTTGCGCTCGCCCAGCGCGCCGGCGGCGCACGCCCAGCAGCGCAGCTCGATATTGCCGGTCTCGTCGAGCTCGGTCTCGTCGTAGCCGATCAGCGATTTGAGATTGCCGGCCTTGAGCTTTTCGAGCACACGGTTGTCCCAGCTGAGCTCCGGATTGGAATAGCGGTCGGTGCCGGGAAAATGCGACATGCCGCCGCTCGACAGGATCACGGTCTTGAGCCCGAGCGCCGTGACCGTGCGCGCCACCGCCTGCCCGAACGCATAGCACCGCTCCATGGTCGGCTGCGGCGGCAGGTAGGCATTGACGTAGATCGGCAGCACCGGATCCTTGTGGCCGAGATGGGTCAGCGGAATGCCGATCGCGTAGTCGATCTTGGCCGTCGAGGTGAAAGCCGGGTCGAAGTTCTGCCGGTAGAGCTGACGCACGATCTCGAAACCGATCTCGCTCGGGATCTTCCAGTGGAATTTGCGGCCGGCGAAGTCGCCGGTGGCCTCGCCGCCGACATGCACCGTGAACGGCGGCGCGGTGGTGTGGAAGAATTGCTCGGCGTGGTCGTTCGAGAAGATGATCCAGAGATCGGGCTTGAGCGCGCGCAGCTTCTCGCCGACGTCGGCGGCGACCTCCCGCACATGCGCGACCAGCTTCTTGTCCTCGGTCTCCGGCATGGTGAAGAACTGGGGCGCATGGGGCAGCATGGCGCCCCCGACCACCGTCGACATCATGGTTGTTCTCCCTGTTCGGCACCGTCCGGTTCGACCGGCGACACGGGCGCGGAGCGCTTGCAAAAATATCCCGCAAACGGCGGGACAACAAGCGCAGGCGCGACGTGGCGGCCCAACGATAATTGGCTTCACAGCCGAAACGGAAGCAAGTACGCTTTGAAAAAATCAAAGATCGGCTGTTCCTGCCAAGCTCAATCACATCCGACAGCGGACAAGGAGCCCCCATGGTCGAGGTGCCGATAACGATTGCGTGCGGCAATTACGACCGCACCCGCGCGATCCGGGACGGCCGCGTCAAGGTCGAAGGCTGCGCAACCACCTACCTGCCGCTTTATCCGGAAGAGATCTTCTTTCGCGCCTTCCGCTACCAGGAATTCGACGTCTCCGAGCTGTCGTTCTCGAGCTATATCCGCACCGTCGCCGCCGGCACCTCGGCCTATGTGGGCATCCCGGCCTTCGTGTCGCGGCTGTTCCGGCACTCCGGCATCTACGTGCGCACCGACGCCGGCATCCGCGCGCCGGCCGACCTCAAGGGCAAGCGCGTCGGGCTGCCCGAGTACCAGATCACCGCCGTGGTCTGGATGCGCGGCATCATGCAGCACGAGTACGGCGTCAAGCCAACCGACATCCATTGGCGCAGCGGCGGCCAGGAGGAGCCGGGACGCGACGAGCGCACCCCGCTCAAGCCGATCCCCGGCCTCGATCTCAAGCCGATCGACAAGGAGCAGACGCTGGTCGGCATGCTGCGGGACGGCGAGCTCGACGCGCTGTTCACGGCGCGCGGCCCGTCATCCTTCCTGCGCGGCGAGCCGCATATTGCGCGATTGTTTCCGAATACGCGCGAGGCCGAGCAGGCCTACTACAAGAAGACCAAGATGTTCCCGATCATGCATCTGATCGGCATCCGCAAGGAGCTGGTGCAGCAATATCCGTGGCTGCCGACCAGCCTCTACAAGGCGTTCTGCGAGGCCAAGGCGCTCGCCATGGTGGACCTGCTCGACGTCAACGCGCTGATGGTGACGCTGCCATGGCTGATTCCCGAAACCCAGGAGACCATGGCGCTGATAGGGAAGGATTTCTGGTCCTACGGCATCCACGAGAACATGCGGGAGATCGAAGCGCTCACGCAATACGCCTATGAGCAAGGTCTGATCGACCGCAAGGTCACCATCGAGGAGCTGTTCCACCCCTCGATGTTTGAGATTTCACGCGTTTAACCACAACGTCATGGCCAGGCTTGGCCCGGGCATGACGAGCTCTCGGTTAGACTTGTCGCCCGAGGGCCCCTGGACTTGTATGCTTCGGAGATGAAGATGCAGCACGACGATCGCGTGATCGTGGTCGGGGCCGGGCCGGTCGGCGCCGTCATGGCGCTCGCGCTGGTACGCAAAGGCATTCCGGTCACGGTGCTGGAGGCGCTGCCGGACGCCGCCGAGGACCAGCGCGCCGCCACCGTGCATCCGCCGACCGTGGAGATGCTGATCGGGCTCGGCCTCAAGGACGACGCCTTTTCGGAAAAACCGAGCGGCGGCATGTCGGCGCCGCTGTTCCATTTCCGCGACCGCGTCACCGGCGAGCTGGTCGCGGTGTTCGACATCAGCCTGCTCGAAGGCGAGATCCCCTATCCGTTCGTGCTGCAATGGGAGCAGTACAAGCTGGTGCACGCGGCGCTGCCGCACATCCGGGCGAGCGGCATCGCCGAGGTGCGGTTCTCCGCCAAGGTGACGGGGCTCGTGCAGCACGCCGACCATGTCGACGTGACGGTGACCAACGAGATCGGCGAGGCCGAAACCATCCGCGGCCGCTACGTCATCGGCACCGATGGCGGCAGCAGCACTGTGCGCAAAGCCGCCGGCATCGCGTTCGAGGGTTTCACCTATGCGGAGCGCTTCATCAAGATCGGCACCACGTTCGACTTCGGCGGCACCGGCAAGGGCTTCTGCACGCGCAATTACTTCTCCGATCCCAACGAGTGGCTCAACCTGTTCAAGGTGAAGGGCTACGGCCCGCCGGGGATCTGGCGCGGCGTGTTCCCGGTTCCCGCCGGCGAAACCGACGAAGCCGCGATGAGCCCGGAGGGCATCCAGCGCCGCCTGCAGGGCATCCACCCCAAGCGCGGCGATTTCGACATCCCGTACCATGCACTCTACGCCGTGCATCAGCGGGTGGCGGAAACCTTCAACAAGGGCCGCGTGCTGCTGGCGGGCGACAGCGCCCACGTCAACAATCCGATCGGCGGCATGGGCATGAACGGCGGCATCCACGACGCGATCAATCTCGCGGAGAAGCTTTCCGACCTGTGGTACGGCCGCGCCGAACCGAGCGTGCTCGACCGCTACACCCGCCAGCGGCGCAAGGCGCAGGTCGACTACGTGCAGACGCAGACCATCCAGAACAAGAAGTCGCTGGAGGAGAAGGACCCGGCGATGCGGCGCCGGCACCTCGACGAGCTGCGGCGCACGTCCGAGGACGTCACGCTGCACAAGAAGTTCCTCTATCGCAGCTCGCTGATCGACAGCCTGAATTCGGCCAACGCGGTGGCGTGACCAAATCCCACCGAACTCTCGATCGTCATGCGCGGGCTTGTCCCGCGCATCCACGTCTTGTTCCTTGAGGCGGCCAAGGCGTGGATGGCCGGGACAAGCCCGGCCATGACGGTGGATAGAACCGCACGAACCGTAGCGGCGCTATGCCCCCCTCAGCACATCCCCCCACTTCTCCTCGATCGCGCGTGCCTCATCGAGCGACAGCGCCGAGGTCGGCGGGAACTTGTCGATCCAGGGGAACGGCCGGCAGGCCTCGATGATCACCTTCGAGTGCGAGGTGATGCCGCGCGCCTTGGCGTCCGCCGGAATGCGTGGATCGAGCGCGGAGCTCCAGGCATTGCGCACGATGTCGATTTGCTCCGACGGCTCGCAGCGGGTCGCCACCGCCCACATCACGTCGTGCAGGTTCGACGGATCGACGTCCTCGTCCACCACCACCACCACGCGCGCCATATAGCTGTGCGCGGCGGCCACCAGCGCGGCCCGCTTGGCATGGCCGTCGTAGCGCTGCTTGAGCGCCACCACCGTCATCAGCTGCGAGACGTGCTGCCAGGCGCCGACCACGTCAGTCACGCCAGAAGCGTCGAGGTTGGCCCAGATGGTGGCGGCGCGGAACGGCAGCCCGAAATGAAACCGCGGCGGCTTCATCGGCGGCGAGCCGAGCAGGATCGGATCGTCGCGGTGATGGATCGCGGTCACCTCCATGACCGGGCCGGGGCGGGCCTCGGCGGCGTAATAGCCGGTGAACTCGCCGAACGGTCCTTCCGGCAGCGTGGTTTCGCGCATCGGCAGGAGCTCGCCTTCGAACACGATCTCGGCGTGCGCGGGGATCGGCAGGCCGGTCCGCGGCCCGAGAATGATTTCGATCGGCGCGCCTTTGATCGCGCCGGCAAATTCGTATTCCGACTGGCCCGCCGGCAGATATTCGAAGCCGGCGATGAACAGCGCCGGGTCCTCGCCGTTGACGACCACGACCGGACAGGTCTTGCCCTGATCCCAGTATTTCCTGGCGATGATGGCGCCGTGCCGGCCGCCGTGGTCGAACTGCACCGTGACGCGGTCGTTGCCGTGGACCTGGACGCGATAGATCGAGGCGTTGATCCAGCCGCCGTCGGGATCGCGCATGATGACGATCGAGCCCGAGCCGATGAATGGTCCGCCGTCGTGGCGGTGCCAAGTGGGCGCCGGCAGTTTTGTCAGGTCCACGTCGGCACCCGACATGGTGTTTTTGAGGAAGGCTGCGTCCTTCACGGTGACCGGCTGATGCGGCTCGAGCGTCTTGCGCTTCTCCATCCAGGCCTTCAGCGCGTCGAGCGGCCGCAGCGCCGGATCGAGGCCGAGCGCGAGCGCCGCCCGCTGCGGGTTGGTGGTGGCGTTGGTGAAGACGCGAAAGCCGCGCGGGAACCCTTTGATGTTGTCGAACAGCACCGCCGGACCGTCCGGCAGTCCGGCGGCGACCTCGGTGATGCCGCCGATCTCGAACAACGGATCCGCGCCGTCGACCCGCCGCAGCGCCTGCAACTGGTCGACCAGCCCGATGAATTCGCGCAAATCCTTGTACATCCGGATGGCCCCACAGCCGAGAAACCGTTCGCGATCCTATAGCACCTGCGGCGGAGCTTGTGGCCCCACGGACTTCCTCGCTATGCTGGGCGATCTTCTTTCCAACACCAAGGAAGCCGCCATGGCCAAGCTTCGCCACATCGCGCTGATCGTTCCCGATCCGGAAAAGGCCGCCAAGTTCTTCGAGGAGGCCTTCGACATGAAGGTCGCCGGACGGGCGCGGCGTGGGCTCTATGTGTCCGACGGGACCGTCAACGTCGCGCTGCTCAAGCAGGAGGGCGACGAGAAGGTCGGCATCTATCACTTCGGCATGTGGGTGGACGATCTCGACGAGGCCGAGAAGAAGGTCGTGGGCGCCGGCGGGAAATATCTCGCAGGCCGCCCGGAACCCGCTCCCGCAGGCCAGGCCGCGACCGCGCACTCGTACTACGAGGCCAAATACAAGGACCCGCTCGGCATCGTGTTCGATCTCACCCACACCGGCTGGATCGGCGCCGTGAAGGACGTGGTGGCGAAGAATTGAGAACTGTCGGCTCCTCTCCCGCCGCAACATCCGGGCAAGCGAGTGCACGAGGGCGCGTGACGCAGGCTCCCACCTCCCCCTGAAAGGGGGAGGTCGGCGCATCGCAGGCAAGGTTAGGCACGCACTGCAAATTCTTGCCTGCGATGCGCCGGGTGGGGGTCGATTGCTGCGGCGAAGACGGCTCTCACGCTTTGCCCCAGTGACCCCCACCCCAACCCTCCCCCTTTCAGGGGGAGGGAGCAGACCGAGCTCTTGGCACGTTCGGCGGACAACATGCACAACAGCTCCAATCGCATCATCGTCATCGGCGCCGGGCCGGTCGGGCTGTGCCTGTCGCTCGCGCTGGCGCAGGACGGCATCGAGGTCTGCCTGATCGAGGCGCTGGGCGACGACAATTTCCTCGAGCAGGTGCCGCGCGCCGGAACCAACCATCCGGCGACGCTCGAGCTGTTCGACCGCATCGGCCTCTACGAGAAGCTCGAGCCGCGCGGCATCATCGCGCCGCTGTTCCACTACTGGGATCGCCGCGAGAATGAGCTGATCGCCGAGTTCGACCACGGCCATCTCAAGCACGACACCCGCTTTCCCTACGTGCTGCAGTGCGAGCGCATCAAGATCGTCGAGGAGGCGCTCAAGCTCGCCAAGGCGCACCCCAACATCGAGCTTCGGCTAGCCACCAGCTTCACATCGTTCACCCAAGACGCCGACGGCGTGACCGCGAAGGTGACAAACCCGGCCGGCGAATCCGAAACCATCCGCGGCGCCTATCTGGTCAGCGGCGAGGGCGCGCGCAGCATCGTCCGCAAGGACCTCGACATCGAGTTCGAAGGCTTCACCTATCCGGACCGCACCCTGAACATCGAAGTGGCCTACGACTTTCGCACCCACGGCTATACCGAGCGCAATTACATCTCCGATCCGGAGGAGTGGTCGAACCTGTTCCACTGGAAGGGCCCGCCCGACCGCTGGCGCGTCCACTTCCCGACCGCGCCGGACGACGATGAAACCTCGCTCACCCGCCCGGACGCGCTGCAGGCGCGGCTGCAGCGGTTCTTGCCGACCGGGCGCGCCTTCGACATCGTCGCCAGCAACCTCTATGCGGTGCACCAACGGGTGGCGAAAAAATTCCGCGCCGGGCGCGCGATCCTCACCGGCGACGCGGCGCACGTGAACAGCCCGATCGGCGCCATGGGCATGAGGCGCAGACCATCCGCAACAAGCGGCTGTTGGCGGAGAAGGATCCCGCGGTGCGCCGGAAGAACCACGACGAGCTGCGCCGCACCGCCGAGGACCCGAAGCTCGCGCGGGCCTTTTTATTGCGGTCGTCGCTGATCGAGAGCCTGCGCGAGGCCGAGCAGATTGCATGATCCGGTCGGGTGACGAGGCCACGCACGACTGGCAGAATGGATTACGGGATCATCGCGGATTTGTCCCGGGAGGCGTGACGATGACTCGGTTGGCTTTGGCGCCGCTGTTGGCGGGATTGGTTGCCGGCGTTGCGTTCGCGCAGACAATCGCGGCCGACGCGCGCTGGCCCGAGCGGCCGATCCGCCTCATCGTGCCGTTCACGCCGGGCAGCAGCTCGGACACGGTCGCCCGCCTGGTCGGGCAAAAGCTCGGCGAGCGCCTCGGCCAGCAGCTCGTGGTCGAGAACCGGGTAGGTGCCGGCGGCAGCATCGGCACCGAGCAGGTGGCGCGCGCCGAGCCCGACGGCTACACGCTCGGGCTCGCCAACACCACCACGCATGCGGTCGCCGCGAGCCTCATCAATCTCCCCTACGATCCGGTCAAGGACTTCGCGCCGGTGTCGATGCTGGGAAGCTCGCCCTTCGTGCTCGCGCTCTATCCCGGCGTAGCGGCGAAGAACGTGAAGGAGCTCATTGCGCTGGCGAAGGCCAAGCCGCGGGCCATGACTTATGCCTCGGCCGGTCCGGCAACACTGGCGCACCTTTCGGGCGCGCTGTTCGAAAGGATGGCCAAGATCGAGCTCACCCACGTGCCCTATCGCGGCACCGCGCAATCCACGCTCGACCTGCTGGAAGGCCGCGTCGAGATGCAGTTCGGCACCATCCCGCCGACGCTCACGCATATCCGCGCCGGCAAGCTGCGCGCGCTGGCGGTGACCGGCGCGGTGCGCAACGCGACGCTGCCGGACGTTCCCACCATCGCCGAGTCGGGCCTGCCCGGCTACGAGTCCTCGCTCTGGCAGGCGATCGTGGCGCCGGCCTCGACCCCGCCGGCCATCGTCGCGCGGCTCAACCGCGAGGTCACCGCCGTGCTCGACGATCCCGAGGTCAAGGAGGCGCTGGCCAAGCAGGGCGTGGAAACGGAGACCGGCTCGTCCGCGGCGCTCGGCGCGCGTATCCGCGAGGACATCAAGAAATGGCGGGAGGTCATCATCGGCGCCGGCATCCGCGCGCAATGATGTATGACCTGTGTCCCGGGCGCAGCGCAGCGTGGCACGTGGCCGGCACCTCGACCGGCGGCTGCGTGCTGCAGAATCTCGCCATCGACCACCCCGAGCGGCTCAACTGCTGCATCTTCTCCAACACCTGGGTGAAAGCGGACGAGTACATCACCCGCGTGCAGACGACGCGCAAGCGCATCGCGCTCGCCTACGGGCCGGAGGAATACGTCAAGGTCTCCTCGCTGTTCAGCAACGGCGCGATGCAGTTCCGCTACGACCTCGACAAGGTGATGGAGCTCGAGCGGCGCGCGCTGCAGACGGTGGCGCCGGTCGACGTGCTGGCGGGCCGGCTCGACATGACGCTCAAGCACGACCGCAGCGCCGAGCTGCACAGGATCCGCAATCCCGCGCTGATCGTCGGCACCCGCGACGACGCCACGGTGCCGTTCTACCAGTCCGAGGATCTGCACAAGGCGGTCGCCGGCTCCCGGCTGGTGATCGTCGAGGAAGGCGGGCACTATTCCTATCGGCGCCATTGGCGGGAGTGGAACCGGATCGCGGACGCGTTCCTGCGGGAGACGGAAGGCGAGGGTCTAGTCGGAAGCTGGTGCGACAACGTGCAGCAGGCCTGGATCGAGCAGGATTTGTGAGCCGCGAACGTCGCGGCCGCCGCGTTGGCGATCCGGCGAGCTCGGCGGTCGCGTCCTTTCACGCTGAGTGGATGTCGCCCGGAAGGCACACCGCCCCGAAAGCTCCTCACCTTACTGTTTGTTAAGGGTCGGCGCGTGAACCGCGACGGCCGCAGCTACGACGACTGCCCGAGGGCGATAAATCCACGCCCATAGGCGGGCAGAGATATGCCGACACAACAGCAGTTGCTTCGCGTCGCCACGCGGGCCGGAACCGGCCTCGCGCCGGCGTCCCATCCGCCCGCGCGCATGCATAGCGCGAGCGTCCCGGTCAACGACATCCATTCGAAGCTCAATGCCACCCGCGTCGATCGGATCATCGCGGTCGACTCGGAAGCGGCGCTTCAGGCTGCGCTCGCGGCGGCGCGGGCCGCCGGCAAGCCGGTCTGCGTGGCGGGCGGGCGGCACGCCATGGGCGGCCAGCAATTCGCCGCCGGCGCCGTCCTGCTCGACACCCGGCCCATGAACCGGATCGTCGGTCTCGATGTCGAGCGCGGCATCGTCGAAGCCGAGGCCGGCATCCAATGGCCGGAGCTCGTCCACGGCCTGATCGGC
>WNGB01007546.1_pt1 | contig 27057 bp, 23 predicted proteins | sample 5400681 | NCBI WGS metagenome assembly WNGB01 (sample SAMN13153367, study PRJNA577476) | soil metagenome | isolation source: 115 cm soil or saprolite under grassland replicate 2 | place: USA:California | collected 2016-06-15
CGCCCCCGGTTCCGTCACCGCCGCCTGGCGCGTCCGAATCAGCCGTGGCGTCCTTCGGCGGAACATCGCAAGTTCGCAAATCCTCGCACGTTGCGGTGTATTCACGGCATCCGGAACAGGCCAGAAGCACTGCGCAAGCCGCAAATCGTTTCACGTTCTCAGTACCTCCAAGTCAGGGATAGCGACCGCTCACGAGCGCCAACGACAGGCGTTGCGGAGAGGGCGAATCGGTTCCCAGACTTCCAGACGAACCATGTCGTCGCGAATGCCACCGCGGCGACTCCGGCTACAACGAATCCTGCAGTAGCCACGTCTTGTTTACGTGCGGGATCAGCGAAGTGCGTGGCAAGCGTGTCGCAATCGGCTTGGATTTCCGGCGTCGGCATCTTGCAAGTCGCCCCTATCGCTGAATCAATATGCGCATGAGCCTCATCGAGGTCGTCTTGCGCTGACCTGGAGGCAATCAGGTAACCGAACCCAATTGCCAGGCCGGTCGTGGCGATCGCGCCTTCCCCGATTAGAGTCCAGGTACGTGCTGGATTGGATTCCCTGCCGACGCCCGTCTGGGTCTGATCGATTGCATTGGTCGAGGCGACCTGCACCGGACCGACCTGCGAGATGGAATCAGGCACGAGCTCAGCTGCCTGACTCACAGCGCTCCCCTCGCCGAGGCTCACCTGCATGTGGAAGGGGCGCCGGCCTGGCGCGAACACGACGAGCGCATGGGTGCCTGGATTGAGTGGTAGCGGCGTTCCCAGCAGTTCACGCTTGACAGGCACGCCGTCGATTCGCAGCTCCGCATCCTTGACGTCCGGTGGAATCTGGACCGTAAGTCTGGGCACTCGCTTCCGAACTTCCGCGAGTTTTGGGGCGAGGAAGCGCTCGACATCTTCAGTGCTTACGCCGGAACGAACCAGACCTGCGGCTCGCTCATACTCAATCATGGCCTCGACCAGCAGGCCTTGGTTCTCCTTCGCAAAACCGAGGTGATATCGGAGCCCGGCCGTTTCCTTGATGGCGATCGCCTTTTCAAGATTCTCGGCAGCCTCGCGCCAGCGTCCTTCATGTTCGGCAGCAACCGCCTGGTCAAAAAAGCCGCGAGCGACGGCTATCTCAGTCTTCGTGGGCTCGGCGGCGTTCGCCACGGAGGCAATCATGCAACAGCACAGCGCGCTGGCCCATGCCCTTGCTCTCGAGCGTGTACGGTCGCCGCCCCGAAAAGGCTGGCGCGATGAACGAGCGGAATCCGTATCATACGTTAGCATCCGTTACTCGCCGTCAGTTGGATTGCGGGTGGTATGTACCAGGACTGAAAGCATATTGCTCGAGTTTCGCATCATAGAACAGCAGCGTGCTCATAGAGAGCCTGGCTGGGCCGCTATGCCGTGTTCAGTCCCGACTGTTGTTCCGGGCAAGATCCGAGTCAACACTCTTAGCGTTGACGCCGAGCGGGATCCTGTCAGGACCGAAGAGCACGAGCCGAAGATCTTGGTGGATCGCGGGCTCGCCCTCTCGCATGGCGGACGCGAGCTCCACGAAGGCGGACATCCCACTGTCGCCAAGAAGCAAAGGGCCAACCTTCTCGAACCGTGCGAGTGCGGCTACGACTTTGCTCCCGCCATAGACCGCGATACGCGCCTTCGCATCGGTAAGCGGAACAAGGGCATCGCGCCGCGCGTGAACGTCGTTCGCCCGAGCCACGGCAGTAACCGAACGCAGATAATCGACGTATGCTTGGCGTCGAAGCGCACGCAGTTCCTTCCGCGTTTCCGCCGCACGCGAGAACCAATATTGGAGGACCGCGCCTACCAAGACGCTCGCCACCGGTACTAGCGCCAAGTAAATCGCGCTCATTTAATGCCTCCTACTACTCTATTCGCTCAGCGGCGAGCTCGAAAGCGTTCAACCAGCTGGATCAGGCTGCACGGTTGCGTCCGAGCCTCGTAGATACCGAACGCGGCGCCGAATTGAGGGAAGGCGGCCCGCTCGCCCCATGAGAGCAATTTCGCGGATGGACCCAGCGTTTATCATCACGCGGCAAGCAGCACGACTGAGCTGACCGGCAGAACGCAGTGAGCTGTACCGAACGCCCTGCGAGCGCCTTGGGCCCTTGCTATTTTGACGCTGGCGAAGTACTTCGATGCTGGCGAGCCTCCACCCCTCGCCCGCGCCTCAATGGATGCCTCAGGTTCCAGCGTCGGTTCTTCCCCGAAGTCCCCGGCGCTGTCGCGTCGCGAGCTCGTTCTGTGCCTGGGGATTTCGCTGGCTGTCTTCTTCCTCCATCAAGGGCCTTTCTGGCGACATCGATGGCAGCTCGACGCCGCGATTGGCTACAGCTATCTGGCCATTCCTTTGGTGGTCGCAGCCGTCCTTGCTTACACACGCAAGCTCGCGGTTCGCGCGCTCGCGCTCGGCACGCTGGAAGTGGCGTGCTGGAAGTTCGCTCTGACGTACCTGATCGCACACACGGTTTGGATGTTCTCCAAGCCGCCCCCACACCCCACGGCGAACGTTCCCCCTTTTCCCGACGCCCCCGCGCCGCTCGCGCCCGCGCGCCTCGTGTCGCCTGACCAGGCGGGCTCGATCGCGGGCACGGTCATCGATGAGACTGGGCCTTCTCTGGCCGGGGCCGTGGCATTCGTCGAATCAAGCCTGGAAGGATACGCCTTCTCGCCAGCACCCACCGGTCCGTCGTTTTCCGTGCGGATGGGGGCCATCGAACCGCTCGTTTCGGTTGCCGAGCTCAAGGAGGAAGTGCGCGCGCACTCGATCGACGGCAAGCTCCACACCCTCATCGCGAGCCAGGGTGATTCCGATCTCTTCAACCTTCCGTTGCAGAGCTCGGGAGCTTTCAGCGCGTCGCAGGTCCGCCGAGGCCAAGGTATCGTCAAGCTCCGCTGCGCCGTGCACGAACGCTCGGGCGAGCAGGCCCAGCTCATCGTCGTAGCTCACCCATTCCACACCGTGCTCGATGCAACGGGATCCTTCGAATGGTCGGGCATTCCAGCGGGGCGGCTCACCCTGGCCGCTGTTCATCCCGACGGCCGGATCGCGCGGACCGATCACGAAGTCGTTGCCAGCAGCTTGACTTCGGTGAAGCTGACGCTTCCGGAACCGAGCGCCCGAGTCAGCCCTGAATGCTAGGCTCGACACGATGCCCCATGGAGATGTCTTCATTTGCGCCCGGCTTCGGCGGTGAAGCCGATGGAGAGGAAGTCCCCTCCCCGGCGCGACGCGACGATCTACCAGCGCAACTTCAGCGTGAGCACCGCCGAGCGTATTCGCGCCCTCGTAGGCGGGCCGCCGGCCTACATGTTGCGACGCAGAAAGATCGAAGATCTCGAGACATCGATCGTAAGCGCGATCCGTGCTCACGAAGAGAAGACGCAAGCGCGTCTCGATCCCCGCGCGGCGCCAGCAGCGCTGAAACGTGCCGTTTCGTCGCTTCGCGCGCTCGTCGAAGCGCACAACAAGTACTATCCGATCGAAGCCAATCTGCCGATCGACCCGAGGACCGGCGAGCTCGTTGAATTCGGCAAGCGCTGGTCGCCGGAGCCGCTCCCCACGTTCGAAGACCTCATCGCCCGCGCGCATCAAAGCTCGAGCGGTTGAATGCCCGTTTTTTCGCCGCGCGTGGTAGCCTACCGCCGAGAATTTGCAAATGAACGCGACCGGAGGAGCACATGCTCGATTGGCGTGAGGCGAACCTGATTCGCAAACCGGCGCTGTTCGTTTTCCTGCACCGCTGGGTCAAAGTTTTGGCGATTCTCGTCGGATTTGCGGGAACCACGGTCAGCCTCATGGCGGTGGTGGGTACGTACAACCCAATGCTCGTCGCGCGGTTGGCGGCGGCGGTGCTGGTGGCGCTTGCAGTGCCGGCGATCGTCACCTGGTCGATCGTGCCGCGCAGAGATCCGCTCATCGCGATCGGCATCCCCAGCGAAACTTATGCGCTGATGCTGCTCGCCTTTGCGGTTTCGTTCGTCGTCGTGGCGCACAAGCTCACCGCGCCGCTCTTGATCCGCGAAGGAGATCGGCAAGCCCGCGAGGGAGAAGACATGGTGGCGCGCGCGGTATGGTTTCTCGCCGGCGTCCGGCCTCCCCCACCATCGAGCACCCCTTCCGAGAGCACGAGGTAATCGATGAGGAGCTACTTGAACTTCACGGCGCTGGTCGCTCTGTTCGCCATTGCTGGCTGGTGGTTCGCGACGCATCCGCCCCTTCCTCGCATCCCGGAGGCCGCGCCCGCGTCGCCGAACCCAGCGACGATCGTCGACGCGGGCGCGCCCCGCGGGGGTGACGCTTCTCGTTGAGGCTGGGTCTAAGGCTCGTCGAGACGATAGAGCTCGCCGTATTTCGATTTGAGATAAGCGATGTAGGGCCCAATCCCGAGAGGCTTTCCCGTCGCTCGCTCCACGAGCTCGCCCGGAAGAAGCTTACGGCCATGCCGGTAGACCTTCTCCCTCAGCCAACCACGCAACGTGTCGAACCGTCCGCTCGCTATCTCGCGAGTGATCTCCGGATGGGCACCCACCGCCGCGCCGAAAAACTGCGCGCTCATGAGATTTCCGAGCGCGTAGCACTGGAACGCCCCTCCGACGAAGCCGTCGTACCAGTGAACATCCTGGAGCACACCGTCGGAATCGGTTTCGGGAATGATGCCGAAATCGGCGCGAAAGCGCTCGCGCCACGCCTCGGGTAGATCGGCGACCTGGAGCTTTCCTTCCAGAAGATCGAGCTCGAAATCGAAGCGCAGGATCACGTGCAGCCCGTAGGTCACTTCGTCGGCGTTGGTTCGGATGAGAGACCGCTCGACTTTGTTGATGGCGCGATAGAACGTGTCGAGCGATATCGCGCCGAGCTCGCCCGGGAATGAGCTCTGCAGCCGCGGGTAAAACGCCTCCCAGAAGCCTCGGCTCCGGCCAACCAGGTTCTCCCACAGCCGCGACTGGCTTTCGTGCACGCCAGCCGAGGCTCCGTGCCCGAGCGGGGTCGCATCGAACGAGCTGTCGACGTTCTGCTCGTAGATCGCGTGCCCCGCTTCGTGCAGCGTGCTGAAGAGTGCCTCGGAAAGGTCGTCCTCGCGTACGCGCGTCGTGATGCGCACGTCGCCCGAAGAGAACTTGGTCATGAAAGGATGGTGGGTCTTGTCCTGTCGCCCGCGGGAAAAGTCGTAGCCGAACCGTTCGGCAAGCAGCTTCCCAAAGGCAAGCTGCTTCTCCTCCGCGAATTTCTGGCGCAAGCAGGTATCGTCGGCCGGCGGCTCGGCGGTCATGCGACGTACGAGCGGAACGAGCTCGGCGCGTAGCTCGGCGAACAGCGCCCGCACCGTCGCGGCCTTCATGCCGGGGTCGGCGTCGTCGATGAGCGGATCGGCCACGTGCTCGTACGGCGCGAAAAAGCTCGCGTACCTTCGGCTGAGCTCCACCGTCTTTTCCAAGAGGGGTCGAACGGTGGCGAAGTCGTTGGAGGGGCGGGCCTTGGTCCAAACTTCGTAGCTCTCGGCTCGATGATTGGCGAACGCGCTCACGAAGTCGGCTGGAACGCGAACGGCCCGCTCGTGGTCACGGCGCGTCACCCGCAGCAGGCGCGCCTCGTCGGAGTCCGCGCTCTGGTGCTGGAAAATCGCTTCCAACCGATCGAGCAGACGTCCAATCTCGGGGTCGGCTATGCGGTCGTGGGAAAGGCGGTCGAGCGTGGCAAGCTGCCGCCCTCGAGCCTCGGCACCGCCGGGAGGCATGTACGTCATTTGATCCCAGCGAAGAAGGGCGGCCGCCGACTCGAGGTCGGCGTGCTCCTTGAGACGGGTTCTGAGCGTCAGCAGATCGGGGTGCATGCGACTAGCTCGCGTTCGGCTGTGGCGAATCGAGTGAATCGAAGTGTTTGAAAGGGTGCTCGATCCAAGCACGAAGCTTGGCTGCCATGTGGGCCGCGTGAACACCGTCGATGAAGCGATGATCGAAGGTGACATTCACCTTCATGACCTTGCCCACCTTGACCGATCCTCCCTCCACGACTGGCGCGTCCTTGACCGTGCCGGTCGCGAGAAGAATGGGAACGCGTGAATAGGGTACCAGAGGCACGTAGGCCATATCCAATCCGAGCGATCCGATGTTGGTGACCATGACGCTTCCGAACGCGTCCTTCGGAATACCGAAGGACCGCAGGTCGAGGTTCAACGTATACGCGAAAAACGAGAGCGTTTGCAGCGTCCGGTGCATCAAGAAGCCGGGCACCCGCTCGACCATCGTTCGGGTGCGCTCGAGCCCCGGGTCTTTTCGCGTGCGGACGAGCTGGACTTTCTGCTCGATCTCGTCGCAGATGGCGACCAGCGACTTCTTGTCGGCGTCGTGGATGACGAAACCGGAAAGATCGATGGCATCCGACCCCGCCTTCGTGATGGCGACCTGGAAGAAGACGCCGACGTCTTGGCGAAGGTAGACGCGCTGGAAGCGAAGAATGGCGTTGGAGTCCGGTGTCTCCCGTAGCGCCGCTGCGGCCGCTTTGGCGACCAGGTGGCTGACCGTGGCCCGTCGCCCGGTCTTGGCTCGAAAGCTTGCGATGTACTCGAGCGCATGATCCATTCGGAGGTCCAGCGTGCCGTAAACGGAGGGATCGTAAGCCGTACGCCAAGTGCCGATGGCGATCTTGCGAAATGTGGAAAGATTGCGCTTGCGAACGAGCTTGAGGTTCATGGTGGTCGCCCTACTTTAGCGGGCTTGGGCGGTTCGCGTTGCGAAACCGGCGCCGTGCAGTATGCCTCATGGCCCATGTCGAGCGTTCCACCCTCGCACTCCGCCGCACGCGACCCCGACTTCATCGAAGTGCTCGGCTCGAGGGAGCACAACCTCAACGTGGAGCGGCTCGAAGTGCCGAAACGCAAGCTCGTCGTCTTCACCGGGGTGAGCGGCTCGGGCAAGTCGAGCCTTGCCTTCGACACGCTCTACGCCGAAGGGCAGCGCCGCTACGTCGAAACGCTGAGCGCCTATGCCCGGCAGTTCTTGGGCCAGCTCGAGAGGCCCCGCGTCGACCATTTGCGCGGTCTCTCCCCGACCATCGCGATCGAGCAAAAATCCGCTTCGGCCAATCCACGCTCGACGGTGGGCACCATCACCGAAGTTTACGACTACCTGCGCGTGCTTTACGCCAAGCTCGGCAAGCAGCACTGTCACCTGTGCGGCAAGCTCGTCAAGTCGCAGACCTCGGAAGAAATCGCCAACGAGGTACTCCGGCTGAAGGCAGAGAGCCTGGTTACGCTGCTGGCCCCCGTGGTCGTACACCGTAAAGGTGAGTTTCGCGAGCTCTTCGCCGAGCTCCGATCGCGCGGCTTCGCGCGTGTGGTCGTCGATAGGAAAATGCACCACTTGGACGAGCCGCCGGCGCTCGACAAGAAGCGAAAGCACTCCATCTGGCTGGTCGTCGATCGCATCACGCTGCGCGCGTCCGAACGCGTTCGCCTCAGCGAAGCTATCGAACTGTCGTTGCGTGAGGGGGGCGGCGAGCTCAAGGTCACCACCAGTGACGGCAAGGAGCTCGCGTTCAGCGAGAAGAGAGCCTGCTGCGGGCATAGTTTTCCCGAGCTTTCTCCGCAGAGTTTTTCTTTCAATAGCCCGCTCGGAATGTGTCAGGGGTGCAATGGGCTGGGGACGAAACAGGAAGTGGACGAGGCGCTCGTGGTGCCTGACCAGGGGCTCACGATCCGAGAGGGGGCTATCGCCCCTTGGGCTACGGCCATGGCCCGGGGCGAGGGATGGGTCTTTCGCATCGCCGACGCCGTGGCCAAGGCCTGCCGGGTGGACCTCGATACTCCGTGGCGCAAGCTCGGCAAGAAGAAACAGCACATGGTTCTTTACGGGCTCGGTGGGCGAAAAATCGCGGTGACCTGGGGCAAGGAGGGAACCGAAAGCCACGGGACGTGGGGCATGCGCTACCAGGGGGTGATCCCCAACCTCATGCGTCGCTTCCAGCAAACGAGCTCCGACGCCGCGCGCGAGCAATATCGCAAGTTCATGAGCGAACAGCCTTGCGACAGTTGCGGCAAGACGAGGCTGCGCCCCGAGAGCCTCTCGGTTCGAGCCTTCGGCAAGGGGATCGCCGAAGTCACCGCCATGACGGTGCGGACCTGTTACGAGCACCTCGCCGACGTGCCGCTCTCCCCGTCCGAAAAGCGGATCGCCGAAGGTGCGCTTTCCGAGATCCGCAGCCGTCTTTTCTTCTTGCTCAACGTCGGGCTCGATTACCTCACGCTCGATCGTTCGGGACCGAGCCTGAGCGGCGGCGAGGCGCAGCGGATCCGCTTGGCGAGCCAGCTCGGGAGCGAGCTCAGCGGCGTCATTTACGTTCTCGACGAGCCGAGCATCGGACTGCATCAACGCGACAACCGGCGTCTCATCGAAACCTTGCGCCGGCTGCGCGACCTCGGCAACACCGTCCTCGTCGTCGAACACGACGAAGAGACGATTCGCGCCGCCGATCACGTCGTGGACTTCGGCCCAGGCGCAGGTCACCTCGGCGGCGAAGTCATCTTCAGCGGCGCGCCGGAAGATCTGGTGCGACATCCCACCAGCCTCACCGGGGCGTACCTCTCTGGCCGCAACAGCATTCCGCTGCCAGCCGCCGACGCCCGGCGCAAGCCGCGCGCGGGGATCGTCATCCGCGGGGCTCGCGAAAACAACCTCAAGAACATCGACGTGCGCTTTCCGGTCGGTGTGCTCACCGCGGTGACCGGCGTGAGCGGGGCCGGCAAGAGCTCGTTGGTGAATGCCATTTTGCTGCCGGCGCTGGCGCGCCACCTTCATGGCAGCACCGAGCCGGTCGGCACTCATCGTCGAATCGACGGCCTCGAGCACCTCGACAAGGTCATCGCCATCGATCAAAAGCCGATTGGACGGACTCCGCGGTCCAACCCCGGCACCTACACCAAAGCCTTCGATCAAATCCGTGAAGTCTTCGCCCAGCTACCCGACGCGCGCGCGCGCGGCTACACCGCCGGGCGCTTCAGCTTCAACGTCAAAGGCGGCCGCTGCGAAGCGTGCAGCGGCGACGGCGTCGTCAAGGTGGAGATGCATTTTCTGGCCGATGTTTACGTGCCCTGCGAGGTGTGCGGGGGCAAGCGCTACAACGCTCAGACACTTGCGGTGCGCTTCAAAGGAAAGAACATCGCCGACATTCTCGACGCCAGCGTGGACGAGTGCGCCGAGCTCTTTCGTCATCACGTCGCTCTGCACCGCATTCTCGAGACGCTGCGCGAGGTGGGGCTCGGCTACATGAAGATCGGCCAAACCGCACCGACGATGAGCGGCGGCGAAGCGCAGCGGGTGAAGCTGAGTCGCGAGCTCGGCAAGAGCCAGACGGGGCGTACTCTCTACGTGCTCGACGAGCCGACGACCGGTCTTCACTTCGAGGACATCAAAAAGCTCTTGATCGTTCTCGCTCGGCTCGTCGAAGCGGGTAACACCGTGATCGTGATCGAGCACAATCTCGACGTCATCAAGTGTGCCGATTACGTCATCGATCTCGGGCCCGAGGGGGGCGATCAGGGAGGGCGGGTCATCGCCGAGGGTACGCCGGAAGAAGTCGCGGCAGCCGAAGGCTCTTATACAGGTCATTTTCTGGCGCAGCTCCTGCGCCGCACGAGGAAGGAGCCGCGAAAGAAGATCGCGCCGGCCCTGAACGCGAGCGCCTGAAATCCGCCCATGAATGCAACGACCATCACTTCCCTCGAGGCGAGCGAGATGAACCTCGCCCTGACCGAGCCATTCGCCATCGCCAAAGGCGCACCAGCGGTCGCCGCCAATGTGCTCGTCCGGGTCGAGCTTGCCGACGGCACCGTGGGGCTCGGGGAAGCCGCTCCTTTCACCGAGGTGAGCGGCGAAACGCAACAGGGCAGCCTCATGGCCATCGCGTCGGTGAGAGCGTGGCTCGTCGGTCAGGATGCGAGAGCGTATCGCCCGATCGCGAGCCGCCTCTTGCAAGAAGTTCCTTCGGAAGCCGCGGCGCGGTGCGCCGTCGAGATCGCGATCCTCGACGCTCTGACGCGCCACCTTCAGCTGCCGCTCTGGGTCTTCTTCGGCGGAGCCGGGACGGAGCTGTCGACGGACATGACGATCACGGCAGGCACGGCCGCCGATGCCGCGCGGGCGGCGTCGGCCGTCGTGGCGCGGGGGCTCACCACGCTCAAGGTGAAGGTCGGCGCACACTCGCCCGAAGAGGATGCCGAACGCTTGCGAGCCGTGCATCAAGCGGCGCCTCACGCGACGCTCCTTGCTGATGCCAACGGCGGCTACACGCCGCCGCAAGCGGCGTCTTTCATCGGGCTGCTCGAGCAGATGAAAGTGCCTCTCGCGTTGTTCGAGCAACCGGTCGATCCCGAAGACTGGCTCGAGCTCGCGCACGCGCCGCGCCCTTTGCCCGTGCTCCTATGCGCCGACGAATCGGTGCGCAGCGCGAGGGACGTCATTCGCCTGCTGCGGGAGGACGCATTGCAAGCTGTCAATATCAAGCCGATGAAGAGCGGCGTCGTCGAAGCCATCGCGATCTGGCACGTGGCGAGGGCAGCCGGCATCAAGCTCATGATCGGCGGCATGCTGGAGAGCATTTTGGCCATGAGCTTCTCCGCCCACCTCGCCGCGGGCCTGGGCGGCTTCTCCTACGTCGATCTCGATACGCCCATGTTCATGCGCGAGCACCCTTTCGCGGGGGGCTTCCAACAACGCGGCGCCCTCCTCTCGGTGGCTCACATCGAGGGCGGCCACGGCGTTTCGGAAGGACCACCGCGCTGAATCACGGCGGGTCGGGCAGACGAACGATCGGCACCGGCAGCGATTCGGTCACCACGTCGCCATTGCGTTCTGCAGTGCCGAATGAGCCGCCCAGGTCGTCGAAAGCGATAACGAGCTGCTCCCCCACGGGGGCGAGCGGCCCGGGGGCGAGAGCGGGATGACGTTGATCGCCAGCTCGATGCGTGGGCGAACGGGGCAACGGTCGCTCGACGCCGCCGAGGTCGAGCGACGTGCCATTCCAGCCGAGCTCCTTCAGCCACAGCTCTTCGCCCTGTGCGTTGGCGAGCGCCGACGCAGTACGCCACGACACGAAGAAATGCTTTCCCAAGGTGACCGCGTTCGGTTGATCCTGCGCTAGTCCTGCCGACGCGGAAACCTGCGCGGGGACGTCGACGCTCGTCACGGTTCCAGGCGCGCCAAGATCAACGACAGCGGCGCGCAGCTTCGAGTTGTTTGCCACGCCGGTTTCGGCTGGGTCGGCCCCCTCGGCATAGACGACGAGCAGGTGAGTCTCGTCGAGCTCGGCAATGCCCGGCGCCGATCCAACGGGTCCGGGTAAGAACGGCCCTGTGGTCCATCTCGTCGATCCCGACTTGATCTCGATCGTTTCGAGACCGTCGTTGCCGGCGCGCCAGGCGGCTGCCCAACCGGAGCCCCACCGCGCAAGAGCGACGTCCCCTTCGTTCGCTACCGTGTCGGCCAGCGACAATTCGTTCGACGTCGGTGCGAGGTCGAACCCGAACGTTCGGTACTTGATGTCCGGACCGGTGGCCGCGCTCGAATCGTCAATCCACGCCACCACGAGCCCCGTTGAAATAGCAATGATATATTCGGCAGGGCAGCGATGACTGGATTGCTCATGAGAACGGGCGTCGAGCCTTGGCTCAACGGGATGAACGCATCGGCAGCCACGCCCTTGTCGTTATAGGTCGTCATCGAAAGGCGGAAAGGATCGGCACCGTGAACGCAATTGTCCACGTGGAGTATCGCCCCCGCGCAACCAAAAAAGATTCGCGAGGTTGTGCCTTCTCGGCCGACCTCGCGTTTTTCTTTTCGGGCCAATCTGGAACGCAAGTGAAGCGATCATGCGGCTCGCTTCACCGGCCAACCGCCGCCGCTCGTAGTGGGTGATGCACACGGCAAAATGAGCGCGGGCGGCCCGAGACCGCCCGCGCTCGGCCTTCGACGGCCGGCCTTCGCGATCAGGCGACGACGTCGAAGCGATCGAGATTCATCACCTTCGTCCACGCGGCCACGAAGTCTCGGACGAATTTCTCATGCGCGTCCGAGCTTCCGTAGACCTCCGCCAGCGCGCGAAGCTGTGCATTCGAGCCGAAGATGAGATCGACCCGCGTGCCGGTCCACTTCACCTCACCGGTCTTGCGATCGCGCCCTTCGAACACGTCCTTCGCTTCCGACACGGCCTTCCACTCCGTACCCATGTCGAGCAGGTTCGTGAAGAAGTCGTTGGTCAGCGCTTCCGGCTTCTTCGTGAAGACGCCATGCTTCGACGATCCGGCGTTGGCGCCGAGCACGCGCAGGCCACCGACGATCACCGTCATCTCGGGTGCAGTCAGCGTCAGGAGCTGCGCCTTGTCGACCAGAAACGCTTCGGCCGGCACGGCATACCTGGCCTTCTGGTAGTTGCGGAACCCGTCCGCGACCGGCTCCAGCACGGCGAAGGACTGGACGTCGGTCTGCTCCTGCGAAGCATCCGTGCGCCCCGGCGTGAACGGAACCTTCACCGCGTGACCGGCGTTCTTCGCCGCCTGCTCGACGCCGACCGAGCCACCGAGCACGATGAGATCGGCGAGCGAGACCTTCTTGCCGCCCGTCGCCGCGCCGTTGAACTCGCGCTGGATGCCCTCGAGGGTCGTCAGCACCTTCGCGAGCTCCTTGGGCTGATTGACCGCCCAGTCCTTCTGCGGCGCGAGACGAATGCGGGCGCCGTTGGCACCGCCGCGCTTGTCGGAGCCACGGAACGTCGACGCCGACGCCCACGCGGTCGAGACGAGCTGCGACACGGACAAGCCCGAGCCGAGGAGCATGCCTTTGAGCGAGGCGATGTCCTTGTCGTCGATCAACGGATGATCGACCTTGGGGGTCGGGTCTTGCCAGATGAGCTCTTCGGCCGGAACCTCCGGGCCGAGGTAGCGCGCGCGCGGGCCCATGTCGCGGTGCGTGAGCTTGAACCAAGCGCGCGCGAACGCATCGGCGAACTGGTCCGGATGGTCCATGAAGCGCCGCGAAATCTTCTCGTAGGCCGGGTCGAACCGCAGCGAGAGGTCGGTGGTCAGCATCGTCGGCGCGATGCGCTTCGACGGGTCGTGCGCATGCGGCACCGTGCCGGCGCCCGCGCCGCCCTTCGGCTGCCACTGATGTGCGCCGGCGGGGCTCTTCGTCAGCTCCCACTCGAAGCCGAACAGGTGCTTGAAGAAGTCGTTGCCCCACTTCGTCGGCGTGGTGGTCCAGGTGCCATCGAGGCCGCTCGTGATGGCGTCGGCTCCCACGCCCGTGTTGAAGCCGCTCCTCCAGCCGAGGCCCTGCGCTTCGATGTCCGTCGCTTCGGGATCGGCGCCCACGTGCGAGGCAGGAGCGGCGCCGTGGGTCTTGCCGAAGGTGTGGCCGCCGGCGATCAGCGCGACGGTCTCTTCGTCGTTCATCGCCATGCGCAAGAAGCTTTCGCGGATGTCCTTGGCGGCAGCGATCGGATCCGGGTTGCCGTTCGGGCCCTGCGGATTGACGTAGATGAGGCCCATCTGCACGGCCGCGAGCGGGTTCTCGAGCTCCCGCTCTCCCGAGTAGCGCTCGTCGCCGAGCCACGTCTTCTCCTTGCCCCAGTAGACGTCCTCATCCGGCTCCCACACGTCGTCGCGACCGCCACCGAAACCGAAGGTCTTGAAGCCCATCGTCTCGAGGGCGACGTTGCCGGTGAGGACCATGAGGTCGGCCCACGAGATCTTGCGGCCATACTTCTGCTTGATCGGCCAGAGCAGGCGACGCGCCTTGTCCAGGCTGACGTTGTCCGGCCAGCTGTTGAGCGGTGCGAAACGTTGCTGGCCGCGCCCACCGCCGCCACGGCCGTCGCCGACGCGATAGGTGCCGACGCTGTGCCACGCCATGCGAATGAACAAGGGGCCGTAGTGACCGAAGTCCGCCGGCCACCAGTCCTCTGACGCGGTCATCAACGCGGCGAGGTCTTTCTTCAGCGCCACGAAGTCGAGACTCCGGAACTCCTTGGCGTAGTCGAAGCGCTCGCCCATCGGATTGGACTTGGAGGAGTGCTGGTGAAGCAGGTCCAGCCGCAGCTGGTTCGGCCACCAGTCACGGTTCGAGGTACCGCTGCCGATGGAGTGATTGAAAGGGCACTTCGTTTCGGTTGTCATGACTCTCGACTCCCGGTTTGAGCGCCCGACCCACGGGGCGCGCGCGCAGTATCCAACGGACTCGGGGGCTCTTCAAGCCTCGCGCTTTCCCCATGGGTACCAGCTCGGTCGGGAGTGAGGAGTCCGCGGCAGGCACGTAAGACCTCTCGTACCTGGCGGAGCCGGCCGCCGTCTCTCGCCAAGCTTCAGGACGCGCCCGTCGAAGCTCGACGGAGGAGGCTACGCAGAAATTGAAGCTGCTGGGCAGGCGCATGAGGGCTGTCGCCATTCAACGCATCCTGGTACCAGCGCGCCGCGAGTGCGAGCTCGTGCAGATGCACGTGCGCCACCTCCATTTCTGCCCCACCTGCTTGGGCATATGCTTCCAGCAGACGATCCATGCCGCCAGCGATCTGAAAAGGACGCCGCACGCCGCGGGTGACGATGGCGAGGTCATGAGCGGGATCACCGAACTGGGCGTACTCCCAGTCGATGACGGCATCGGGTTCGCCAAGGCGCAAGAGGATGTTCTGACCGAGGAGGTCCCCGTGGATGAAGGTACTTGGTCCTGCTGGAGGCAGATGCTCCTGCATCCACGCGCGTGCGTCGGTCGCCTCGGGCTCGTTGCAGATCTCGTCGAATTCTCGGATCGCGGCGAGCGCGTGATCGCGACGCGTCGAATACCGTGGCTCGAGCCAGGGTAGATTGTTCGTCGTGATCCCGTGGATAGTAACAGCGATCTTCGCCACCGTCTCCCACGGTCGGACGCGAGCTTGACGACCGGCACGCAGGTCGAGCTCCACGCCACGCTCGAACCCGCGGATCAACGCAAGGTGACCGGCGTCGGGCCACACGCCGAAGATGCGAGGCACCCGGAACGGCAGGCCCATCGTCGCGAGATCGGCCAGAAGACGCGCTTCTTTCCGGGTGCGCTCGTCGATGTTGGGGTCGCACCCGCGCGGCAGTAAAATAGCGATCTCGTAGACCCCTCGTGTGGAGCTCACGGCGATCTCGACCTGGGCGGCGAAGATGTCGCGCGAGAGACCCTCGCCCATCTTCTTCACATACCCGATGTCGACGACCGCGCTGGGAGCCACGCTCTTTCGGATGACCGTTTCGAGAATCCGTCTGGCTCGCGCCCATCCTGCCTCCGGATCGTATCGCGCGTTCGCAGCACGGAACTCCTCCTCGGTGAGCCCATACGGGAAGCCGGCCTCGGTAAACCCGGCGACCCACAGGTGCTGACCGCCGAAAGCGATCCACTCGTCGCCCTCAGGAGTCGGCTCATGCTGATGCTCCCAACGCTTCGGGTGTTTCATCGTTGCCGCGCCTTCGAACGGCTGCGCGCACCCTTTCTCGTTCGACTTCGCCGACCGTCAGACGGTTTCGTCCGCTTCGCTGCGGGGGCACGAGTCTGGATTTCCGACGCGGCGGCGCCGTCGATCTCGATGCCAAAAAGCTCCGATAGAGCCCCGTCGTCGAGAAGCTTGTCGGACGCCGGTGCCTTCTTCGTGAGGGGCATGCCCTTGCCTGCTTGGGCGATGATCGCCTTCTCGTCGACTTTGCGCAAAACGAAGAGCAGCTCGGGTTTCTGGTCGAGGCGCGCGCCGATTCCATAGAGGGTGGCCGCGACGTGTTTGCACATCGAGGCCCAATCGGGGCAGCTGCAATCGAATTCGATCTCCTTGGGCGAAGGGAACAAACCTTTCTCCTCTTGGCAGATGCGATCCATGACGCCTTTGGAGAAGCGCCCCTGCAGGAGTTCGACCAGGGAGTCGATCGCGCCTGCGCAGTCCCCGCAAATTGCTGACCACCGTGCCTTGGGAACACGCGACACCGTCACGCGGACCGTATAGAGCTCTGAACCGCTGACGAGCGCCGTCACCTCGCCGGCTCGCACGTCGAGGTCGACGACCGAGCCGTTTCGTACGTACGACCGCCCGCGCGGGAGCCGGTTCGCATAGTCGCTGTAGCGCTCGAGATTCGTGCACCACGATTTTCCCCAGAACGTGCTCGCGATGGTTCGACCTTCGATGACCACGGGCGAAGCGTGGTGGCCTTTCTTCCGCAGTTTCTCCATCTCTCGCATCGCGTTGCGGCGGCGCTGGGCGATGGACACGTAGGGCTTCCAATCATAGTACATGGGATCAGCTCTCCTGGGATGCGGTCTTGAGGTCGAGAGCGACGAGCCGGAGCAACTCGTCGTCCTTCAACTCGGTGAGCAGCAACTCTGCGCCTCCTTCGAGCAAGTCGCTGGAGAGCCTTTGCTTGGATTCGATGAGCTGATCAATCTTGTCCTCGACGGTGCCCCGGCAAACGAACTTGTGGACCAGCACGTTTTTGGTCTGGCCGATGCGAAATGCTCGGTCGCTCGCCTGGTTCTCGACGGCCGGATTCCACCATCGGTCGAAATGCACGACGTGCGAGGCCGCCGTCAGATTGAGGCCCGCACCTCCGGCCTTGAGCGAGAGAACGAAAAACGGGACGCCCTCGTCTTCCTGGAATTGGCGCACCAGGTCCTTGCGTTTCTTCACTTCGATCTCGCCGTGTAGGACGAGACCGGACCGGCCGAACACCGCGCCGAGAAAGGTCGCGAGCGGCGCCGTCACCTCGCGAAACTGTGTGAACACGAGCACCTTCTCCTGCTTGGCCGCGATCACTTCGGCGATCTCGCGAAGGCGCGCGAGTTTGCCACTGTCCCGCTCGGCCCACGCGCCGTCGCCCAGCCATTGGGAGGGGTGATTGCAGATCTGTTTGAAGCGCATCAAAAACGACAGCACGAGGCCCCGACGCCGGATGCCGTCGACTGCCGTAAGCTGCTTCGTGAGGTCCTCGACGGCCTGCTGGTAGAGGGCCGCCTGCCTTTTGCTGAGGTGGCAGAAAGACTTGATCTCCGTCTTGTCCGGAAGATCTTGGATGACCGACTTGTCCGTCTTGAGTCGGCGCAAAATGTAGGGTCGCACCAGGTCGCGCAAGGGGCCGTAGGGATTGTGCTGCCGCGACGCGAGCCGCTTGGCGAATGCGGTGAATTCCTTCGCCGTTCCGAGCAACTCTGGGTTGACGAAATCGAAAATGGACCAGAGATCCGATAGACGGTTTTCGATCGGTGTGCCCGTGAGCGCGATGCGAGCGCGCGCTTCGAGCGCCTTTGCAGCGCGCGTCTGTTTCGCGTTGGGATTCTTGATGGCCTGCGCTTCGTCCAGGATGACGAGATGCCACTTCGTTTTCGTCAGCCATGGAATGCGAATGAGCGAGCCGTAGCTCGTGATGACGAGGTCGGTCTTTTCGAGCCGTTCCGAATCCATGCCCGCGAGCACTTTCGCCGGCAACTCCGACGGATGAGCCAGGAGAGCGCGCAGGCTCGGCGCGACCTGTTCGATTTCGGACGCCCAGTTGGCGAGCAACGATGCCGGCGCAACGAGAAGGCTCGGGTGGCTCGAGCCGCGATGCGGCTGAAGTGCCAAGAGCAGCGCCAGCACTTGGATGGTCTTGCCGAGGCCCATGTCGTCGGCCAGGCAGGCGCCGAGTCCGAGCTCCGACAGGAAATGGAGCCAACGCACGCCGATCGCTTGGTAGGGTCGGAGGGTCGTCTTGAGCGTATCACCCGGTTCGACACTCGAAAGCATCGCCGGATTTCGCAACGTCTTTAGCGTCTCGGCCAACCAGGGTCCGGCGACGACCCGCGACCACCCTGGGTCCGTTCCTGCGGCGGTCTCTCCCCTCACGTCCGCCCCGGCCAGCATCCGCATGGCCTCGGCGAACGAGAGACCGCTTTCGGCCGCGACGTGCTCCGCACGGCGAAACTCGTCGACCATGCGTCGTAGCTGGTGCTGATCGAGCTCGACCCATCGACCGCGAATCATCGCGAGACCGTCCGCGCCGGCGAGGAGCGCTTGAATCTCCTGGGCCGTCAGCGGCTCGCCGTCCAGCGTGACCGCCATCTGAAAGTCGAGAAGTGCGTCCTTGCCGAGCCCGGCGGGCGCTTTGCCGCCGACGGTGGCCGTCACTTGCGGGCGGGGCGGCCGGTTCGCGCGCCAAGAGGCAGGAACGCGAACGATCACGCCGGACGCCTCGAGCGCGGGGATGTCTTGGAGCAACCGCAACGCTTCGGCGGGCGTCCAGCGTAGCGGATGGAAGATCTCGCCTGCGTCGACCATCAGCCGGAGCCACGAACACTTTTCGGCCGCGCGCTGGACGGGCAAGAGCAGAGACAAGAGCCGCGGCTTGTTGGCGGTGCCGGCATACTCCTCGAGCGCCTTTCCGAGCGGGAGGTGCTGCGCCTTGGCGTCGGCCGAAAGCCGCACGCTGTATGTAGCCAAGAAGGCAAAGGGTGTCAGCTCGTCTTTGCGGTTCTCGGCGAGGTTGAAGTGAACGCGCCCGACGAGGTTCCAAGCAGAATTGCGCCGCTTGAGAAAATCTTGGACCGATCCGCCAGACTCGGCGAGCTCGGTCCGAAACGCCCGGTCGAGGTCACCCCATAGCCTCTCGAGAACGGCGACGCTCACGTACTCAGCGCCCGACATCGGGGGTGCCGCTTCGGCATACGCTTCGAGCTCGACCGAAGGCAGCGTGGGAACCTCTGCACCCCTCGGAATATTCTCGCCGCCCGGCCGCGCGCAGAGGGCGGTGACGAATCGGGCTCCGAGCTCGCGCCAATAGCTCAGGGTGGCGGGAAGCGGCGTGCCGACCTCGCTCGCGCCGAGCTGCAACAGTCCATGCCCTGCGCCGCGCGCGAACCCGTCGAGCAGGCGCTTCGCCACGGCGGGCTCGAGGGCAGGCGTGTCGTCGGACGCGAAGAGGACGAGATTCCCGTGCGGGGTGATCCCAGGGGCAAGCGAAGATGCTGTGGTCGTCTGATGGTCGTGAGGACTGCGATGTTCACCTTTGGCAGCCAGCATGACTTCCGTCGTTCGCGCCACGTCTTATGCCTCCGCCCCCGCGGTCGGTGCAAGCCCGAACGGAGCGGCCGCGCCGAGCGTTGCGGTTTCGATGAGTCCGATTTCGTGATAGGCGCTGATTTCGCTTCAGCAATGCCTGCCTCGGATCAACGCCCCAAGGTCCCTCGGTCGCCACCGCATTCGTTCACGCGCCACCTGGAGGAAGCAGTTTGCGATCGCTGCTCACGAATCGGTCCACGGATTGAAAACGGGAACGCGTGTGCGCTCATAGCCTCCACGGTCGCGGGAAACGATCGTCAGCCCATGGTGAAGCGCCGTCGCAGCGATGATCAGATCAGGTTGGGAGAAGGTGTACCCTGCCTTTCGACCTTCCTCGAGGAGCAACTGCCACTTCAGCATAATGTCTTCGGTGATCGCGAGCACGCGTTGGTCGAACATCGGCCGAACTTTGTGCGTCAGCCAGTCGTTGAGCTCGAGCCGCTTGCCGGCGTCGTCGAGCTGCTCGATGCCGAACCTGATCTCGGCGAACGATACGGTGCCGACGTACAATGTTTCGATGGGTTGGGCGGCTACGAACGTGAGCACGTTTCGATCCGGTTTGGGACGCCGAAGCTCGGAAAGGACATTCGTGTCGAGCAGCCAGTCTGTCACAGGTCGACGTCGCGGATCGGGAGTGGATAGCGCTCCGGTTCGAGAGGGATTTCTCGATAAGGTGAATCCTGCATCGCGGCGATCAGCACCGCACCGGTGCGATCGCCCTTCAGCCGGTGGAACTCCTCCACGGAGATCACGACAACCTCGTCGCGACCGTGCACGGTGACATGCTGCGGCCCGGGGAACTGCGCGTGGTCCAGCGGTGATATCGCCCCCGCCAACCATCGCTGGACCACACACTCTTGCTGTAACGGAGTGTGAGTCCGGCCCAACGGAACGGCCCGCGGCCGATAGGTCGCGGGCTTTCGCCGTTTCTGGACGGTTGACGTCGAGATCGAGCGTCAGCAGCGGGAACGGGAAGATCCGGCTCTCTCGGCCACATAGTGCCCCTCGGGCTGCGGCTTCACGAACAACTTGCCTCCCTCGAAGAGCTTCTTCAGCTCTTCCCGACCTCGGACGGGGTCTGTCTCGATGATGCGCTGGAGATCGAGCGCGTAATCGATCACAACGTCGGGCGAGGGAAGCTCGATCGGCTTCGTGCCGTGTTCGACCAAGGTTTGGATCGCCACGCTCTCTTGCTTGGCTTGAGCCTCGTAGTCTCGCAGGGTCTTTGCGATGTAGTCGGAGCGCTCGCCCGTCGCGATGAACTCGATCAGGCCGGCTATCTTCTCTTTCGACGCGTTGGAGACGTGCCCGGCGCTCGTCCAGCTCCGCGTTCATTTCTCGGGAAAGTTCTCGCAGGTGATCCGCGATGCGCTTTCGCATGTAGCTCACGGCCGCCGGCGTCCGGAAGCGCTCGTGTAGTGCTCCGAAAATGCGACGCCGAGCGACGTCCTCCCGAAGAGCGACGCGGTTCGTGCAGGTGCCGCGCTTCTTCTGATCGGAACACCGATAATATCGGGCGCTCGTCCCCGCGTGGATGGTCATCGGAGCGCTTATTCGTGCTATCGAAACGTTCGATGGTTCCGTCGAACCTGGAGACGCCCGAGCAAGTCACGCGTGACGAGCGGACCAACGCGATGCTCGCGCACCTGTTGACGATCTTCGCCGGGTTCGTCGCGGCGGGGATCATCTACCTCGTCAAACGACGCGACTCGCGGTTCATCGCGTTCCACGCTCTTCAGGCGTTCCTCTGGCACATGCTCCTTTTCGCCGTGTTTTTCGTGGGCTTCGTCGCCTTCGCCGTGGTCATGATCACATCGGCGGGGTTCCCTCGCGTTCCGACGCCGCGCCCCGCGCCAGGGGCCGGTCCGCCCGTCGCGTTTTTCCTCGGCTTCTTCGGGCTTTGGCTGGCGATGATGCTCGGCTGGGTCTCGAACATCGGCTTCTGTGTCGACCTCGCCATCCGCGCAAACGAAGGGAAATGGACCCGCTACCCGCTCGTGGGGTCGCTCGCGATGCATCTGCTTGGGCGTCGGCCCTGACCAACATGAAGCGCCACGCTCGACGCTCTTCTGGAGCGGGCGGCCACGCGGGAGGCGTGGTAACTCGCCGGGTGACATTTCGTGCCGGCGGGTAGAGGAGGTGGCGATGGAAGAAAACGAAAGCCTGATGCGAAACAAGGCGGTCGTCCTCCACTTCAACAAGAACATCATCGAAAAGGGGGACGAGCAAGCGTTTCGAGAGCCAATGGCGCCAGACTTCGTCAATCGAACTGCTCCGCCCGACACTTCAGCCGGTCCCGACGGGATGCTCTTCACGCTCAACCGCGTCCTTCGCCCGCTGAAGGACATCACCGTCGAGATTCAGGATCAAGTAGCCGAGGGCGACAGGATCACCACGCGAAAGACAATCCATGGCACGCACCGCGGTGAGCTCCTCGGCATCCCCCCGACGAACAGGCGTGTCGACATCGAGGTGATCGACATCGTCCGAGTGAAGGACGGCCGCTACGCGGAGCACTGGGGCGTCAACACGTTGCCGAGCGTGCGCGCGCAGCTGCGTCAAGCCGCGGACGGGCAATGAGTCGAGTGGCCGTCGTGACGGGTGCCAGTCAAGGGCTGGGCTCCGCCCTCGTCGACGGGCTGTGCCGAACACTCGGGCTCGAACACGCCGTGCACCTGACGGCGCGGGACGATGGGCGCGGCGCCGAAGCGGTGGCGCCGCTGCGCGCGCGAGGGTGGTGCGGGGCCGCTGCTGCACGAACCGGTGGGCCGCGAATCAGCTCTCACTTCTGTCTCTTGCAGACCAGGCACCATCGCCCGCCCATGACCGCCATCGGCGTCGCTTCGAACCGATGCCTCCGTCGGCACTGCCAGCGAAGTCGGACGCGCGATTTGACGTAGGTCCGCGAGAGGCACCGTCCGCCGAGCTCCTCGGCCATTCGCTGCATGTCCGCGATCGTCTCCTGCGCAGAGCCTGCGCAGGAGGGGCACCACGAACCATGGACCACATGCGAAGGCGTCGTGTCCCACCGATGCCCTTTGGAACACTCCCACGTCAATTTCGTCCTCGCGTTCACGTACGTGCGCGAGATACAGCGACCGCCGCGGCTCGCTGCGACTTGACGCATCCGTCCGACCGAGCCGCGCTTGCACGGGTTGCAGTCCGGACACCAGTTCCCGCCGCGCACGTACGTCGGCGGGCTCTCGAACACGTGACCCCTCGCGCACCGAAAACGCAGCGGGGTCGTCGAATTGACGTAGCGATTCGAAAGGCACGCTCCTCCTCGTCTCCGCGCGTCGGCACGCAGGTCGCCGATGGTGAGTATCTTCCCGGCACAGGCGGGGCACCATGACCCGCGCTTGACATGCTTGGGAACGGCACGCCATTCGTGGCCGGCTCGACACCTCCACCGCAGGTGGGTCGAATTGTCCACGTATCTCTTGGAGAGGCACTGGCCGCCGCGCTTTTCGGCGATGGCGCGCATTTCTTCAATCGACGGAATGCCGAGCCGGCAGCGGCGACACCACGACCCGCCGAGGATCGTGTTCGGAGTCGCCGTGAAGACGTGGCCCTTCGCACAGCTCCATGTCAGCTTGCCGAGCGTGCCTCGGTAGGCCGTCGAAAGACACTCGCCGCCGTTGCGGCGCGCCATCGCCTGCATGTCGCGGATCGAGTAGTCGTAGCGGGCACAAGTGGGGCACCAACGGCCTCGAAGTGCCCACTTCGCCAGGGCACTCCAGATGTGACCCGACCCGCAGCGAAACCGAACGACGCTCGTGAGGTCTTCGACGTGACGGGTCAGGCAGTCGCCGCCAGCGGCTTCCGCCGTCGCCACGAGTCGTGCTCGAAGGTTTGCATCGTTCATGCCGCGGCGCCGATCATAGCGCGCGTTTCCGCACGGGCCGCGCGCATGGTCATCGCCCGGTGCATCGCCTTCATGGTCGGCGCTTTTCGCCCTTCGATCGCCCGGGGCGCTCCGGTCTCGGCGCCCGAGTGAACGGTCTGCCGAGGATTTCCTCGCCCGTATCGGGATGGAAGTTCAAACGAGCGTCGGGGCCGAGCAGATCGAGCGCTCTCTTGTCATAAGCGATTGCGGCCTCCTTTTCGACTTGGTAGGCCCCCAGGTGGTACTGCCTTTTCGCAAACTGAATCACCGACATCCAGCAGCGTCGCGAGGTTGACCAAAAGACACCACGAAATCGGCTGCTCGTCCGCTCTTTGAACACTTCCCTGGCCTCTGCCGAGAGCGTCCGTGGGTTGGCAGCGCCTCGGCCGTTGGCCTTTTCCTGGAAGTTCAGGCGCCAGACTCGTTTGCGCCCGTAGTAGTGCAAGTGCGCGCGATCGTAGGCGAGCGCCGCCTCCTCCGGCGTATCCCATTGACCAAGCGAGCGCTCGTGGTTGTTGATCGTGATCGAGGCGTGCCAACGCGCGCCGGCGCCACGATCGGTATGCCTGACCCCGAGGAGACCCTCGGCCGCGCGGCTTTTCGGAAGGCGTGGTTGAACCGGCTTACGCCGCACTTGCTCCGCCGTGGTGGGCGCGAGGCGCGCCGTCGGAAAGTTGAGCCTCGCGCGAGGAACGCCCAGCTTCAAAGCGACCCGGTCTCTCGCAACGGCAGCTTGGCGCTCGGTCGCGAAATTGCCGAGGTAAGTCGTTCGGTGATTCAACCGAATGGAGGCTGCCCAGTAGTCCCCATCCTTGTACACCCCGATGAAGCGGCTCTGGTTCGGCCGGCGTCTTTTCCTCTTTTGCGTGTTCGCTTGTCGGATCAGCTGGGCTGGAGAAGCGGGGCCAAGAGCGCGGCTTTCGATCGGGTAGTTGAGAGGCAGATCGATCTCGAAATACAGGACGGCGCGGTCGCGTGCGATCGCGGCCTCGCGCCTGGTCCGCCACGCACCTGCATGGTGGCTCTCACCTTTGACGGAAACGCGAGCATGGTAGGCCTTCTTGCGAAAAAGGGTGATGCCTCGACTTCGCAGTGCTCCCGAGCGTGACCGCGCCGGCGCATTGGGATCGCGGCGCCGTCGACGCAAGAGAGCGCGCTCTTTTTTGCGCTGTTCTCGCGCTTCGATCCTGCACCCCGGACACGACGGATGAGCAATTCGGGAGTCGATGCTCGCTGTCCATTCGTGGCCGAAAGTGCATTTCCACCAAAACCTTCGGCCGCGCTCGCGCACGACATTCTGCGGTGAAAGCGGTTGATTCTTGCTCGGATGCCATTGCTCTGCGAGCTCAGGATGGCGCGTCGCCAGGTTGTAGGTGATCGAAGCCCGCAGGCCGCGACAGAACGGACAACCAACACCATTCAGGGCGCGCGTGTAGCATTGGCTTTCCCATTCGTGATCGGGTGCGCGCGGGCATTTCCACCAGATCGGCCGCGACGATCGATAGACGACTTCTTGCGGCTTCAGACGGTTTCGCGGATGCCACTGCTGGACGAGGTGAGGAGCGCGGGTCGCTACGCTATTCGTGACCGACACACGGGCGTTGGCGCAGAAGGGACAGCTCTCCCTTCGGCTGTCGGGCGTTTCTCGCCAGACATGATCGGGGGCGGCCGGGCATTTCCACCACACGCGCTTGCTGGAGCGTGGGGTCACGTCTTCGGGGCGTAGCTTGCCATTCTTGGTCGGGTGCCAGGTGGCGGCGATGGCGGGGCGCTTCGCGGCCAATGAATTCTCTTGGCCGATCCGTTTGCCGGAGCAGAATGGACAGCCGATGCCTTTGGTCCGGCGGTACGCGGGCGCGCGCCACTCGTGTGAACGACGGCGCCGGCACCTCCACCACGGTCCATACGCGGAACCGAACGAGACCTGATCGGGTGTGACGGAGCCATTGCGGGGATGCCATTCGGCGACGAGGTCAGGATAGTCGGCGAGCGTCCTTCGCATGCGGGGCGAAGACAAGATTGGGCCTATCCGATACCAATCGTCAATCGCGAGACACGGGAAGGGATGGGGCCGCACAAGGGTAGCTTCCCCGCTGAAGTCCCCGCGCAGCCGCAGGCGATACACTTTCGAGGTCAGCTCATGAATTTGCGACGATGTCGTGATCGCCGTGACGAGCTCGTGTCCTGTCGCGTCGAGCAGCTCCGCGTACAGGACGGAAAGCCTCTGCTCGTCCCACGATGGGTCGAAGATCTCGGAGAGAGATCCGACTGACGTTCCGCGCCACGCTCACGGAATCTCGGACGCTCGGTTCTCAGCCCAACCGGTGCGGGGGGTAAATTCGATCAGGTCTTCGTCGTTCCTGACGCCATCCGGCTTACCCTTCCCGGCTGCGAAAGAAAGCCCGAAGAAGGCTGGATGAACCGTTCGAGACTGCGGCGGATGGAGGCGACGCCATAGCCGTGCTCGACGGGAACATACGCCACGCCTCGAGTGCTGCATGCGTGCGCCAACTTCTCGTTCGTCGTGTGGGAGACGAACCGCAGCAGCACGAGCACCAGATCGTAACCGCCCGCACCGATGCGCATCTCGGCGCTCTGGGCCTTGCGCGGATCGTCGGCCGTCCACTCGAGCGCGCGCATGTCGAAGGTGCGCTCGATGCGGGCTCGGGCGCTCTCGCGCGGACTGCCCCCGATCATCAGCACCGTGCGCCCGCGGACCACCGGCCAGAGCGGCCAGTCGGCAGCTGGGATGTGTGCCGCAGCACCGTCCTCGTCGGCGGGTTCCTCATCGCTGCGGCGTCGCGGGATCTTGGGCGCGGGGCGCGAGATCGGCGCCCTTGCGCCGTCGCCGAACAGTCGCCGCCAGAGGTGCTGCGCGTCGGCCTGCCAGGAGCCGTTCTTGGGTTCGTGGGCGGATGCGAGCCCATGGACGGCACCCGGACGGTACTCGCGGGTGTAGTCGCGGATGACATTGAGCAGTCGCCGCACGCGCTCACGCGTGAACACGTCTCCATCGGCTGCCTCCAGAACGGCATGGAGCCTGGCCGTCACGAGCCGCAGATATTCGCGCTGCGTGTCATTGGGGAGTTGGCGGAGCGCGCAAACCGCGTCTTCCGACACCGCGTCCTCCAGGCGTTCGGACTCGGGCTCACATTCGACCTCGATGCCGAGGTGCTCCGGTGGCGGGCCCAATCTATCGAGCAGGGCCTGCAAGACAACGGCGGGGGAGGCCTGCGCGGCGTGTACTCCGAAGGAACGCTCTCCGGAGCGGTAACGCTCGGCCCATTCGCGCAGGTCCTGTTCGCTGACCGCTTCGTCGACCGGAGTTTCGCTGACCGGTTCGCCAACGAGGCTTTCGGCGACCGGTTCGCCGAGGGGAGTCGGTGGGGCAACTGGCTCCTCTGACCCTTGCTCCGCGAGTGCCCGAGCGAGCACTTCGGCGCCAACTTGGCGCAGAAGCCTCTCGTACTCAGTGGCCATCTCCGCCAGGAGGGCCGAGGCCTGCGGAGCGAAAGCGGGATCACGCGCGAGCACGGCGTAGATGCGCGAGATCGCAGCGTGCACCCGAATCAGTGCTGGTAGCGAGTCGGGAAGTTTCGGGCGGTCCTGATGGACCCTCAGAAACTCCTGCACCCGGTCGAACAACTCCACGGGGGCAGAGTACACCGATCGCGTGCGCGAGCCAGTATCGGTGTTACCGCGGGTCGCGCACGTCCGCGCCGGGCACGGGCGTTTTGCTGCGGTAGACGAAGCGGTGTGTTTCGATCGACCTAGGCTCCCCCGGATCAGGGCAGCCGCAAGAGTGGAATCGGGATGGCCTCGACGATCACGTCCCCGCCTCCCTCGCGGGGACCGAGGACGAGGCCGAAATCGTCGAACGCGATGACGAGTTGTTGGCCGGTGGGCGCGAGAGGCCCAGCGGTCAGGGCGGGGCGCCTTTGGTTACCGGTACGATGCGCAGTCGAGCGCGGCAGCGAGATCTCGGTCATGTCGAGATCGAGCGCGCTGCCGTTCCAAGTGACCTCTTTGAGCCACAGGTCTTCGCCATTCGCGTTTCCGACCGCCGCCGACGATCGCCACGCAATGAA
>WNGB01005117.1_pt1 | contig 27038 bp, 27 predicted proteins | sample 5400681 | NCBI WGS metagenome assembly WNGB01 (sample SAMN13153367, study PRJNA577476) | soil metagenome | isolation source: 115 cm soil or saprolite under grassland replicate 2 | place: USA:California | collected 2016-06-15
CCCTCATGGAACCCGTGTGGGTCCGCCGGTTCGATGGATGCCGGCGGACCTCTAAATGTCCACCGTCTACTCGGCCGCAGCCTCCGTCATCGGAAGCACCGATACGAAGACGCGGCCTTTGGCTTTGGTACGGAACTCGACATGGCCGTCGATCAGCGCAAACAGCGTGTGGTCCTTGGCGAGGCCCACATTGTGGCCGGGATGCCACTTGGTGCCGCGCTGGCGCGCGATGATGTTGCCGGCGAGCACTTGCTCGCCGCCGAAAATCTTCAGGCCCAGCCGCTGGCTGTTGGAGTCGCGGCCGTTGCGGGAGGATCCGCCTGCTTTCTTGTGGGCCATCGTTTCAGTCCTTCAACTGCCCGTTATGTAATCCAACTTTGTGACGAAATCATCACTTCTTCTTGCCCTTGCCGCCGCTTTTCGGCTTTTCGGGCTTTTTCGCCGGGGCTCTGGCGGGTTTCCTCGCCGCCTTGGGCTTGGCTTTCGCCTTCGGCGCCTTGGTTGCTGCGACGTCGGTGTCGGCTTCCTCGGCCGCGGCCGCCGCTTCCGCGGCCGGCTGCGGCTTGCGCTCGGCCTTCGGCCTGGCGGTCTTGGTCGGGGTCGCGCCGTCGGTCAGGATTTCGGTCACGCGGATGAGGGTGAACTCCTGCCGGTGGCCGCGCTTCCTGCGCGAATTCTTCCGGCGGCGCTTCTTGAAGGCGATGATCTTCGGCCCGCGGCCCTGCTCCAGCACCTCGGCGGCGACCGAAGCGCCGGCCACCATGGGGGCGCCGAGCGTGACGTTGTCGCCGCCCACGACCAGCACCTCGCCGAACTGGATGATCTCGCCCGGGTCGCCCTTGACCTTGGCGACCTGCAGCACGTCCTCGGCGGCGACGCGGTATTGCTTGCCGCCGGTTTTGATGACTGCGAACATCTTTCTGTCCTTGTGTTCGATTCCGGCGCTCGGATTGTTCCGGACCGGCTTCTTTCAGTCGGTTTGGGGTTTTGGCGGCACCAAATGGCCGCAACAAAGCGGTGCTTATGGCGGCCGTTGCGAGGCCTGTCAAGGAAACGGGCATTTCGGCGCTTACCGCCGATCGGGCCTTGGGCTAGCCTCGCGTTAACGGCAACAAGGCCGAGGAAACGATGAGGCTGGGGCATTTAGCGTTGGCCGTCGCGGCTCTCGTCCTTGCCGCACCCGCTGTTGCCCAGGATTATCCGACCAAGCCCGTGATGTTCGTCGTGCCTTATGCGCCTGGCGGCGGGACGGAGGTCATGGCGCGTCTGCTCGGGCGGCGGCTGGAGCAACGGCTCGGCAAGCCGTTCGTGATCGAGAACCGGCCGGGCGCGGCCACCGCCATCGGAGCGAGCTTCGTCGCGAAGTCGGCGCCCGACGGCCACACCATCCTGCTCGCCACCAGCACCACGATGGCGATCAATGTCAGCATCTACAAAAGCCTCAGCTATGATCCGGTGAGGGACTTGACGCCGGTTGCGCTGGTCTCCGACGTGCCGTTCATTCTGGTGGTCAATCCGTCGCTGCCGGTGCGTTCGGTCGACGAGCTGGTCAAGCTCGCCAACAGCACGCCGGCCGGCCTCGATTATGCGTCGAACGGTCATGGCGGCGCCGGCCATCTCTACGCCGAACTGATGCGCAGCATGACCGGCATCAAGCTCACGCACGTCCCCTACAAGGGGCTGGTGCCCGCGCTCAACGATGTGGTCGCCGGGCACGTGCCGCTGATGTTCGCGGATTTCGGCACCGCGCTGCCGCTCATCAAGGCAGGCAAGCTGCGGGCGCTCGGCGTCACCACCGCGCAACGGGTCGGCGCCGCGCCCGAAATTCCTCCGCTCAGCGAGGCGGGCTTGCCCGGATATGTCGCATCGTCCTGGCAGATGGTGGCGGCGCCGGCCGGCATTCCGGCGCCGATCCTGCGCAAGCTCAATGCCGAGTTGCGCGCGATCGTCGGCGAGCCGGAGGTGCAGGCGGAGTTTGCCGGGCGCGGCCTCGTCCCGGTCATCAGCCCGCCGCCGGACGAGCTCGCCCGCTTCGTCAAGTCCGAGATCGTCCGCTGGGCCAAGGTGGTCGAGCAGGCCGGCGCCGCCGGGTCGCAATAGCCCGGCGGCGGGCGCGGGCGGCCGCGGATGACTGGCCAACGGCACGGATTTGCCCATATAAGGCGGCAACCACGGGCCTCCCATGAGCGCGCTCGCCAATCACGCTTTCCTCAAGATGAACGGTCTCGGCAACGAGATCGTGGTGGTGGACATGCGCCGCGAGGCCGGCGCCATCAGCCCGGCCGAGGCGCGCGCCGCCGCCCAGCCGAGCGGCGCCTCCTACGATCAGCTGATGACCTTGCACGCGCCGCGCACGCCTGGCACCGACGCCTATGTGCGCATCTACAACAATGACGGTTCGGAGGCGGGTGCCTGCGGCAACGGCATGCGCTGCATCGCCGACGTGTTGTTCAAGGAGACCGGCAAGGGCGCGCTCACCTTCGAGACCAGGGCCGGGCTGCTCAACTGCTGGAAGGGCGAGGCGCCGCTGGTCTCCACCGTCGACATGGGCAAGCCGCGCTTTGCCTGGAACGAGATCCCGCTTGCCGAAGAGTTCCACGACACGCGTGCGATCGAGCTGCAGATCGGTCCGATCGACCAGCCGATCCTGCATTCGCCCTCGGCGCTCAGCATGGGCAATCCGCACGCGATCTTCTGGGTCGACGACGTCGACGCCTACGACCTCGGCAAGATCGGGCCGCTTCTGGAAAACCACCCGATCTTCCCCGAGCGCGCCAATATTTCGCTCGCCAACGTCAAGTCACGCGAGCACATCGTCATCCGCACCTGGGAGCGCGGCGCCGGGCTCACCAAGGCGTGCGGCTCGGCCGCCTGCGCGGCGGCGGTGGCGGCGGCGCGGCTGCGCCGCACCGGCCGCAAGGTGACGGTGACGCTGCCCGGCGGCGATCTGTTGGTCGAATGGCGCGAGCGCGATGACCACGTGCTGATGACCGGGCCGGTCGCCTACGAGTACGAGGGCAAATTCGATCCGGCGCTGTTCGCCGCCGTCGGAGCCGCGTGATGAGCGTCGACGTCGTCACCTTCGGCTGCCGGCTCAACGCCTACGAGTCGGAAGTGATCCGCCGCGAGGCGGATGCGGCCGGCCTTGCCGATACCGTGGTGATCAACACCTGCGCGGTGACCGCGGAGGCGGTGCGCCAGGCCCGCCAGGCGATCCGCAAGCGTAAGCGCGAGCAGCCGGACGCGCGCATCGTCGTCACCGGCTGCGCCGCCCAGACCGAGCCGCAAACCTTCGCCGACATGCCGGAGGTTGCGCTCGTCCTCGGCAACGAGGAGAAGCTCAGCGCCAAGGCCTGGCGCGCGCATCGCGACGTCCTGGCGCGATCGCCGTTCGGCCTCGACCGCGAGGAAAAAGTCGCCGTCAACGACATCATGGCGGTGACCGAGACCGCCGCGCACCTGGTCGATGGTCTGGAAGGCCGCGCCCGCGCCTTCGTGCAGGTGCAGAACGGCTGCGACCACCGCTGCACCTTCTGCATCATTCCATACGGGCGCGGCAATTCGCGTTCGGTGCCCATGGGCGAGGTGGTGGGTGAGGTGCGCCGGCTGACGGAGCGCGGCTACCGCGAGGTGGTGCTCACCGGCGTCGACCTCACGAGCTACGGATCGAACCTGCCGGGCGCGCCGAAGCTCGGCCTGCTGGTGAAGCAGATATTGAAGCACGTGCCGGAGCTCGAGCGGCTGCGGCTCTCCTCGATCGATTCGGTCGAGGCCGACCACGACCTGCTCGACGCCTTCGCCAATGACGCCCGGCTGATGCCGCACCTGCACCTCTCGCTGCAGGCCGGCGACGATCTCATCCTCAAGCGCATGAAGCGGCGCCATTTGCGGGCCGACGCCATTGCGTTCTGCGATCAGGTGCGGCGGCTGCGACCGGACGTCGTGTTCGGCGGCGACATCATCGCCGGTTTCCCGACCGAGACCGAGGCGATGTTTGTCCGCTCGCTCGACCTCGTCGACGAATGCGGGCTGACCTATTTGCACGTCTTTCCGTTCTCGCCGCGTCCGGGCACGCCGGCGGCGCGCATGCCGCAGGTCCGGCGCGAGAGCGTCAAGGACCGCGCCCGCCGGCTGCGCCAGAAGGGCGCGGCGGCGCTGCGCCGGCACCTCGACGCGCAAGTCGGCGCCAGGCGCCGCGTGCTGACCGAATCACGCGAGGTCGGCCGCACCGAGCATTTCACTCAGGTGCGGCTCAAGGCGCCGGTCGAGCCGGGCGTGATCCTCGATCTCACCGTGGCCGGGCATGACGGCCGGCAACTGCTCGCCGCGTAACCGGCGGATGTGGTAAGAATCACCGGAACAATCGGAATTATTCATATGACCAAAGCTCTCTCCCGCGACCACCTCGTCACCAGCGTCGAGCAGCTCGAGCGCATCTACGGCGAGCCTTACGGGCCGTCGATCGCCAAGGAGGCCGACCGCATCACCGCGCATTACCGCGCCTTCATCGAGGCGGCGCCGTTCTTTGCGCTCGCCTCGGCCGGCCCCGACGGCTTGGATTGCTCGCCGCGCGGCGATGCGCCGGGCTTCGTGCGCGTGCACGACGAGAAGACGCTGCTGGTTCCCGACCGGCAGGGCAACAACCGCATCGACACGCTACGCAACATCCTCAAGGATCCGCGCGTCGCGCTCTTGTTTCTCATTCCCGGCTGCGGCGAGACCATCCGCGTCAACGGTCGCGCGACCATCTCGGTCGATCCGGCGCTGGCGCAAGGCTTCATCGTCAACGGCAAGGCGCCGCGCGCCGTGATCGTCGTCGCGGTCGATCGCATCTACTTCCAGTGCGCGAAGGCGATCGTGCGCTCGAAGCTGTGGGACGCCTCCCGCCATGTGGATCGCAAGAGCCTGCCGAGCGCCGGCACGATCCTGGCCGATCTGACCGACGGCAAGCTTGGCGGCGAGGCGCACGACCGCGCCGCGCCCGAGCGTCTCAAGGCGACATTGTATTGACTACGAGTATTCGTGTCCCGGACGCGGTGCAGCGCGAAGCGGTGCACCGCTGATCCGGGACCGCCACGGACCGTAACGGTCCCGGGTCTGCAGCGCATCATTCCGCTTCGCTTCATGCTGCGCTGCGCCCGGGACACATGCCGCCAAGGCGGTCGCCGCGGCGCGCCGTCAATCGACCAGCCTGAACACTTCCCCCATCCAGCCGCAGCCATTGAGCCGCTCGTGCATGTGCAGCGGCGGCGGCGCCATCACGCGGATCGGCTCGCGGTTCTTGTAGAGCGGCACCACGATCTCGCGTGAATGCAGGTGCAGCGCCGGCCCGCCCTGGCGCGGGGCGGTTCCGTAAATCGCGTCGCCGACGATCGGCCAGCCCATGGCGGCGCAATGCACGCGCAATTGGTGGGTGCGGCCGGTGAGCGGCTCGAGCGCCAGCCAAGTGAGCTGATGTTGAGCACTCATCGTGCCGCGCAACAGGTCTGCTCCCTCCCCCCTTGCGGGGGACGGGTGGGGAGGGGGGTGCATTCCAGACTCAGAGTTCGCAGCGTACCCCCCTCCCTGTCCCTCCCCCGCAAGGGGGGAGGGGACGCTGCGGCGCCAGTCTTCGCCCAACGATCGGGCAGAGAGCGCGTCGGTCAGTTGAGTCCGCCCCATCACCTTCCACGTCGTCGTCGCCGGCTGGCCCTGCGGATCGTGCTTCATCCACCAGCCGCGGCTCGCGTCCTTGCGGCCGAGCGGCAGATCGATGCGGCCTTCGTCCTCGGCCGGCCCGCCTTCGACCACCGCCCAATAGGTTTTGCCGACGCGGCCGCTCTTGAACAGGCGGCCGAGCTCGGCCAGCGCCTTCCTATGGCGGCCGAGCACCAGGCAGCCGGAGGTATCGCGGTCGAGCCGGTGCGCGAGCGCGGGCGCGCGCGGCAGCCCGAAGCGGAGCGCGCCGAAATAGTCCTCCAGGCTCTCGCCGCCCTTCGGCCCCTTGTGGACCGCGAAACCCGCCGGCTTGTCGATCACCAGCATGAGGCCGTCGCGATAGAGCAGGCGAGCCACTATCTCTTCCGGGGTCATGCCGCTATCACGACGGTGATCATGAGCGAAGTAAAGCCGACATCCGATCCCGACGCGAACGCGGCGCTGATCCGCCGGTTCTACGACGAGGTGTTCAACCGCGGCAACGTCGCGTTCGCCGACCGGGTCCATGGTGCGGGTTACCGCTACCACGACACGACCGAGCGCGGCCCCCCGGTCGATCACGCGACCTACATGGCCCGCAATGCCGGCTTTGCGGCCGCGTTCCCCGACCGTAAGGTCGAGATCGAGGACCTGATCGCAACCGGCGACCGGGTGGTCGCGCGGGCGATCCTGCACGCCACCCATACCGGCCTGCTCGGCGACATCGCGCCGACCGGCCGGAAGGTGCGGCTCGCCTCCACGATCATCTATCGCTTCGAGCAGGGCCGCGTGGTCGAGGAATGGGAGATTTTCAACAAGCTCGGCATGTACCAGCAGCTCAGGGTCACGCCGCCGCCGGCTCGAGCAATCGGATGACTATGGACACGACAGAGAAACCAAGCTGGTGGCAGCGGCTGAGCGGCGGGCTCAAGCGTACCTCGGCGTCGATCGGCGGCGCGCTCGGCGATCTGGTCACCAAGCGCAAGCTCGATGCCGCGATGCTCGACGAGATCGAGGAGGTGCTGATCCGCGCCGATCTCGGCGTCGACAATGCCGCGCGGATCGCCGCCGCGGTCGGTGAAGGGCGCTACGACAAAGCGATCACCCCCGACGAGGTGAAGGCGGTGCTCGCCGCCGAGGTCGAGAAGATTTTGGCGCCGGTCGCCAAGCCGCTCGCGGTCGACAGCGCCAAGCCGTTCGTCGTGCTGGTCGTCGGCGTCAACGGCTCGGGCAAGACCACCACCATCGGCAAGCTGGCGGCGAAGCTGCACGGCGAGGGGCGCTCGGTGATGCTCGCCGCCGGCGACACCTTCCGTGCGGCCGCGATCGATCAGCTCAAGATCTGGGGCGGACGCAGCGGCGCCTCGGTGATCGCGCGGGCGCCGGGCGCCGACGCCGCCGGGCTCGCCTTCGACGCGCTCACCGAAGCGCGCGGCGAGGAGATCGACGTGCTGCTCGTCGACACCGCCGGCCGCCTGCAGAACAAGGCCGTGCTGATGGATGAACTGGAGAAGATCGTGCGGGTGATGAAGAAAGTCGATCCGGCGGCGCCGCACGCCGTCCTGCTCGTGCTCGACGCCACCGTCGGGCAGAACGCGCTCTCGCAGGTCGAGGTGTTCCGCGAGGTTGCGGGCGTCACCGGGCTCGCCATGACCAAGCTCGACGGCACCGCGCGCGGCGGCATTTTGGTTGCCATCGCGGCGACGCACGCGCTCCCGCTGCATTTCATCGGGGTCGGCGAGGGCATCGAGGATCTGGCGCCGTTTTCGGCCAAAGATTTTGCCAGAGCGATTGCGGGAATTGAGTAGGAGCGCGTGTCCCGGGCGCAGCGCAGCGCGAAACAACGTGGAGCGGTGCGCTGCAGACCCGGGACCGTTACGGACTGTGGCGGTCCCGGATCAGCGGTGCACCGCTCCGCGCTAAAGCGCTACGCGCTGCACCGCATCCGGGCACTGTTTGCGCCGCTGCTCGCGCCGTTTCTTCCGCCGGCGCTGCTGACCGGCGAGCACGCCGGCATTTTCGCCGCCACCGGCGTGTTCATCCCGGCGGTCCTGGCGGCGCTGGTCGTGTCCTATGCGCTGACGCGACATCTCCCGGCCATGCCGCTGGTCACCGCAATCGTCGTGGTGGTGTTCGGCGGCCTCACGCTCGCTTTGCAGAACGAGACCTTCATCAAGCTCAAGCCGACCATCATCTACCTGCTGTTCGGCGGCGTGCTGCTCGGCGGGCTCGCGTTCCGCAAGCCGCTGCTCGGGATGGTGTTCGATTCGGTTTTCAGTCTCACCAACGAAGGCTGGCGCAAGCTCACGCTGCGTTGGGCGCTGTTCTTCTTCGCGCTCGCGATTCTCAACGAGATCGTCTGGCGCACGCAATCGACCGACGTCTGGGTCAGCTTCAAGGTGTTCGGCGTGTTGCCGCTGACCTTCGTGTTCGGCGCGCTGCAATATCCGCTGCTGACGAGATACGCCGCGCCGGAGCCCGCGGACACGAAGGAGCGGGTGTAGGGTGGGCAAAGGCGCGAGCCGAGACGCATCTCTCGCCGCGTAAACGGCGCAGCGCCGTGCCCACGCGTAAAACAAAGTCGCAAGCAATCACGTGGGCAAAGGCGCGCTACACTGTGCTCACGTGGATAGATTGGTTTTCCCGCCTTTGCCCACCCTACAACAGCAACCGCGACTCACGATGACGGTGCTCCGGCCGCCAGCGCCTTCTCGATCGCCGGCTTCAGCACCCTCTCGAGATTGTCCGGCGTGATCGGGCCGATCAGCTTGAATGCGATCCGCCCGTCGCGGCCGACCACGAACGTCTCCGGCACGCCGTAGACCCCCCACTCGATCGCGGCGCGGCCGTTGCGGTCGGTGCCGTTGGCCGCGAACGGATTGCCGTGGCGGCCGAGGAAGCGTCGCGCATTGTCCGCTTCGTCCTTGTAGTTGATGCCCACCACGCGGATGCGCTGGTCGGCGGCGAGCTTGAGCAGCAACGGCGCCTCGTCGTGGCAGGGCACGCACCACGAGGCCCAGACATTGAGCAGCGTCACCTCGCCGTTGAAAGCCGCGCTGTCGAGGCCGGGCACCGGCTTGCCGTCGCGCTCGAGGCCGGGGACGGGCGGCAGATTGGTCTGCGGTGCAGGCTGTCCGATCAGCGCGGAGGGAATGCGCGAGGGATCGCCGCTGCCGAGCCGATACATGAACAGCGCGGCCAGCGCCAAAAAGACCACCAGCGGGATGAAGACCACCAGCCGGCGCCGGCGCACGCCCGCGGTCCTTTCCGCAGTATCGGTTTCAGCTTTGTCCTGATCGATCACGGTCACGGCGACTCCTCGCCCGCGCGTTCGGAGCGCCGGGTGACGCCTCGCGCTTCGAGGTCGTCGAGCGCGCGGGTCAGCTGCCGGCGGTCGAGCACGACCCACACAATCAGCCCGGCGACGATCACGATCGCAGCCGCATAAGCCGCCACGATGAAAGCCGCGTGAGGCCCGAGATTCATGGTTCAGTGTCCTGCCGCCGCGCTCGCCTGCAGCATCCGCATGGTGCGCACCCGCCGCCGTAGGATCTCGTTGCGCATAGCGCCGAGATGCAGCGTCAAGAACAATAGCGTGAACGCGATCGCCATGGTGACGAGCGGCGCCAGGATGGTGGGATGGATGGTCGGCCCGCCCAGCCGCAGCACCGACGCCGGCTGGTGCAGCGTGTTCCACCAGTCGACCGAGAACTTGATGATCGGCAGGTTGATGGCGCCGACCAGCGTGAGCACCGCGGTCGCCCGCGCCGCCCGGGTCGGATCATCGATCGTACGCCAGAGCGCGATCACGCCGAGATACATCAGAAACAACACCAGCACCGAGGTCAACCGCGCGTCCCACACCCAGTAGGTGCCCCACATCGGGCGGCCCCAGAGCGCGCCGGTGATGAGGCACATCAGCGTGAACGCCGCGCCGATCGGGGCGGCGGCCTTGGCGGCGACGTCGGCGAGCGGATGGCGCCACACCAGCGTGCCGAGCGCCGCGATGCTCATCAGCGCCCAGGCGAAGATGCCGAGCCATGCCGCCGGCACATGGATGAACATGATCTTCACGGTCGCGCCTTGCTGATAGTCGTCGGGCGCGGCGACGACTTGGCTCAGCCCCAGCGCGAACGCGAGCAGCGTCGCGGCCGCGAGCCACGTCAGCACGCGGTCGGTGAACGCCAGGAACCGGGAGGGATTGGCGAGATCGACCAGGGTCATCGGCGTCCACTTCTCATAGCGCGCAATTCGCTTCGTATACCGGTGTGTCAACACCGTGTCCGCTGCTTCATTCCAGCCCGTGCCGCAACGCCGCGGCGGCCGCGAACGGCCCGACCACGAGACTCATCAGCGTCAGCGCGCACAAGATGCCGAACGGCGTGCCGAACGGAACCGGCCCGACGACCGCCGCGTTCGATGCCGCGACGCCGAAGATCAGCACCGGCACGGTCAGCGGCAGCACCAGCACGGCCAGCAGCAAGCCGCCGCGCCGCAGCGCAACGGTGAGCGCCGCCCCGATCAGCCCGATGAAGGTCAGCGCCGGCGTGCCCGCCAGCAGCGTGAGCGCGACCGCGCCGGTCGCTTTCGGCTCGAGATTGAGCAGGAGCCCCAACAGCGGCGCAACGACCACCAGCGGCAGGCCGGTGGTGAGCCAATGCGCGATCGCTTTCGCCGCCACCGCCAGCTCCAGCGGCACGCGCGCGGTCAGGATCAGGTCGAGCGAGCCATCCTCATGGTCCATCGCGATCAGCCGGTCGAGCGCGAGCAGGCTCGCCAGCAGCGCGCCGAGCCAGAGGATCGCCGGACCGATGCGCGCCAGCAGCGCAAGGTCGGGGCCGAGCGCGAACGGCATGAGCGTCACCACGATCAGGAAGAACAGTACGCCGATCAGCGCCCCGCCGCCGACGCGGACGGCGAGCCGCATGTCGCGCACGAGGAGGGCGCGGAGCGCGGTCATCGGCTCCCCCCCAATCGCAACTCCTTCGCCCCGTCGAGCCCGATCGACCCGTGGGTCGCCGCGACGATGAGCCCCCCGCCGGCGAGGTGCGCGCGCATGAGGTCCGCAAGCATCGCCTGGCCGGACGTGTCGAGGCTGGAGGTCGGCTCATCGAGCAGCCAGATCGGCCGTTCGACCGCAATCAGGCGCGCGACCGACAGGCGCCGCCGCTGCCCGGCCGAGAGATAGATGGCGGGCAGCTGGGCCAGGCCGTCGAGGCCGACCGCCGCCAGCGCGGGGTGCACCTTCGTGGCGCCGCCGCCGAGCACGTCTGCCCAGAAAGCGAGGTTCTCCTCGACCGACAGCGAGGATTTGAGCGCGTCCTGGTGGCCGAGATAGTGGGCCTGCTCGCCGACCGTGAGCTCGGAATCGCCGCCGTCGAGCGAAAGCCCCCCGCCGGTTAGGCCCACCAGGCCCGCGAGCAGGCGCAGCAGGGAGGATTTTCCGACCCCATTCGGGCCGGTGACCAGGAGCGCCTCGCCGGCACCGACCGCAAAGCCAAGCCCTGCGAAGACCCGCCGGCCGCCCCGGACGCAGGCGAGATCGGAGGCGACAAGCCGCATCAGAGGTCACCGGCTACCGCGCCCGGACCGCGGCGGCGGTTTGGCTGCTTCGACAAAACCCCCGGTTTTGGGCTCATGCTGTTGACGATCGTGGATTATCTGGAACCGCGTAAAAAAAGACCTTATAAGCCCGTCGTCCCGCGCTCCACTATCGCAACCCGCGCGGAACTCGCGACCGACGACGAGGAAGCCGCCTCCGGTAATCCCCTACCGTAGAACTGCCGCCCTCCGCCGGTTGGATGGGAACCGACCAATATGACGTCACTCGACAGTTTCAGGTGCTGCAAACCCCTCAAGGTGGGCAGCAAGACCTACGCGTTCTACAGCCTGCCGATCGCTGAGAAGAACGGCCTCAAGGGCATCTCGCGCCTGCCGTTCTCGATGAAGGTGCTGGTCGAGAACCTGCTGCGCAACGAGGACGGTCGCTCGGTCACCAAGGAAGACATCCAGGCGGTCGCGCAGTGGCTCAAGACCAAGACCTCCGAGCGCGAGATCGCCTTCCGCCCGGCGCGCGTGCTGATGCAGGACTTCACCGGCGTGCCGGCCGTGGTCGACCTCGCCGCCATGCGCGACGCCATGAAGATGCTGGGCGGCGACCCCAAGAAGATCAATCCGCTGGTGCCGGTCGATCTGGTTTGCGATCACTCGGTGGCGGTCACCTTCTTCGGCAACAACACCGCGCTCAAGAAGAACGTCGAGGAGGAATACCGGCAGAACCGCGAGCGCTACGAATTCCTCAAATGGTCGCAGAAATCGTTCGACAATTTCCGCGTGGTGCCGCCCGGCACCGGCATCTGCCACCAGGTCAACCTCGAATATCTGTCGCAGACCGTCTTTACCAAAAAGGACAAGGTCAAGATCGACGGCAAGCCGGTGGTCATCGACGTGGCCTATCCGGACACGCTGGTGGGCACCGATTCGCACACCACCATGGTCAACGGCCTGTCGGTGCTGGGCTGGGGCGTCGGCGGCATCGAGGCGGAAGCCGCCATGCTCGGCCAGCCCTATTCGATGCTGCTGCCCGAGGTGATCGGCGTGAAGCTCACCGGCAAGCTCAAGGAAGGCGTGACCGCGACCGACCTCGTGCTCACCGTCACCCAGATGCTGCGCAAGCGCGGGGTGGTCGGCAAGTTCGTCGAGTTCTTCGGCCCGGGTCTTGCCAATATGACGATCGCCGACCGCGCCACTATCGGCAACATGTCGCCCGAATACGGCGCGACCTGCGGGTTCTTCCCGATCGACGACGACACGTTGCGTTATATGACCGATACCGGCCGGCCGGTCGCGCAGGTCGCGCTCGTTGCGGCCTATGCCAAGGCGCAGGGCATGTACCGCACCAAGTCGACGCCCGACCCGGTGTTCACCGACGTGCTCAAGCTCGAGCTGTCGCAGGTCGAGCCTTCGCTCGCCGGACCCAAGCGCCCGCAGGACCGCGTCGCGCTCAAGGAGGTGAAGGCCGGCTTCGCGCAGGCGATGGTGAAGGAATTCAACAAGGGCGGCGACGGCGGCAAGGACATTTTCGATCTTCACCCCTCGCTCGCCAACTCGCTCGACAAGGATTTTTCCAAGGCCGGGCCGCCCAAACGCGTACCGGTCGAGGGCCGCAAGCACGACCTCGGCCACGGCGACGTGGTGATCGCCGCGATCACCTCGTGCACCAATACGTCGAACCCGGACGTGATGATCGGCGCCGGCCTGCTCGCCCGCAAGGCGGTGGCCAAGGGCCTGACGGTCAAGCCGTGGGTCAAGACCTCGCTCGCGCCCGGCTCGCAAGTGGTCGCCGAATATCTCGACAAGTCCGGGCTGCAGAAGGATCTCGACAAGCTCGGCTACAATCTCGTCGGCTTCGGCTGCACGACCTGCATCGGCAATTCCGGGCCGCTCGCGCCCGAAATTTCCAAGGCGATCAACGACCAGGATCTGGTCGCCGCCGCGGTGCTCTCCGGCAATCGCAACTTCGAGGGCCGGGTCAATGCCGACGTGCGCGCGAACTATCTCGCCTCGCCGCCGCTGGTCGTCGCCTATGCGCTCGCCGGCTCGATGTATTCCGATCTCCTGAAGCAGCCGCTCGGCCTCGACCAGCGCGGCAAGAAGGTCTTCCTCAAGGATATCTGGCCGTCGAGCCGCGAGATTCACGGCATGGTGCGCAAGACCATCACCAAGCAGATGTTCACCAAGAAATACGCCGACGTGTTCAAGGGCGACTCGCATTGGCGCGGCATCAAGGTGAAGGGCGGACTGACCTACGGCTGGGACAAGAAGTCCACCTACGTGCAAAACCCGCTCTATTTCGTCGGCATGGGGCGCCATCCGGCGCCGCTCACCGACATCGTCGACGCCCGCGTGCTTTGCCTGCTGCTCGACTCGATCACCACCGACCACATCTCGCCGGCGGGTTCGATCAAGATCGATTCACCCGCCGGAAAGTACCTGATCGAGCACAAGGTGAAGCCGCTCGACTTCAATCAGTACGGCACGCGGCGCGGCAATCACGAGGTGATGATGCGCGGCACCTTCGCCAATATCCGCCTCAAGAACCAGATGGTGCCCGGCGTCGAGGGCGGCGTGACCGTGCACTATCCGTCGCGCCAGCGCATGTCGATCTACGACGCGGCCATGCGCTACAAGAACGACGGGGTGCCGCTGGTCGTGTTCGCCGGCAAGGAATACGGCTCGGGATCTTCGCGTGACTGGGCGGCCAAAGGCCCGAACCTGCTCGGTGTTCGCGCCGTCATCACCCAATCGTTCGAGCGCATCCATCGCTCGAACCTGATCGGCATGGGCGTGCTGCCGCTGTGCTTCGAGGAGGGCACGTCCTGGCAAACGCTCGGCCTCAAGGGCGACGAGCAGGTGACGATCCGCGGGCTGCACGGCGAGATCAAGCCGCGCCAGCGGATGATCGCCGAGATCGTCGCCTCCGACGGCGGACTCAAGCGCATCCCGCTCATTTGCCGCATCGATACGCTGGATGAACTCGATTACTTCAAGCACGGCGGCATTTTACATTACGTCCTGCGGCATCTGGTGGCGGCCTAGCTCAGCTTGGGGTGGCGGCGTACTCACCTCGAAGTGAGTGGCGGGTGATCGCGCGGCTGACTATGAATCCCTTTGCTGGTGGGAACGAAGTCGACCCGTGGGGGCGGGAGGATCGCAATGGTACGTCGTTGCCTCGCCTATGCGGTGGTGCTCGCCTCCTCCTCCCTGGCGGCGTATTCCCTCGCCAGCGCCGAGCCGCGCGCGGTCATCGAGCTGTTCACCAGCCAAGGCTGCTCGTCCTGCCCGGCCGCCGACAAGCTGCTCGGGGAGCTCGCGGCCGATCCTTCGCTCGTTGCCGTCAGCGTGCCGATCGACCTCTGGGACTATCTCGGCTGGAAGGACACGCTGGCCGATCCGCGCAATACCGCCCGGCAAAGAGCTTACGCGCATGCGCGCGGCGACCGCCAGGTCTACACCCCGCAAGTGGTGGTCAACGGCAGCCTGCATGTTCTCGGCAGCGACAAGGCCGCGATCGAACATACCATCAAGCAAAGCCGCCAGAACAGCGCGACGCTGGCGCTGCCGGTGACGCTCGGCTTTGCCGACGGCCGTGTCAGCGTGAGCGCGCCGGACGGCGCACCGCCGCCGCGCGGCAGCGCCGAAGTCTGGCTCTGCGGCCTTGCCAAAGCGATCACGGTCGCGATCGGGCGCGGCGAGAACAAGGGGCGCACGATCACTTACCACAATGTGCTGCGCCGCTGGGTCAAGCTCGGCGATTGGAACGGCAAAGCCAATGCGTGGAGCGTGCCGATGCAGACGCTCAAGGGCGACGGCATCGACGGCATCGACGGCGCGGCGGTGCTGGTGCAGAGCGGCACGGTCGAGAAGCCGCGCGCGATCCTCGGCGCTACGCTCGCGGCGATCAGATAAGCAGACCACAGACAACAAACGAACGACCGAGCGAACAGCGGCGTCGTCTGCCGCGGTCCGTCTTCTGTCGTCCGACAAAAAACGGGCCGGTTTTCACCGGCCCGAATTGCATTAGGGGATTGAACCGTACGCGGAACGATTTGGGCCCGATCTGTCCCGAACTCCGGGGGGCTGGGGGGCTGAGGAATCCGGCGCTCGATGGCAGACCGGGCCCTGAGGCAACAGGTTTTCGTATCGCAATTCAGCTTGGCACGCGCTTGGCCGGAATTGGGCAGCATTATGATTCCATTGACGAATTCGTGAGGGCGCATCGCCAATATGTCGCACGTGGCGCCGCTTTTGGTGGAACCGCCGAAGGGATATGCACGCTGCCCCTTGCCGATGCGCGCCGGCGGCGCGATCATCTGCATCACCGATCCGTCACATGCAAGGAGGCGCCGCATGAGCCCCGGCGAAATCGAACCGAGCGAGTTCCACGGGGGCGAGGCCCCGGGCCTTTCGCCCCTCGCCCCCGCAAGCCGCGTGACCTTCGACCGGCGCGAGCTCAATCGAATCTTGAACCTCTACGGCCGCATGGTTGCCGCCGGCGAATGGCGTGATTACGCGATCGATTTTTTGAAGGACCGCGCGGTGTTCTCGGTGTTCCGCCGCGCCTCGGAAGTTCCAATCTACCGCATCGAAAAAAATCCGAAACTGGCGCGCCGGCAAGGCGTCTATAGCGTGATCTCGGCGACCGGCCTGATCGTGCGCCGCGGCCACGAGCTCGATCGCGTGCTGCGCGCGCTCGACAACAAATCGCTGAGCGTGGTGGCGGGGTGATGCTTTCGCAGCGGCGGTAGGGTGGGCAAAGGCGCGTAGCCGGGCACAGCGCTTGCCGCGTAAACGGTGGAGCGCCGTGCCCACGTTTCAAAGAAGGTTCACGCGCTGGGCCGGAATGCGTGGGCAAAGGCGTGCGAAGCAGCGTTCCGTGCCGAGAGTCTATTTTCACGCCTTTGCCTACCCTACAGCGACTGACTGATATCACGGCACCGTCGTCGCGCCCTTGCCGAGCGGCCGCTGCATCAGCACGCTGTCGAGCCAGCGGCCGAACTTGAAGCCGACATTGTCGAACGTGCCGACCAGCCGGAAGCCCAAGGCGCGATGCAGCTCGATCGAGCCGGCGGTCGCCGAATCGCCGATCACCGCGATCATCTGCCGAAATCCGCGCGCCTCGGCTTCGACGATGAGCCGCTCGAGCAGCGCGCGGCCGATCCCACGCCCCTGCATCTGCGGGTCGATATAGATCGAATCCTCGACGCTCCAGCGATAGGCCGGCCGCGCGCGGTAAGGTCCCGCATAGGCGTAGCCGAGAACCGCCCCGTCCCGCACCGCGACCAGATAGGGATAACCGCCGCCGACGAGCTGCGCCTGCCGGCGCGCCATCTCGGCCTGGTTCGGCGCCTCGGTCTCGAACGAGGCGGTGCCGTGGCGCACGGCGTGATCGTAGATGCGGGTGATCGCCGCGATATCGCGCGGCTCGGCGGGGCGAATGGAAATGTCAGGCATGGAGCAGACGACAGCGGACGGACGACAGAGGGCGCGGAATAATAGTCGCTCTGTCACTCGTTGTCTGTCCTCTGTCGTCCGTCGTCTTGCGATAGAAGAAAAAGAGAGCGCCCCGTCATCGCCGGGGCGCCGCAGTGGCGATCCTGTCGTCTGCGTCAGCGGCGGTCGCCGAACAGGCGCAGCAGGAACAGGAACAGGTTGATGAAGTCGAGATAGAGCGTCAGCGCGCCCATCACGGCTTTGCGGCCGACGACCGTGCCGTCCTCCATCGGGTCGTACATTTCCTTGATCTTCTGGGTGTCCCAGGCGGTGAGCCCGGCGAAGATCAACACGCCGACAGCGGAGATCACGAAGTCGAGCCCGCTGCTCTTGAGGAAGATGTTGACCAGCATGGCGATGAGCAGGCCGATCAGGCCCATGATCAGGAATGCGCCCATCGGCGACAGGTCACGCTGGGTGGTGTAGCCGTAGAGGCTCAGCGCGCCGAACGAGGCCGCCGAGATGAAGAACACCCGCGTGATCGACGCTCCCGTATAGGCGAGGAAGATCGACGACAGCATCAGGCCGAGCACACCGGCATAGACCATGAACAGCGTCAGTGCCGTCGCGGGCTGCAGCCGGTCGATGCGCCAACTGATCAGAACGACCAGTCCCAGCGTTCCGAGAAACAGCACCAGCACCGCCGGTCCGCTGAAGATCATCTGACCGAAGGGGGTCAAGCCGGTGATCGTGCCAGCAGCATTGGTCACCACCGCGGCCTGGAACGTGATCCAGGCGACGACGCCGGTGAGCGCGACGCCCATGGCCATGTAGTTGTAGATGCGGATCATATAGGCGCGCAGGCCCGCATCGATGACCGCCCGGTCCGCACCGACGCCGCGCGTGGCGGCCGCGTAGTTCCGGTCGAAATCCGACATGGAAGTTCCCTCTCTCTGGTCCGGCCCTCTGGCCGGATGGATAGCGCCCCGCCGGGCAAGCCCGGCTGGCGACCGATGCGCGGAATCTAATGCGGGATTTGTTCCTGCGCCAGATACCGCAAGCGCGATTTGTTAATGCCCGCTAACCGGCAGGCATCAATTTTCGGCAGGTTACATCTTGGCAATGTGGCCTGACCGCAAGGCGACACTATGGCGCGGGCTCCGGTCGCGACGGCGCTGCCCTTAAGTCCGGTGCTCAAAGGTTGCGCAGCACCGGCGCCGGCTTCTGGCCGAGCGCCGTGAAGGTGCCGACGAGCCCCAGCGCCACCGTCGCCACCACCGCCGCCGCCGCGGCCAGGAGGGCAGGCGCCGGCAGCCAGGCGAATGACAGATTCATGACCTTGGTGATGACGAAGGCCGCCGCCGCCGACCCGGCCGCCACCCCGAACACGGCGGTGGCGAGCCCGAGACCCAGATATTCGAGCGCGTAGGCAGAAAGCAGCCGCAGCCGCGTCGCGCCCACCGTCTTGAGGATGACCGCGTCGTAGACCCGGTGCCGGTGCCCGGCCGCCAGCGCCCCGCCCAGCACCAGCGCGGCCACCAGCAAGGTCAGCACGCTGGCGCCGCGGATCGCCAGCACCAGGTTGGTTACGATATGGCCGACGGCGTCGATCGCCTCGCGCACCCGCACCGTGGTGACCGCCGGGAAGGCGTCGGCCACCGCCTTGAGCAGTGCGATCTCCTCTGCGGTCGTGCTGCCGCCCGGATAGGTCAGCGTGGCGATATGCGTGTTCGGCGCCCCGCGAAAAGTGTTGGGCGAGAATACCATGACGAAATTGATGCCGAGGCTCTGCCAATCGAGCGTGCGCAGATTGGCGATCTGCGCGTTGATGTTGCGGCCGAGCACGTTGACCGTCACCGGATCGCCGAGCTTGAGGCGAAGCCCGTCGGCGATCCGCTTCTCAAACGAGATCAGCGGCGGCCCTTGATAGTCCGGTTTCCACCATTCGCCCGCGACCAGGCGCGAGCCCGCCGGAGCCTGGTCCGCGTAGGTGATGCCGCGGTCGCTCTGCAGCGCCCAGGCGACGTCCGGCGGGGGCTTGAGCTTGTCGGCCGCGATGCCGTTCGCCGCCACGATGCGCCCGCGCAGCATCGGCACGCGGTCGAGGGTGGCGCGCGGCGCGCGCTCGCCGATGAAGGCGTCGAATTTTTCGGTCTCGGCGGCCGGGATATCGACGAAATAGAACGCCGGCGCCTTGTCGGGTAGCGCCGCCAGGAATTGCCGGCGCAGGTTGCCGTCGATCTCGATCACCGTGACCAGCAGCGCCAGGCCCAGGCCGAGCGAGAGCACGACGCTCGGGGTGAGCGCGCCCGGCCGGTGGATATTGGCGATGGCGAGCCGAACGACCGGCGAGCGCGGGCGCGGCAGCCGGCGCGCGAGCGCCATCAGCAGCGCGGCGACCAGCCGCAGCAGCACGAACACGGCGGCGGCGGCGGCCACGAAGATCGCGGCGATGCGCTGGTCGTAGGCGAGCTTGACCGCGAGCGTCGCCAGCGCGCAGCCGACCAGCACGGTCGCGACCAGGTAGGGCCGGCGCGGCCAGCGATGATCGCTCGCCACCTCGTCGCGAAACAGCCGCGACACCGGCACGTCGTGGGCGCGTCCGAGCGGCCACAAGGCGAAGGCCAGGGCGATCAGCAGTCCGTAGAGCAGCGCGAGTGCGAGATTGCCCGGATGCAGCGCCGGCGCCAGCGGCAGCGGCAGCACGGCGCCGAACCCCCACTTGATCAGGAACGGCAGCGCGGCGCCGACGGCGAGGCCGGGCAGCGCCCCGAGCGCGGCGAGAATGAACACCTGGGTGAGGTAGATGGTGAACACGCCGGCGCCGGTCGCACCGAGCGCCTTCAAGGTTGCGATCACGTCGCGGCGGCGGTCGAGATGGCCTTTGACCGCGTTCGCCACGCCGACGCCGCCGACCAGCAGCGCCGTGAGCCCCACCAGGGTGAGATACTGGGTGAAGCGCTCGACGTTCTGCTCGAGCGAGGGCGAGGCATTGGCGCGGCTGCGGACCTCCCAGCCGGCTTCCGGCAACTGCGCTTGCGCGGCGGCGGTCACCGCGCGCACCGCCGCGTCGGTCGCGTCATTGTCGGGGAGCCGCAGGCGGTAGTGCCAGCGCACCACGCTGCCCGGCTGCAGGAGCCCGGTCGCCCGCAAGGCCGCTTCGCCGATGAGCAGGCGCGGGCCGAAGCCGATGCCGCCCGCGAGTTTATCCGGCTCGGAGGCGAGCGTTGCGCGAATCTCGATGGTGGCGCCGCCGAGCGCGATGCGCGCGCCCGGCGCGAGATCGAGCCGCGCCAGCAGCGCCGGATCGGCGGCGGCGCCGAAGGCGCCGTCGCGTTGCGCCAAGAGAGCCGCGAGCGGCTGTGGCGGGTCGAGCGCGACCGTCCCGTAGAGCGGATAGGCGGCATCGACCGCTTTGACCTCGACCAGCGCCGTGCGTCCGTCCGGGGTGCGCGCCATGGCGCGCATGGTGGCGGCGACCGACATCCGGCCGCGGGCATCGATGAACGCCCGCTCCACCGCGCTGGCCTCGCGCAGGCTGAGCGAGAACGCCACGTCGCCGCCGAGAATGACCCGCCCTTCGCGCGCCAGCCCGTCGGCAAGGCCGGACGCGACCGCGCCGACGCCGGCGATCGCCATCACGCCGAGCGCGATGCAGGCGATGAACACGTAGAAGCCGCGCAAGCCGCCGCGAATCTCGCGCCAGGCGAAGCGCAGCGCGAGCGAGGCGCTGATGGCGCGGCGGGGGACGGATGCCGACGACAGGGCGACGCTCATGCCGGCCCCGCCGCGTGCTTGGCGTCGCCGTCGATCCGCCCCGAGCGCAGCCGCACCACCCGGTCGCAACGCCGCGCCAGCGCCGGATCGTGGGTGACGAGAACGAGCGTGGTGCCGCGCGTGGTGTGGCCGGCGAACAGCAGATCGATGATCTCGGAACCGGTGGTCTCGTCGAGATTGCCGGTCGGCTCGTCGGCGATCAGGATCGCCGGGTTGGGCGCCAGCGCGCGCGCGAGCGCCACGCGCTGCTGCTCGCCGCCCGACAGCTCGGCCGGATAGTGGTCGCGCCGTTCGCTCAAGCCCACGGCCGCAAGCTCGCGCGCGGCGCGCTCATGGGCATCCTCGACGCCGGCGAATTCGAGCGGCACGGCGACGTTTTCCAGCGCCGTCATGGTGGGGATGAGATGGAACGACTGGAACACGATGCCGATATTGCGGCCGCGGAAGCGCGCCAACGCATCCTCGCTGAGCGTGGCGAGCGCCTCGCCGGCGGCCACGACCGTGCCGGTGTCCGCCCGCTCAAGCCCGGCCATCACCATCAGCAGCGTCGATTTGCCGGAGCCCGATGGCCCAATGAGGCCGATCGCCTCACCGCTTGCTATATGCAGGTCGATGTCTTTGAGGATATGAACGCGAGCCGCGCCCCGCCCGAGCGAGAGGTTGACGCCGGTGAGCGCGATCGCCGGCGCCGGACGTGACCCCGAGGTGTCGTGCATGCCATCGTTCCGTCGGTCGTTGTTGCCTGGATTGCAGGCGGCGGGGCCCGCTTCGCCCCGCTCATATGGGACTTTCGCAGCGCCGGTCCAGATCGTCGCGCGCGCCCTTGCGGCCGCCATCGTCGCAGCCGCGGTGATCGGGTTGCCGGCAGCGGCGGCCGAACGCCCGGTGCGGATCGTGGCTCTGGGCGATTCGCTCACCGCCGGCTTGGGCCTTCCGGCCAACGCGGCTTTCCCGGCCAGGCTCGAAACGGCGCTCAAGGCCAAGGGCCTTGCGGTGGAGATTGCCAATGCGGGGGTCTCGGGCGACACCGCCTCCGGCGGGCTTGCCCGCCTCGACTGGTCGGTGCCGCCGGGTACCGAGGCGGTCATCGTCGAGCTCGGCGCCAACGACATGCTGCGCGGCGTCGATCCGAAGCTGACGCGCAAGGCGATCGAGGAGATCGTGCGGCGCCTGACCGAGCGGCGCATCGCGGTGCTGCTCGCCGGCATGCGGGCGGCGCCGAATCTCGGTGACGACTACGGGCGCGACTTCGAGGCGATCTATTCCGATCTCGCCGCTAAATACGACGCGCTGCTTTATCCCTTCTTCCTCGACGGCATCGCCGCCGAGGCCAAATTCAATCAGCGCGACGGGCTGCATCCGACCGCCGCCGGCATCGACGCCATCGTCGCACGCATCCTGCCCAAGGCCGAGGAACTGGTGGCGCGCGTGCGCGACCGGCGCGCCATGTAAGCGTCAGGACCGGCGTGCAAATCGCCGCGCGTTGTTCTATATGCCCCGCAAGCACGCAAGCGCCTTCCCCATGCCCCGCCTGTTCACCGGTCTCGAAATCCCCGCCAACGTCGGCCAATCGCTCGCCACGCTGCGCGGCGGCTTGCCGGGCGCGCGCTGGATCGACCCCGAGAACTATCACGTGACCTTGCGCTTCATCGGCGACGTCGACGATTCGATCGCTCACGAGGTCGCCTCGATGCTGAGCCGGGTGCGGCGCGAGGCGTTCGAGCTGCGCGTGGACGATCTCAAATCGTTCGGCGGGCGCAATCCGCGCGCGATCGTCGCCACGCTCGGACCGGCGCAGGCGCCGATGGAGCTGCAGGCCGAGCACGAGCGCCTGTTGCAGCGGGTCGGGCTCGAGCCGGAAGGCCGCAAATTCACGCCGCATGTGACGCTCGCACGGTTGCGCGTATCCTCGAGCCGGCAGGTCGCCGATTATCTCGCGGTGCGCGCGCCGTTCCGCTCGCCGCCGTTCAAGGTGTCGCGATTCGTGCTGTTCTCGTCCCGCTCGTCGGTCGGCGGCGGACCGTATGTGGTCGAGGCCGCCTATCCGCTGGCGGCGTGAGCAGAGGACAGACGACGGAGGACAGCGGACGGATGAAGTTTCTTTTCCGTCCTCTGTCCTCCGTCGTCTATCGTCCACTCTCCCCCTCACACCGGCCGCAACAGGCGACTCTGCACGTCCAGCATGGCGGTGGCGAAGCCGTGGTTGTCGGCCAGCATTTCGCGCATCAGCGAGAGCGGCGTCGGGCGCGGCGTCGCCACCTCGCCCACGACGCTGGCGAAATCGAAGCTGAGCTCGGCGTCGAACTTGCGGGCGAGCTGTTGCATGCGTTTGTTGTCGGCGAGGCACGCCATGTGCAGGAACTTGATGCCCCGGTTGCGCGCGGCCAGCAGCGTGCGCTCCAGCAGCGCCGAGCCGACGCCGTGGCTCTGCCACGGCTGCTCGATCGAGAACGCGGCCTCCGCCTCGCGCGCGAGCGGCTGCCCGACGCGGCGCAGCTCGGCGGCGCCGCGCAACGTTCCGTCGATGAAGAAGCCGTGAATGACCGCGTCGATGCCGAGCGCGAGATCGGCGTAGTCGTGCACGAATTCATCCGACACCGCGCCGGCGAACCGGTTGCGCCGGCTCGCCGCGTCGAGACGCAGCAGGTGGTCGCGATAGAGCTCGGCTTCGCCGATCCACAATTTGCGGATCATGCTGCCGTCGGGCAGTAGGTCGAGCATCGAAGGCCTCCTGACTTGTAACTGGGTCTAGGGTCGCCGCCGCCCCGTCGGACCGAGATGCCGGCGGCGAATCAGCTCGATTATATTGCAACGCAATAACTCATTCACAATGGCGATGGCGTGACAGTCTTGCGTTTAAGCTAATGATATTAATTGATAAAACGGCATAACAGCCATGCGATCACGGTTCCGTGGCAAGCTAAGGTTGCGTGCTTACTGCATTGCAGCATGGAAAAGGCGGTCGGCCTGACGGCCAGCCGCTTCCCCAAAACCTCGGCGCAACGTTCAGCAGACCGGGCGGGCGGGTGCGGTCGAACAGCGCCTTCTCGGTCGCGGTGAACGGCCGGACCGGCGCCCGCCAGCGGGTGCCGCGCATGCTCGGCGGGTAAGCGGACAGCGGCGAAGCCGGCCCGCGCTCCATGGCGCGCACTGCTGCCGGCGGTCTGCGCCGGCGCGGGAGACGCGGAGACCGCGCTGAGGGCAGCGTACTTTGCCGATCCCGCGAATGTTCGACTTGCGAGCGGTGGGGCCGGGCAGCTATTGCATCGCCGGCCGCAAGTCGGGTTCACCCGGCTTGCGGGACTTCAATCGTGCGAAACTCGGGCATGCCCGAGCTTCGGTCCAACGCCCCTATCCGCGCATGTCAGCTTCCATCTCGACGCAGTATGCGGTCCTAGTCGCCGCCGGAAAGGTCGAGCGCGACGACGCCCAGGAGGCGATCGTCGACAAGCTCGCCCAGCTCGAGCGGCGGCTCGCCGAGCATCGCCTCGCGCGCAAATCGTCGTCGCTCGGCTGGGTGTTCGGCGCCCGCAAGCGCGCCGCGCGCGCCGACGAGCCCGGTTCAGGGCGAGTGTCATCAGCGCGTTCACGCGCGTCTTCCGACGCGCTATGCGCGCGCTTTTTAGAGTCGCCGCGCTGGCCGCTCGCTTCGCTCGCCAGCGCGGCGCGCGCCGACGAGCCCGGTTCAGGGCGAGTGTCCGGCGCGCGCTTTTTAGAGTCGCCGCGCTGGCCGCTCGCTTCGCTCGCCAGCGCGGCCGAGCCGATCAAGGGCCTCTACATCTTCGGCGACGTCGGCCGCGGCAAGACCATGCTGATGGACCTGTTCTTCGCGGCGTCGCCGGTCGTGCGCAAGCGCCGCGCCCATTTTCACGAGTTCATGGCCGACGTGCACGAGCGCATCTACGCGTTTCGGCAACAGCTCAAATCCGGCGAGATCAGCGAGGAGGATCCGATCCTGCTCGTGGCCGCCGCGATCGCCGAGGAGACATGGCTGCTCTGCTTCGATGAATTCCACGTCACCGACATCGCCGACGCCATGATTCTGGGCCGCCTGTTCAAGCGCCTGTTCGAGCTCGGCATCGTGGTGGTCGCCACCTCGAACGTGGCGCCCGACGAGCTCTACAAGGACGGGCTCAACCGCGCGCTGTTCCTGCCGTTCATCGCGCTGATCGAGCAAAACATGGACGTGGTCCGGCTCGCCGCGCGCACCGACTTTCGGCTGGAGAAGCTCGCCGGCGCGCCGGTGTGGTATGTGCCGGCGGATCACGCCGCCGACGCGGCGCTCGACGAGGCCTGGCAGCGTCTCACCCGCGGTCATGTGGAAGCGGAGCGCGACCTCATCGTGAAGGGGCGCACGCTGCGCGTCCCGCACGCTACCATGGGGGCGGCGCGGTTCTCGTTTCACGATCTCTGCGAGCAGCCGCTGGCCGCCGGCGACTATCTCAAGATCGCGCACGAGTTCCACACCATCGTGCTCGACCGCATTCCGGTGATGGACTACGACCGCCGCAACGAGGCCAAGCGCTTCATCATCCTGATCGACACGTTCTACGACAACGCGGTCAAGCTGGTCGCTTCGGCCGCGACCGATCCCGACGCGCTCTACCGGTCGAGCGACGGCTTCGAGGCGCAAAGCTTCGAGGCGCAGGAGTTCAAGCGCACCGCCTCGCGCCTGATCGAGATGCGCTCGGAAACCTATCTGGCGCTGCCGCACGGCCGGCGCGATTCGACCGCGAGCGCGGTGGTCGAGGGGATCGTCGAGACCTGAGGACGGCCGGCGGAGGACGGAGGACAGTCCTCCCACGAGCCGGGCGCGAAACTGCGGCATAATATCAAACGTCGTTCTCGATTCGAGAGGAATGGCCATGAGCGATCACCCGCAACGCGAGACTCTTCCGCCGGGCAAGCCGGCCCGCCGCCCGCCGCAGCGGCGTTGCGCCATCTGCGGCGAGGAGAGCCGCGAGCCCGTCGTGTTCGGCATGGTCAGGCCGGCGGTGGCGCGCGCCATGAGCGCCGATCATCCCAATCTCGGTCACGACGACGCGATCTGCCGCCGCCACCTGATCGACTATCGCACGCGTTACGTCGAAGACCTGCTGTCGCGGGAGAAAGGCGAGCTGTCGGAGCTCGAGCGCCAGGTGGTCGAAAGCCTCGCGCGCGAGCAGACGGTCAGCCGCAATGTGGAAGCGAGCTGGGCGGACAAGCGGACCGTCGGCGAGCGGACCGCCGACGTGGTCGCCGATTTCGGCGGCAGCTGGAAATTCATCATCAGCTTCGGGGTCGTGCTCGTGCTCTGGATCGCGTTCAATATCTGGATGTGGGAGAAGGCGGTGTTCGATCCGTTCCCCTTCATCCTGCTCAATCTCGTGCTCTCGTGCCTTGCCGCCCTGCAGGCGCCGGTCATCATGATGAGCCAGAAGCGGCAGGAGGCGAAGGACCGGCTGCGATCGGAGAACGACTATCGGGTCGACCTCAAGGCCGAGTTGGAGATCCGCCACCTCAACGAAAAGATCGACCACCTCATCAACCGGCAATGGGAGCGGCTCGCCGAGATCCAACAGATCCAGCTCGAAATCATGCAGGATTTGATGGCCGTCCGGCGCTGAAGCGCTTCGAGCTCGAGGCACGGCGGCGGTGACTTGAACGGGAGGCCCGAAAGGGTTTATGACGCGGTGCAGCGGGTTTTCCTCCTGCCGCCTTTATCCAAGGACCTTCCCCCACATGGCGCGTTCCAAGATTGCATTGATCGGCGCCGGCCAGATCGGCGGCACGCTCGCCCATCTCATCGGCCTCAAGGAGCTCGGCGACGTCGTGCTGTTCGACATCGCCGAAGGCATCCCGCAAGGCAAGGCGCTGGATCTCGTCCAGTCCTCGCCGGTCGATGGCTTCGATGCCCATATCACGGGCACCAATTCGTACGACGCCATCGACGGCGCCAATGTCTGCATCGTTACCGCCGGCGTGCCGCGCAAGCCGGGCATGAGCCGTGATGACCTCTTGGGCATCAACCTCAAGGTGATGGAGCAGGTCGGCTCCGGCATCAAGAAATACGCGCCGGGCGCCTTCGTCATCTGCATCACCAATCCGCTCGACGCCATGGTCTGGGCGCTGCAGAAGGCCTGCGCCCTGCCCAAGCACATGGTGGTCGGCATGGCGGGCGTGCTCGATTCTTCGCGCTTCCGCTACTTCCTTGCCGACGAGTTCAACGTCTCGGTCGAGGACGTCACCGCCTTCGTGCTCGGCGGCCACGGCGACACCATGGTTCCGCTGATCCGCTACTCGACCGTCGCCGGCATTCCGCTCCCCGACCTGGTCAAGATGAAATGGACAACGCAGGCGCGGCTCGACGCCATCGTCCAGCGCACCCGCGACGGCGGCGCCGAGATCGTCAACCTGCTCAAGACCGGCTCGGCGTTCTACGCGCCGGCCGCCTCCGCGGTCGCCATGGCGGAGAGCTACCTCAGGGACAAGAAGCGCGTGGTCCCGTGCGCCGCCTGGCTCAACGGCGAATACGGGGTGAAGGACCTTTACGTCGGGGTGCCGGCGGTGATCGGCTCGAAGGGCGTCGAGCGCATCGTCGAGATCCAGCTCAA
>WNGB01003892.1_pt1 | contig 27021 bp, 43 predicted proteins | sample 5400681 | NCBI WGS metagenome assembly WNGB01 (sample SAMN13153367, study PRJNA577476) | soil metagenome | isolation source: 115 cm soil or saprolite under grassland replicate 2 | place: USA:California | collected 2016-06-15
CGCCGGGCTTATTCACAGTATCTTCGACTGACGATGACTCGACCGGAACGCCGCCGACACAAGAAAGCGCTGGCACGAACCCGTCGAAAGAGGCGCAAACGGAGGCGCTGATGGCTCGAATTCCTGATCAAGTGCGCCGATACGTCCAGAAGCACGGACGGTTCCCACCTAAGCGGCACCGGAAGAAGCAGCGACGCATACGCTCCCTCAAGGACGTGGATCGCGTCTTGCACAAAGTGAACCCTTTCAAGGCTGATGTTCATCCAATTCCCGCCGGATCGCTCCTCATAACCGGCGCTCGCAAGAAGAGGCGGAGACGCCGATGACGAAACGCGTGCGACATAAAGGCTATGTGTTCACGAACCGGCGTGGCAAGCGCGTTCACGTTAAGGCTCATTATGAGAAGCACGGTCCAACGGGTCGTGAAATCGCAACTCCCGCCCGCCGGTTCCGCATTTTTGGGAACCTACTCCCTTTCAGGGGGCGTGAACCGTCGGTTAATGCGAACGAAGCACAAGGGCTACACGTACACGAACAAGAAAGGCAAGCGTGTCCACGTGGCAGCCCACTTTGAAACCTCCCACGGCCACCGGAAGCGGAAGCGCTAAGCCCCGCGGGTCCAGGTGATCCGCATGGCCCGCCGCCGGAAGCGAAGGCTGTCCAAGAAGGCGGAAGCCTTCATCTCCCGCCACATCCGGACCCACCGGCGAAAGTACCGCATGCCAATGACCCAAGCGGTCGCGGCCGCATACGCCGAGGCGCGGCATAAAGGTTACAAGATTCCGCGGAGGAGGCGCCAATGACCCGGAAGAAGAAACGGACTCGCAGACCTCGTAGGCATCGAGTTTACTTCCGCAGCGGCTTCAGCGTGGACGTGGATGCGCCCAGTCCGGCCGTGGCCCGTTCACGAATCCAGTCATCTCAGCGATTCATTGGAGCAAATATCTTCCGGATCAGCCCCCTGCGACGGCAGAAGCGGCGGAGGCGCCGATGACGAAGAAACGGCGCCGGATGCGCTCCTTCAAGGACGTGGATCGCATTCTACATAGGAGGAGATGAGGAGTCCTTGGCTCGTCGCAGAAAATCCAAGAAGCATCTGTTCAAGATTACGTTCGACTTCTACAACAGGTCAACGAGACGATTCGTTCGTCGCGACTCTAAGGTCAAAGCGAACAATCGCAAATCCGCTCGCGAGAAGGTTCATGCGAAACTGATGCGAACTCATCCCGGACTGTTCGCCATCCGCTCGGCCACGCCCGTTCGAAAGACCTTCGGCAAACGGCGGAGGCACTGATGGTCGATTTCCAGTACGGCAAGAAGGTATACAAGTCACTCCCCACTCTCGAACGCGCGATCAAGCGGCGCAAGGCGGCCCGGAAGAGGCAACGTAAGAAGAAGGTCAGGCGGACCGTCAAGAGAGCGAAGAAGTTCCTGAGCCAATACAGGGGTGGCTTCAAGTTCTGAGGTGCGCCGATGAGCAATCCCATCGTTGCCGCATGGGCCGCCTTCGATCGAATCACAAGGAAGAAGCGGCGCCACAAGGCCCGGCGGACGCTCCACCGATACGTCCGGCGGGAGCGCAAGAAGAAGCCCTTCGACTTGTACGGAAGGCACTACTGATGACCAAGAAACTACGCCGACGCCGAACCAAATTGAAGTACGTACGCACGTACCGGGCCGGATGTTGGAAGTGTATGATGAGCGTGCCTCACACCCAGCACGAGTATTAGGTCCTAGGCAGTCCACTTTCGCCACGAGCCATTTAGCGTCCGTGATCGAAGGCACGGTCGTGCGTCCCCTCAAGCGCATCGTGGATGAGCGCGGTTATCTCATGGAAATACTGCGCGTGGATTGGCCTGAATGGATGGAGCCGGAGATGTCGTATGTCTCGACGACTTACCCCGGCGTAATTCGGGCTTGGCACCGGCATCCACTGACGAGGCAACGTGATACCTTCGTGGTGCCAATCGGCATGATCAAAGCTGTGGTGTTCAACCCAGAAACCGGGGAAATCAACGAGCACATTCTGGGCGAAGACAATCCAGTAATGCTCTCGTTTAATGGGGTCATGTGGCACGGATTCAAGTGTATCGGCACCAAACCGTGCCTTCTCATCAACTTCCCAGACGTGATTTACGACTACAAGAATCCTGACGAGGAGCGGCTGCCCTTCAACTCTTCAACAATCCCGTACGACTGGGACATCGTGATGAAATGACTGAACGTCAAGTGCGGTGGCTCACGTTCCTCCTCATGGCAGGGATCCTCGCTTTGTTCTTGTGGAGCTCCTGGGGCACCCTGACGACCGATCCATGTGCAACCTTCCACGGTTGCGGGGCGGAGATATGCTGTCCATGATCAAGATGAACGGCGGGGGTAAACGGTGGAATGGGGCGGCGGGAGATCCGCCGACGACCAATCCTGTCGGGTCCGGTGCAACACCACCGTCCCGCCTATGTTCGGAGGCGTGAATGGTCGTCTTGGTCTCGGGCGGCGCCGGCTACCTCGGATCGCGACTCATCCGCGACCTCCCCAGAATGAGCGCGTTCCGGGGGGAGACGATCCGGATCCTCGACAACATGTTTCGCGAGCGATACGTCAGTCTGTGGAATCTGCCCAAGGGCGTCCGGTATGAGTTCCTCGAGGGAGACGTCAGGGATGAAGCCGATGTCCGGCGAGCGCTCCAGGACGTCGATATGGTCTTCAGCCTCTCCGACATCACGAACGCACCGATCTCGTTCGACCGGAAGAAGCTAACGTGGGAAGTGAACCACGACGGGGCTCTGAATCTCTTCATAAAAGCGCTCCGCAGCGGCGTCCAGAAGTTCGTGTACACCTCGACGTGCAGCGTGTACGGACCGACCCAGGGAGTCGTCACGGAGGACTCGCCTTGTGCGCCGATCTCGCCCTACGCCGAGTCGAAGCTGGCCGCCGAGAAGGATATGCGCCAGCAGGCTTGGGCGGTCGGCTTCAATTGGACTGCCCTGCGCCTCGGAACCGTACACGGCTGGACAATCGGCATGCGCTTCGACACGGTGGCCAACCGGTTCGCGTATCTGGCCGCGCAAGGCCGGCCGTTGTCCGTGTACAGCAGCGCTTGGAATGAGAAGCGGCCGTACGTTCACGTCTCCGACGTCATGTCAGCTTACCGGATCGCCGCGACTCTGCTAGGCGGCACGTTTAACGTCGTCGGAGAGAACGCGGACATCAAGGCGATCGTCGCCGCGATCCGGACCGTCATCCCAGAGACGCAGGTGGTCACGACGGAGACGCCATCCCTGAACCAACTCTCGTATGAAGTCGATGGATCCAAGTTCGAAGCGCTCGGCTTCAAAGCCAAAACAACGTTGCAGGCAGGCATCCAAGAAGTGATCGCCCGGTTCCTCGGCATCGTGGAGTCGTGGTGACGATGGATTGGCTTGGAGCCATCGTCCTCGGACTCCTCATATTCGGCGGTTGGCTTCTTTGGCACCTGGAATTCTTCTCTGAGGAGGATCTTAAATAGATGCCGACTCTGCTCGTCATCGGCGGCAGTGGCCTCCTCGGATCCCGACTCGTCGAGGCCGCACGCAAGGACTACCGCGTGATTGGGACACATCAATCAAGCCCGCCGCCCATTGAGGGAGTCGAATGGCTCGTCCTTCATAAAGAGAACTTCTACGCTGCCGGGCTGGCGGTCGAGCGGATTTCCATGACGTCGATGCTTGCGAGGCGGACCGGGAGCGAGCGTGGCGCGTGAACGCGGACGCGACACGATCGCTGGCCGAGGCGGCGCACGAGCAAGGATCGCGGTACGTCTTCATCTCTACGGACTTCGTGTTCAGCGGCGCCAAGGGCTCGTACGCCGAGACCGACGTCCCTCATCCCGTGAACCGTTACGGAGCGTCGAAGCTCGCCGGCGAGTGGGCCGTCCTCCACGCCGACGAACGCAATCAAGTCATCCGGCCCAGCGTCGTGTTCGGATGGAACCCGAGTCGTTTGAACTTCGCGACGTGGGTCTTGACGTCCCTGCGCGACGGAAAGTCCATCCAAATAGTCCGGGATTGGTGGGGATCCCCCACATGGGCCGACGCCCTCGCGCAGGGGATTCTGGCCCTCGCGCGGCTGCCGGACGGGGGCATCTTCCATCTGGCCGGACCCGACCGCATGAGCCGGTACGACTTCGCATTGCAACTCGCGGACGCCTTCGAGCTTGACCCCGAAGACACGCTGATCCGGCCCGTGAGCGCGGCGCAGTTCATCGGCAAAGCCAGAGCTAAGGCGCCCAGATCAAAGGCGCGACGGCCGCGGGACTCGTCACTCGCGATCGACAAGGCGGCCGAGCACGGAGTCATCCTCATTGACTACGCGGAGAGTCTTTATCGCATGCACAAGCAACAGGATCTCAAGGACTTCAAGGTTCCGACGAGATACAAGTCGTGACCCGGCCCGTATGTCGTGCCGAGTCCTAAAGTGGGGGCGGATATCCGGTCGATATCACTCACTTTCATGGCGAGTCACGATCGTGACGGATGACGGCGACACGGCAAAACGAAGAAGGAATACTCTTGATCGGCTTCGTGGGCGTCGTGGCAATGATGCTAGTAGAGCTCTGGAGCTTCTTCTTCATCTGGGCGGACCGCTACGACGGCACCTCGCGCTCCATGCCGTTCGGATTCGCGGCCGCGGCTACCGTCATCTTGACCACGATCGCTAGCATAGCGGTGGTGGCGGTCAAGGCAGATGTTGCCTACTATGAACGGAAGGCGGCGGAGGAGGCCCAAGAGGCAAAGAAATGAACTCGGGTCCGAGTCCATGACGCAGGACGAGGGTCCGACCGGCATCTACAAGCAGATCGAGGAGAAAAGGAGCATGCGCTCCGCCGCTCCGCGGTACAAGCAGGTCGTGATCGAGGTCCTCGCGAAGCGCGACGGCTGGACGTGCCGGTATTGCGGCGTCAAGCTGACGAAGCAGACCGCGACGATCGATCACTACCTACCTCGATCCAAAGGCGGCCGGACGGTCCTGGCGAATCTCGCACTCGCCTGCCTGAGGTGCAACGTCTCCAAAGGAGGCTCGGTCCCCCTTGACATCTCATACACTCAGGATCCATCCGGCCGCGCCTGGGTCGAGGCGATGGAGCGCGAGGAGGACAAGCTCTTGGAGGACTTCGCCCGTACCTCTGCGAAGGAGTTCGGTCTGATGGTCTCCGAGTGGGCGTCCGAGAGGGGCAAGGTCGGAGCGGCCGCGCGGACTCAGTTCGAGGAGGTGGCGACGAACCTGGACCGGCGAGGCGTGCGGACGGCAAAGTTCCGGCGCAGGCGGGTCCTCATCACACTGAGTCCGGAGGCGCTCGCCATGGTGGATGCCCGGCGCAAGATCTTCAACTTCGGCGCAGGCGCGAGCCGCGCCGCGATGATCGAGTACCTCATCTACAAGGAGTGCGCCCGCGGGAAGGTGGCAAAGGAGTTCCGCCGCCTGTGGAAGGAGCAGCATGAAGAACGGACGGAGGAGGAATCGGCTTGATGTCAGAAAAGCAGCTTGTATGGATCGGCGGACTTGTCGGTGTGACCTTCGAGGCATTGGTCCTCGTAGCTTTCCTCGCCACGGGTGGCAAGCTTGAACCCGGATGGGGTGCCGTGGTCGTCACCATGCTCCCGTTCGCGTTCATAGCTGGAGCCTTCCTGTTCCTATCGATGGTGGGCGAGCCTGGGTATTCTTCATGACCGGAATCAAAGTGAGACTCCCCGAGATCGCCGTCGTCGAGCTCAACGGCGACGGCGGGTTCCGGCTGATCGACTGGGCATGTGGCTGCGTCACGGAGCAGCAGACCGCCCCCGGAGGACTCCGGATCTGGACTCACACCAAACGCTGCTCCGCGCACACGTCCTCCGAGAGCATCCCGTTCAAGCTCGCCCCGACCGCCCGCGACGACGTGAGGAGGGACTTCAAGCCATGAGGGCACGGACTAAGGCCGTTGTTTGGTTCGCCTCGTGGGAATCAGTCGGAGCAATGTTGATCGTGCTCCTTTCGCTCCCATGGTGGGTCCTGTTCGTGCTCCCTCTATTCGCGTTGATGGGGATGGGGGGAGCAATCGAGGGGAGCGAGGGAAGCGCCTTCGAGGACGACCCCGAGGAGGCCGGACCATGAGGATGAAGACTTTTCAGTTGATTCTGGCCCAGGACGCTTACCGATGCCTCCGTGACGACGAACCGGAAGGATGCCGCGTCCCGGTCGCCGCCGGCGGACCGTGGATCTTCGAGGACGAACCGCGCGTCGTGATCCGGCAAGGTGACATCGAAGGACATCGCGGTAATCCGACCGGTGAAGGCGTGGCTGAGCGCTACTACCACGAGAAGTGTTATCCATGAGGTGGAGCCTCCTGAGGACGATGGGTCCTCTCATCGGCCCTGACATCGATCCAGAGTACAGTTGCGAGGCGAGGTGCCGCCGCGGCGTCAAGTGCCAACGGAAGGGAACACACAGCATCCGCCATGCCCACCGGATGAACGTCGCGACCGGAGAGCTCTTTCACAGGTGGTGGGGAAGTTGGTACTGATCCGCCGCGTGTTCAACTTCATTGACGTCCTGCTCGGTACCCCGTTTTGGTTTTGGTACAAATATCGCTACTTCCGGCGTCTCGGCTACTCCCGACGGCAAGCCGTTGACAAGGCACTTTGGCACATGGAGTTGGTTCTCTGACCGAAGGGGGAGCCGTCTTCTTGGCGGGATTGATGGGAACTCTTACTGCGCTGTTCGACTACTGGGCTTGGTCGTCCCTCATTTCCGCTTCAACACTCGGAGCCGTCGTGGCGTTCGGCATCCTTGCAATCTGCTCGATCGGACTCACGTTCCTCGTCGCCGCCGCGTGCATAATCTTGCTCATAGAGCCGTGACCTATGGTCGATTGGAAGAAGATCGAGATGTGGGGCGAGTACGCCCTCCGCAAGCTCGGCTACGAGGACGTACACCACGCGCGCCCGAGCAAGCAGAAGCGCGGAGGCCGGTGGTACACCGCCTCGAACGACGTCTGGGGGTGCATCGACCTCATGGGGACGTCCGACGCGCTGCCGGAGCGGCGCGTGCAGGTCTGCCAGACGTCCGGCGTGAGCAAGCACCGCCGGGCGATCGAGATGGTCCACTGGAACCGGGGCGGGATCCGGACCGAGGCGCTGCTCATCGAGATATGGGAATACCGAAAGCTCGGATTCCGGGTTCATCGTTACCACGGTCTATACGTTGGCGATCGACACTGGACCGTCCTGCCTGAGCTCATACCGATCGAGTGAGAGCCGCGGCGAGAGACGACGCATCACCCACGCGGCGCGGGGCGGGCCGCCGCCTCCCGCTCGTCACAGATAGCGGAAAATGACACTCGACACAAGCTCGAATCATCTCCTCCGTCCCCGGAGCTTCGATTCACGAAGTCGCTGGAACGGCTTCGGGTTCCTCATTCACGACTTCACCCGGGCGGAGCACCGGTTTCCGTCTGTTGCACTTTGGACAACGGGCGGGGTACGGCACCTTGGGAATCCAAGATGCACGACAAAAGCGGCATTGGATGGAGTCGAGAGTGATTCCCTCAAGGTCGTTCAGGAATGTGGCGATCCTCTCGCCCTGCGTCGGTAACTCCGCGGCCTCGATGGTCAGGGCCTCCGGGTCGTAGCGCAGGGCCTTGAAGAACTTGTCCCACGGGAAGTCCTTCGCGATGTCGAACATACCGGCCTCGCCGGTACGGTACTTGATCTTCTTGGGTTTCGGCACGTGGCGGAGGGGCATCCTCTTGCGGGGCAGGCTGATGAAGACGCTCCCCGGGCTCGTGCAGAAGATGTGGCTCTGCGAGAAGTCCTGGATGACGGTCGGGACGCCTTCGACTCGTTGCTCAATGTAGATGAACGACCCGCTGAGCTTCGGTACGATCCTCGCGAAGCGCTCGAGGTTCTTCGCCTTCGCCGTGGGCGCGTCGGCCTTGAGCCACCCCGACAGCGCCGGTTCGTCGAAGACCCAGAGCCAGCGCCGCTCCGCGACGAGTGCCTCCGAGATGCCTCGCATCAGCCCGGGGACGGTCGAGATGGGCCGGACACCGGGAGGAGGTGCGTCCTCGAGCGGGACGTTGCTCAAGACCTCCGTCCCGGGCCACTTGTCAAGCCAGAACTCGGCCACGTCGCACGCCACCCCCGTCTTGCCCATCCGGGGCCTTCCCGTGACCGTCAGGAACCCGCCAGACACCTTGTCCTCGGTGAAGGGTCGCAGGAATATCTCCGGGTTCAGATCGTTCCAGAGGAGCGACTCCGTGTACCCCGTCGGCCGAACGGTGGATCCGACGAGGGAGAGGTAGTCCAACGAGCCTCGGAACTTCGCCATCGAGACCCGGAGCTCGTCCTCGAGGCTGCCGGCAGGCGCGTCATTTACCTCCGACGGCTTGAGTTTGCGCGCCTCCCAGGTCCGCGTGTCCTTGAGCAGCGCGGTCATCATGTCTTCGTCCGGGGCGCAATAGAACGTGATGAAGGTGCGCACTTCGTCCCACGTGGCCTCCGGGAAGTTGCGAAGCCACTCGTCCGCGGACTCGTAATTCTTCCGGGACTCGAGGATCCGGAACTTCTCAAGATCTTCGGAAGGAGGCATTTGCCGTCGCCTCCTCGGCTTCGTTCTCGAGCTCCCACATAAGCTCGAGCTTCTTGAACTCCTCCCGCCGGAAGAGGGTGAACCAAGCCAGCGTGAGATAGGTCGCGAGGAACACGATGTCGCAGGCCAGGACGTTGACGGTTCCGGTGCGGCCGAGCCAGATGAACTCCACCCCGAAGCCCATCAACAGGCCGATCGCCATCACGAAGACGCCACGCTTCAGGACGATCCAATACGAGCCTCTCATGGGATCAGCGTGTCCAGGGCGAAGAAGAGGAGGATCGCAAGGATGATCGTGATAAGGACCAAGATGAGCCAGCCGCCCCTCATGAAACCACCCCGTGCCGCTCGTTTGCGTATTTGAGGTACGCCGCGACCGCACCCGCGGTCACGAGCACCACTACGCCGACCGCCGGGAACACGATCACCGTCACGAGGCCGGCGAGGGCGAGCGTGAGCAGGAGGACCACGCCGAACGTCGCCAGAAGGCTGCTTGGGCCGGCGTTCAATGGACAACTGAGCATCTCCTGTTTCGAACCGACGTGGAAGTGGATGTTCAGGTGGAACCACCATCGCAATCGATCGAGCTTCAAGACGAGACCCCCTTCAGCGCCTTCTCTACGACGGACCGCTCGATGCCGTCGTTCTCGGCTTTGACCGATACGGAGAGCTTGACGAACTCCCGTAACTTGGGGGTATCAGGATTGCCGCCGCGTATCGAGCGGGCAAGGAGGTCCTTGTACCATCCGAGGACCTTGGCGCGACCCAAATCCTCCACGTCCGCCTCTACGTCCGCTTCATCCTCTTCCATCACCGGAGTGGGCTCCGATTCAGGTGCCGGTTCGCGCTCGTCCGTGGGGATCTCGAGAAGGAGGAATTCAGAAATCGCCTGCCTGACGAGCCGGGACGCAGGAATGCTGCGTCGAGCGGCCTCCTCGCGGATCGCGACGGCGAGGGTCCGCGGCATGCGGACCCGATACATTTGCCAGGGATCGTCGTTGGTGGCAGCCACGCTACCTCATCCACGCGCCACAAAAGTAACACCGCGGCGGCGGGGGGGAGGGAAGGGGTGGGTCTGCCCTGTTGAGGAGATTCGCTGGCCGGCCTCTGGGCCGCGAGGCCAGCGAACCGGAGCCTACATTTGTGTAGGCAACCCACCGTACTCGGGAGTACGTGGTTGCCAGACAAAATGTCCGGTGGCCTCGGAAGGCCATCTCTCAACCTGCAACCCAGGTGGGGAACCGGGGACCATGATACACTTTCTCCGAGAGTGAACATTGGTCGTGAATGGACCAAGCAATCCCACTGAGCGCGCTTTATTCCGGGAACTCGAGATGGGTGGGTGGTGTGTGCTGCGTAAGGGCTGGCCGGACTTCTTATGTTCCAAAGATGGTGAGGTGATGGCAGTTGAGGTCAAGCGCAATCCGCCTCGTAAAGGCAGAATCGGTGTAGGTGAGACTCAAGCAGTTATTCTCGATTTGCTGACTCGATGCGGAATTCCGTGCTATCGATGGGATCCGCACAGTGGGCTTGTTCCATGGCGCGCCGCGCCACCCCCGCCGCCGGGACGGCAACTTCACCTTTAAGTTGAGTCGCACGGCAGAGTTCCCTTTCGGTAGGCGCTCGTCAGGAGCGCGGCGCGGATCCTCCCGAGAGCTGGCGTTCTGGCACGCTGGCAGCCTACCTTGGAGTTCCGTGTCGTACAGGTCCGGGCTGCCGCCTCCCCCTCCACGGAGCCCGTGCACCCGGCCTGTTTCCCTTTCGCGGCGCGTGCGTGTGTCTCGGACCGCTTGGTGGTCAGGAGGTGACACGAGACTTGCAGAATTACAATCTTCGCTCCGACAACGTGGCCGCGCAGAAGCTCTCCGCCGGGTACATGGTCGCAGCGATCATGTTCGTCTTCATCATCGCGATCCTCGGCGCGGCCTTCACGGGCCCCCTCCAGGGGCAGGTGAACAACTGGTCCGCGAACCTGACCGCGAACAACCTCTCTTCGGCAGCGACCGTCGTCTCTCTCATTCCCCTTCTGTTTTGGATTCTCCTTGCGGTCGGGATCATCCTGATCGTCGTCGCAGCTTTCCTTCCGGGGAAGGGCGGGCTCTAGGCCGGCCACCCGGGAAGGGTGGACCCATGGAGCCTCCCTCAACCCGTCAGCGCAATGCCACGGGGCGTGCCGCCCCTCTAATCCCAGCGGCGGCCGTCCCCCTTTATGTTTTGTCCGCGGCGTCCGTGATACAGTTCGACGTCGGTTCCGATCTCGCGAACGGCCTCGCGTCCCTCCTGAACACGACGCCCCTCCAGGCCGGGTACATCCTCGGCGGCATGCTCGTCGTCGCCTTCGTCATGATCGCACTCATCCTCGGTTCCAAGCTCGAGGCTTCCGGATCGGTCGGAGTCGCAACGCTCCTCCTGGCGGCCTTCGGCATCATCCTCGCCCGACTCTTCAATTGGTGGCCCGATTGGTCCGTGTTGCTCGCGGGGCTCTTCGCCGCGGTCGCCATCGTGGGGCCGCTGTCGAGGAGCTCCGGGGGTGCTTGACTGGGCATCTTCTTGACCGGGCGTAAGAACGGGCCATTCCTCGACCTGACTTGGCTTGGGTTGTGGGCGATCCTTATCGCTGAAGGAGTGCTCACGTACTACCTTATCCAGTTCTTCTTGCACTTCGTGGGGTGGCTCCAGCATGTCTGAAGCCGCGGTGCTGGCGAAGCTGATCGTCACGATCGGCGTCGTGGCGGCATTGGCAGTGTCGCTTTATGGGTCGAGCGGACCCGCGTTCCCGTTCCAGGTGAACTTCCCTACGTTCTCGAATCCATTCGACGCGTCCGTTCATATCTCTACGTATAGCTTTCTTCCAACGGTCGGTTACGGACCGGGTGGGAACGGCACTGGCGATCCGGCAATGACCGTCGATCTCACGGGCTGTTCGATAGGTTGGGACTGCATCCGCGATTTAAATGGCTCCGACGGCGCGAGCTCCTACGCCACGCTTCATAATGTGGCGGTCTTCAACACACCTCCCGCCCCATGCAACTTCAACGATCCCAATTCGAGCCCTGATGCGAACTGCAGGACTCTTCCGTTCTACCTCGAGGGCTCCGGGCTGAAGGGTGAGAAGCTCGTGGATATCACGGTGGACATTTGGTGCCGGACCCGGAACACGACGAGCCCCGTGAGATTGCAGGTGTCGGGAATCCAGCAGTTCAATAGCACGGTGCAGGCGCTCATGATCATCTTCACCGGGCAGCAGAACGACGTGATGCTCTGTCCCGTCGGGGCATTTGGGCACCTCTCGATACGTCTCGCCCGGACCGGGATTTCTGGAGACACATCTGCCTGGGCCAATCCCCTGCTCATGACTCTCTGGATGTTCGATCAAGGTAACGCTCCGTGGATCGACGTCTCGACGGTCCGCATGCAGGGTACATACCAAACGACCACCACGGGATGCGCCAGTTCTACGGACTTCTTCACAAACATTGGCTGCCACCTAGGCGCCGTTGGAGATGCGTCTCTTCGTACGCTCCAATTGCTCGTGAACATCGTGGTCTATATCGGTCAGTGGCTTCTCGCCTTCATCACGATCATGGCGAACGTGTTCGTCGCGGCGAGTTGGTTCTTCAACATCCCGGGTCTGCCGACCGTGGTGCAGAACCTACTCGACGCCTTCTTCATAGGCACGACCACCGTTTTCATCCTCATCATCGTTCGCACGCTCCGAGGCGGCGGAGGAGCCTGATGAAGGTGACGGCGCCGGCCGCGGTCCTTCTTGGGACCCTCATCCTGCTGTTCTTTCTCTCTCCCGCTTCAACGCCCGTCGGCGCTACCGCGACCGACACGCACTACTTGGTTGCGGACGTCGGATGCAACAACACTTGGGCCGGAGTCTGTTGGTCGCACTCGAGCGGCGGGGCAACAGGCGCGACCGTTCCCGTGTCCACGAACGACGTCGTGATCGACGGGAACTCCATCAATGGGAACGTCGGAGCGAACGCCGACGCGGCCGTTCGGGACGTGTTCTTCTACGATTCGGCTTACAGGATCGGCGGGGAACTCATTGGAGCAGGGACGAGTACCGTGACGTTCAGCTTCCGGAACCTCTTCGTGACTCAGGTGACTCCAGGCGATTCCTACGTGAGGTACGTCTCCGGCGGACATACCAAGTTCTCCGGGACGATCATTGGACCATACGCGAATCCAGATTCGTGCAGCGCGTTCGTCGTACTCGGTCTCTGCATCCTCCACGCAGGCCCGGGCTCGACGGGAGATTTGGAGTATAACGGGCCGGATCCCTTCGGGCGGGTGTCGAACGCGCAGTTCAGCAACGTCCATGGGATCGGTAAGACGATTTACTGCTACCCGGGATGCACTGATTCAGGCGGCAACGTGGGCGTCCTCTTTGTGCCTCCGCCAATCGTCGTCACGAACCCGGCGACGTCGGTCGATTCTCACACTGCGACGTTGCAAGGCACGCTCGTCGATCTCGGCAAGCTCGACGTCCCGCCGGCATTCCAAAGGCTCACGTTGAATCAGGTGCGAGTCTCGAACATGAGCACGGTCATCAACACGACGGGTGCCAACCTGCTCGTCATCCTCATTGGACGAGCTGCGTACGACAGCAACAACTGTGAGACCGTGACTGGCGTCTTCAACAACCACGGCGATCCCATCTCGACTCTCTCCGGCTCCTTCATACAGTTCTCGCAGGGTGACGGCGGCGTGATAAGTCTGTTCGACGTCAAGTACACGCCGAACCCGTCGGCAGATTCGCTCTACACGACGTTCGTCCAGTGGAACGGGCCGCTCGGGAGTTGCGCCGGCGCGGTCGTTCTGATGACTTTTACCGGGGTGAACACGGCCTCCGCGCTGGTGCTTGGTAACAACACCACGAAGCAGAACCAAAACTGCTTCTCGGGCCCCTGTTCTGTCCCGCTGGCCGTCCCCTCGACGATCCAGACGCCAATCTTCCAGATTTACGACTTGCCCAACGCGACGGGGAGTCTGAACGTAACCTTCACCAACATCGTGGGGATCGTGAACAGTACTCATTCTCAGTGGACCTGCTGCATCAACGAGCAGCTCACTGGGATCGGATCCTCGCTGACAGCGAACGTCGCCACGAATAACAACGTGGATTTCATCGCGAGGGACATCTTCGTGAACGGCGTGCAGGTGAACCGGACCTCGGCAGACACGTATTTCCAGTGGGGAGACACCGCAAGTCTCGGAAACGAGACGAGTCATGTCAATCAAGGCGCACCGATCGACTTCACCACCGGACTATCGACACTCAGTCAGACCACGACGTATTACTTCCGCGCCTGCGCACTGACTACTTGCGGTGCTACACTCACTTTTACTACTGTTCAGGACGTACTTGGGATGGCGACCAATGCGTTCTGGGTGCTGTTGTTCCTTGCCTTCTTGGTGGTCCTTGTCGTTGGAGCGTGGAAAGTACGAAGCCATCTCTGATCCTGCCGGCGCTTGTGATTTGCCTTGTCGCCCTTACCACGAGCCTTTTCTTCGTGCCTACCGACCGAGGCGGCGGATCCAGCGTGGTCATGCTCACGTCCATGCAACGGTCTGCGTATCCAACCGCGACATACGCCACAGTTGCTTTCGAAGCCCCGTCCGTAAGGCAGGGTGAGATACTGCTTCCCGGCCAGTCGTGGTCCAGCCCGGCGCCGGACTGGAGGGCGATCCACTCCTGGATCGGCTCGGCGCTCAGTTGGATCTTGTTTGGATGGTGGTCTGGCTCGGCCGACGCGGCGTGCTCGGGAGGAGCCTGTTTCTGGATCGGTGGGACGGGTAACTTCTCCGACGGCAGCCATTGGGCAACCTCCTCCGGAGGCGCCACCTGCTCGTGCACGCCGGGATCGACGGACACGGTGACGTTCGACACCAACAGCGGTGGCGGGACGGCGACGCAGGACAACGCCTCTCTGACGACGGGAGCCTTGAGCATCTCTGGCGCAGGTTCCGGGACGGTCGCGGGCGGCAACAACACTTGGACAATCGGGGGGTCCGTGACCATAGGCGCCAGCGGGACGCTCACGATGGGTAGTGGTACGATCACCGTCAACGGCAACTGGACGAGGGCCGGAACGTTCACCTATGGAACGAGCACGGTGGTCTGGGCATCGAATGGGGCGATCACGACTTCGATGTATGGGTCTCCCCCCTCGAACAATTTCTACAACCTAACCGTGAACCTGGGCGTGACGCTGACCACCGGCTCCGGAAACATCGCGCATGGGGTTTCCGGCGTCTTGACCGTCAATGGTACGTTGGACCTGACTGGCAACACGGCGTTCCGGGTCATCCAATTGCGAAACGAGGGCTCGTCAAGTTCCCCGCTCGTGATGGGTACCAGCGGCCTGATTACGTCCAGCGAGACAGAAGGCGGTGGTCCGAACGACACCATCATCACGTTTGGAGATACCAACAGTTTCGGACCAATAGTAGCCTCGATCAACATTCCGGCCGGAACGTATTACAACTTCGCCTTTGAGCTACTTGGGCGCACCGGTGGCGTGACGTATGTAGTCACGGGCAATTGGCTGACCAAAGTCAATCCACTCACCGGAAACGCGGACAAGGGAGTGTACATCTGGGCACAAGCTAACGATCCTGTGACACTCGATCTCAACTCACGGACCATCAACATCTCTGGAATCCAAGATATCGTGGATGGTACCTTTGGCGTGATTGCCAGTGCCGCGACGGTTAACGTCCGAGCATCACCAACCGGATACAACAATCAAGCGATCGGAGGCGGAATTTTGTCTCCGATGGGGGCCGGATTCTTCATGAGCTTCGGTTCGTCAATCTGGAACGTGACTGGAGACTGGATGGACGGCTCGACGTCGGCCTCCTGGAGCGCAGGTACAGGAGTCGTACACTTTCTTGGACCCGGCACTGGATCGACGGATCAGGGCGGCGGGAACGCGACCATCCAGGAGCTCGGTGGGGGCGGGACTAAGCACCTGTTCGGAACAATCACCGTCGCCGCCCCCTTCGCGATCCTGGGCACGGACATGATTACGTTCGTCAATGTAGACGTGAATTCGAGGTTTACAATGAACTCTGTCGCAGCGCAAGACTTCGAGATGTCCACGGACTCTGGAGTCATCCTGCTATCGACGTGGGCAGCTTACGATGCCTCGATCCCGGATATTCGATGGACGTTTAATCCGAGTATCTCCAGCGCGAACGTGATCGTGACGTTCGGCAGACTGACCTCCGGTCAAGAAGTCGCTCTCTTCAAGGACGCCATAGGCCTGAGTAACATCGTGGCAACTACGGTCGTCGATGGTGCCGGAGTGGCTTCGTTCTCTCACACCGGAGGATGGTCTTCCCATTTCATGTTCGTACAGGCGGCAATTGGTGGGATCTCGGATTCGGACCTCATCCTCATCGCCCTCCTGCTTTTCATGTTCGCCTTGCTCGTGGTCTTGGGGATGAACGCGAATCCACCCCTTTCGTCCCCAATCCTTATCTTGGCAGGCATCGTGGCGGTGATCCTCACTCTTCAGGCGTACAGCATCGTCGGTTCCGTCCCGCTCGCGATCGTAACCATAGCTGTCGCAATCTTGTTCATGGCGCTCGGCGTGGCGGATCTCTTGAACAAGGAGGCCAAGGCTTGATTCCAGATAACGTCATCATGGCGCTGGATCTCGCCGGCGTGATGGTGGTCCTCCTCATCATGTATCAAGCTGACCAAGACGAAAAGCAACTCTTGTTCGCCACCGGTTTTGTCCTCGTCTTCTTCGCACTCATCTTTATGGTTTCCGGAGGCGGTTTGAGATGGTCGTGAGAAAATACACGATGGTGCACAAGGACGGCGAACTCGAAAGCTGGGACGAGCCCCATGGCGGGACCAGGGTTGGTCGGTTCCTCAACAGGACCCCCAAGCTCATTCAGTATAACGGTGAGCCGTTCGTCCTGCTCCGCGGCGGAGCTTATCACGTCACGGGTGCATGGAACACGTTTCACTATCGGGTCGCCCGCTCGTTGTGGTTGTTCAAGCACATGGGACTGCAGAAGCTCTGGGTCGAGGGCGATCCATCGCCGTTCTATCTCTCTCGATCGCGAGAGAGCACGCTCCGAGACACCGCTGAGGCCATACGCCACATGATGGACTCGGACATCCCGGAGCGCGTCCTGCGGCCACGGAAGCACGACTGGACCTTGATCCTCCTCGTGGCCGTCACCGCGCTATCCATTGGGGTTGCCATCGGCGGGAGGCTACGCTGATGGAAGACGAGGGGCCGAGCGAACAGGAGTACGTCGAGTCGGACACGCAGGCGCTCGCCTCAGCGATCCGCGGCCGCGCCATTGCGGAAGTCCTCTATCCGCAAGGCAAGCGTCTCGAGGAACTACGGAACTACGTCGCCCGGCTGCAAGGCACGCTTCCCGATGCGTACGACATGATCGCCCTCGGTGTGTACTCGGAGATGGGCTCGGTCGTCCGGCAGAAGGCCGCGGACGCGGACGGAACCGCCAGCAAGTCTGTCGCCGGCAAGTACAGGTTCAGGTGGGAGAACGTCTCGAGGGACGCCATCATCAAGTTGCTGGAGGAGACGAGCGTCTCGATGGGCGGCGGCAAGGGACGGAAGGAGGGCGTCGAGCTCGGCAAGGGCGCGGGTCCGCCCCAACAGAGATCGCGCTGGGGCTGGCGGAGGCGGAAGGAATGAAGGGCATTGTGTGGCCGAGGTTCCTCGGCAAGGAGGTCGTGTTGCGAGACACCGCGGCGTCCGAGTACAAGGGGACGCTGCGGGCCTGGGATGACGACGTGATCACACTCGAAGCGAATGGATCCGAGGTCATCGTGATCCGACGAGAGAGCGTGATCAGCGTCCGCGGTCCGGGCCCGAGACGCAACGGCAACCGGGACTTTGAGCGCGCGGCCCACCGGGACTGATCGAATGGCGAGTCTGAACGTCGGCTGTGGCAAGGTCATCCTCGACGGCTGGATCAACGCCGACGTGCTCGGGGGCGACGTCCGGTGCGATGCCCGGGCGTTGCCCTTTCGCGACGGTTCCTTCAACCGTATCCTCGCGTCCCATGTCCTCGAGCACATCCCGGATTTGCGAGGCGTCATGCTGGAGTTCCACCGGGTCCTGAATCCTGCTGGAGGTGACGTCCTCGTGCGCGTCCCGTATGGCCTCCGCAAGCTTTGTGAGGCCTTTCATTACCGGGCGTTCGACCTGGGCACGATGGATCACTTCTGCCACGAGGATCCCAACTCGCTCGAGTACGAGCGGCTGTTCAAGATCGCGTCGAAGGAGATAAGCGGCTACGAATTTCCGAAGTTTGTTGAGACGATGCTCGGGAGTCGTTGGCGGGCCGGCGTCCGCCACTGGCTCGTCCGCCTCGGATGCGAAGACCGGGAGACGGACGGCAGGATCATCAACCCGTTTCCGCTCACACGAAGGAACGAGATCACATGGATCTTGACGCGTACTTAAATCCGAAGCTGGACGTCATCGTGCCGACGTCGAACGCGGACGTCTGGCCGGCCAACCTCAGCCTATCGTGGAACCGCGGGAATGCGTTTCCAGAGAAGCATGGAAAGAACCTTCGCTTTTTCCCGATCGTCTCGCACGGCCCGGGCTTCTCATTCGCCAAGAGCGTGAACAGCGGTCTGCGCCAGCGCCGACCCGGCGCGAGCGTGCTCCTGCTCAACGACGATTGCTTCTTGGATCCGGGCTGGCTCATGTCGTTTCAATCCGCCGTGCGGTGCCATCCGGAGTCAGGGATCTTCGGCGCGCTCCTACGATTCCCGGACCACAGTGGCTTGAAGTACGCAGAGAACGTCCTGTCCGGCCGTATGGCGCTGAACCACACGAGGCTGCAAGAATACCAACATGCCGGGGGCTTCATGCCAGTGACGCGGGGGGAGATCCTTTCCGCCATCGTGCGCTTCTCGGTTTGGTACGGCGCCCCGCTCTGGACCGCGGGGCGCGTCCTTGAAATGCTCGCCCACGGCGGCGGATTCCGGTTCCCCGGTCACTATCACACACTCAAACCATGGCACAGGATCTCGCTCATCACCGCGGCGGCGATGCTCATCACGCCGGACTGCCTCGAGGATCTGGGCGAGTTCGACGAGTCGTTCCCACTCGCGTTCGAGGACACGGACTACTGCCTCCGGGCTCTCGAGCGTGGATGGATCCCCTGCCTCGTGTCGAATGCGACGGGCCAGCATTACGAATCGCTCACGACGCGGAACCTCGAGCAGCGCAAGCGGGACTCGTATCGGGTCTTGGCCGACCGATGGAGCAACGACCGGATCAAGAGCGCCATCGGAGACAAAAGGGGTATCGTGCACCCGAAGTGGTGCGGTTGCGATTGGTGGATGTCATGAAAGCGAAGAGCGTCTGCCGCGACTGCCATCGGCGCTCCAAGGTCAATCGGAACGGACTGTGCAGGAGTTGTCGAAAGCTTCGCGTCACGATCCGGAAAGGGGGGCTCGATTGAGCGCGAGAAAGCCATACGTCCGTCAGTTGGTTGATGATCGCTGGCTCATCGCCGTCGTGGTATTGGTCGAGTTGGCGGCTGCCCTGTCGCTCATCAGCGCGGTTCAAACGACCTTCCATTGCGTGCAGAACGGAGTCCCGATTGAGGATCCCTCAATGCGTGGTCGATGCGACGTCGAAGTGACGAGCGCGATGATTGCGTGGGTCGTAAGTGTCTTGGTCGCAACGGTTCTTCTTGCGCCGTTGTTCCTCCGGCGAGAGCGACAGGAGGGAATAACTTGATAACGAAGTCACAAGCGTACCGACACGACTTTCTCAGACGGTTCCGTGAAAGCTGGGGCATAAGCTACACGCTGTATCAAACGTCCGTTTGGCGCTTGTCCGTGATCGCGACGTATACCCGCGGTGAGATGGGCTGCCAGTGTTGTGGCTGGGCCGTCTCGGATGGAGAATGGGGCGGTCCGCTTGACAGATTACAAATCGATCATGTAGGCGGGAACGGTAAGGCGTCACGGGTCGTCGCAATGCGCGGTCGTCGATATAGTTCACGCCGGTTCTTTCAATGGCTCCGGCAAGAAGGTTATCCAGAGGGCTTCAGGGTTCTCTGCGCCGGCTGCAACGCGATGATACAACCGGGCGCGCGGAGATGTCTGCTCCACGTCTGACGCTCACGCGGGGGAGTGTCTGACACGCGTGGATGTACAGCTTTGTACATTGATGTACAGCTTTGGATGACGGAGCGTGATAACGGCACGGAAAGAACGACCCCCCGGGAGACGATGTAGGTGTATGACGCATCCGCGGGGCGGCCTTTCAGAAGGCGTAACGCGGAGCGCCAGGGTAGGCCAGAACATGAACCAAAGCCAGGAAACCGTGACCGGGGCGGATCTCCCGGTGGAAGAAGTCGAGAGCGAGAGCCTGATCAGCGCGTTGATGGACATCGAGCGCGAGATGCTCCAGGAGCAGGGCCTCAGCATCACCCAGTTCGAGCTCGACTGGGAAGTGGTCTGGGAGCCGTTCGCCCACGTAGAGAGCGTGAACGTCCTCCGGTCCGCCCATGTCTGGGTGGTCAGCGGGTACCTTAGCGACAAGCAGGACTTCACGACTGGCCGCTGGGTCATCCACCCGATCGACGCGGTGGCCCGGAAGATGGCGGGGGCGGACTGAATGGCTGGCAAGCTCAGCCGCCGCGAGATCCGTCGCAGGCAGCGTGTCTATGCGCAGTCGCTCAAGCACGCGCCCGCCGCACGCGAGGCGATCCTCGCAAAACTCCGGGACGCGAAGGCCGCGATGCTCGCGGGCCACGGAGCGGAGGGGCTCGCCCTCCTGAACGAAGCGATCGACATGCAGAAGGTGGCCTGAATGGTAGTCCTCTACGAGGTCCGGCTCGTCCTCGCGAGGCTGGACGTCGGACCAACAGAACCACCCTCGGACGAGTTGATCGTCTATTCGGCCCGCGACTTGGAGGACTTCAGCCTCCTTCAAGTCGAGTCCGAGGCGACCGCGCGTGAATACTTCGAGGTCCTCCAGAAGCAGGTGGCCGGCGAGGATGAGGACGAGTCCCTTCGACTCGATGACGGATCGCAGAGGCGCGAGGGCACGACGCCCCCGTTCGAGGTTCGTGATCCGGAGGACATGCCATGACTCCGGACGCGAAGGATCAACCACCGCACGCACATCCGCCCGGCGAGCGATGCAACGCCCGGTGCGACACTGGGCACACAGGCGAGACTTGGCACAAGCCGTTCTCGTACACGACCAAGGCCGGCAAGACGATCAAGGTCGAGGGTCACTGGGAGCGCAAGCCCGGCGCCGGCGCGAAGCCCAAGGCCCCGCGGCCGACGTCGGTCATCTTGGTGCCGACCGACGACCTCCACGGTGCCCGATCGAGCGAGGCGTACGAGCGGCGGGCGCAGACCTTCTTGGTCTCCGCGGGCGACATGCTCCTGCACGGCGAGAAGGAGCGCGTCATCGAGCGATTCCTGCGAACCACGTCCGGGACGAAGATCGAGACGCGCCGTGGCGAGGGATGGGTCGAGTTCGGAATCCTGAACGAGCGGACCCCGGCCGAGGTCGTGAACGGCGATATCGTCGCGGCCGCACGCGAGCTCGCGGCGGAGATCATCCAGAGCCCGAACCTCAACAAATCCCGATGCGATTGATTCGCTCCGGTTCCGTCAAGGCGGCCGGCGGGGTTCAAGGCCCCGCGCGGGGCATCCTCGAGTCCGGTGGGCTCGAGCAAAGGTAGGTAGAAAACATGAACGCCAGAACCAACGACAACGCGGACCGGACGCTTCGAATCCGGGGAAGGTACGGAAACGACATCGTAGCGCTGGCGCAGGAACTCCAGCGGGTCCGGGAGAGCACCCTCGACGTGGTTGCTCCGACGGTCTCATTGCGAGCGACCGCGACCACGGAGCGCGCGGCGGACGATCCGGCCGGCGTCGGACCAACTGAGGTCCGGCTCGAAGTCCCGGACCACGGAACCTACGCGCTGACTCGCCACGGCCACGCCCAGCTTGCCGAGAAGACCGGCATCCCGTTCGGATACTACGAGCGGATGCAGGTCGCCGGCATGAACGGGCTCGTCGCGGAGAACGTGAACGCGTGGCTCGGCCGGCAGCAAGGCAGCGACCGGCGGCTCGTCCGGATCGCGGACGGCAAAGTGAGGGCGGTCTTGGGTGCGTCGTATCGCGTCCTCGACAACTACGACCTCGCGATGCTCGTGATGGACCGGGCCAAGGAGCACGGCGCCAGCATCCAGTCGGCCGACTTGACGGAGACCCGGCTCTACATGAAGATCGTGGTGCCGGGCTACCGCGAGTCGATCAAGCGCGGCGATGACGTCGTGGGCGGCCTCGTGGTCTCGAACAGCGAAGTCGGAAACGGAGCGTTCCGCGTGGAACCGTTCCTGTTCCGGCTCGTGTGCCAGAACGGCATGATCGGAGAGTCGAGCCTGTATCAGGTGCACGTCGGCAAACGCCTCGAGATCGGCGAGCTCGTGTTCTCGCGCGAGACCCGGCAGCTTACGGACGCGGCCCTGTGGTCCGAGGTCCGGGACGTCATGGACGGGACGTTCGATCAGACTGTGCTCCGGGAGATCGTCAAGAAGCTCCGTGGCACGACGAAGGTCGAGATCGAAGCACCCAAAGAGGTGACGGACGTCGTGGCGAAGAACCTCGGCCTCAGCGACGAGCGGAAGACGGACCTCATTCGCTACTTCGCGAAGGAGGGCGACACCCTGTACGGCCTCGTCCAAGGCGTGACGCGGCTGGCGCAGGACTTCGAGGACGCAGAGGACCAAGTGCGCCTCGAGCGATACGCCGGCCAAATCGTCGCCGGCAAGGTCCGGGTGGTGGCCTAAGCGGGGGCAACGCCCCCCGCCTTTTTCTGGAGGTCAAGAACATGAAGATTCGGTTCAAGCGCGAAGTCGTGGAGCGCGAGCTCAAGCAGACCGGGGCCGCCCCCTTCTCGCCGGCGGCGCCGGGTGGGCTGGAAGTCGGAAACACCATCGAGTACCCGTTCAAGGGCCGGAAGTGGCGCGTGGTCGAAGTCACTGCCGACATCGTGACGCTGGAGGATTGAGGAGCATGCTTGCCGTACTCATCCTCGTCCTCGAGTTCGCGATGTTCCTGTGGTTCTGGACGCTCTCGCTCTTCTTTCCCACGGAGGGATGAAGATGCCGCGCGTGAACTACGTGAAGGCGGCCGCCAAGGACTACCCCGACGCCGGGATCCAGAAGGGACAGCCCTATTGGTGGGCGCAAGCGTTCCGCGGACCGAAGCGCATGTGGAACCACGAGCCCGATCGACGGCAAGTGCTCGCGCTGAGCGGCAGCCGGGCGGCGCGGCTGGAGATTTGGCAACTCGACCTCGGCGACGTCATCTCGAACGTCCAGCACGTCCAGGAGCTCATCGAGGAATACCAAGCCGACGTCGAGGTCGGCGGCAAGCAGTGGCCCATGCCGCTCGACCCCGCGGAGCAGAACCTCGGCGAGATCGATTCATCGGAAATCGACATGCTCTACGAGGAGATGGAGTCGTGGGAGCAGAACATGTCTGGGTCCGGCCTGGACAGCACGCCTAAATACGAAGAGGTCTCGGCTGCGTACGAGGCGATTTCCGAAGTCCAAAGCGCGATCCAGGACGCGACCGCGCCGGAGTTGCCGGCGGAGATCACTTCGTCAGAACACGCCACGAAGGTCATCGGCGAGCTCGCGGAGTTCCTCGAGGCGTTGGAAGAGGCCGACAGCGCGGCGAGCGGCGTCGAATTCCCGGGGATGTACTGATGGACCCCATGAACATCGAACACGAGTGCGGACCGAGGCCGGCCGGTTGGTGGCGCCGCCAAGTCACCGACCTCACCGCAGGAACGCCGCGGGACTGCGCCCACTGGAACGGCTTTCGCATCCATGCGATATGGTGCTGGTTGTGGGCCGCGCCGCGGATCGTAGATGGACGGTGCGACTGGGCGGTATGCTGGTGTGACTGCTCCGTGTGCCGAGCCACGCGGGACGCGCTCGCGCCCCGCGAGCCCGGAGCGGCCCTCTTGGAGGTTGGATGATGGCGACCAAAGAAGCGATCATCGCCGGGACGTTGCGTGTCATCGAGATGTTCAACTTCCGGGTGACGCTGCGGCAAATCTACTACCGGCTCGTCGAGGACCTCCGGATCCTCCACAAGACGGAGAACGAGTACAAGCGGCTGTCGAAGGTCCTCGTTGATGCGCGCCTTGCCGGGCTTGTTCCGATGGACGCGCTGGCCGACCTGACACGGGGACTCGTCACGGAACTTCCGAGCGACATCGACGCGGGCGACCACTTCGACTTGTGGTTGGACGCGTTCAAGAATTCCGACAAGCGGTATCACGTCCCGCGCTGGCGTGACCAAACGACATACGTCGAGCTCTGGGTAGAGAAGGCCGCGATGCAGGCATTCTTCTTGCAGGCGGTCGAGGGCCTCGAGGTTCACTTGTTTCCGACGCGCGGCTATCCGTCGCTCACGTCGCTCAAAGAGGCTGCCGACCGGCTCGAGGATCTCGCAGAGGATCGAGACATCATCATCCTCTACTCCGGCGACTTCGATCCGTCCGGCGTGGACATCACGCGCTACATCCAGGAGCGCTTGCGGGACGATTTCGGGATCAAGGTAGAGGTTCGTCGGATCGCAATCAACGCCGAGCAAATCGAGGAATACAGCCTGCCGACGGCGCCGCCCAAGCAATCGGACTCGAGGACCGCGAAGTTCGAGGACGAGCACGGATCCGAGACCGTCGAGCTCGAGGCGTTCCGGCCCGATGACCTCGCGGCGATCGTCCGCGGGGCCGTCGAGGACCTGTTCGACGAGGGCGCATTCGAGGAGACGGAGGAGCGCGAACGGACCGGCCGAGAGGAGATACGCCGGCGCGTCCAGGAGGCCCTGCGATGAGCGCGGAGCGGCTTGCCGGGCGGGAATGGCCCCCGGAGCCACGGGAAGGCCCCAAAAGGCTCGCCGAGGCCCGGATCCAGCCCAGAATGGGGGCAGCCCCCCAGACGCGAAGGGAGATACCACGGGACGCAAGGACGGGGCTTTCCGTCCGCCGAGCGTGGCGCCCGGGCGCCTTCTACGCTCTGGGGTGGGCCTTCTTGTTCATCCTCTCGGCGATCCTCACCTTCTTCGCGCAGGAGCACCGGCCGTTCAACGAACCCCCGTTCGTCGGGTCGCCGGTTCCGTCCGCAGTCCTCGTCGGCCTGACCATCTTCGCGGCCCTCGCGCTGTTCGTTCTCGCGACCGGCCTGATCCTCGTTCCCGATATTCGACAGGTGTCGAAGCCGATTTCGACGCTGAGTGCGAAAGGAATGACCCGTCGGAAGACGATGTAGATATAGGTAGGTGAAGAGGTTGCCAGCAACAGTGCCAGCGACGAAAGCCGCGACCGGAGCGGTTCTGTGTCCGGTATGTAGGCGAAAGGTCGATAAGCTCTACCCGGTGAAGGTCTTCGCCGGCGAGACCAAGGCGCGGATCGAACAGGCGTGCTACGCCTGCAAGTTCAACGTCTTCCCGCCTGACCATGAGTGCTTCGTCCGGGTCCAAGAATGGAGATCCGAGCACGGCCTCTCGGTCCGGACCCTGACCGACGACCAACGGGCTCGGGCCACGATCGTGCGGCAAGAGCGCGAGGTCCGGCGGGCGGAGAAGAAGGCGGCTCAACGGCCCCCGGACTGGGTGCCGATGCAGGACAAGGAGCGGATCGCGACGATGCTCCACATGGTCGAGACCGGCCAGATGGTGAACGTTGTGAACTCGCCTTGCTACATCTGCCGGACGCCGATACCGGCGCCGGTCGCAGTCGATCTCCCGCCGGCGGTGACGGGCGAGGGCAAAAAGCACAAGGTCCAGTGGAACGTCTGCTCGCAGGCTTGCGCCGACCAGTGGGGGGCGAACCTCGCAGACGCAGTACGCCGCGGAGCGATCAAACCATTCAGAGCGCCCCGATATTCGGCCGAGGGTCGGCTCCAGGGCTACGTCTATCCGGGCCAGGGCTTCAAGGCTCTGGGCGAGGCGGAGCAGGAGCCGGTCTTCTGCGCGAAGTGCGATCGATTGATCGAGGTCTGCGACTGCCCCGGAGGTCCGACATGAGCTCGAGACAGTGGACAGCGCTCCAAATCGTGCTCTTTGCCCTGTCGGTGTCTCTCCTGTTGTCTGCCGTGGAGTGGGGGTTTCCATGAACTTCGAGCGCTTCCGGGCCATCCAGGCCGAGAACGCCGAGCTCTGCGAACGGAAGAACCGCGTTTACGGGGATCGGTCGCTCAAGCGCTTCGGTGCCGTCGGCATCGTCGTGCGGATGATGGACAAAGCCGAGCGGCTTGCGACGATGGTGGTGGAGAACAAGGTTTCCGGCGGGCCAGTAACCCGCCGGATCGAGATAGATTCGATCATCGACGCCTTTCGAGACATGGCGAATTACGCGACCATGGGCCAGATGTTCGAAGAGGGAACGTTCGATGAACCGGAGGTAGGACATGAACCAAATGCCAGAGGACGCAATCGCAGACGAGTGGGGCGACGAGGTTCTCGACGGGCTCCGTGAGAAGGGCATCGAGCCCGCGGTGTTCGCCCGAGCCTTCGACGCCGTAGTGACGAACAGAGCCATGACACTCGAGGCCCTCGCCTCGCTCGTCGGACTCGAACCGGCCGAGACGCGCCCGGTGGTCGAGGCGTTGATGGACTACGAGGACGTCTATCTCTCGATCGCGGAGAACGGAACCGGCAAGCCGCAGTTTTGGTACTGTCACGCATCGGGAATCCTCGCGGCCCTGTGCCGCCGCCGGAAGATCTCGCTGGCGAGGTTCATCCAGTCGATGCCGGAGATGGAGAGCTTCATGAACAGCGCCGAGAACTACTACGTCCGGCGCATGGCGGACGACCGGTCGGGCGTGATCAAGCTATCCCGCCTGAAGAAGGAGCTCGCCAAGCACTTACGCCAAGTGCTCGGGCCAACGCACCCTTACGTCATCGGTCGGTACGTCCGCACGGCGCAGGACCTCGTGTTGCTCAAACTCGACTTCCCGCGACGGTTCCTCGACGACCTGCAGCAGGAGGCGGGGTTCGAGCGCCTGGGCGACGGCAAGGCGAAGTGGTCGTCCCGACGGGCGACATGGCGGCGCACCTGGAGGATCACGCGAGGCGGGAAATACGCCGAGCGCGGCGGACGCCGGGTCTGAAAGTCATCCGGTGCGTCTCCTGCCGGGCGCCCCGGGTCGTGAGCACGAAGGATGCTTTCGAGGTCCGGCGATGCGTCCGGTGTCAGGCCCGCTACCGGCAGCGGCAGGCCCGCCGGCGAAGGCGCCGTCAGCACCTTGGAGCCGCTTCACTTTCAAGCGGCGAGACGTCTTCGCAGGAGGTGATACACACGGCAGCCGAAAAGAAAGCAAAGGCGGAGAAGCCCAAGTCCATGACGA